>WNGG01007967.1_pt1 | contig 16744 bp, 12 predicted proteins | sample 5400661 | NCBI WGS metagenome assembly WNGG01 (sample SAMN13153372, study PRJNA577476) | soil metagenome | isolation source: 100 cm soil or saprolite under Garry oak tree replicate 1 | place: USA:California | collected 2016-06-15 | reverse complement strand
AGCCGCAGGCCCGCAGGCAGCGGCCGGCAGCGCGGGCAGCGGGGTTATCATCGCGGCCGTGGAGCGGGTGGAGGTCGCGGTTGTCGGGTCCGGTGTGATCGGGTCGGCGGCGGCGCGGTCCCTCGGCGCGCGCGGTGTGCCCGCGGTACTGCTAGAGCAGTTCGGTCTCGGCCACGCCCGCGGTTCCTCGCACGGGGCGACGCGCATCTTCCGGTTTTCCTACCCTCACACGGACTACGTCGAGATGGCCATTCGTGCGCGCGACGCATGGGCACGTCTGGACGATGCGGGCGAGAAGCTGCTGGTGCCGACCGGCGGGCTGGACGCTGGCCCTTTCGCGAGCGAGTGCGCGGCGGCACTGAAGGCCTGCGGCGTGGAGCACGTCTGGCTGGCGGCTGGGGAGATCCGCTTGCGTTTCCCTGGCATCGCAGTGCGGCCAGGCGAGCGGATGCTGTTCCAGCCTGAGGCTGGGGTGTGCTTGGCCGGCCGCGCGGTCGCGGCGCAGCATCGGCTGGCCGCCCGCGATGGCGTCCAGGTACGGACCGGGGCCCGGGTGTTGGCCATCGAGCCCCAAAACGACAGGGCGGTGCTGCTGACCTCGGCTGGTGAGATCTCGGCTCGGGTGGCGATCATCGCGGCGGGCTCGTGGAACGAAGGGCTACTAGCTGGTGCCGTCGCCCACGTCCCACGGCTGACGGCGACGGTGCAGCAGGTGCGTTATTTCAAGCCGCGTGACGGCGATGGTGCGCGATGGCCCACCTTGATCGAATGGCAGTCCACGGGTCCGAGCTGGTACGCGGTGCCGATGGCCGGCGACGCGCCCGGCGTGAAGGTGGCCGCGCACGTGCCGGGCCCGGCCGTCGACCCGCGCGACGGGCCATTCGACGAGATCGATCCCGCGCTTGAGCAGGAGGCCGCCGAATATGTGCGGCGGCGTCTGCCTGGTCTGGCTGCTGAAGGGTTCGCTGCTGAGACGTGCCTGTACACGATGACCGCCGACGAGGACTTCGTGGTCGACCGCGAGGGCACACTCGTCATTGGCGGTGGCTGTTCAGGTCACGCGTTCAAGTTTGGGCCGCTGCTCGGCGAGGTGCTGGCCGACCTGGCGCTCGGCCAAGACACATGCATCCCTCGCGCCCGGTTCTCGCTGTCGCGGCGGGCGCTTGCGACCGCACCGCGGCTGTGAGGCCGCCGGGCAACGCGGTGGCCCACACAAACCCAAGGCCGCGACCAGCGCGACGGCGCACAGACAATTCATCGCGCTGCTTGCGCGTCGATCTCAGTGCCCTGATGGGTTGGGTCCTGCTACCGCTGACTGCAGGATCGAGCGCAGCTGCGCAAGCTCACGGACACCGAGATGGCCCAGCGGCCCAGCCTCGCTGACCAGCCGCTGCCAGAACCCCTCGCGCAGCCGAAGCCCCTTGTCGGTAAGGACAATTCCCCTTACCCGCCGGTCTCGCGGATCGGGCCGCCGCTGGACCGCGCCGAGAGCCTCCAGGCGGTCGATGACGCTGGTTAGGTTGGAAGGGTCGTACTGGAGATGGTCGGCAAGCGCCCGCATCGTTACCGCACCTGCGGGGTCAAGCCGGATCAGGACCTTGGCTTGGATCGCCGACAGCGAGTGTTCTGCGGCCAGCGCGGCGAAGTGTGCCTGCAGGCGCGACTGCATCTCTACCCAAAGACCCACCACCTCCCGAACCAGCCGTAGGTGGTGCGGCTCCAGATCCTGGGCACCTGTCTGCGCTTGCACGCCTCGAGGATAACGCTGTCCTGGCGAACTATATATGTGGTAAGCTACCTTGAAGGTTAATTACCCAGAGAAGGAAATCCGAAGGCGCGCAGGACGGCGCAAGTGAGGCTGGTGCGCTCAGGCCGGGGTGAACGCGAAGTATCAGAAAGCGCCGCACCGGGCCTGGCGACGACGACGCTGACAAGCCAAGCGGCGACACCTGCGGGACGGCCTGAATCACATGTCATGCGGCGGTTGTGTGGCGGTAACGGGTGATGGCTGCCGGGACGGTGACCACGAGGAGCCCAGCGATCCAAGCCACGGCTTCTGCCACGGGTTTCGCGGTCGGCCCGCCGAGGCACAGGACGCGCAGCGCGTCAACGACGACCGTGATCGGGTTGACCTTGGCGAAGGCCTGGAGCCAGCCGGGCATGGTGGCCACCGGTACCAGCGTCGAGCTTGTGAACGTGAGGATGATGATGGGGAACAAGCCGGCCAGACCGGCTGACTCAGGGTCGCGTACCTGAAGTCCGAGCAGCGCGTTGAGCCACGAGAACGCCAACCCAACTGCCACAGCAAGAGCGACGGCGGCCAGCGCGGCGATCGGCCCAGCGTGAAAGCGGAAACCGATGGCGGACCCAACGGCGATCATCAGCCCGACGACAAACAGGTTACGGATGGCGTCGGCGGTTACCCTCCCAGCAAGGACCGCGCCGCTGGCGATTGGCAGCGCACGTAGTCGATCGATCATGCCGCTGGACAGGTCTTCTGCTATGGCGACACCCGTCTGCGAGGCGCCGAACCCGATGGCGAGCACGAGCAGACCAGGAAGCAGATAGTCAATGTAGGAGGCCCCACCCGGTGCGCGAACGGCGCCACCAAGGGCGTAGGTGAATAACAGCACAAAGAGGATCGGCTGCGCTGTGGCTAGGGCGATTAACGTGGGAACTCGAACAAGCCGGCGCAGGTTACGTCCGGTGATAACACAGACGTTGGCGAGTGCCGAGGCCGGGGCGATGTGTCCCGTGGTGTCCAGGTCAGCGGTGCTCATTGGTGGCTCCCTGCAGCTCGCTCCCGGGTCCGCTATTAACAGGTGGATCTTCCGCGCGCGCTGCGCCAGCCCCGGGATGGCCGGTGAGGGTTAGGAACACGTCGTCGAGAGTCGGGCGGCGGAGTGCCAGGTCGGCGACCCGCAGTCCGGATACGGCCAGGCGTTCGGCAAGTTCAGGAAGGATGCCGGGTCCGTCACTCACGGGAAGGACGATCCGGCCCGCCACCTCGTCCACGACGAGCGGCCCGCAGCCCAGCCCAGCCAGGGCACGGGCCAGCCGTCTTGGGTCGTCGCCCGGCACGGCCTTCAGCTCCAGGCGGTCGCCGCCGACCTGGGCCTTGAGCTGGTCCGGGCTTCCCGTGGCGATGACCCGGCCGCTGTCGATGACGGCGATGTTGTCGGCGAGGCGGTCGGCTTCCTCCATGTACTGGGTCGTGAGCAGCAAGCTGGCTCCGCGGGCCGTCAGTTCGCCGAGTAGTTGCCACACGGCGACGCGACCTCGGGGATCAAGCCCAGTCGTCGGCTCGTCGAGGAACAGCACGGGGGCATCTGCCACCAGGCTCGCGGCGATATCGAGACGACGGCGCGTCCCGCCTGAGTATGTGCGCGCGAGGCGCCCGGCGATGCCGGTGAGGTCGAAACGTTCCAGCAGTTCATCGGCCCGGCGGGTGGCCGCACGCCGACCGAGCCCGTAGAGCCGTCCGATCATCTGCAGGTTCTCCCGGCCGGTCAGATAGGCGTCCACCGCCGCGTACTGGCCGGCCAGGCCGATCAGTCGCCGGACCGCGGCTGCCTGTTTCACAACGTCGAACCCGGCAACACGCGCCCACCCGCGGTCAGGACGAAGAAGGGTGCTGAGGATCCTTACCGTCGTCGTCTTCCCCGCGCCATTGGGGCCGAGCAGGCCGAGCACTGTTCCGGCGGGGAGTTCGAGACAGACGCCGCTGAGCGCGTCAACCCGGCCAAAGTGCTTTGACAGGGCTTCGGCCACAATCGCTGGATGATTCGCCACTTCAGGCCTCCTAACTCCCACTGGCTGGCTGGCTGGATGGCCGCCCAGCCTAGAATGGGTGACTGGTCACCCACTCTAGAGTGGGTGACCAGTCACCCGCTATAGTGAGAGGGGAGAAAGATGGATAGATCGCACAGGAGTGACACGGGCACCGCGATGACTCGGATCTCAGCTGATACGAAACAGGCGACGCGGGCGCGGCTGCTAGCAGCGGCAGCGCAAGAGTTCGGCCGTGCCGGATTCGAGCGGGCCAACGTCGACGCGATCTCCCTGGCCGCTGGCTATGCCAAGGGAACGATCTACAACTACTTCCCGGCCAAAGAGGAACTGTTCTTGGCCGTCGTACAGGAGGCATCGGCACAGGCCGCCGCTTCGGACGCAGGGCAGACTGCGGTTCCGAACCCGGCGCGGGCCGACGCTTCGAACTCGGAACACGGCGAGGCTCCGGCCAGGCAGCAGCTTGGCGTGATCCTGCACGGCTTTTGCGCCTGGGCCCGCCGCAATGACGCCTTCGCGCGGGTCCTTGTCCGGGAATGCTTGATGGGTACGCCGGGGCTCTACCCACAAGTGATCGGCTCGGAGGCGCCGCTCGTTGGCAAGCTTGCGGCGGCCGTCCGAGAGGGCGCGGGCCGCGGCGAGCTTCGGGCCGACGTTTCGCCGGAGCTTCTTGCCCTGGCGATCGCCGGGCTCACCGACTTGGCCCTGGCGCAGCACTGGGCCTCGGATGGCACGAGCCCGAGAATCCATGAGATCCCCGAGCTAGTGCTCACCCTGCTGCTCGGCCCAGGTCCGCCGACAGCCGATCCCCCGGCGCTCGGCCCCGACGCCCGCGGCAAGTTGGTAGCGGAGCCTGGCTGAAGCGGGAAACTCCCCGCGGGTGTGCCACCGGCCGAACGGGGTGACAAGCAGCGCCAGCCGTTCGGGATCAAAATCGAAGGCCTGCGATGGGTCAGGCCACCCACCACCCCGGCCCGTTCGGAGCGCAAACTACAGCCGGGCTCACCGTGGCGGGCGAAGGTAGGTCACCGCAGCACGGCAGCGCTTGGTGTGATTATCCCGAACGGCTGCCGCGGAGATCGGCCCGCCTGACGTGCGGGCACGGCAGGGGTGACGCCTAACGCGGCCCCGCTCGGGTAATCTCCGGTCGTGACCGAGCGAGCAACCGGGCAACCATGCGAACCGGCCTGATCACCCGTCCGGAGAAGGTGCTCTTTGCCGAGCGCGGCGAGACAAAGGGTGACCTGGCCGAGCATTATCTGCGGGTCAGCGAGCCGCTGATGCGGACAATGGGCGGGCGCCCCGTGCTGCTGCAGCGCTTCCCTGAAGGCGCGGGCGGGCCCTCCTTCTTCCAGAAACGGGTGCCGAAGAACATCCCGGACTGGCTGCATACCACCACCGTGACCACGCCCAACGGCACCACGTCGCGGGCGCTCGTCGCCGCCGACCTCGATCACGTGCTGTGGGCGGTGAACCTTGGCTGCCTGGGTTTCCACGTCTGGCCCTACCTGGCAGACGACCCTGACCACACCGACGAGCTGCGGATCGACCTCGACCCCACCCCAGGCGTCGACTTCACCCACATCCGCAAGACAGCCCACGAGTTGCACCTCCTGCTCACCGAACTCGACATCGTGGGCTACCCGAAGACGACAGGCAACCGCGGCCTGCACGTCTACGTACGGCTGCAGCCGCGCTTCGACTCCTACCAGGTCCGCGCCGCCGCGGTGGCTGCCGCGCGTGAGCTTGAACGCCGCCGGCCCGATCTCATCACCGCCGCATGGTGGAAAGAGGAACGCGGCGAGCGGGTTTTCGTGGACTACAACCAGAACGCGCCGCACAAGACGGTCTTCGGCGCCTGGTCGGTGCGTGCCCGTCCGGGCGCTCAGGTGTCAACGCCCGTCACCTGGGCGGAGATCGACCACATCCACCCCGACCAGTTCACCATCGCAACGCTTGCGGCCAGGCTCGACACAGTCGGCGACCCGTGGGCCGGCATGAACGACGACCCGCAGACCCTTGAACCGTTGCTGGAAATGAACGCGCGGGACCGGGCTAACGGACTGCTTGACGCGCCATGGCCGCCCGTCTACCCGAAACAGCCAGACGAGCCGCCCCGGGTCGCTCCCAGCCGCGCGAAGCGGCGCTAGCCGACCGGGTGTAGCGGCGTCAAGTCTTGCGGCGGTAGACGCGGACGGCGATCGGCGCGAAGACCACGACGATTCCAAGTGCCCACAGCGCCGACTTCACAGCGGCACCGGTCACCGGGCCGCCGGTGACCAGCCCTCGGGTGGCGCTAGCCAGATCCGACATCGGGTTGATCCGCACGAACCCCTGCAGCCAACCGGGCATGGTCCGCGTCGGGACAAGCAAGTTGCTCGCGAACACGATCGGGAACATCACCGTGAACCCGAAGATCTGCACCCCCTGTGCGGTTCTCGCCAGCAAGCCGATCAGGGCGGAGATCCAGCACATCGCCAGCGCGAAGCCCAGCACCAGGGCGCAGCCGACCGCGGCGGCGAGCGGGCTGGTGCGGATCCGGAACCCGAGCACCATGCCGAACCCGAGCATGACGGCCACGGAGATCATGTAGCGAACCATGTCGCCGAGTACCGCGCCTGCCAGCGGTGCCCAGCGGGCGATGGGGAGGCTACGGAACCGGTCGAAAACGCCGCCGGTGATGTCGCTGTTGAGCATGAGGCCGGTGCCGAGGGTGGCGAACAGCACGCTTTGCACGAGCAACCCGGGCAGCGCGTACTGCAGGTAGAGGTGCGTATTGCCGGATATGGCGCCGCCGAACACGTATGTGAACAGCACCAGGAACATGATCGGCTGAAGGCTCAGGCCGAGGAGATCCTCGCTGTTCGTCTTGATCTTCAGCAGGCTGCGCCAGGTCAGCGTCGCGGTGTGCCGTAGACCGGCGACAGGGCTGACATGGCGGGCCAGAACTGGCGCGAGCGGCCCGGTCGGCGGCGAGGTGGTGACGGCGCTCATGGGCTGTTCCTTCCAGCTTTGCTGACGGCCTCAAGCCAGGGTGCCGCCGCGTCGGCGACCGCGTCTGCCGTCGGGCCACCCGCGGTTGTCGCACCCGCGGTTGCCGCACCCGAGGTTGCCGCACCCGAGGTTGCCGCACCCGAGGTTGTCGCACCCGCACTCGCCGCGGACACGCTGGCACGCCCGTCGGCAGGGTCCCGGTCACCAGGCACATCGGGGTTCTCCTCGGCACGGTGACCGGTCAACGCCAGGAAGACCTCGTCCAGGCTGGTCTTACGGAGCGCGAAGCCGGCGAGGATGATCCCTGCGGCGTCAAGCCTCCGCACGACCTCGGGCAGCGCGGCGGCATCTGCCACCGGCACGGTAACCCGCCCGGCGACAACGTCGCTGTCTGCGGCGTTGCCGGTCAGGCTCATCAGGATTCCCGCGACCTCGCCAAGCCGCGCTCTATCATCAGGCAAGACCTCAAGCACCTGCCCGCCGGTCCTCGCCTTGAGCTCATCCGGAGTCCCGGTCGCGATCACCTGGCCGTGGTCGATGACCGCGATGTCATGGGTCAGGTGATCCGCCTCTTCCAGGTATTGCGTGGTGAGAAGTATGGTCACCCCGTCGGCGACCAGGCCGCGGATCATGGTCCATACGTCGCTGCGGCTGTTCGGGTCGAGTCCAGTCGTGGGCTCATCCAGGAACAGCACCTGCGGGCGGCCGACCAGGCTCGCGGCCAGATCAAGCCGACGGCGCATGCCGCCCGAGTAAGTCTTGGCTGGCCGGTCAGCCGCGTCGAAAAGCTGGAACCGGATAAGCAGCTCCTTGGCCCTGATGCGGGCCTCCCGCCGCGGCAGGCCAAGCAGCCTGCCGATCATAAGCAGGTTGTTGAACCCGGTCAGTCCGTCGTCCACGGACGCGTACTGGCCAGTGAGCCCGATAAGCTGGCGCACCCTGTGCGCGTCACGCGACACGTCGTAGCCGCCCACGCTGGCGCGCCCGCCGTCCGGGCGCAGCAGGGTGGCGAGTATGCGCACTGCGGTCGTCTTGCCCGCCCCGTTGGGACCGAGCAGCCCAAACACAGTCCCTGTGCGAGCCGCGAAGTCCGCTCCCGCCAGAGCAGTGATCTTTCCGAACCGCTTGATGAGGCCTTCGGCCTCAATGCTGTAGGACATACGCAGCCCTTCATCAGCACGTCCGCCCGCAACCCCAACTGTGCCTTGTGGAACCGACAAAACGCGAACAATTTCATTGGGCCAAGGTTGCGACGCATCTTCTGGTTGCAGCGTGTCCGCAGTCGTGGCCGGTCAAATTTACTCGGCGCGCAGGATCAGCGCCGTGCGCAGCCGCGCTGCGCGTCGGCCGGGCAACGTGGCAAGCACGTTGGTGGCCAGCAGGGCCAGCGGGCCAATGAGCACCAGCGCCCACACGGCAAGCGGCGGGTGATATGCGAGCGGCGTGCTGTCAGCGACCACGCGCCAGATGGTGCGGCCAACCGCCACGCCAAGCGGAACCCCGAATGAAAGCCCGATCAGGGCGAGCAGGCTCGCCTGCGTGGCCACCACCATCCTGGTCTGCAGGCGGGTCATCCCGAGCGCTCGCAGTACGGCAAGCTCGTGGCGGCGGCGGCGCACGGCAATGGCGAGTGCGTGGCCCACGGCGCCGAACGCGAGCAGGGCGAGAAACCCGCTCAGCACAAGCGGCAGCACCGCAACGTCCTTGATCTCCCTGACTTCCGCCAGCGGCGAGGGTTCCCCAAACTTGAATGCCTGGCCGCCGTTGATGGCGGCGGCCGCGGCGTTCAGCCTGCGGGCCACGGCCTGCACATCCGCACCCGGCCTGAGCGCCACCGCCGCGCCGTGGAACTTGAAGGAGTAGCGCGCGCCGCTGAAGATCCGGTCGTAGCCAGCCGGGGTGACCCATGCGCCGCTTGCGTAGCCGTTATGCGGCCCTTCAGGGACGAAGCCGATACCCGTCACCGTCACGGCCTGCGGGCGTGTGCTGCCCACCAGCCGCACTACGGAACCGGTGACGGCGTGCAGCGCGCGGGCCGTCGCAACGGCAAGCACAACCTCGTTCTCGCTGGCAGGCAGGCGCCCGTTGGTGAGGACGACGGGGAGCCGCTTGCCGGCCACCGGGTCATAGGTGTAAGCCGTGATGGAGGTCTGGCCGGATTGCGCCACCGCGATGCGTGCGTCGTCGAGGCCGGTGATGTCGTGGTCGGCAGCGATCGCACGCAGTACCCGCTCGGCCGGGCCGAAGTCCCGCCCGTTGAGGCCAAGGAACGCCTCAAGCTGATGGGTTTGCCCGAAGCGTGCCGGATTGGTGGCCGCGTCCGTGACCCCGGCGTAGAAGGTGAACGCCGCAAGCACGCCAAGCACACCCGCGACCGCGCCCACCAGAGCCGGGCGAACCGGCACTGACGCACGGCCACGTCCTGCCTCCAGTGCGAAGCGGGCGCCGATCACCGCTGGTACGGGCAGACCTGCTCCCGCCATTGCCGCCGCGACTTCTGACCTTCGCCGGGTTACCTGCCGCCGACCTGCCGCGAGCGCCGCCGCCGCGGTGGCGGCCGATCCGGCCAGCACGATGAGCGGTGCGATGACCCAGCCGGTACCCAGGATCAGCCAGTCCACGTCGAGCCCTGGATGCGGCTCCAGAAGCGACGCAGCGCCGATCGGCATCCACCGGGAGGCCACGATCGCCCCGGCTACGCCGAGCGTCGTCCCAGCGACCGCGGCCAGCAGCGGTGCGGCCGAGGATGACGCGACGGCCTGCCGTGGCGTCAGGCCGACCGCCTGAAGGATCTGGAGGTCCGCCGCTGTGGATGACGTGTAGCGGGCAACCGACTGGCCGACCAGGAAGAAAGAGGCGACCAGGGCAGCGAGCGCGAAGGCCAGCATGCAGGCGGCCTCGTACCCGGTGACCCTGCGCGCTGGGCCGCCGAAATCGACCAGGTTGTTCAATACGTCGATGTCTGACCGTCCGCTCACCCGCGCCAGGTCGGCGCGGAACGCGGGGATCGCCGAGGTACCTCCCTTGAGCCGCACAATCGCGTTGATGTAGCTCTGCCCTGTGGTGCCCATGATGTTTGCGCGGTAACGGGCGAGCAGGGCCGGCGACGGGAGCACGGATCCCTTGTCACCGATGTTGTCGGCCCCCCAGAAGGAGCGGCCCACCCCGACGATGCGGGCCCGGATCTTCGGCCCACGCGGTGGTCCGTTGACCGACGAGTCGTACCCCTCGTCGGCCTGCTCCGGGCTCGGCAGGTGCAGCGTCAGCGTATCGCCGACGCCCTTGCCGAAGCTCGCAACAAATCTTGGGGTGACCACAACCTCATCAACGCGGTTGGGGTTGAGCAGCCGTCCCTCCAGCACCACAGGCCGTTCGATGGTCCGCAAGATCTCGCTGTCGCCAGGCGGGAATCCGGTGTTGGCGCCCGGGTACCCGTCGAGCACGAATCCCTCGGCGACCGCGAACGTGCTCAGCGCGCTGACCTCGGGTAGTGCGCGGATCTTGGCCCAGTCGAAGCCCGGCTGGTTCGGCAGCACGGTGACGGTCGCGGGCAGCGTGCGCGCCCACAGCCGGCTGAATGCGGTCTGTCCGCGTCGCGCGCCCGCGGCGGCGGCGAGAACCGTCGCGACGGCCAAGGCGACCAGCAGGGCCAGCACGGTAAGCGACCGCCAGCGCCTGCGCAGCTCCGGGCGCAGCCAGGTCAGGGTAATCCGCATGCCCGCTCATCGGTTCGTCCGTGGCGTATCCGCACCGGGGCGACGCTGTCGCTGGCGAGCGGTGCAGTGGAGCGGGCCATGATTCAAAGTAGATGGCTTGCCGCGAGTTCGTCACCAGAGTGCTAGGACGACATCTGCCTGGAGGCTGGCCCCACCGCAGTCGGCATGCTGACACCAGGGTGGGCCCAGGGGCTGACACCTGGCTGCGCCAAGACCCGGCCACCCGCGGCCATGCCAAGAGCGGGCGACCCGGGAAGAACACGAAATTACTTGGCTGTCACAAGTTGCCGACGCCCATGGCAATCCTTTCCGCCGTTTGCGCAGGACATCCTCCGTACGAATGATCACGGGCCACGATGGCCGAGCACTATCCGAATGGGCAGTTGGCCGTGCCGGTGAAGCAAGCCGCTGGCGTGGCGTGAAGCGCGGGTTTCCAGTTCTTGCAAGAGCGCTCATACTGCTGGACATGGACCGGGTCGCGCCTGTGCGCCAACGTTGGCCGTTTGTGCTCCTTGTGGTGGCCGCGCTAACCGCTGCCACGCTGGCGGCTGTGCCTGCCGTCGCCCGGGCGGCAGTGCAGGCCGTGACCGCGACGCCGGCCAATGTTGACGTCAGCCAGCGGCACTTGAACGAATCCGAGGAAGCGATCGCCGTCAACCCGGCTAATCCCGCCAACATCGTGACGGTTACCAACGTCGGTCATCGCGAGGCGGGGCTCACCGCGGGGATGTTTGAGGGGGTCAGCTTCAACGGGGGCAAGACGTGGGCAACGAAGCTGATCGCGCTTGGCGGCAGCGACCCGCTGGGTGATGGCTGCTGCGACCCCAGCCTGTCGTTTGATCGGTTCGGTAACTTGTTCATGACCTACCTGTACCAGGTGGAAGACCAGGTCCCTGTCGCGCTAAGCACCGACGGCGGTCTCACCTTCCGAGTGATCGCCAACATTGCCAAAACCGACCTGGCCGGCAAGAAGACCAACGGGGACAACCGCGGGTTGTTCCGCTTCGTGGACCAGCCCACCATCACGGCCGACGGGGACGTGGCCATTGGCCCGTCTGGTCAGGTGATGCAGGCGTGCACCCTGACCGAGTCCGGGCAGGGTGGCGGCAAAATCTTCGTGAACACCGATCCTGACGGGCTCGGGCCGGCGGGATTCGGGGACCGCACCTTCGTTACCGAGACCCATGTCGGCGGTTTCGACTTCATCCCCGCCCAGCAGGACCGCTCGGTCGATGCCGAGCCCGGCCTGGCCTGGGATCGCACCGGCGGGCCGCATGCCGGGCGGGTGTACCTGGTGTACACCCGAGAGCAGCCGAACGAGAGCGACAATACCGACATCTACCTGCGGCACTCCGACGACGGCGGCGTCACATGGAGCGGGGCTGTGCGGGTGAACGACGACGTCACCGCTAACAGCCAGTTCCTGCCGAAGATCTCGCTCGATCCCACCACTGGCGACATCGCCGTCGTCTGGTACGACAGCCGCAACGACCTTGGCACCGGCGGCCCCGGCGATACTGACGGGATCCCGAACGACGACGCCGAGTTCTGGGGGGCGTTCAGTACTGACGGTGGAGCGAGTTTCATCTCGAACATCCAGATCAGCGCGGGAACCTCCAACTCCCACGATTCAGGCAACGGGATCGATTACGGGGACTACTCCGGGCTGTCCTTCTACCGTGGGATCGCCCATCCGGCGTGGTCGGACAACTCCAACAGCACCGGGAACAACCCCGACGCTGCGCTGCACCAGCTGGATATCTACACCGCCGCCCTGCCCGTGCGCTAGACACCCCACGGTGGTGGGCCGCGGGAATTGGCGTGCCGCGGGATTGGCCAGTGGTGTGCCGCGCGGGAATTGGTGTGCCGCGGGATTGGCCACAGGCGTGCCGCGGGAATTGGCCGGCCAGCTCCGCTCTCGTCCGTCAAGCGGTCGTCAAGCGGTCGGTGCGATGTTGACGGCAAGCAGCGATACGATGACTCAGCGAAATGTCGGATTTGGGTTACCTGGCTGCGGGTTGCCCGCAAGCGTGGGCGTCGTGAGACGCCGAGCGACAGAAAGGTGGCTTCATGAGACGCCTGATTGTCCTGCTGTCCGCGACCGCCACGATGGCGCTGGCGGCCGTTCCCTCGACGGCCGCGCCGGCCGGCGCGTACGGGGGCGGCGCGACACACGACATGTGGCAGGTGGGACTATCTGCGAACTGCAACAACCCCAGCGTCTGCGGCTCGGACCTCGGTGGTTTCTGGGGCTGGGTCGAGTTCGACCGCTCGGCGGACGGCAGCCTGACCTGGGGTGATGGCGAGTTCGCCGGCTGCGACCACGTCGTCGGCGGCGGCGGCCAAGGCCTGGCCGGTGCCGGGCACGTCACGCTCGATATCGAAAGCTGGACGATCGCGGCCGGCTCCGCAGGGCCGCAGACCTTCTTCGCCAGCGGCGAGGAAACCGACTCTGCCCAAGGGACCAAGACAACCTTCGACTTCAGCAACGTCGACCTGGGGGTTCCTGCGACACCCGGGCACTACAGCACCAGCGACATCCTCGGCTTCACCGCGCCCGGTGTGGCGTTCCAGATTCAGGTCGCTTTCCGGCCCGCGCAGTAGCGGGACACTCGACCGGGTTCTCCCCCGGCACCGGCCACGCTGCTCGTGGCCGGTGCCGGGGGAGAGCTGCTACAAGGCACCGGTGACCCACCTGACGGCGCTGCCTCACGACCGTATCGCCACTTATAGTATTCGACAGCTTACACAAAGTTATACAGTGTTGCCTGACGCGATCACGCCGAACTCGATCATGAGGCCACCACTCATGCAACCGTTCGAGCTGCCGGATTTCCACATGCCGTACCCGGCACGGCTGAACCCGCATTTGGAGCGCGCGCGTGAGCACAGCCGAAAATGGGCTCAGGCAATGGGTTCCTTCGAGCCGGACCGGGGCCGCCGCATCTGGGACGAAAGCGACCTGGAACATCACGACTATGGGTTGCTGTGCGCCTACACCCACCCAGAGTGTGATGGTCAAGAGCTGGATCTGATCACCGACTGGTACGTATGGGTCTTCTATTTCGACGATCACTTCCTTGAACTATTCAAGCGGACCAGGGACGAGGCAGGCGCGGCCGAGTATCTCGAGCACCTGCGGGCGTTCATGCCGCTCGACGGCAGCCCGATGCCGGAGCCGACAAACCCGGTGGAGCGCGCGCTGGCCGACCTGTGGGCCCGAACCGTCCCCACCATGTCCATCCATTGGCGGGACAGGTTCGCGGAGAGCACCAAGAACCTGCTCGAAGAATCCTTGTGGGAACTGGCCAACATCAGTGAAGGCAGGACAGCCAACCCGGTCGAGAACATCGAGATGCGGCGCAAGGTCGGCGGTGCGCCGTGGTCAGCCAACCTGGTCGAGCACGCTACCGCCGCGGAGGTGCCGGCTGCCATCGCGGCGACCCGGCCAATGCGGGTGCTGAAGGACACCCTCGCCGACGCAGTGCACCTGCGCAACGACATCTTCTCCTACCAGCGCGAAACCGAGCAGGAGGGCGAGGTTAACAACGGTGTGCTGGTATTCGAGCGATTCCTCGGCTACGACACCCAGCAGGCAGCCGACGCCGTCAATGATCTGTTGACCTCCCGCCTGCAGCAGTTCGAGCACACGGCGGTCACCGAGTTGCCCGTGCTGTTCGCCGACAGCGCTGTGCCACCCGACGAGCAGGCGGCCGTCCTCGCCAATGTCAAAGGACTACAGGACTGGCAGTCCGGCGGCCACGAGTGGCACATGCAGTCCAGCCGGTACATGAACCGCGGCGGGTCACGTTTCGCACATCTTGGCTTCCTCAGCGGACCGACCGGGCTGGGCTCCTCAGCCGCGCGCCTGATCCCGTCGCCAGGTGCTATGGGACTCAGCGGGATCAAGAGCTTCACCCACGTTCCAGGCCAGGCGGTCGGGCCGCTGCCGCAGTTCTGCATGCCCTACCCAACCCGGCTGAACCCGCATCTGGACACCGCGCGTGAACGCCTAATGACCTGGGGCCGACAGATGGGAATGCTGGACCCCGCGCCTGGCGTCGCTCACGGCGCGCTGTGGAGCGAGCATGACCTTCGGACCTTTGACTTTGCCCTCTGCGCCGCAGGGCTCGATCCTGATGCGGCGCTTACCGAGCTGGACCTGGCTTCTGGCTGGCTGTGCCGGGGGACATACGGCGACGATTACTACCCGGCGGTGTTCGGCCGCAACCGCGCGAAGGCGCAAAACGAGCGGCTGCTCGCGTGCATGCCGGTCGACTGCGCCGCCATCCCTGCACCGGCCAACCCGCAGGAAACAGGCTTGGCCGATCTGTGGGCCCGCACAACCCTCGGCTCGCCCATGACGATGGCTCTTGCCCGGATCGCGCACGGCCAGCAGGTGCCGCCCGAGATCTACCAGACCCGAACCATCCAGAGCCTGGAGAACACGGCCAGCGACTACGCCTGCCTGCTCAACGACGTTTCTCCTACCAGAAGGAGATACAGTTCGAAGGCGAGGTGCACAACTGCGTCCTGGTCGTGCAGAACTCTCTTTGGCTGCGGCGCTGAACAGGCGGCAGAAATCGTCAACGACCTCATGACCGCGCGGATGCGCCAGTTCGAACGCGTCGTCACCACCGAACTGCCGGCCCTCTGCGAGCAGTACCAGCTCGGCGGGCAGGCGAGAAAAATTCTCGACCAGCGCGCCGCTGAACTCCAGGACTGGATGGCTGGCATCCTCAACTGGCACACCCATTGCGGTCGCTACCGCGAAGCCGAGCTGCTTCGCCGCTACCGCCCCGCCGCGGTGCCAGCGATCGACGCCCCGACTGGGCTGGGTACCTCACCGACGCCATCGACTGCCGGCTGATCAGACGCGAACTCGGCTATCCTTCGCATATTAGAACGCGAGCCAATGCGACGGCCACGGGCTGCCGCATTGGGCAGTAATCGGGAGGCCGTCGAAGGATGCCAGCTGGTAAGAATCGCGTCACCCTTTCGGCAAGCCACCTCGCGAGCCTCAAAGAGTTCGCCGACCGAATTCGTGTGTGGGCAGTTTATACTGCTTTGGTTCTGATCCTCATAACCCTCTACTTTGGTGCGTTCCTCGGTCCGGTTAAAACGTATCTGCTGCCCGCGAGCCTAGTCCTCGTCGCCGCCTTCGTGATCCAGTCCATCCAAGCGATCGAGAAAAGCCTCGCGGGTGACGAAAAGCTGGACAGTTATCCAGACATGCTGGCAGCCGTGTCTGTCCTGGAGGATCTGATCGTAAGCGACCGCGATGTCACGGATCTCAAGGTAATTGCCGCCACAGGTGGCACCTCAGTCCACCATGTGCTGCCCCGGCTGTGCAAAAGAACAACGGCCAAACACGTGCGTATCAACGTTCACATCATCGACACCGGTGGGCCATTCAGGGACGCCTACCCAGGTCACTGGAACGACGAAGCCGCCGCGACGCTCAACCGGCTGCGGCAGCAGTATGTCGATCCGCGTTTTGAGGTCAAAGTCAGCACCTACAAGCATCTACCCGCACTCCACGTATCCTGGTAAACGACAAGTACCTGCTGCTCGGCTTCTTTGGCTGGGATACAACCGGCCGTGCTCCCGAACTGACCGGCGCGGAACGGCCACACCGGCTATACCGGCTATACCGGCGCGAGGATATCGCATCATCCCAGCTCTTCGAGATGTTTGAAGAGTGGTTCAGGAACGCACCACAGAAGGTAATACTTGAATTGCCGGCGGCGGTGTCAGTTACCTCTACCGCTGCCTCTACCGTGTCGAAGTAACGGGGCGGCGCATTCACTTGGCGCTGTGCGGGAGTCGTTCGCGCAGCGCGACCGCACGCCGCGGCCGGTCGGTCACCAGGACGTCGACACGGGGATCCGCGAGCCAGCGGGAGATCATCGTGTCACTGTTCACTGTCCAGATCATTGTCCTGATTCCATGGCGGTGACACTGCCGCAGCACGCCGACCAGTGCCAGGCGGCGGTGCATCGCTACCCAGTCCGCGCCGCAGTCACGGATGCGGCTCAGCGGATACACCTCGCGGCGGCGCGCCGACAGCCGGGTCCGCCACGACTCCTCGCCCAGATCGCGGCCGAGGGACAAGGCCACGGGCACGGAGGGGAAGCGGGCCTTGATTGCGGCAACTGACACATCTTCGAGCGTTGTCGCCACGAGGTTGCCCGCGCCGAGGATTTCGAGCGCCATTTCGATGACCCTATGTTCATCGCCGATCT
>WNGG01003909.1_pt1 | contig 16746 bp, 14 predicted proteins | sample 5400661 | NCBI WGS metagenome assembly WNGG01 (sample SAMN13153372, study PRJNA577476) | soil metagenome | isolation source: 100 cm soil or saprolite under Garry oak tree replicate 1 | place: USA:California | collected 2016-06-15 | reverse complement strand
TCGCCCGCACGGATCAGCCGCTCGACCTCGGCGTCGTCGATCGACGGGCCCAGGTACGCCGGGCCGAACGGTTTGAGCGCCGGCGTCGCACCCCGCGTCGCGCAGAGGTCCAGGTAGCCGAGGTAGGCCGCGCCGACGGCGTTCGACTCGTCGCCGCACGAGGGAAAGACGAAGAGGTCCCTCACCCAGTTCTCAGAAGCGATCAGCCCGTTGGCCTTCACGTTCATGAAGACGCCGCCCCCGAGTGCCAGTCGCTCGCCGCCGTGGCGCTCGCGCATCAGCCGCGCCCAGCGCAGCAGGTTCTCCTCGACGATCCGCTGGGCGCCCCCGGCGATCGCGTCGAAGCGGTGACCCAGCGTCGCCTCGAGCAGCAGGCGGTACCGCGCGCCCCTCTTCTTCCACGCGAAGCGGCACGGGTCGCCCGGCGCGAGATCGTACACCTCCCGGAGCGCCGTCTCCGCCCGTTCCGCCTGCGCCGCCGGTGCGTACGGGGCCAGCCCCATCACCTTGTACTCGTGCTCGCCGAACTTCATGCCGAGGAGCAGCGTCACGAACGAGTAGAAGGAGCCGAGCGAGCCCGGCGCGCTCGGGGTGGCCTGGTGCCGCTCGAGCGAGGTGCCCCGGCCCGTCGAGACGGTCGCGCAGAGGCCGTCGCCCGAGTTGTCGTTGGTGAGCACGAGGGCCGGCGCGCCGCCGAAGGGCGAGCCGTGGTAGGCGGCCGCCGCGTGGCACGTGTGATGGTCGAGCGCGACGATCCGGTCGCGCCCGACGCCGAGGTGCTCGGCGATCATCGCCCGCCGCTCGCCCTCCGGCAGGTCGTGCTTGCCGCGCGCCGGCTCGATGAGGCCGAGCCGCGCGCCGAGCTTCCGCGCGCGCCTGCCGAGGCGGCTCGGCTCGTCGAGCCCGACGCCGTAGTACTCGCGCGCGTACTCCTGGTCGTGCAGCACGCGGTTCATCCAGTCGCGCGAGTAGGCGCGCTTGCCGGCGAGCGCCACGAGGTCGATCTGCGAGGGCCGCAGACCCGCGTCCTTCAGGATCGCGTCGATCGCCAGGCGGGGCCAGCCCGCGTCGTTCTTGAGCCGGGTGAACCGCTCCTCCGACGCGCATCCGACGACCTCGCCGTCGCGCAGCAGCGCCGCGGTCGCGCAGTGGGTCTCGCTGATCCCGAGGACGATCATCCGCGGATCGTCTTCATGACCCCCTCGTTCTTGAAAACGTCCTGGGGCCCGCCGCGGTAGATGATCTCGCCGCGGTCGATCGCGTAGAGGCGGTCGGCGACGCGCGTGGCGTTGACGACGCTCGACTCGGCGATCAGGACCGAGACGCCCATCGCCTTGATCTGGGTCACCGCCTCGATGAAGCGCGTGACGACGACGGGCGCCAGCCCCTCGAAAGGCTCGTCGAGGAGCAGGATCTTCGGCGCGAGCGTCATCGCGCGCGTGATCGCCACCATCTTCTTCTGCCCGCCCGAGAGGTGGAGCCCGCGCCGCCCGAGAAAGGCCTTCACCTCGGGAAAGACGGCGAAGACACCGTCGCCGCGCTCCACCGTCTTGCCGAGCCACTGGCTGATCTGGAAATTCTCCTCGACGGTGAGGTCGGGGAAGATGCCGCAGTCCTCGGGCGCGTAGCCGATCCCCATCCGCGCCCGCTGGTGGGCGGCCATACGGGTCACGTCCTGGTTCCGAAAGGTGATCTTTCCCGCCCGCACGGGCAGGAGCCCCATGATCGAGTCGATCGTCGTCGTCTTCCCCGCCCCGTTTCGCCCGACGAGGCAGACCGCCTCGCCCTGGCCGACGGCGAGCGACACGCCGCGGAGGATCTGCGCCGGCCCCCGGTAGGTGCTGATCTGGTCGAGCTCGAGGATCGCGGGCGCCATCAGCGCGCCTCCGCGCCGAGCAGGTTGACCTGCACGGCGGCATTTCGCCGGATCTCGTCGGGCGTCCCGTCGGCGAGGATCGCCCCCTGGTGCATCGCGACGATCCGGTCCGAATAGGAAAAGACGACGTCCATGTCGTGCTCGATGATGGCCGCGGAGATCCGCGTGCTCCGCACGACCGAGGTGATCGTGTCCATGATCGGCGCCTTCTCGCGCGTGCTGACGCCGCTCGTCGGCTCGTCGAGGAACAGGAGCTTCGGTCGGAGCGCGAAGGCCACGGCGACGTCCAGGAGTTTGCGCTCGCCCTGCGAGAGGCCGCCCGCCGGCATCCGGGCCTTGGCCTCCAGACCGAAGACACGGAGGATCTCCGCCGCCTCCGCCCACACCGCCGTGTCGGCGGCCGCGAGCGTCAGCGGCTTGCGCGTCTTGTCGTCGCGCGAAAAGACCGTGAGGGCGACGTTGTCGATCGCGGTGAGCTGGTCGAACAGGTTCACGAGCTGGAACGACCGCGCGATCCCGGCCTTGATCCGGCCGTGGACCGTCTGGTGCGTGACGTCCTGCCCCTGGAAGATGATGTGGCCGCTGTCGGGCCGGAACAGCCCGCTGATGAGATTGACGAGCGTCGTCTTGCCGGCGCCGTTGGAGCCGATGAGCGCGAGCACCTCGGCCTCGCCGACCTTGAAGTCGACGTGGTCCACGGCGTGCGTCTCGCCGAAATACTTCACCAGCTGCCGCGTCTCGAGCAGGCTCACGACTTCTCCTCCCGGAGGCGCGCCCAGAGCCGCCCGGCGGTGCCGACGATACCCGTCGGCAGCGAGAGCACGAGGACGACGAGGACGGCGCCCAGGAGGAACTGCCAGTAGGTCGTGTAGCCGACCGCCCACGTCTTGAGGAAATTGAAGACGATCGCGCCGATGACGGGACCGAAGAACGAGCGGAAGCCCCCGAGCACCGTCATGAAGACGATCTCCCCCGAGAACTGCCAGTACATGATGTCCGGCGTCGTCAGCCCGTTCAGCGGCACCCACAGCGCGCCGGCGATCCCCGTGAAGACGCCCGACACGAGAAAGGCGAACCACCGGTAGCGCCAGATCTGGACGCCGACGAACTGGGCGCGCGTCTCGTTGTCACGGATCGCCTGGAGCGCCATGCCGAACGGCGAGTGGACGATGACCCACATGACGGCGACGCACACGAAGAAGACCACGAGCACGTAGTAGTAATACGCGTGGACGAGGAACGCGGTCTTGTCACCCTTGCCGGTGATGAAGCCGAGCAGCGTCGGCGTCGGCACGCGCAGGCCGTCGGTACCGCCCGTGATCCAGAAAAACTTGAAGGCGAGTGACCAGAGCACCTGCGAGAGCGCGAGCGTGAGGATGCCGAAGAAGATGCGGGTGTAGCGCACGCAGGCGAAGCCGAAGACGGCGGTGACGATCACGGTCCCCACGACGGCGCCGACGAGGAAGAGCTCCATCGAGGTGATCTTGAGGTACTTGACCATCAGCGCGACCACGTAGGCACCGAGGCCGAAGTAGGCGGAGTGGCCGAACGACAGGAGCCCCGTGTAGCCGAGCAGGAGATTGAAGCCCAGCGCGGCGATGGCCATGGTGAGGCCGTAGGCGAGCCCGATCGTATAGAACTCCGACAGGACCCACGGCAGCGCGAGCAGGGCCACGGCGGCCGGGATCGCCCAGCGGAGCGCTCTGGCGGGGCGCGCGTGGTGGAGGGCGGCGACGACGCTACTCATGGGCTCGCACGGCCACAGTCATGGGCGCCCGAAGAGGCCGGCGGGCCGGATGAGGAGGACGACCGCGGCGATGAGATAGAGGACCGCCAGCTCGATCTCGGCGAACCACGTGATGCCCGCCTCGCGGAGGAAGCCCACGATCAGCGCGCCGACGAGCGCGCCCTCCAGCGACCCGAGGCCGCCGATGACGACGACGATGAACGAGAGCACGAGCGCATCCACACCCATGCCGAGCACGGCCGACTGGCTCGGCACGATGACGGCGCCGCCGAGGCCGGCCATGAAGCAGCCGAGCGTGAACGCCTGCACGTAGATCCGGTTCACGTCGACGCCGAGTGCTGCGGCCATGCGCATGTCCTGCGACGTCGCGCGCAGCACCACGCCGAACCGCGTGCGATAGATGAACGCCCAGAGGAACACCGCGGCGGCGCCGCCGATCGCGATCACGAGGAAGTTGTAGGTCGGGTACGGGAGCTCGCCGATGTCGATCGAGCCGAAGTTCTCGAAGAGGGCGGACGCCGACAGCGGATACGGCCCCCACAGGAACTGGATCACGTCGTCGATGATCATGAGGAGGCCGAAGGTCACGAGCAGCTGGTACTCCTCCGGCCGCTTGTAAAAGGGCCGGAGCAGCGTCGGCTCCAGGAGCGCGCCGGCCGCCGCGGCCGCGATCGCCCCGACCGGAACGATCAGGAGCAGCACCGCCGTCGGCGCGCCGGCGGCGACGATTCCCACCGCCCACGCCGTGACGTACGCGCCGAACGCGTACAGGTTGCCGTGGGCGAGGTTCACGATCCGCATCACGCCGTAGATGAGACTCAGCCCACCCGCAATCAGGAAGAGGACCGAGGCGTAGAGGAGCGAGTTCAGCAGGTGGATGACGATCGTGTCCATCAGTCGGCCACGCGATACGGCAACACCTTCACCTCCGGGTTGATGATGTTGCCGTTCACCGCCACCGCGAGCAGCAGCCGGTACGCGCCCGGCTTGAGCCGTCCCTTGAGGTCCACGACCAGCCGCCCCGCCTCCTGCAATTCGGAAGCGCCGGCGGCGGCGACCTCGTCGCCCGGACCGATCGCCACCCACCACGCGGCGAGCGTGTCGCGCACCTTCTCGCCGGCCGGCTCGGGCTTGTACGGCCCCCGCATGATCTTATACGACCGCTCGAATTTCTCGATCTTCTCCACGTCGGCCTGGATCTCGAGCCGGTCGCCCTTGCGCTCGGCGCGGCCCACGAAGCCGCGGAGCGGCGCCGCGTAACGATCGAAGGCCCCGACGCCGATGGGATAGGTCAGGTCGCGGAAGACCGTGAGCGTGACCGAGTCTGCCGACCACTTGTCCAGCACGTACGGCCCGTTGGTGACGAGCCAGTGGCCGCGGGCCCGCCCGAACCGCTTGAGGGCCGCCCAGCGCTGGCGGGCCTGCTCCACGCTGACGAGGCCGCGGAGCGACTCCGGCACGTACGCCTTGCGCTCGAAGTCGTCGGCGAGCGCGGCGAGCGCGTCTTTGAGCTTGCGGTCACGGGCCAGGTCGAGCCAGGGCACGCGGCGCTTGCGCGCCTCCTCCTCGGAGAAGGCCGCGAGCCCACGCGCGACCGCCTCCTCCATGAGGACCGTGAGCTGCCACGGCACGGCCGACCAGGGCGGTGCCAGCGCCCCGAGCTGGGCGGGATCGAGGCCGTGTCTGAGGTAGACCTCGACCACCGGGACGTCGTTGAGCACCTGCACGTCGGCGTAGTCGCGGAACTGCACGTCCACGCGCGCGACGCGGACGGCGACGAACGCCTCGCGCATCACCGCCGTCTGGCGCTCCACGACCGGATCCCAGCGCCGCGCGGGGGCGTTCTGCGGGGCGCTCCACCGGGCGGCGAAGACGAACGGGTAGAGGAGGTCGGCGACCGACATGCGGGTGCCGTCGTGCAGTGCCCCGGCGAGCACGCGGTACGTGAGCTTCGCCCTCGCGGTGGTGCCGGGCGGGACGGCCTTGAGCGTGCCGGTTTCCGGCTCGGACGCCAACGCATCCGCGGGCACCTCGAACGGGCCGCCCCCCTCGACCGTCGGGGCCGCGCGGTTCGCCATCCAGCCGGGCCCGAAGGGTGAGGGCAACAGCGCCGGATCGATGAGGGCGGCCCGCATGAGGCGTCCGGCGTCGTCGCCGAAGCCGGCGATCGGATTCCACGCGGCCGTCGGCCGCTTCTCCACGCCGAGGCGCAGCCAGCCGTTCCACGGAAAATCCTTGAGCTTGACGGTGCGCACGAAGATCGCCGAGACGATCCCGGCCTGCGGATCTCGCGCGACGTTCTCGACGCCGTTGGAATACTCGACGCTCAGCGCCTCGCGCCGCGTGGTGTACCCGAGCACGACACGCTCGCAGCCCCGCCCGAGCGTCGTCACGAGCCGACGCTCGAGCGCGAGACGCTCGGCCGGGCTCTCGTACGCGCCCGTGACGAGGCGTCCATACGCCTCCTCGACCTGACGCCGCGCGGCGGGATCCGTGACCGCCGGCGACTGGAGCAGATGAGCATGGAACCAGCCATCGCGGATCCAGGGCGGCCCCGTCCAGCCGTTGGCGCGGGCCTCGTGCGAGGCCGCGAGCTCGCGCGCCGAGACTTCCTCGAGCGTCGCGTCGGCGTCACGCTCCACGAATTTGAGGGCGGCGCCGGCGAGGGTCTTGGCGAGTGAGCCGACCGCCTTCACCCGCGGCGCCGCCGGCGCGCGCTCGGCGTCCGGCGCCAGCCGCTTGAGCGCTGCCTCGGCGAGGTCCGCGTGCTGGAAGAAGTCGGGGTGCCAGGGCGTGACCGGGTACGGCTGAATCGTGATTCCGGTCTTCGCTCCGCCGAGGACCCGCGCCACGCGGGCGGCGGTCGCGCAGCGCGGCGCCGGGTCGCCCCCCGGCTTGGCGAATGTCAGGACGATCCAGGCGTCCAGGGACTCGGCGTAGGTGACGTGAGCGGGCGGGGCGGCGCCGCGAAACGGATCGGGCCCCACGTAGCCCTGGATCTGGGTCTTGCCGAGGAGGCGAGCCGCGACCACCGGGTCCATGACGTCCAGCTTGATCTCCTGGGGATAGAACGACGGATAGTACGAGAGCTCGTGCCCCGCGTGGGCCGGAAGGGACAGGAGCGCGAGGAACGCGATGAGAGCGGCGATACGGACGAGCACCAGCTTCACGATGAGGAGAGGGGCGAGAGGCCGATCCCGGCCTCCCGCCCCCTCGGGGATGTCGCTCGTTACTTCTTCGGCGCGGCCGGCGCGCCCTGGGGCGCCGCCGGGCGTGGCGCGGCCTTCGCGGGTTCCATCGCCATCGCGACCTTCGGCCAGGTCTTGTCGATCCAGGTGTACGTCGACGTCGGCTCCCCCTTGGGCCAGCCCGGAGGCGCCGTGATGTTTCGGATCGGGATGGTGATGATGCGATCGGGATCGAGGATCGGGAACGGATACTCGGGCACGTTCTTGCTGAAGCCGATGATCGCTTCCTTGTAGCCCTGGTGGTTGTCCGGACGGATGTAGACGTACCCGGCGGGCCCCGCGATCATCGAGCCTTCCAGCATCGCGATGATCATGTCGTCTTCGGGCCAGCCACCGGCGAGCTTGTTGGCCTTTTCGATCGCCTGCTTCAGTATGTACGTCGCCGTGTAGGCCCCCTCGGCCTGGAAGTTCGGGTACTCCTTGAACTTCTCGAAGTACTTGGCGACGAACGTCTTGTTGAGCGGCCACTTGTCGCCCGGGGGGTACGTGAAGTGATAGTTCGAGTGCACGCCCGCGATGACACCCTCCGGGTGGTCCTTGCCGACCGCGTGCGGCGCGGTACCCATGGCGAGCGTGGTCGCGAACTTCGCCTTCTGGAACATGCCGTAGCGGAGCGCCTGCTTGTACATCGCGACGTAGTCGCCGCCCCACACGGAGGAGACGATCAGGTCGGGCTTCGACGCGATCGCCTTGGTGATGTGCGAGGCGAAGTCCGTCGTCCCGAGCTTCGGCCAGCCCTCGGAGACCACCTCGGCCTGGGGCATCATCTTCGACATGACGATCTTGAGGTGATCGAACGCGTTGCGGCCGTACGAGTAGTCGGGGTGGATGTGGGCGATGCGCTTGGACTTCGGCCACGTTTGCGCGATGGCCAGCGCCGTCGTGCACCCGTCGGCCGACTGGATGTTCGTGAGCCGGAAGACGTAGTGCGGGTTCGGCACCGCCTTGTCGAAGAGGAAGTCGGTGCACCCGTCGACGAAGATGGTGAGGACCTTCAGCTCCTCGGCGACCGGCCCGAGCGCGGGCGTGTTGCCGCTGGAGGTGATGCCGCAGAAGAAGTCGATCTTCTCGGAGAGCTTCAGGCGGCGAAGCTCCTTCACGTTCGCGTCGGTGCCCGCGTTCTCGTCCGCCTTGAGGATCTCGATCTTGCGCTTGCCGAGCAGCCCGCCCGCGGCGTTGATCTCGTCCGCCGCCAGCGCCTGGCCCTTGTACATCGGCTCGCCGAGCACGGCGCCCGGCCCGGTGAAGAAGGTCATGTGGCCGATCTTGAAGGGTGTGTCCGGGATGTTGCCCTTCGGCTTGTCCTGGGCGTATGCGACGCCCACGCCGGGCAGCGCACCGGGAAGCGCGACCACCGACGCGCCGACGGTGACGCCGAGCGTGCTCAGGAAGTCCCTGCGGTTCACTTCACCTGCCATATGCCAGTCCCTCCGTTGGGGTATGAGGCGGATAGCTCGTGGGAAATCGGGCACTTTCGTAACACGCGCCCCGGAGGAAGTCAAGGCGAGGCACGGGTATAATGCGCGCGTCTTGAAGCGTGGCTGGAACATAGTGACACGGGTCGGACGCGGCATCGGTACGGCGCTGAGGGCCCGTCCCTGGACGATTGCCGCCGTCGCCCTCGCCGTCTTCGCCCTCAACGCCCTGCTGCCGCCGGTGGTCCTGGCCCTGGTCCGCAAGCCGTGGACCTACTTCACCTTCAACCCATGGCTGAAGCGCCTGCCTCAGTACCTGGCCTCCGACGCCCCGTGGTCACAGAAGCTCGACTTCCTGACGCGCGTCGCCGTCTTCTGGTTCACGGCCGACGGGCCGTACGGCGTTCCGGAGTGGGGCTTTGCCGTGGACACGCTCGATCTCCTCCGGTTTGCCGGGCTCGCGCTGCTCGTCGCCGTCTACTGGGCGCTGTGGCGCGAGGCGCGCCATCGCCGCCGGATCGGCGAGCGGTCGCTCCGCGCAGGACGCCACGGCGGCGCGCTCGGAGTCTTCGCCGGTGCGCTCGGACTCTCGACGGGGCCGTGCAGCGTCGTCGGCTGCGGGGCCCCGGTCATGCCGGTCCTCGGCCTCGCCTTCGCGGGGCTCTCGAGCGGGACGCTGGCGCTGCTCTCGACCGGCTCCCGAGTTGCGATCGCGACCGTGCTCGTGACGCTGGCCGTCGGCGTCGTCTACCTCGCGTGGCAGGTCGGCGCGGCTGGGCCGAGGGCTACGGGGCTTTAGGAGTCGCTTCGAGAGTTACGGACAGGGTGCTCGACCCGCGCCTGATGGTCAGGACCAGGGTCCGTTCGCCGCCGGCGTCGGCCAGCGCCTCTCGCGCCGCGTCCCGCGTCAGCACGGCCCGCTCGTTCACCTGGATGATCACGTCGCCCGTCTCGAGGCCCGCCTGCTCCGCCCGACTCCCCTTGACCACGACAGCGATGGACGGCGGCCCGGACGCCTGCCGCGCGCCACCGGGGGTCTCCGCCGCGTCCGGGTCGCGCACGATGAAGCCGAAGTCGGCGGCGACGCGTTCGCCGACCATCGGCCGCGGCATCGTCACGAGGCGCACGGTGAGCGGCGCGCGCCCCTCGGGGCGGAGCACCGTGAGCCGGGTCTCCTCGCCGATCGGGGCCTGGGCGATGAGGCGCTGGAGGAGCCGCGTCTCGGTGACCGGGCGCCCCTCGAAACCGACGACGATGTCGCCGTTCCGCAGCCCCGCGGTCGACGCCGGCGTGTTCTCGAGCACCTCGACGATCACCACGCCGAACCCCTCGCGGATCCCGTGACGGGACGAGATCTCCTCCATCTCCTGCTCCGTGAGATCGCGGATGCGCACGCCGAGCCACGACCACTGCTTCGCCGCCGCGGTCGCCGTCGCGTGCATCGCCTCCGCCCCGATCAGCATCATGACGGCCGCGAGCACGACGGCGATGAACCGGCGCCCGCGCGTGGTCGGGGAGGGGGCCGGCTGACCCGTTCCGCGCCGACTCGGACGTCGCCGGCAAGCGAGGTATGGAACAGCGACCACGCAGGCGCAGCGCCGGACCACGTGGTCAGAGGCCCCCTCCCCGGCCACGCGCGGGCGCCGGCTCATCCGCGACCGCCTCGAAGCTCGTTGACGAGGGTCTCGAGCGCGGAGGCGACACGCGCGACGCGCGCGGTGACGTCCGTCGTTTCCAGCAGCTGCTGGCGCAGGTTCACGTCCGGGATCACGGCCGCGGCGATCCGGTCGGCGACGACGCCGGCGGGCTGGCCGTCGGCGAGCGCCGTGTCGAGCATGTCGGCCGGGCGCTCGAGGGCCTGGAGCAGCGCCGCGCAGGAGGCGCGGATGCGGGCGACCACGGCGGACACGTCCCCGACGGGCGGCAGATCCTCCAGCCGTCGCGACCGCACGACGCGGTAGAGCGTGTCGGTCGGCAGCTCGTCCTCGATGCGCACGCGGCAGTCGCCACGCACGAGGATGTTGTAGCGGCCCGTGGCGAGCCGCTCGCACGAGACGATCTCGCCCGCCCCGCCGACGAGGTGGACCGCGGGCTTGCCCGCGTAGACAGACTCGTAGCCGGGGCGCAGCTTGACGACGCAGATCCGCCGGTCGCGCTCGAGCGCGTCCATGACCATCGCGCGGTAGCGCGCCTCGAAGACGTGGAGCGGCAGGAGCGTGTGCGGGAAGAACGTGAGGTCCGGCAGCGGGAAGATCGGCAGGACGAGCGTGCTCACACCACTCAGCTGATCGTGGGCAGCACGCGCGCGGGACCCTGCTCCTCGAGCCGCCGGCCCACGGTGGACGCGAGCTCGAGAAACGCGCGTGCCTGCGGAGAGTCCGGGCGCCGGAGCGTGATCGGCAGTCCCTCGTCGCCGCCGGCGCGCGTCTCGGGATCGAGGGGCAGCTGCGCCAGCAGGGGCACCCCGTATTCCTGCGCGAGCCTCGCGCCGCCACCCTCGCCGAAGATCGCGTAGCGCGCGCCGGTGTCGGGCGCCTGGAAGTAGCTCATGTTCTCGACGATGCCGAGGATCGGCACGTTGAGGCGCTGGAACATCCCGATCGCCTTGCGCACGTCGAGCAGCGCGACCTCTTGCGGTGTCGTCACCATCACGACGCCGGACAATGGAATAACCTGCGAGAGCGACAGCTGCGCGTCGCCGGTGCCCGGCGGCATGTCGAAGACCAGGTAGTCGAGCGCGCCCCACATGACGTCCTTCAGCATCTGCTGGATGAAGGAGTGGATCATGGGACCGCGCCACACGAGCGGCTCGCGCTCGTTCACGAGGAGCCCGATGGACATCATCTTCAGGCCGTGCGCCTCGACCGGAATGATCCGGTTGTCGAACATCCCCGGGCGTCCCTTGGAGCCGAGCATCAGCGGCACGTCGGGGCCGTAGACGTCGGAATCGATGATCCCGACGGCCGCGCCGGACGCGCGGAGCGCCACGGCCAGGTTGACGGCGACCGTGGACTTGCCGACACCGCCCTTGCCCGACGACACGGCCACCGTGTGGCGCACGTCGGGGATGAGATCGGCGGGGCGCGTCGGCGCGCCGCCCGCGGCGGGAGCGTGCGCGTGACCGTGGCCCTGCGCGGCCGGCCGCGGGGCGCCGCCCATCCCCACGTTGACCTTCGTCACGCCGGACACCTTGCCCACCGTCTTCACGGCCATGCTGTGGATCAGCGCTTTCGACGCGGGCGGCTGCCCCTCGAATGCGAGCGTGAACGACACCTCGCCCCCCTGGATCGCGAGGTCGCGCACCAGGCCCAGCGCGACGATGTCTTTCTGGGATTGCGGATCCCGGATCCCGCGAAGCGCGTCCAGCACCCCCTGCTCGCTGACCATGTCCCGCCATTATAAGGGGGTCCAAAACCTTGCATTCCCGATACCTTCCTGCTACATAAATACGGTGATCGGCGCCGACGACTTTCGCCGTGTTCTCGGTCACTTCACTACCGGAGTCACCATCGTCACCACGTGCGACGGCGACGGGCGGCCCGCCGGCCTCACCGTCAGCGCCTTCTGCTCTCTGTCCCTCGATCCGCCCCTCGTGCTCGTCTGCGTGGACCACAAGTCCCAGAGCTATCCCGCGCTGCGCGACGCCGGCCGCTTCGCCGTGAACGTGCTCCGCCGCGAGCAAGAAGACGTGTCGCGCCGGTTCGCCTCGACCCGGCTCGACAAGTTCGACGGCGTGACCATCACGCTCAGCCCGCTGGGCCTGCCCCTTCTCGACGAAGCGCTCGCGCACATCGAGTGCACGACGGTGACCCAGCACGCCGAGGGCGACCACACGATCTTCATCGGGCGCGTCGAGCGCGCCCTCGCCTCCACCGGTGAGCCGCTGCTCTACCACCGCGGCCGCTACGCGCGGCTGCACGAGTCCTGATCAGGAGCGAACCCGTGAGCCCCATCCCCCTGTCCCGTCCGCCCGTCGACGACGAGATGAAGAAGGCCGTGCTGGCCGCGATGGACGCGCGTCAGTACATCCTGGGCCCCCAGTGCCAGGCCTTCGAGACCGAGCTGGCGGCATACACCGGCGTCAAGCACGCCGTCCTGACATCCTCGGCGACGGCCGGCATCTGGATGACGCTGAAGGCGCTCGGCGTGAAGTCGGGCGACGAGATCCTCGTGCCCTCGCATACCGCGTTCCCGACGATCGAAGCGATCTGCTTCGCGGAGGGGACTCCGGTCTTCGTGGACGCCGATGCGTACTACACGCTCGACCCGAAGGACGCCGCGGCGAAGGTGACGCCACGCACCGTCGGCATCGTGCCTGTCCACCTCTACGGCCAGCCGGTGGACCTCGCCGCCGTGCAGGATCTCGTGGCCCGCTTCGGGATCTGGATGTTCGAGGACTGCGCGCAGGCGCAGGGCGCTCTGTGGGACTCGGGTCGCGTGGGCTCGTTCGGTCGAGTGGGCGTGTACTCGTTCTACCCGTCGAAGAACCTGCCCGTGATGGGCGACGGCGGCTGCGTCATCACGAGCGACGACGAGATCGCGGCGCGCTGTCGGCGCCTCCGCGATCACGGTCGGCTCAACAAGGATCTGCACGCCGAGGTCGGCTTCAACCTGCGCTTCAACGAGCTCCAGGCCGCCGCGGCGCGCGTGCTCCTGCGCCGGCTCGACGCGATGAACGACCGGCGCCGCGCGCTCGCCGCGCGGTACGCCGCGGGCCTCTCCGGCCTGCCGCTCGAGCTGCCCGCCGAGCGGCCGCGCGCCCGCCACGTCTACCACCTCTACGTCGTCCGCACGGAGCGGCGGCAGGGGTTGGCGGCGTTCCTGAAGGAGCGCGGGATCGCGACGGGTATCCACTACCCGCTGCCGACGCACCGCCAGCCGGCCGTCGAGCGCCTGGCCTCGCCGCCGCTGCCGCGCACCGAGGCGCTCGTCGACGAGATCCTGACGCTGCCGATGTCGGCCCATCACACCGAGGCCGAGATCGACCAGGTGATCGCCGCGGTGCGCGCGTTCTTCGGAGCCTGATGGCCGGACCGCTTCGGGTGCTGCAGCTCTACCCGAAAGAAGACTACTTCACCGGCGCCGCGATCCAGCTGCGCGAGCTGGTCACGGGCCTGCACGCGCGCGGCCACGACGTGGCTGTCGCCACGCGGCCCAACGCGATCTGGCCCGCGAAGATGCGCGAGGCCGGAATCACCCACTACGCCCTCCCGATGGCCTCGGAGGTCGACCTCCGCTCGGTGCGGCGGCTCGTGCGGATCCTCCGCGAGCGGCGCGTCCAGGTCGTGCACGCGCAGAAGGGCAAGGCGCGAACGCTCGCGATGATGGCCGGACTCTTCGTCCGCATCCCCGTGCTGGTCCTCAACCGCGGCGTCTCGTTCCCGCTCGACTCCTTCAACCGTCTCGGCTACACGACGAAGCGTGTCACCGCGATCGTCGCCGTCTGCGCGTCCATCAAACGGGGTCTCGTCGCCCAGGGTGTGGATGCGGACAAGATCGAGGTCATCTATTCCGGCACCGACACGGAGCGGTTCCATCCCGGCGTGGACGGCGCCGGGATCCGCCGCGAGCTCGGCCTCGGCGCGGAGCACTTCCTGATCACGCAGGTCGGGATCCGATCGTGGCGCGGCAACGACGACGTGCTCGACGCGATGACGGTCGTCGCCGACCGGCTGCCCCACGCACGGCTGCTCTTCGTGGGCGCCAACGACGCCAAGGCGCGGATCCTGCGCGAAAAAGCCGACGCGCGCAAGATCGGAGATCGCGTGTCGGTCCTCCTCCTGCGCGAGGACATCCCGGAGATCCTCAAGGCGACCGACGTCACGGTCGACGCCTCCTACGCGGGCCTCGGCCTGACCGGCTCGCTGCGCGAGTCGCTCGCCGTCGGCACGCCCGTCATCGGCACCGATCTGGAGGGCATCCCCGAGCTCGTACGCCACGGCCAGACCGGACTCCTCGTCCGCCCGCGAGACTTCGCGGGTCTCGCCGACGCGCTGCTCGCGGTGGCCGCCGATCCCGACCGCGCCCGCGCGATGGCACGCGCCGGGCGCGCGCTGGTCGAGCGTGATTTCTCGACGCGCGCGAAGGTCGAGCGCACCGAGGCGCTCTACCGGCGTCTCGTCGCGGCACGGGGCGCGGCGTGACGCTCCCGCTCGGCCCGTATCGCCGCCTCTTCGCTTACCTCCGGCCGCACCTGCCCATGCTCGTCTGCGGGTCGCTGCTGGCGCTCGTCGGCTCGGCCATGGAGGGCGCCGCCGCGTGGCTCGTCAAGCCGGTGATGGACGACATCTTCATCCAGCGCGACCTGTTCATGCTCAAGGTCGTCCCGCTGGCGCTTCTCGGCGTCTACATCGTCAAGGGTGTCGCGCGGTATCTCCAGGCGTACCTGATGGCGGCGGCCGGCGAGCGCGTCGTCGCGCGTCTCCGCGCGGACCTCTACGCGCACATCCAGTCGCAGCCGCTCTCCTTCTTCTCCGACGTCCACTCCGCGGACCTCATGTCGCGGGTCATGGTGGACGTGGGTCGGCTCGCGCGCCTGTCCTCCACCGTCCTCGTGCTGGCCGTGCGTCACATCGGGACGATCGTCGCGCTCACCGTCGTGATGCTCGCGCGCGAGTGGGCGCTGACCCTCATGGCCCTCGTGGCCATCCCGTTCATCGCCGTCATCGTGCGCGTCGTCGGCCGCAAGCTCTACAAGATCAACAAGCGGACGCAGGAGCGGATCGCCCAGCTGGCGATCCTGCTGCAGGAATCGTTCTCCGGCACCAAGATCGTGAAGGCCTTCGGGCGCGAGGGCCACGAGCGTGACCGCTTCGACGCGATCAACCAGCGCCTGCTCGACCTCTCGCTGCGGAACACGCGCGCGGACGAGGTCACCGAGCCACTCATGGAGATCGCCGGCGCGATCGGCATCATGGCGGCGCTCTGGTACGGCGGCTGGCAGGTCATCCAGGGCCACATGACGCCGGGCACGCTCTTCTCGTTCACCGCCGCCGCGCTCATGCTCTACGGTCCCGTGCGCCGACTCTCGCGCGCCCTCAACACGATCCAGCAGACCACCGCCTCCGCCGAGCGCGTCTTCGACCTCCTCGACCTGCCGCCCGCCATCGTGGACCGGCCGGGCGCCCGCGCGCTCGACGGATTCCGCGAGGCCCTGCGCTTCGAGTCCGTGAGCTTCCGCTATCCCGACGCGCCCGCCGAGGACTTCGCGCTGAGGGAGATCTCGCTCGAGATCGCGCCCGGCGAGGTCGTCGCGTTCGTCGGCATGTCGGGCGCCGGCAAGTCCACCCTGATGGACCTGCTGCCCCGCTTCCACGACGTGACGCGGGGCCGGATCACGCTCGACGGTCACGACCTGCGCGACGTGACCCAGGCGTCGCTGCGCGCGCAGATGGGGCTGGTGACGCAGGAGAACTTCCTCTTCGGCGACTCGATCCGCTACAACATCGCCTACGGTCGCCCGGACGCCTCGTCCGAGGCGCTCCTCCGCGCGGCCCGGCAGGCGCACGCCCACGATTTCATCACCGCGTGCGCGGAGGGGTACGACACGCTCGTCGGCGAGCGCGGCGTGCGGCTCTCGGGCGGCCAGCGGCAGCGCATCGCGATCGCCCGCGCGTTCCTCAAGGACCCGCCGATCCTCATCCTCGACGAGGCGACCTCGGACCTCGACGCCGAGAGCGAGTTCCTCGTCCAGCAGGCGCTCGCCGAGCTGATGCGCGGGCGGACGGTGCTGGTCATCGCGCACCGCCTCGCGACCGTCCGTAACGCGCACCGCATCGTCGTGATCCACGACGGGCGCATCGCCGAGGCGGGCCCGCACGACGCGCTGCTGGCGCGCGACGGTCTCTACCGCCGTCTCTACGCGTTGCAGATGGAGGGCGTGGCGGGGTGAGGGCGTGCCTGCCGGCCGCGGCGGCCGTGCTGCTTCTGGCGGGCGCCGCGACGGACGCCCGGGCGCAGCCGTTCCGCTGGGTCGACGAGCAGGGCAATGTCCACTATGTCGGGACCCGTGATCAAGTGCCGGAGCAGTACCGGCCGCAGCTGCCGGCCGAGACCCCGCCCGAGCCCGCCAAATCCGATCTGCGGCTCACGCCGGACGTCTCCCGCGGTGGGTCGGGCGAGTGCGTCCTGAGGATCATCGGCGCTCGCGGACGATCCGACGTCGCGCGCTCCTATCCGAATTGCGTCGACTGCGGGAGGGCGATCGAGGCGCTGGGCGGCGACGAGCGCCGTCGCGCCCGGTGCGTCGCCGTCGGGAGGTGACCCGACCGACGGCGCGCTACGGCTCGCGGAAGCGGTTGACGATGGGCAGGCGCCAGTCGCGCCCGAAGGCGCGCGGCGTGATCTTCACCCCGATCGGCCCCTGACGGCGCTTGTACTCGTTGCGCGCCACCATCGAAGCCACGCGGCGCACCGTCTCCTCGGCGAACCCCTGCGCGACGATGTCCGGCACGCCCCGGT
>WNGG01003906.1_pt1 | contig 16757 bp, 19 predicted proteins | sample 5400661 | NCBI WGS metagenome assembly WNGG01 (sample SAMN13153372, study PRJNA577476) | soil metagenome | isolation source: 100 cm soil or saprolite under Garry oak tree replicate 1 | place: USA:California | collected 2016-06-15 | reverse complement strand
TCACGCACCGACGGTTACCCCGCGCTCCGTTGTCGTGCGCGGCACCAACGGCTAGGTTAGCGGCAGTAGTTCCGGAGTCTCTGGAGGAAACCGAAATGCGCATACGACTGACGGCTCGGACGCTGCTGATACTCGCTGCCCTGCTCGCGACCCTGTGTGCGGCGCCGCGTAGCCAGGCGGCGTCGGGGCCCGAGATCGACGCCAGCGTCAACGCCACGCTCAATCTGTTTTTCCGCGAAGTCTGGTCCTCGCGCGAACTTGCCAACAAGTCGTTCGCGATTCTAGTGTTCCCCACCGTGATCAAGGCCGGATTTGGCGTCGGCGGCGAATACGGTGAAGGCGCCCTGCACATCCGCGGCCGGACTGCTGCATATTTCAACATCATTTCCGGGTCATTCGGCTTCCAGCTCGGGGCGCAGGCGCGCTCGGTTATTCTCATGTTCATGACCGAGGAGGCGCTGGCGAGTTTTCGCCGCACCGACGGCTGGAGGGTCGGCGTCGACGGCTCGGTCGCCATCATCGCGATCGGCGCCGGAGGCGCGATCGACACCAACAACATCCGCAGCCCGGTGATCGGCTTCATCTTCGACCAGAAAGGGCTGATGTATAATCTGACGCTTGAAGGCTCCAAGATCAGCCAGATCCCCAGGTAGATGCGTAGGCCTCAAGTCATGCAGTTGGACGCGTTGCAAGGCATGTTTGCTGAAGAACACGTCGCAAAGGCGTGTGTTCAACGAGCGCGGCTGCGGGGCGCCATTCGCTACCGATGAGAGGGAAATTGTATCGGCTCGATCCGATAATGCGCTAGAATGGCGCATGCTGTTCGTGGTCCACGCGCTCGACAAGAAAGACATTCTGCCGACGCGCGCCAAGCATTATCGCGATCACCGCATCCATCTCGACCGCGCCGAAGATCATGCGGTCGACGTGGTCACCGCGGGCACGCTCGTAGCCGACGACGGCGAAACGCCGGTCGGCAGCATTTTTGTTATCGACGCCGCCGATCGCGCCGCAGTCGACGCCTTCACCCGCAGCGACCCCTATCATCTCAATGGCGTGTGGGAGCGCGTCGCCATCCACGGCTACAACAAAAAGCGCGGCACGCCGATCCCGAGCAAACGATAGTCCCCTTGACCGACGTACCGTTTTACGGTACGCTTTACAATGTGATCAGAAGCTTCGCCGACAAGCGAACGGCAGCGTTGTTTGCCGGCTACTCGGTCAAAGCTCTGCCGAACCAGATTCAAGGCCGAGCGAGAGCCAAGCTTCTCGCCATCGACGCGGCGAAACGGCTCGACGATCTGCGGACTCTGCCGGGCAACCGCCTCGAAGCTCTGCACGGCGATCGGCGCGGACAACATAGCATCCGCATCAACGATCAATGGCGGCTATGCTTCGAATGGCGAGGCGGCGCGGCATGGGATGTCGAGGTCGTGGATTACCACAAGGGATGAGGCCATGAGCATCAAACGTGAAGATTTGGACGCTGGCCGGGTCAACTTTGCCGATGTCGCCACCGGCAAGCGGCTTCCGCTCATTCATCCGGGCGAAATTTTACGCGACGATTTCCTGACGCCGATGAAAATCAGCGTCTATACCCTGGCGCAGGCCATTAAGGTGCCGCGGTCGCGCGTCAATGACATCGTTCTTGGCCGTCGCGGCATTACCGCAGATACGGCATTTCGTCTGGCCCGCTATTTTGGCACCTCGCCGGAATTTTGGATCAACTTGCAAAGCCGCCATGACTTGGACGCAGCCGATCGAAAACTTCGCCGCCGCATCGAACGCGAAGTCAGACCGCGCGCCGCTTGAGCGGAATCAACTCCGCACCTTCTCCCGCAATCCCATGCGCTCAAGCCGGCCAATCACCTCGTCGACGAAATAGGGCAGTTCGTCGAGATAATTGACCAACGAAATGGCGATGCCGGTGAGCCCGGCTTTGCTCAGATCAGCGATCTGCGCCGCGACATGATCGGGATCGCCGATGATTGGCAGCCCGCCCATGCCTTGCGCATATTGGCTGCGCTGCGTCAGATATTCCTGCATCGGCACGGTCTGCGGGGAAATGTTCTTCAGCGCCAAGATACCGTCGACCGCCGACCAGTCGGCGCGCTCGACGATGCAGTGATGAAAATACTCTTCGGCCGCTTTCTTGGTAGGCCGGCAGGTGACGACGCCGACCGTGTAGCAGCCGATTTCGCGCGCTTGCGCACGCGCGGCGTCCTTGGCACGGCGCACGCGCGCCGCGGATTCCTCAAGTGAGGTGCGTGAGGCCTGCAGGAAAAACGCGTCGAAATTCTTCACGGCGAAAGCCTGCCCGGTCGGCGAAGCGCCGGCATTCATGATCACCGGACGCGTGCCGCCATAGGGCTTCGGCTTGCCGCGAATGCCTTTCATGTTGAGATATTGGCCGCGAAAGTCGAAATCGTCGCGATCGGACCAGATCATCTTGATGACATCGATCCATTCCTGCGCATATTCGTAACGCGCTTGATGGGCGCGTTGCTCGACGCCGAACATGTCGAACTCGCCTTCGTTCCAGCCGACGACGATGTTAAGCCCAAAGCGGCCTTCGCCGATGTGATCGGCGGTGACCATCTCCTTCGCTGCGACCACAGGATTGAAGATCGGCGCATGCACGGTGCCGAATATGGTGATGCGCTTGGTGAGCGCGAGCAGTCCGGTTGCCCAGGTGATCGTTTCGAGCGTTGTGCCCTGGTAATCGGTCTCGCCGCCATAGCCTTTCCAGCGGCCGATCGGCAGCAAAAAATCGATGCCGGCCTGGTCGGCCATCAACGCCAATCGCTTGTTGTCCGGCCAACTGCCCCACCAGCGCTCGGGCACAAGCGTCACCGCACGGCCGGACGAGCAATTGACCCCGAACAAGCCGATCTGCAGCTTGTTGTTGCCGTGCATAGCGCGCCGCGCATTCAATGTAGGCGAAGGAGCGTGCACGCTCGAGCCTCTCGCGGTTTTTGGGTGTCCGTTATAGCTGAAAAATTTAAGTGAGGGATTCCTACTCCAGCCGGCAGCCGCAGCACGTTAGGGGAATTGACTCAGGCCTTGTTATGCCAGTCAATCGAGATCCTTCAGGAGGAAAACATGAATAAGCCCAGGTTCCTTTTTGCCGCAACGTTCTCGGCTGCCGTTTGCGCTGGATTGGTGTTCACCGCGGCTTCCGCGCGTGCCGCCGAGACCGTCAAGATCGGCGTCATCTATCCGCTTACCGGCAATGCGGCGAGCGCGGGACAATCGGCCAAAGACGCGGTCGACCTCGGCGCCGAAATCGTCAATACCGCGCATCCCGAACTAAAAACACTGCCACTCGGCGCGACGGCCGGGCTGCCCAATCTCGGCGGCGCCAAGATCGAGCTCGATTCGGCCGATCATCAAGGCAATCCGCAAGTCGGGCAGCAACAGACGCTGCGCCTGATCACGCAGGACCACGTTGTTGCGATGCTCGGCTCGTATCACTCCTCGGTGTCGCTGGTAGCGACCGCGGTGGCCGAGCGGCAGGGCATTCCCTATCTGGTCGCCGACTCGGTAGCATCGAACATCACCGGCCGCGGCTTCAAATGGACCTTCCGCTCTGGGCCGATCGCGCCCGATTTTGCCAAGGCCTATACCGAATTTCTCACCGACCTGAAGAAGTCCGGCAGGAAGATCAACAATATCGCCATCGTCAACGAGAATACCGATTACGGCACCTCGGTCGCCGCCAGCATTCAGGAGGCCGCCAAGGCCGCCAATATCACGGTGGCGGCGCAAATCCCGTACAACGCCAACAGCTCCGACGTTTCCGCGCAAGTCATCCAGCTCAAGACGTTGCAGCCGGATGCTGTCATCTTCATCAGTTATACCGCCGACACGATCCTCTATTTTAAGACGATGAAAAATCTAGACTACTTGCCGCCGATCATCATCGGCGACGATGCCGGCTTTTCCGATCCGACTTTCATTCCGAACGCCGGCGATCTGGCGCAGGGCGCGATCAACCGCAGCGCCTTCGATATCGGCAAGCCCGGCAGCAACAGCTACATCGTCAATCAGATGTTCAAGGCCAAATACGGCCGCGATCTCGACGACACCAGCGCGCGCTGGATGGAGGGCTTCTTCGTGCTTGCCGACGCTATCAATCGCGCCGGCTCGACCGAGCCCGACAAGATTCAAGCGGCGCTAAAGGCGACCGATCTCAAGCCGGATCAGCTAATGATCGGCTATCATGGCGTGAAGTTTGACGACACCGGTCAGAACACATTGTCGGCGACTTATCTGATCCAGTTGCAGGGCAAGCAATATGTCTCGGTCTGGCCGACGAATCTCGCGACCGGCAAGCTCGAATTGCCGATGAAAGGCTGGCGCTGAGGATCGCGTCCGATACCCACTACATCCGGTAGCGCCGGCGCAGCACCAGCAAGGCCGCGAGGCTTAAAGCAGCCGTCGCGATCATGTAGTAGCTCGGCGCCAATTTACTGCCGGTAAGGCCGATTAGCGATTGGGCGACGAATGGCGCAAAGCCGCCGAAGATCGGCACCGAGATATTGTAGCTCAGCGACATTCCGGAAACGCGCGTCTTGACCGGAAAAATCTTGGCCATCAGCGACGGCAGCGCGCCGCTGAAGAATGATTTCAACAGGCTGAACCAGCACACCATCGCAATCAGCACCGCGAGCGATGAGTGGCCCTCGACCAGCATGAAAGCCGGATAGGCGGTCAGCATGAACAGGATTGCGGCGCCGATCATCACCCGCGTCTGGCCTACTTTGTCGACCCAAATGCCGACAAACGGCACGGCGAGCGTCTGCAGCGCGGCGGCGCTCACCGCCGCAGTAAAGCCGATCGATTGCGGCAGGTTGAGCTCGCGGATTGCGTAAGTAGGCATATAGACCAGGATGTATTGCGAACTGGTCGACGCCGCGACGGCGCCGATCGTCAGCAGCAGCCGATCCCATTGCCCGACGAACAGATCGCGAAGCGGCGTACGCGCCTCGCCGCTTTGAATGAATTCCGGCGTTTCGCTGAGTTGGTTGCGAATGTAATAACCGACCGGCCCGATCAAAAGCCCGAACGCAAACGGGATGCGCCAACCCCAGGCTTGCAAGGTATCTGCCGACATGCTGGTCGTCAGCAACACGCCGAAGCCGGTTGCCACCAGCGCGGCCAAGCCTTGGCTCGACCATTGCCAACTGGCAAAAAAGCCGGCGCGGTCCGGCCGATGCTCGACTAGGAATGCAGTCGAACTGGCGAACTCGCCGCCGACCGAAAAACCTTGCAACAGCCGCGCGGCGATGACGAGGATCGGCGCCAACACGCCGATCGAGCCATAGCTCGGCATGATCGTCATCAAGCCGGTGCCGATCGTCATCAGCAGGATCGAGAGCGTGAGCGCTTGCTTGCGGCCCTTGCGATCGCCATAAGCGCCGAGAAAAATCGCCCCGACCGGTCGGGCCAGAAACGAAATGCCGAACGTGCCGAGCGTGACCAGGATCGAGACCGCTTCGTCGGCCGCGGGAAAGAAAACCTTCGAAATGGTCACGGCGAAGTAGCCGTAAACCAGGATTTCATAGAACTCGAGCGCATTGCCGACCGAGGAAGCAACGATCAGCCGCGTCGCCGCGGCGGTGCCGCGCATCGCGGTTGCCGCCGTTGTGTTTGTGCGCATAATCGCTTCCTCGGTCTGACTTGCACTGCAAGACGTATCGCAGGGCGAGGAAACTACCTGCCGCCGTTGGCTGAGTAAATGAAGCGATCTTCCGATAAAATCGCTCGGCAATGACCAACATCGACATCTTCTCGCCGTTGCGGCTCGGCCCCTTGCAATTGCCCAATCGAATCGTGATGGCGCCGATGACGCGCAATCGCGCCGGCCGCGGCAATGCGCCCGGCCCGGTCAACGCCACTTATTACGCTCAGCGCGCCAGCGCCGGACTGATCATCAGCGAGGCCACGCAAATATCGCCGCAGGGTCTCGGCTATCCAGGCACGCCGGGCATCCACAGCCCCGAACAGGTCGCCGGCTGGAAAGGCGTGACTGACGCGGTGCACGCTGCCGGCGGACGCATGTTCCTGCAGCTCTGGCATGTCGGGCGAATTTCGCATCCGCTATTGCAGCCCGACGGCGCGCTGCCGGTGGCGCCGTCGGCGATAGCTCCGACGGGCCAGGCGATGACGCCCGACGGCATGAAGCCCTTTGTCACGCCGCGCGCGCTCGACACATCGGAAATTGCCGGGATCGTCCAGGATTACCGGCACGCCGCACGCAACGTCCGCGCCGCCGGATTCGATGGCGTCGAACTGCATGGCGCCAATGGCTACCTCATCGATCAGTTTCTGCGCGATGGCGCCAACCGGCGCACCGATCGCTATGGCGGCGATGCGCTCAACCGCGCTCGCTTTCTCATTGAGATCACCGAGGCGGTCGTCGGCGAATGGGGCGCTGAGCGCGTCGGCGTGCGGCTTTCCCCGACCAATCCGTTCAACGATATGCGCGACAGCAATCCGGCCGCGACATTCGCGACCGCGGTCGGCGAACTCAATCGCTTCGGCCTTGCCTATCTGCACGTGGTCGAGTCCGCCGCCGGCGATCCGATGCCTACCGGCGAAGTGCCGGACATCCGTTTCTTCCGCAAGCTTTGGCGCGGCGCGCTGATCGGCAACAAAGGCTACAACCTCGAACGGGCCAATGCCGTGATCCGCGACGGCTGCGCCGACCTGGTTTCATTCGCGGTGCTGTTTCTCGCCAACCCTGATTTGCCGATTCGTTTTCGCCGTGGCGGCCCATTCAATCCGCCGGACCGCAAGACGTTTTATGGCGGCGCGGCCGCGGGTTATACCGATTATCCCCCGATCGGCGGCTGAACGTACGCCATTTTTTTTATTTATCAGTAACTTATATGGAAAACGCAATTCTGTGACTGCGGTCACTTCCGAATGCCAGATCGGGGCTTAGGGTGTGAGCGTGGTTAATGAACGGATCGCGACGGGGAGCACGGCAATGACCGCCACCCTGAAATTCTTGAGCCGCATCACCAACGAAGTGTTCGAGTCGCAGATGCAGCGCGCCGCGCAAAGGATTTGCGAACGGCAACCGTATTTCGTCCGCCGCGCGGCCTAGCAGTTTGAGGACCGCCCATCTCCCCTGCTCGCTCGTCCCCGCGAAGGCGGGGACCCAAGTTACTCAACGCCGCAGTGCCATTATTTTTCCTGGATTCCCGCCTTCGCGGGAATGAGCGGAAAAACCCCTCAAGCCCCGAGCTTCGCCGCCAGCTCTTCAAGATCTTTCACCGCAATATCGACCGCAACCGTCGGCGCCGCCTCGCCACGGCCCGGACCATGCTCGTTCGGCCGCGCCACATGCGCAGTCCGCAGACCGAGCGCGGCGGCGGCGGCAAGGTCGCTGGAATGCGCCGCCACCATGATGCAGGCTTCAGGCCCAAGATCGAATGCCGCGGCGGCAGCGAGATAGACACGAGGCTTCGGCTTGTAATCGCCGGCGATCTCGGCGCCGAGTATGGCATCCCAGGGAAAATCGTTGCGGCGCGCCAGATCGACCATCAGCGAAATATTGCCGTTCGAGACCGGCGCGAGCAGATAGTTGCGCTTGAGCCGGGTGAGGCCGCGCGCTACGTCGGGCCAAGCGTCGAGCCGGTGCCACGCCAGATTAAGTTTGCGCTTGTCGTCTTCGCTCAGATCGACGATCCCAAACCGCTCGAGCGCCAGTTCGAGGTTGCGGCAATGCAGAACATCGAGCTTGCAGAACGCAATGCGCCCGGCGCGCACTTCTTCCATCGCGCCCTGATATTCGCCGCGCCAGGCGTCGGCGAAGGCGGGATAGTCGAGCGCCAAGCCCTTCGGCTTGAGCAAAGCCTCGGCCTCGCGGGCGATTGAGCCGCGCCAATCGACCAGCGTGCCGAACACATCGAAGAACAGGGCTTTGACCGCGAGCGCCATCGGCTATTCATAGCGCAAGGCGGCATGCATCGCCAAAACAGCGCAGATTCACGCGGAATTCACTTCCGATGCGCGGCTAAGCGGCAGCCTTTCGACTTGACCGTTCGCCCGCTGCAAGCTGGCTGCGACTCCACTTCCATAGCGTGGCGATTTCCTCAGCTGCCTTGCTCAAGAGCGCATATTCGGTAACGCCGAGGCCCGCAGCAATCGCATCTTGAAAAACCATCCGCGCGGACAACATCGGCTCGGCTAAGACGCCAAGGCTGATTAAGCGTTTTGCCGCTTCGCTTGCCCGCGTGCTGTGGTAGCTCGATGGGCACTGGTTAAGCACGAATGCGGCTTTGCGCTTGGCCAGAAATACGGCGCGAAAAGTTGCCGCTGTCCCCTCCACATCCAAGCATGTCGGACGCGCTGGCAGTAGGCAGAGGTCCGCGACCTCGGAGACCAGGCGAACTGCTGCGGCGTCGGCGCCGGACGTATCGAAAATCGCCAGCGTGAACCCAGCCCCGGCGAGTCCTTCGAGGATCGTCCGCAGACGCGGCAGCCGATCGCGTTCGAGCGGCTCGACGATAACCTTGTTCGCAGGCTTTGCTGATTCTCGGCGCTTGGCCCAGCGCACCAGGGATTGCAGCGGATCAAGGTCAAGTACGATCACCCTTTCGCCGGTACTCGCTGCTGTTGCAGCGAGCGATGCTGCAAGCGTGGTTTTTCCCGTGCCGCCCTTTTGTGTGAGGAATGCAATGCTGCGCATCAAGCCACCCTTTGATCAATCTCAGACACGGCACGCTTGCGCCGGCGGTCTGGCACTGGCCGAGCAGTTTGCGACACCATGACCGAGGCGCCGCGTGAGTTTGGAATCTCGATGTCGACGGCGAGCATCGATACCGATTTGCCGCGATCCATCTTGATCTGCACCTTGTCGGGATCGAACGAGACATGGCGACTGATCAGCGCGAGGATTTCCTCGCGCAGAACGCCGAGCAGATCGGGTTGGTGTGTCGCGTTGCGTTCGTGTGCGAGCAGAATTTGCAGCCGTTCCCGCGCAATCGGCGCGGAACCGCGGCGAAACAGATTGAAGAGCTTCATGCTGCCTTCCGTCCGAACAGCTTGTTGAAAATGCCTCGGCTTTCCCTCGGAATCTGTACTGGAATCGTTTCGCCCTTCAGCCGGCGTGTCGCTTCGAAATATGCACGAGCAGGAGCGCTGAGCGGGCTATTTAAGGTCACCGGCGATCCGACATTCGAGGCGCGCAGTACCTCTTCGCTTTCCGGGATGATGCCGAGCAACGGTATCGAGAGGATTTCGAGCACATCGTCGATCGAAAGCATCTCGCCGCGAGCCGCCCGCCAAGGATTATAGCGGGTGATCAGCAGCTGCTTGTCGACGCATTCTCCGCGCTCGGCCTTCTCAGTCTTCGAATCGAGAAGACCGATAATGCGATCGGAATCGCGGACCGACGACACTTCGGGATTGGTGACGATGATTGCGGCATCGGCGTGCCGCATCGCCAGCGTTGCACCACGCTCGATACCGGCGGGGCTGTCACAGACGATCCAATCGAATTTTGAGCGCAGCTCCGCAATCACCTTGGCGACGCCATCTTCGGTGAGCGCGTCCTTGTCGCGGGTTTGCGAGGCTGGCAGCAGGTATAAATTTTCCAGCCGCTTGTCGCGAATGAGGGCTTGCGGCAGCTTCGCCACGCCGTGGATTACATTGATCAGGTCGAAGACCACGCGCCGCTCGGCCCCCAGCACCAGATCGAGGTTTCGCAGCCCGACGTCAAAATCGATGACCACGACCTTCTCGCCCTGGTGGGCGAGCGCGGCGCCCAGCGCAGCGGTCGATGTCGTCTTGCCGACGCCGCCTTTGCCTGATGTCACAACCACTACGCGGGCCGATTTCTTGTCGTTCATCTTCGCGACCTTTCGTTCTTTCCTAGTTCATCGTCGAAATTTTCAGGGTATTGCCATCCAGCCAGGCCTGGGCCGGTCCGTTGCGCACGCTCGCTTCGATTTCGTCAGCCGTCTTGTAATAGGCCCCGATGGCCAAGAGCTCGGCCTCAAAGCGGTGACAAAAAATGCGGGCGCGGCGGTTGCCAGTGACGCCCGCCATCGCCTGGCCGCGCAGCGTTCCGTAAACGTGGATCGATCCGCCGGCGAGGATTTCAGCTCCTGAACCGACCGAGCCGAGAATGGTGACGTCGCCATCAGTGAAGGCGATCGATTGCCCGGAGCGAACCGGCTCCTCGATTAGGAGGGATGCCGGCGCTTGATTGGCACGTGGCGCGCCTTCGGCTGCGGGGGCGGGTACGGGGGTGGGCTCCGGATCGCGCAACTCGCAATCTGGTGCACCGCGACCGCTACGAAGCACGGGAGGCAGCCCCACCGCCGCATCGAGCGGCTCAATGCCTTCGATGCCGAGCACCCGGATGTTGCGCTCCGCGAGATTCGCGATGAGATGCGCAATTCCGTTCGAACTTAATCGCACCTCCGATAGATCGAGCGCGACGGCATGACCGGCAAAGAAGCTCTTTGACCGCTCAAGGGTGGCGTCGAGCTCCATAAGCCAATCTGCGATCGGCGCCCGTGGCGTAAAGACGAACGCCATGTAGGTGCGGGCTTTAAATTTCAGCGATTGACGTTGGATAATCAGGCTCGACACCACGCCTCTCCGGTTTTGGATGATTCTAATTGGTTAATAATCTGTCCAGAGATGGTTAATGAATTGTTAAAAATCGGGGCGTGAGGCGAGGATTTCCAAACTCAAAGCTGCCATCGCTCAACTTTGGACACATCCGGGACAGACCGTTTGAGCTGATCGACGATCAAAGCTTGCCGGCACAGCACAGCAAATCTCGCCACAGGTTAGGCCGAGGCCGGCGCCCCACCTGCTCGACAGTGCAATAAAACGCCAGTGCGGTGGATTTGAAGTTCCTACAGTTCGGTCGGAAACTCTCATAGGAACTTCAAATCCAAAACCCGCACTAGAATTATATATTTGCTAGGGTCCCTTTGATTCCGAAGTTCGCATGAGAGCGTGCCGACAAAGCGTACGAACTTCGGAATCGAGACACTAGTGCGGTGGATTTGAAGTTCCTACAGTTCGGTCGGAAACTCTCATAGGAACTTCAAATCCAAAAACCGCACTAGAATTATATATTTGCTAGGGTCCCTTTGATTCCGAAGTTTGCATGAGAGCGTGCCGACAAAGCGTACGAACTTCGGAATCGAGACACTAGTATCGGATTTGTCTTGCCGTTGCAGATTGGCGTTGCAGGCGACGACGAATGAGGCGATCGCCCAGCGGGCCGAAGACTGAAAGGGGAAAATCATGCCGAATATGCAATCGCCGCGCTTGCCCGCACTGTCAGAGGAAGCATTGACCGCCGAGCAGCGCGCGCTGGCGGAATCGATCCGGTCAGGCCCGCGCGGCCAATTCAAATTGGCCGGCCCGTTCGCGGTTTATCTGCATGCGCCGGCTTTCGGTGAACTCGCCCAGAAGCTTGGCGGTCATCTCCGATTCAAGACCAGCGTGCCGCCGCGGCTCTCCGAATTCGCTATCCTGGTGACTGCGCAGCACTGGAAAGCACAATACGAGTGGGCGATGCACGTGCCGATGGCGGAGAAGCAAGGGGTCAAGCCGCAGACCATCCGCGACATCCAGGCCGGCCGAGCGCCTAAATCGGCGCCGCGCGACGAGATGACGATCTACGCGTTTGCCAAGGAGCTTTATGCCAAACGCCGCGTCAGCGCCGCGACATTCAAGCGAGTGCATAAAATCTTAGGCGACGCGGGCACTGTCGAGCTGATCGGCATCCTCGGCTATTACGCCCTGGTCTCGATGATACTAAACACATTCCGCATGCCGTTGCCGCAAGGCATGAAGCCGGCGTTCCGCAAACCGGCGTAGATAATGGGCGCGCGGCGGCGTGTGCGCTCATTCTTGCGTAGGCGGTGATCCAGAATAGTCTGACGACCGTGCGGAATTCTGCTGGGTCGCCGCTTTTGTGCGGACGAGGCTCATGCGCCTGCCGGGCGCTCGGAGCGCGCCGTAAACGCTCAGCGTTTGTCCATCTGCATCATGCCGCCGCCGGGCCCTTGCATGTTCATGCCGCCGCCAGAGCCATGCATCATCGTCCCGCCGCCGCCGGCGCCAGGAGCGGCTGCACCGAGGGCGAGGACCGGATAGTCCACCTCGACCGTGCCGGCGTGCTCGAACTTCAAGGTCGCCTTGACCGCTGCTCCCTGTTCGAGCGGATGCTTCAGCTCGCGGAACATCACATGGTAACCGCCGGGCTTGAGCATGACGGATTCGCCTGGTTTGATCTCCAAGCCGCCTTCGACGGGGCGCATTTTCATCACCCCGCCTTCCATCGTCATGCTGTGGATCTCGCACTGCGCGCTGGCATCGTCCGAAACGCAGCTGACCTTATCGGGCGCGCTGCCTTTGTTAGTAATCGTCATATAGCCCGCCCCGGTAATCGCGCCCTTGGGGGTAGCCCGCGCCCAGGGCTGCGAAATATGGATCGTGCCGACGTCGTAATCGCCTGCCGCGGCGGCAGGCGCCACCGCCGTCAGGAATACCGTGAATTGAATCCCCGTGATCGCAAGCGCAATGGCGGAACCTCGCAACAGCAGACGTTCAAAATATTTGCTCATGACGATCTCCGTAGAGCGGCCGGTCGGAACGCTGGAACATCCGCCAGTCTGCATGAATTTCGAACGTGGCGAGTCCAACTCCTTACACCAAGCCAGGAAACGGCTGCCACGGTTTCGGCATTATGTTTACGCAGCTTTATCACTAGTGCGTATAGGGTCGGCGACTGGCGATTTTGCCGCAGAGGCGTATCCTGGCCATGATGCGTGGCAGTTCAAAGGCGGTCCGCAACCGACCCGATCCACGTGACGCCGAAGCGTTCGGCCAAGTGCTCCGCTTTGCGCCGCGCCAACCCGGCAAGCCGGCGCGTGAGGCCTTCGCGATCGAGCCGGCGGAAGACGATATCGACGAGTTCGCACGCTTCGAACAGGAGCAAGACGAACCGATCGATTATCGCCACCGGATGATCATGAATGTCATCGCGCTGGCAATCGTCACATTGCTCGTCGGCCTGGGCGTGTGGATCGCCGACACGATCAGCGATCTGCAACGCGAACAAGATTGCCTGATGCAGGGACGCAGCAATTGCGCGCCGATCGAAGTGGCCCTCCCGATACGGGAATAAGTCATTCGCCCACAGTTGTCGCAATCAAGAGCGTGGACCCATTAACGCGCAAGGCCACAGCCTTTATGAAGCAAGCTGGGCGAAGGCGAGATAGCTGATGGCCGCCCATTCATTATGGCCGGCGGACGTTCAATTCGTCGTACACTTGGACCCGGACCAAGCTTCGCCAGCGTCTCGCGGGCTCACCGATGCTGCTACCTCCCCGCCCCCATCAGATGGTTCGGTAACCAGGTCGCGATCTCGGGGAAAAAGCACAGGATCACGATCGCCAGCATCATGCAGACGACATAAGGCAATGTCCCCCACATCACCTTCACGATCGGAACGTCGGGAGCGATCGCGTTGACGATGTAGATATTGAGGCCGACCGGCGGATGAATGAGACCGATTTCCATATTGATGGTGAGAATGACGCCGAACCACACCGGATCGAAGCCAGCCGCCGTGATGATCGGCAAAAGAATCGGCGAAGTCATTAGAATGATGGCGGCCGGCGGGATGAAGAATCCGCAGACCAACAAGAAAATGTTGATGAGGAACATCAACAGCCACTTGTTAGCGTGCAGATCGGCGATGGCCTGGGCCAGCGTCTGAGTCAGATAGAGCGAGGTGAGCATGTAGCCGAACAGGACAGAGGCGGCGATAATTGTGAGAATCATCACCGATTCCCGCATCGTGTCGCGCAGGATCGTCCAAACTTGATCTGGCTGCCATAGTCGATAGATCACAACCGCCAGTACAAGGCACAATCCGGCGCCGACGCCCGCTGCCTCCGATGGTGTCGCGATGCCGCCGTACAGCACATACATGACGCCGACCACGATCGCGACGAATGGCGTAATTTTGGGAATGCTGGAGAATTTTTCTTTCCAGCTATAGCGGAAATCAATCGGATGCGAGCGGAAGCCCCGTCGCCAGATCGCGAACAAAGTCCAAAGGATGAACAGGCCGGTAAGCATGATCCCCGGCAGGATGCCAGCGATGAACAATCGCCCGATCGAGGTCTCGGTAGCGATGCCGTAGAGGATGAAAGTGACCGAGGGCGGAATCAGGATGCCAAGCGTGCCGCCGGCGCAGATCGAGCCGGTCGCGATTTCGTCCGGATAGCCACGGCGGCGCATCTCCGGAATGCCCATTTTGCCGATGGCGGCGCAGCACGCCGGGGACGAGCCGGTCAGCGCGGCGAAAATCGCACATGCCCCGATATTGGAAATCGCGAGGCCGCCGGGCAGGCGATAAAGCCAACGATCGAGCGCTTCGTAGAGGTCCTTCCCGGCTGGCGATGAGCCAATCGCCGCGCCCATCATCACAAACATCGGTATCGCCACGAGCGTGAATTCGTCGAGCGCTGACAAGAAGGTCTCCGCCACCACATGCACACTGGCGAAACCCTGAAAGACCAGAAGGAAAACTATCGAGATCGCACCCAAGCCGAACGCCACCGGAATGCCCGACAGCAGCATCAGCAGTGTCGCTACCAAGACAACCGCACCTTCGGTGGTCGGACTCATGCGTGAATTCGATCTTTGCCGATGCCAAAAGGCGGCGTCAGTCCGCCGATGAGAGACAGCAATTCACCGATATATTGCAGCACCAAAAGACCGAGCCCGACTGGCATCGCCAGATACGGTATCCACAGCCGCGCGCGCCAAACTGTGTCTGAGTGCCAGTTCTTGGACCACGCCTCGTACCAATAAAGCGTACCGAGGACGAACAGCACCGTGCAGAAGGCAAGCGCAATCAACATTGTGATCAGCGCCAACCAGTAACGCTGACGCGGCCCGACATGGAGCGGCAACACGTCCACGTTGACATGACCGCGGGTCATCAGCACGTAGGCGCTGCCGATAAATGTCGCCGCCATGATGCAATAGCTGACGGCATCGATCTGCCAGATCGTGGTCCTGTTGAGGATATAGCGCTCGACGACCATGTCGCAGATGACAAGTACGGCGAGCGCGATCAGGAGAGCGGCGATCACGCCTGCGGCACGCGACAAAAAAGCGACCGTCTGAATGTAACGTTTCATGGATTTGTATTTTTTGGGCTATTGCGACTTGGAATCCGGGGCGTGACTAGCATAAACCAAGGACGGCGCGCACGCGCCCGCCGTCCGATCGTCGACGGAGAGCTGGTGCTATTTGACGGCCAGCGCCTCGTCGATCAGCTTCTGGCCGTTGGGCACGTCCGTGCTGAATTTCACGTATGAGCTCTTTTTGGCCAAGTCGAGCCAAGTGTTGTAATCCGCATCACTGAGCGTCACAACTTTCACTTTGTGGTCTGTGAAGTCCTTGATCGCTTCGTTGTTCACCGCGTCGGCCTTGCCCTCGAAATAAGTTTGAGCATTCTTTCCGGCTTTGATGATGGCGTCCTGCTGCTGCTTGTTGAGCCGACCGAAGCTCATCTTCGACATCAGCACCGGCTCATACATAAACCACAACGCATTGTTGCCGGGAGCCGTGAGGCAATCGGTCACTTCGTAAAGCCGGGTGGAATCGAATGTACCGAGGCTAGTGTCGGTGCCGGTGATGACGCCGGTCTGGAAGGCGTTGTAGATCTCATTCGACGGCGGGCTGACAATGCTGGCGCCGGCTGCCTCCCACATCGCGGCGAAGGTTGGTCCAGCGGCGCGGAATTTCATCCCCTTAAGATCCTCGGGTTTGACGATGCATTGGCCTTTCGCCGCCATGCCGCCGGCGAACCAGGCGTCCGAAAGCACGATGGCGCCGTTTTTTTCGACCTCGGCACGAACGTCCACCATGAATTGCGAGTCGTTGATGCGCTTGGCGCGATCCTGGCTGCGGATCAGGCCCGGCATCAGCGTCGCGCTGAAGGCCGGCACTTTGCCGCTGGCGTAATCAAGCGGAAACAATGAAACATCGAGTTGGCCGCCGGCGAGGGCGTTCCACTGCTGGTTTGGCTTGAACAGCGAGGCGCCGGGATAGACTTGCATATCGATCCCGACATTGGCGGCTTTGGTTTCCTTGGCGATTATCTGAACCATGTCGTCGCGGACGTCGCCCTTGCCGCCCGGAAACTGGTGCGAGGCCTTGAGCACCAGTTGGGCGTGGGCGACCGTTGGCATGGCAAGGATTGCAACGATGCCCAGTCGAATTGTGGTCATCCTCATCGGCGGCGTCTCCCCTCTTATTCCGTCTGCTATGCGGCTTGTCTGCTGTCATGGAACGGCCATGCGGCGCCGTCAAAGTCCACATCGTCGCGGAGCCGATTGGCGCAGAGTGGTCGCTTCGCTGCAATGCAGCGAAATGTCCGGAGTCGGTGCCAAACCGGAAGTGGCCGGCGTCCTTACAAGATTGTCGCCCTTGACCGATGCTGTTGAAAAAGGCTCGTGAATTTTGGCGAACAGTGATTTCGTCCGCTAGCGGCGGAGGCGCGGAGCTTTGCCATGATGAGTTGACAGGCGCGCGATCAGGGCCAGTCATTTTAACGATTCAACCTGGCCGGTAGGAATAGCCGATGAGCGGGTAGCTGCCGGCAGTTTCAATTCAATGAGCAGCGCCTTATGCGTAGCGCCCTAGTTCGGCACTTGGTCGGCGCGAATTGGCGGCGAGGACGCCGCCGGTTT
>WNGG01004466.1_pt1 | contig 16758 bp, 12 predicted proteins | sample 5400661 | NCBI WGS metagenome assembly WNGG01 (sample SAMN13153372, study PRJNA577476) | soil metagenome | isolation source: 100 cm soil or saprolite under Garry oak tree replicate 1 | place: USA:California | collected 2016-06-15 | reverse complement strand
AAAGAGCCGGGGCTCCACAGAACCCCGGCGCGTTACGGTCGGATTACAGAACGTTAGAAGAAGTCGTTACTTCTTCTTCTTGGCGGCCTTCTTCTTGGCTGCCGGCTTCTTGGCTGCCTTCTTCTTAGCCATCATTCATTACCTCCTTCGCTAGTGATACGGACCCGAGGTTCCATGGTTTGGCGGGCTGGATTCCCTTGTGAGACGTCATGAACGATTTCTCCTGCACGTACCTCCTCTGCAACCCAACGGGTTTCGCCGCGGAGCCTCTTCGCTGAGGTCTCCGAGACGTTGGCGGTTGTGCGAAATGGTTCGCTGACTCGCGTCGGGTCCGTCGCCTCTGTGGTGGCAACCACGAGTAGCATCGCCATACAAGTTGTGTTGATACATCGATTGCATCCCTCACGTCAATAGATCGCTAAGATTTTTTTTCGTGAGGTGTCCAGTGAAATGCTTCGAGTGCGGGACCTTCACGATGTCTCTCGACCTCTCGAAGGACCACCAACACATCGCGTGTGAGCGCTGCGAGAAAGTGTGGTGTGCGGTCTGCATCGCGCGCGTCGAGGTAAAGATTTCGAAAGCATGGTTGGACCAACGACAGAAGGCACAGCTCAATTGATGGACCTCGCGTCCACCATTTGATGCGAGTCGTCCTCGGTCACGGCGCGTCGGGCACCGCTGCGTCGATGAAGCCCTACGTCGTCGGCTTCAAGCGACGCGGCATCGATGCGGTTGCGGTCGATTTGCCCAAGGGAGAGGCCGAGCGCGCGGTCCCAGTCTTCATCAAGGCTGCTGGCCGCGGTCACGAAGTTGTTGGAGGCGGGCAATCGTTCGGCGGGCGCGTTGCGAGCATTGCCGCCATCGAGGCGGACTTCGGCGGGCTGGTCCTTTTCTCGTATCCGCTGCATCGACCGGGCCACACCGACCAGCTCCGTACCGCTCACCTCCGCCAGATCCGCTGTCCCGTGCTCTTCATGAGCGGCGATCGCGATCCTTTCGCCCGCCTCGACCTGCTGCGCGACGCGGTGAAGCTCGTTCCGCACGCGCGCCTCGAGGTCTTCACGGGCCAGGGCCACGGGCTGTTGAAGGTCCTAGACCAGGCACTCGACGTGGCCGCAGACTTTATCCACAGCCTTGGGAGCTGAGGCCGGAGGTGCTGCCTCACCTCCAATGACAGCGAGCCAGCACATGGTCCAGGCCAACGGCCTCCGTTTCCGGACGTTGGTGGATGGACCGCCCACGGGACCGCTCTTCATCCTTCTGCACGGCTTCCCCGAAGGTGCGGAGTCCTGGTCGCAGCAAGTCCGCGACGTGGCGACGTCCGGAGGTCTTGCGGTTGCGCCGGATCTTCGAGGCTACGGAATGACCGACGCGCCCCACGCCGTCGAGAGCTACGCCATGGACTGTCTCGTCGAGGACGTCCGCGGGCTCATCAAAGCGTTTGGACGCGAGAGCGCACACGTCGCCGGCCATGACTGGGGCGCGGCCGTGGCCTGGTACTTCGCGGAGCGCTACCCGACGATGACGACGACCCTGACGATCCTCTCGGTCGGTCATCCCGCCGCGCTGGCCGCTGCCAGCCGCGACGACCCCGACCAGCAGCAGCGATCCCGTTACATCCAGCTCTTCTTGCTCGAGGGCAAAGCTGAGGAGGTGCTGGCTGCCGAGGATTACCGGCGGCTCAAAGCGATGCTGTCAGGCGGCCCCAACCCGGGCTCGATGCCCCGCGCGGTGGTCGAGCAGTTCACGCGCTCGCTGAGCCGCCCCGGCCGTCTCACGGCCGCGCTCAACTACTACCGAGCCAACCTCAGCCCAAGCGGCGGTGCATGGGAGCGGCTGGCGGGCCTTGGTCCGATCAACGCGCCCACGCATCTGCTTTGGGGCGACCAGGATCCCGCGCTCGGCCGCAGCGCCGTGGAGGCCACGGCGGCTTACGTCCAGAACGATTACCGGCTGGAGGTGCTCGAGGGCGCCGGACACTGGCTCGAGTTCGAGCGGCCGGCGGAGGTGAGCCGAGCCCTCACCGATCGCGCAAATAGATAAGCTGTCAGCCATGCTCCAACGCGCGGATGACAAGGAGCGGCGCTCGACACTTCGCCGTCTCGACGACATCCTCGACGCGCTCGAACAGCTCAACCTTCATGACCGCACTGAGCTGACCGACAGCCTTGCCGAGAGCCTGGTGCTGCTGGGAGTGGACGAGCCATTCAAGCTTCCAATCCCGCAGCTCATCGAGCGCATATGGGCGATGCAGCAGCCCTACCTCATAACGATCGTCGTCGAGCGCCGGCGCCGGCGCCGCCGAAAGATCGACCCCAAGTTCACGAGCGGCTCCGGGCTTGCCTGACCGTCTGAATCCTCCCCGCTGAAGTCCGCGGAGTGGCTCGCCACGTTCTTGCGCGCCGCGGCGCGTGTGCGCGAAGCCGTCCTGCCGCTCGCCGGGACGGAGGCGGGTCGGGTGCAGCTCGCAACGGGCGCGGGTGGAGACCGCACGATGGAGCTCGACCGCGCTGCCGAAGCAGTCATCTTCGACGAGCTGGGCGAGCTGGCTGCAAGCGGTGAGCATTTCACGATCCTTTCGGAAGAGGCAGGTTTCCGTACTCACGGTGCGCAATACCCGCTTGTGCTGGTGGACCCGGTCGACGGCAGCCTGAACGCCAAGCAGGGCGTGCCCTTTTTTAGCGTCATGTTCGCGCTCGTCGACGGACCGACCATCGGCGACACCGTGGCCGGCTGCGTCATGAATCTCATCAACGGAGAGACGTGGACGGCGATCCGCAAGCAGGGCGCCTGGCGTTCCGGCAGTCCGCTGCACGTGCTGTCGAGACCGGCCAATGCACGCATTGAGCTCGTCGCTCTCGAGAGCACGCCACGTGCGCTCACGCTGGCCAGGGGCCTCGTCGAGCGCTCGAGCAAGATTCGAATCCTGGGATCGATGGCGCTGGCGATCGCGCACACGGCCGCGGGCGGCTTCGACGCGTTCTGCGCTCCGATCCCCATGCGCGCCTTCGACATGGCGGCGAGCCTGCTCGTCCTGGCTGAAGCCGGCGGCGTCGCGAGTGATCTCAAGGGCCGCTCCCTGGCCTCGCTGCAATGCGACCTCGAAAGCAAGACCTCGCTGCTGTGTGCACCGAACCGGCAGTTGCACTCGGCCGCGCTCGACTCTCTGAGCCAGTGATCTTCGATCCGGCGCGGACGGTCTTCGTGATCCTCAGCTTCGAGGGGCCTGACGTCTACAGCCAGGCGGGCGGGCTTGGAGTTCGTGCCAAGGGGCTGTCGCGAACGCTCGCCCGCCTCGGTTACCAGACATACCTCTATTTCTGCGGCGATCCAGAGCTGCCCGGAGAGGAGAGCCATGAAGGAGGCCGTCTGGTCCTGCGCCGTTGGTGCCAGTGGATTTCGGCCATGCACCCTGCAGGTGTTTACGACGGCGAGGAAGACAAGGTCCGCGACTGGAACGCCAGCCTGCCGCCGAGCCTCATCGACAATGTCATCGCTCCCTCCATCGCCTCTGGCAGCAACGTGGTCGTCATGGGTGAGGAGTGGCACACGGCGTGGTCGATGAGCCTGATCGCCGACGCCCTCTATTACCGAGGCCTCCGGGATCACGTGGTGATGCTCTGGAACGCCAACAACACCTTCGGGTTCCACCGCATCGACTGGACTGGCCTCGCCATGGCGACCACGCTGACCACGGTCAGCCGCTACATGAAGTTCAAGCTGTGGGAACGGGCGCAAAACCCGATCGTGATCCCCAACGGCATCCCGCGCGACTCCATCCACGATGCCGACGCCGATGTCGTCGCCGACGTGAAGTCGGCGGCCGCCGCCGACCATTTCTGCTTCAAGATCGGGCGCTTCGACCCAGACAAGCGCTGGCTTATGGCGGTTTCGGCGGCCGGCTACCTTAAGCGCCACGGACGCCGAGTGAGGCTCCTGATGCGTGGCGGCCGCGAGGCCCATGGAAGCGAGGTCATCACTCACGCGCAGCACCAGGATCTGAACGTCGTCGACGTGAACGCGCCTGCCGACGCGGCCGGGCTGTCGGCCATCCTCAGGGAGCATCCGCGGGCGGACGTCGTCAACCTGACGAGCTACGTCAACGACGAGCTGCTGGGAGTCATCTATTCGGCAAGTGATGCCGTGCTTGCGAACTCCAGTCACGAGCCCTTTGGACTGGTCGGGCTCGAGGTGATGGCGGCGGGTGGGCTCGCCGTCACCGGGTCGACCGGCGAGGACTATGCGGATGCCTACCGCAACGCGATCGTGCTGGAGACGGACGACGCCATCGAGCTCGTGACCGAGCTGAACCTGGTCAAGGAACGTCCGCATCTTGCTGCCTCCATCCGTCGTCGCGGCCGCACCACCGCACGCGCCTACATCTGGGAGAAAGTCATCGAGCAGCTGCTCCTGAGGATCGAGTTCGCGGCGGCGCAGCAGGCCGTGACATCGCCGACCGCGCAGCCCCCCGCCCCGAAGACCGCGCGTCGATATCGCCGGCGGATCGAGCCCGTCGTTGGCTGAGAACCTGGTCGTCTACACGGTCGTGCACCAGCCCCGCCGGCTCAAGCTGCCGGCGCAGGTCATCCCGCACGGAACTGCTCCCGAGATGCTGTCCGACTACCTGTTTGACGAGGCCATGGACCGCCGCTACTTCGAGAAGGTGGCTTCCAATTCGTACCGACCAGCCTCCGCCATGTTCCGGGAGCTTGTGCGCCGGGGCTGGCGCATGTCGATCGGGTTCAGCAACTCATTCCTCGTGCAGGCTCAACGGTGGGGACCAGACGTGCTCGACGACTTCAAGCGGCTTTGTGCCAGTCCGAACGTCGAGGTCGTCAACGTGGAGCCATACCATTCCTGGCTTCTGTATCTCGACATCCTGGCGTTCAAGGAGGCGATGAGCGCCGCGAGGGAAAGGCTGCGCGAGATGTTTGACAAGCCCGTGGCGGTCACGGACACGACCGAGATGTTCATGTCCAACGACGTCTACTTCGCCCTTCAGCAGTGCGGTTTCGACGGCGCGTTCATGGAAGGGCGGGCGTGGCAGCTCGGCTGGCGTGAGCCGACCCACATCTATCGCCATCCACTGCAGCGGCTGGGGCTGCTGGTCCGGCATCCCGAGCTTTCCGATGACGTCGGCTACCGCTTCTCGAACCGCGGCTGGAGTCAATGGCCGCTGACGCCTGGCACATACGCCGGCTGGGTTCGAGAGGTTTCGGGAGACGTGGTGACGGTAGGTTGGGACTTCGAGACGTTTGGGGAGCATCACCGTCGGGACACGGGGATCTTCGAGTTCATGCGCTCGCTGGCCAAGGAGCTGAAGAGGCGGAAGGTGAGGATGATGCGCGCGTCGGAAGCGGTGGCCGAGCTGAGCGACCGGAGCTACGAGCTTCCCATCAACGAGTACGGAACCACCTGGGCGGGGGAAGGAGGAATGGAGTTCTTTCTCGGCAATGATGCCCAGCAGGGCCTGTTTCGGCTCATGCACCATGCCTATTCGAAGGCGAAGCTGACGGGTGACCTGCGGCTGATCGAGATCGCGAAGTGGCTGCTGCAGTCGGACAACCTGCATCTCATCCAGTGGTTCGGACGCTGGGGCGGCGAGGCCGAGGTGAGCGCCTATTTCACGCCCGACGAGTGGTGGGAGCTAGGGGCGCTCGGTATCCTGCGAGAACAGCAGCGTGTGTACATCAACTTCATCCGCGCGTTGGATGAATACGCAACGTAGTGGATGTGATTCCCTTTAACCGATGAGCGCAACGAGTGCTGGCCTGTCGTGGCCTGGGCGGCCGGGTTCACCCCGGCCGCGACCCGACAATCCTTTCTGGCCGCCAATGCGTGGCATGGAGAAGACTTTCAGAGAGTCTCATCCCGGGGAAGGTGAGCAGGGCCGCGAATCCGGCCGCATTTCGCGCGGACGTTCGACCACTGAATGTCGGCCGTTGAGCGGCACCTTTGGGGCCCCCGCGACGAAGTCGCAGGAGACACCCCGAGGTTTCCGCTCATAACGATGAAGCCTCTCCACGTCGCCTTCGTCTGGCACATGCATCAGCCCTACTACAAGGACGACCTCACGAGCACCTACCTGCTGCCGTGGGTACGGCTGCGATGCGCGAAGGACTACTACAAGATGCCTGCCCTCCTGGACGCTTACCCGAAGGTGCGGGCCACCTTCAACCTGGTGCCATCCCTGCTCGCCCAGATCGAGGACTACGGCAAGGAAGAGTCAGTCGACCTTTTCCTGAACCTGAGCAAGCGCGACGCGGGTGAGCTGACCGCCGAGGAACGCGACTTCATCCTGCGGTGGATGCGCGAATCTCCTCGGGCGCTGCGGGTGCAGCAATCGCCTCGGTACCTCGAGCTGGCATCGCGGGCACCAGACGCGCAGTTCACGACCGCAGACATGCGCGACCTTCAGGTCTGGTTCAACCTCGCCTGGTGCGACCCCGAGTGGGCCGAGTCCGATCCGCGTCTGGCAGAGCTGAAGCGGAAGGACCGCGATTTCTCTGAATCCGATAAAGATCCCCTGTTCGAAGCCCAGATGGAGAACATGGAGAAGGTCATCCCGAAGTACCGCGAGCTCGCGGATCGCGGCCAGGCCGAGCTCACCTTCTCGCCTTACTACCATCCGATCCTGCCGCTGCTGTGCAACGTCGACGCCGCGCGTACGGCCAATCCGCAGCTGTCGCTCCCAGAGCGCCACTTCGCGCACCGTGAGGACGCGGAGAGGCAGATCGAGCTCGGCCAGGGACTATTCGAGCGGCTGATCGGGCGCCGGCCGACCGGGATGTGGCCGTCCGAGATGGCCGTCGGCGAGAGCGTGCTCGGCCTCGCCGTCCGGGCGAATCTGCAGTGGATGATCAGCGATGAAGAGGTCCTGGCGCGCTCTTTGCACACACATTTCTCGCGCGACGGCGAGGGGCGGATCAACTCTCCGGACCAGCTCTATCGGCCTCATCGAGTCGAGCGCGACGGCGAGTCGATCTCAATGGTGTTCCGCGACTCGCAGCTTTCGAACCTCATCGGGTTCGACTACCAGCGCATGTCCTCGATTGACGCCGCGCGCAATCTGATCGGACGCCTCAAGCGAATCCGCGAGCAGCAAGGGGACGGCGATTACCTGGCGGTGATCGCACTCGATGGCGAGAACGCGTGGGAGTTCTATCCCCGCGATGGCCATGACTTCCTGAACGCTGTTTACACGGAGCTCGAGTCCTCGCCCGATCTCATCACCACGACCGTCGGCGACTTCCTGAAGGAGCATCCACCAGAGCAGCAGCTGCACCACCTTCACACCGGCAGCTGGATCGGAGCGAGCCTCGACACCTGGATCGGCGATCCCGAGCACAACGTCGCATGGGACCTGCTCGCCGAGACCCGTGCCTGGCTCGAGGACCAATCGCGACGGCGGCCCAAGGACTCCGAGGCGGCGATGCTCGGCTGGCGCGAGATTCTGATCACCGAAGGCAGCGACTGGTTCTGGTGGTTCAGCCGCAAGCACGACTCGGGCATGGACCCGATCTGGGACAACCAGTTCCGCCTGCACCTGCGCAACGTGTACAAGGTCATGGGCCAGCGTGCGCCCGCGCGCCTGTTCCAGCCGATCATCAAGCGCGCCCCCGCGCCGGAACGCGCTGTGCCGGCGGTGACCATCAGTCCCGTCTCTCGGTCCGACCCAGCGTGGAGCCAGGCCGGCTACTACCTCGTCGGCACGGGTTTCGGTGCCCTGCACAGGCCCGGAGGCTTTGTCGAGCGCATCTTCTACGGCTGCGACCGGGAACGTCTGTACCTGCGGATCGACAGTCCGCGCACACCTGCCGAGCTGGAAAGCCAGCATGTCGAGTTCTGGCTGTACTGCTCCGGCGCGGCCGATGGCGGGACCGATGGCAACCTCGAGCTGCCGCTGCCGATCACGGAGATGGCGGACTTCGGCTTCGATCCGGTCCACGTCATCCGCGTCGTGCCGCGCGCGCAGGGGGGCTCGGTCACGGTCGCGCGGCTTGTAGACGACTCTACCCGCGCTGCGACCGAGGCGGAATGGGAGCTGGCGGACTCCTTCTTCGTGTCAGTTCCGCTCACGCTCCTGGGCCGGGAGGGTGGTGACACGCTGGAGATGGCCATCGTGGTCAGCCGCGACGGCCGCGATATCGAGCAGGTGCCGCCCGCCGGATCGCTCGGCTTGCGAATCCCTGGCGACGCGGCGGTTGCCGAAACGCCGGGCGCGCGCAGCCACAAGGTGCTCCTTGCGACGGCGGAGCTGGCTCCGTTCGCGAAGCAGGGTGGCGTGGCCGACGTGGTCGCATCCCTGTCCAAGGCGTTGCGCCGCCTGGGCCATGACGTGCGGGTGGTCATTCCTCGCTACCGGCAGATCGACATCGACCGGCACGGCCTGAAGCCGGTTCTCAGCGACCTTCCGGTCGCGCTCGGTTCGCAGAGTGTGCCCGCCACCATCTTCGAAGGCCGGCTCGGCGATGTGATCGTCTACTTCGTCGACTGCCCATCCCTATACGACCGCGACGGCATGTACGGCTTTGGCGACGACGACGCGCGATCGGTCTATTTCGCGCGCGCCCTGATCGAGATGCTGCCGGCGCTCGACTTCATGCCTGATGTGATCCACGTCCACGACTGGTTCGCCGCCCTGGTGCCGAACCTCATCGAGCGCCTCTATTCGGAAGGCCCGACCGCCGAGGTGGCGACGGCGCTCACGATCCACAATCTCGCCGCTCAGGGTGTTTTCGGCTTCGGCGCTCTCACGCTTGCAGGTCTCGACCGCTGGGGGTTGATCCGCGTTGGCATCCCGGGCCTGGACAACGTCGTCAACGTGCTCGGCCGCGGCATTCATATGGCTGACGTCGTCAACACCGTCAGCGAGCGCTACGCAGCAGAGATCCAGACACCCGAGTTCGGCGAGGGCCTCGACGAGCTCATCCGCTCTCATGCCCACAAGCTGCACGGAATCGTCAACGGCATCGACTACGAGATTTTCGACCCTCATCGCGACCCCAACATCCCCCATCACTATTCGGCCTCCGCACCCGAGCCGAAAGCGTTGAATCGCGCCGAGCTCCGCAGCGAGCTTGGGCTCGAGCAGGCGGACATGCCGCTGTGCGCGATGGTGTCCAGGCTGTACGAAGTCAAAGGCCTCGACCTGGTGGAGCAGGCAATGCCCGCGCTGATGCAGTTCGGCGTCCAGGTGGTCGTCATCGGTACCGGGGACCGCCGCTACGAGGACATGTTCCGCCGCTGGGCGGCCGAGAGGCCGCGCCAGGTCGCGGCTGCGATCGGATTCGACGCCGCGCTCGCCCAGCGCATCTATGCCGGCGCGGACGTTTTGTGGATGCCATCACGCTTCGAGCCCTGCGGCCTGGCGCAGCTGATTGCGCTGCGCTACGGCACCATCCCTGTGGTTCGCGCCACGGGCGGGTTGGCGGACACCATCAAGGACTACAACCCCATTACTGCCACCGGCAACGGATTCACGTTCCTCCCCTACGACCCCTGGCAGCTGTTCGGAGCCGTGGTTCGGGCCGCTGAGACGTACCGGCATCCGTCGCTGTGGAACTGGCTCATCCGCCACGCTATGAGCGAGGACGTGTCCTGGTCGCGCTCAGCGCAGCGCTACGTGCAGCTCTACCACGCGGCCATCGCCGCGCATCGAGAGCGAAAGGGCGCAGTTGTCCCAGACTAACTCCACGCGAGCTCATGTCTCCGGACGTCGCATTCCTGTCATCTGGAAGGCGCAGCGTCCACTGGGCCCCCGCGACGAAGTCGCGGGAGTGAGGCTCTGTCCTCACCCGCGCCTTATCCCCCCCAGTCGGGAAGCAGGCGCAGCTGTTCGACCCTGCGCGCCCCGGGCGCGTAGGCGTCGTCGAAGTAGTCCGTAACCATCCGGCGCGCTGAGAAATCGGTGACGACATGGCGGATCGAGGCCCGCATCATCTCCACCCAGTGCTGTGGGATGCCGCTGCCGTCCCTCTCGAAATAAGTCGGGATCACCTCGCGCTCGAGCAGGCGGAACAGACCCTCGGCCTCGGCCTGGTCATCGACCGCGGACCGGTCAAGCGTGGCGCCGGACGGGATCGCCCACCCGAGCTCGGGCCGGTACGCCTCGTCCCACCAGCCATCGAGGATGCTGACGTTCAGCACCCCGTTCGCGCCGGCCTTCATGCCGCTGGTGCCGCTGGCCTCGAGAAAGCGTTTCGGATTGTTGAGCCATACGTCGGCGCCGTGGACCATGTACCGCGCGATTGCAAAGTCGTAGTCCTTGAGGAAGGTCACGCACGGTTCATCGCGCGCCAGCGCGACCACGCGGGCCACGATGTCTTTGCCCGGCTGGTCAGCCGGGTGTGACTTGCCCGCGAAGAGGAGCTGCACCGGGCGCCTCGCATTCCGCAGCAGCTTGTTCAGGCGCGGGCGGTCCTCCAGGAGGAGGTTGGCGCGTTTGTACGGTGCGAATCGGCGTGCAAAGCCGAACGTGAGAGCGTTCGGGTCGAGCTGATCGGAATCGACCGATCGCGCCCGGGCGGCTTCGAGGAGCCGGCGCTTCAGCTCCAGGTGTACTGCCCAGAGCTCGGCTGTTGGGATCTCGAACACCGCTTGCCAGCGGCCGTCGCTGCCATCCAGGTCCCACCAGTCAGGGCCGACATAACGACGCAGAAGCTCCGCGATCTCGGGCGCGACCCACGTTGGCATGTGGACCCCGTTGGTGACCGCTCCGATCGGCACCTGCGCCTCTGGCAGCCCGCGCCACGCGTCCTTCCACAATCGCCTCGAGACGGCTCCATGCAGGCGGCTTACGCCGACGGCCTGATCGGCCAGGCGGAGGGCGGCGTAGGTGGTGCACAGCCTCTCGCGCGGGTCTCCCGGTCGCTGTCGGCCCAGGTCCATGAAGCGGTCGAACGAGATGCCGACCTGGTTGAGGTAGGGATTGAGCAGGTCCCACACAAGGCCGGGCTCGAAGTAATCGCTTCCGGCCGCGATGGGGGTGTGGGTGGTGAAGACGATGCCCGCACGAGCGACCAGCCGCGCCTCCTCGAGCGTCATCTGGCGCGACGCGCGAAGCTCTCGAATGCGCTCGATGGCGCAAAGAAAGCTGTGGCCCTCGTTGAGGTGAAACACCCCGGCGACCATCCCCAATGCGCGCAGCGCGCGCACGCCGCCGATACCAAGCACGATCTCCTGGCGCAGCCTGCGGTCGGGCTCGGGGACGTAGAGGCGGTCGGTGATCGCCCGCAGGTCGGGAGGATTGGCTTCCAGGTCGGTGTCCAGCAGGAAAAGCGGCACGCGGCCGACCTGGGCGCGCCAGACCCCGATCTTCACATTGCGCTCGCCGATGGGGGCGTCGACCTCGACGCCCTCGACCCGGCGCACCGGGAGCTCGTCGCCGCGGTTCTCGAAATAGACCTCTACCTGGCGGCCGTTCTCATCGATCTCCTGGCGGCCGAAGCCCTGCTTGTAGAAGAGCCCGACCGCGACCAGCGGCAGGCCGAGGTCGCTTGTGGCCTTGAGGTGGTCACCCGCCAGCACCCCGAGGCCGCCTGAATAGATGGGGAGGCACTCGGCCAGGCCGAACTCGAGCGAGAAGTAGGCGATGACAAGAGGCGCGCGCGCGTCCATGAATGGAGGGTGCCGGTCGTAGTACTCGCGGTAGGCGGCCTGCGCCTCGCCCAGCGCTCGCTTGACGTCATCGCGCTGCAGGGCCTGTGCCATCCCATCCGGGCCGAGCTCCTTGAGAAGAAGCACCGGGTTCTGGCGGGTGCGCTCCCATAACTCGGGGTCGAGCGTGCGGAACAGCGCTTCGATTCGTGGCTGCCAGGTCCATAGGAGGTCGAGTGCAAGGCGGTTGAACTCTTCCACGCGGACTTACGATGGTAAGTGGTGCTGAGGTAACGACATGAAGGCGGTCGTCATGGCCGGAGGCGAGGGATCTCGACTCCGCCCCCTCACCAGCCGCCTGCCGAAGCCGCTCGTCCCGGTCGCCGGGCGGCCGATCATGGAGCACATCCTTCTGCACCTGCGTCGCCATCAGATGCGCGACGTGATCGCCACCGTGCAGTACCTGGGCTCCGCGATTCGGAACTATTTCGGCGACGGCTCCGAACAAGGAGTGGCGCTCAACTATTCGGTCGAGGACTCGCCGCTTGGGACCGCCGGCTCGGTCATGCTCGCCCGCCATCAGCTCACCGAGCCGTTCCTCGTCATCTCCGGGGACGCGCTGACCGACATCGACGTGGCGTCCGCGGTGCGCTTTCATCGCGAGCGCCGAGCACTGGCGACGATCGTGCTCAAGCCGGTGCCGAATCCGCTCGAGTACGGCGTTGTGGTCGTCGACGATGGCGGTGCCGTGCAGAGATTCATCGAGAAACCAAGCTGGGGCGAGGTCATCTCCGACCTCGCCAACACCGGCATCTACGTCCTCGATCCCGCGGTGTTCGACTTCTTCCGGCCCGGTGAACCGACAGACTGGTCAGGCGATGTCTTTCCTAAGCTCTTGAAGGAAGGCGAGCCCGTCTTCGGCTGGGTCGCTTCGGGCTACTGGGAGGACGTCGGCAGCCACGCCGCCTACGTCAAGGCGAACATCGACTGCCTCGAAGGCCGCGTCAAGGTGCAGATCCCGGCCGCCCGCAAGGGCGATTCACTCTGGATCCACGAGGAGGCCGAGGTCTCGCCAGGGGCACGCATCGATGCGCCGGCGCTGATCTGCGCCGGGGCCAAGGTGCGCGCCGGCGCCTGGATCAACGGCCCGTGCGTCATCGGCGGCTACACAACAGTCGACTCGGGCGCCAAGGTCTCCAACTCGATCACCTGGGACCACACCTATATCGGGGAGAACTGCCGCCTCCGCGGGACGGTGGTCTGCCGGGCGGTCACGGTCAAGAACGGCTGCCTCCTCGAGGAGGGCAGCGTCGTCGGCAGCGAGGTCGTGATCGGAAACGGCTCCACCGTCCACCCCAACGTCCGCATCTGGCCGAACAAAGAGGTAGAGCCGGGCGCCGTCGTGCATGAGTCGATCATCTGGGCTGGATCGTGGAAACGGGGTCTCTTCACGTCGTATGGCCTGACGGGCCTCACCAATGTCGAGTTCACGCCCGAGTTCGGCGCGAGGCTGGGCGCCTCGGTCGGGGCGCTCGCCCCCAAAGGAACCGAGATCGCAATCTCACGCGACTACACGCGCTCGGCGCGGATGATCCACCGCGCTGTGATCTCCGGGATGATCTCCTCGGGGGCCAACGCAACCGACCTGTCGGTTCTGCCCGCGCCCGTCGCACGCTACTGGGCGCGCCACAACCGCGTGTCGGCGGTCCACGTGCAGACGTCGCCAGTTGACCCGCGCTCCGCCGACATCCGGATCTTCGACGACCACGGCCTCGATCTCGACAAGCGCATGGAACGCAAGCTCGAGAGCCTGTACTTCCGCGAGGACATCAGGCGGGTGTCCCACTACGAGATGGGACGCATCATCCGGCGGGACGGACAGACCGATCGCTACACGGACGATGTGATCGCCAAGCTCGACCTCGAGGCGGTGCGCGGGGCCGCCTTCAAAGTCCTCGTCGACTTCAACAACGGGGCCTCGGCCATGGTGCTGCCGCGTGTCCTGCAGGAGATGAACTGCACGGTCATCCCGCTCAGCGCGGCGCCTGCCGAGATCGTGATCGAGCAGGACGATGCGACCTTTCACGCCCACCTCCAGGAGATGGGCGTGATCGTGTCCGCGGTCAAAGCCAACCTCGGAGTGTTCATCGACACGCCAGGCGAGCGGTGCTTCCTTATCGACGAGACCGGCGAGGTGCTCGACCACGACGCGGCTTTCGCGGTCCTGACCCAGCTGGCGCTCGCGTCCAGGCCGGGGATGGTGCTGGGCCCGGCCTCGGCTTCGCTCGCCTTCTCGATGATCGCTGAGAAGATGCAGAGCCGCTTCGTGCCCACCAAGATCACGCCCGGAGCAGTCCTGCGCGCGGCCCAGCACGCCGAGACGGTGCTCGCGTCGGACGGCGGTGGCGGCTACTGTTGGCCCGACTTCGCCGTCTCGTTCGACGGCATCTTCACCACCGTGCGCATCCTGGAGCTGCTTGCGCACGCGCCGGCGACCATAGCCAATTTGAAGAAGCGCATCCCGCAGGTCTCGCATCGGGCCGCGATCGAATTCTGCCCCTGGGATGTGAAGGGCCGGGTGATGCGCACGATGATGGAAAAGCATCTGAGGGACCGGGTCGACCTCACGGACGGGGTCAAGGTGTTCCTCGAGGGGGGCTGGGTGCTGGTCGTGCCCGACGCCGACAAGCCGGAGTACCACATCATCGCGTCCACGCTCGACCCCGCCCTCTCGGAGCGCCTGGTCGAGGAGTACTCCGCGCTCGTGAGGTCGGTGGTGACCGAGGCCGCCCCGGAATCCGAGGGCGTGGTCGAAAAAACCTAGAATCGGAAGCTCACCGAGCGGGAGTAGCTCACCTGGCAGAGCGCGACCTTCCCAAGGTTGAGGTAGCGGGTTCGAGTCCCGTCTCCCGCTCCAGTACCAACGTCTCGAAGAAAGGCCTCTAAGCCACACGCGGAACTGCTACGACGCGGAGCGTGCCCTCGGGCAAGGCCTCTGCCTCGAGGTGTTCGAAGATCCCTGCCACCAGCCGTGATCGCTGGCCCTGATCCGCCGCTTCCCAAGCAGACGTGAGGTCGAGGAGTTGCGCTTCACACCACTCCAAATCATTTGGCTCGCGCGTGGCCACGGCTTCGCTTATCTGGCGCTTCTGGTCGGTGATTTCGTCACGTCGCGCGCAGAAGGTGTCCCAGTCGTACTCGCCGTACTCGAAGAGGCGCCGGGCCCGATCCAGCTGGTCGTCGAGGCGGTTGATTGCGGTGGCCGACGGCTTACGGGGGACAGAGGTGCGGTTAGCGTTGCGAAGGCGATTTCGCAGAGCCGTGTGCATCGGACTTGTCGGCACGAATCGCGACAGCTCGTGATGGATCGCCTCTTCCAATACCTCGCTTCTGAACATTCGTCGCATTTAGGGCCCAGCAGGGTGCACGGCTGACCGGTTTCGGCGAGCCACGTGGCATCCGTAATAACGCAAGGTCCGCCCCTTCTGCGCGTGAGCCTCGCCATGCATCGGGCCTCCGCAGCGGCCGCAGAGCAGGATCGGAGTCAGCGGATAGGTGTGCTTGGTCAAGGCCTTACTGGTTCGCCGGATGTTGCGTCTCTTGACCTCTTGGCAGGCACTCCACATCTGCTCGTCGACGAGAGCGGGGTGTAGACCATCGATGAGCTCGCCTTCGATGAGAATCTTGCCGGCGTAAGACGGGTTTCCGACTACGTCCTTCAGGACGTCACCTGTGAAGATGATCGCCTTCGGGCGGTTGTGCTTGGCCTTGTCGTCGCCGCGGGCAGGCCTGATGCCGTTCCGGTTGAGGTGCTCGGCCAGGCTTCGGAAGCTAAATCGGCCGCTGGCGTAGAGCCCAAAGATTTCTTTGATGGCGGGGGCCGCCGCGGGGTCTTCAACGATTCGACCGTCGACACGGCGGTAGCCTGTGGGATGGGCCCAGCAACTTGCCGTTGCGCCGCAGGTAGCGAAGATTGTCACGAACCCGCCGGGCAACCTTCTCTCGCTCTTCTTGCGCGACGATCGCTCTGATCTTCCAAGAGAGCCGATCCACATTGCTGATCAGGCCGTTCCCGTCGAACACAAGAATTCGACGATCGGTCATCTCGGCCATGAAGCGAAAGAACTCGAGATCATTGCGATGGAGCCGGTCGGCGTCGTAGAAGGCGACCGCGCCAATCTGGTCCGCCGGAGCAGTCCGGACGCGCTCCATCAATGCGAGGTACCCGGGCCGCCTGGAAGTCTCCTTGCCCGAGCGGTCGGGCGCCCTCGAAGTGCTCGACAGTGAGGCCTATCAGCTCGGGTCGTCGGGTCACCGTGTCGAGCTGCTGGTTGAGTGAGGGCCCACGAGGCCGGCCTTCGGCATCGAAGTCGCTGACTGATTGCCGCGTGTAGATGAGCACGATCGGGCTCTGTCGCCCTGCGCCTGCTGCGACGCGCAACCGCTCTAGGGCCTCAGCTTCGCTCTCCCGCGTCCATTCGTCGTGCCTGTTCACGTTCCCACCTTCAAACCCGAGTCACTGCCATTCGATGGGCAAGTTTCACGGCGCCAAAGTGACGCATGTCAACGGTGATGAGCTCTTCGATGCGATGTCGCTCGGCGAGCCCCAGAAGCAAAGCATCGACATAGGAGAGACGCAACTGGCCGTAACGCTGGAGGATTGTCGCAGCCCGTTGATGGTCGCCTTCCTCCGTTGCCAGCAACACGATGCCGCTTTCCTTTGCCCAGCGCAGAACAACCAACGCTGCCTCGGCCGAGCGCGTCGGCGCGATGCGCATGCGGAACAGCGTGTAAGCCTCGCCGACCACCTCCCAGCAGGTGCAAAGCTTCCGTCCCTTGCGTCCACTCGCCGCGATCGCCGCCACCGACGCGGCGTGGTGCTCGTCGACATCCGAGAGCAGTCCAACGATCGGTCCGGTATCGAGGAAGGCTGCCTGCACGCGTCAGCGGTAGACCACCTCGTCGACTTCCTCCGACAGCTTTCGTGGCGCCCCCTTGATAGCGCCGGCGAAGGCGAGAATGTGGTCGACCTGGCTCGATTCGTCGGGCAGTGCCTCAACCGCCTCGACGATTAGGGCGCTCTGCGAGATCCCCTTCTTGCGAGCGAGCCGCCTGATTCTCTTGTCGGTCTCGGACGGGACGATGATCTGCTTGCGGACC
>WNGG01011809.1_pt1 | contig 16759 bp, 12 predicted proteins | sample 5400661 | NCBI WGS metagenome assembly WNGG01 (sample SAMN13153372, study PRJNA577476) | soil metagenome | isolation source: 100 cm soil or saprolite under Garry oak tree replicate 1 | place: USA:California | collected 2016-06-15 | reverse complement strand
CCCCTTTCCGGCCTGGGTGGACGGGTCCTGGCTAAGGCCCAAGAATCGGGCTGCACGTGTCCTAAGGAAATGAGAAATGCGACGGACGGGAATAATCATCGATCAAACCCTATAGACACATGCGACTCAAGACTAAGTCCGATTCCGTAAAATGAGCCTTTAAGAGTTATGTGAAAAAGCAGAACACCATCATTCGGCTCGCATATGAATGTCGGCAAGCTCCCATCGCCGAGTGGCACACCTTGCCGGCCTCTATTTTATTGTGGTGTTACATGGAGCACGAAAAGACTCACACGCGTGAGCGGCGGGAATTCGCGCGCGAGAAGTTCATTAACCCAGTATATCGACAGGAATTTTGGAAACCCCGGTCAGAGCCCGATTGACAGAATGGTTCCGACACTAAACATTAGTATCCGTTGCTGAGCGTGCGCTTTCAAGTGGCTTGCGAACGGAGCAGAGTGAGTCGTGTTTCTTCTCGGACACAGTTGCTGGAGCTATCTCTTCTCGAAGCTCACTGGTAGACAAGTCAAGGTCAACCTTCCGGCTTACATGGCTCTTTTGGCGGGAGTTCTGCCTGACTTTGACATCTACTTCAAACCGCTGATTCAACATCATACCTACACTCACTCGTTGATTATCCTACTACCTATCTGCGCGATTCTCATCGTTAGATTCAAGGGTGTGGGACTGGCATTTTCAGCGGGGATTCTTTCCCACCTCGTAGGGGACTCGATAGTTGGAACGATTCCCCCTCTTTACCCCCTCTCGAATTTCCAATTCGGAATAAGCTTAGGGCTGCCGAGTCCTGCGGACACCGTTCTCGAAGTCGGCGCCTTGGGACTCGTTCTAGTCCTGGCGTATCTAAACGGAGACTATAAGCTTGTGACGGAGTCCCAAAGAGAATCTGTCTATCTGTTGATTCCCATGGTTTCGATCGTTACATTGACCCTCCTGTTTGCTGGCGACAACAACCTTCCCCTCGCTACCTTGGCTTTTTCAAGAAAAGCCCTCACGCTGATAACATTGGGCCATGCGGTTCTGATCGGGATCCTTGGTACCGGTGTCGTTCAAGGGGCTAGGGCTGCCATTGCCAGTCGCAAGCAACCAGACTAAGCCTCAACTGCCCCAGCTGGCTGATCTCCACGCCCAATGTCTGTTCTGCTGAGTAACACCTCGCCTTAATCCCAGCACGCAACGAATTCTCATGAGACTATCCTGGAGGTCTCGAAGATAGGCTACCTGACCTGGTGGAACTTCCCGAAGATAGCTTGGCTAATCATCATAGGCGAGCTCGCAATTATCACATCGCTTGCCCTCTCGCTCTATATAACCTACCTAAGCAACATTTACTTCCAAACATACGTTAACAGTCTTTCGCCGATACTAGTTCCGGTCCTCAGCGTCTCATTCGGGGTCTCGTCCGCGTCAATCGCTACGTACCTCTATCTTGGAATGAAACGAATACGAACACTAGAGGAACCAGACGTCTCCGTGAAGAAGAGGACCCACCCTCGGAAGACATCAAAAAGGTCTCCACAGGCTCCGACCTCGCCCCTGAAGAATTCTAGTCTTCCTCCAGCCATTCCGGTGAAACCCAAGTCCGTCGCCCCGCCTCAGGACCATGTTCAAGAACAGAAGCCCCAGTTGAAAGAACGGCATGGGAATACGTCAAACCCCTAAGGGTAGAAAACCATCTCCACCTATTTGGGAAAGCGAGAAAGTCAACCGCTGTCTTTCTCCTTACTCTTGAGCCCCATCGCGTAGGATTGAAAACCCCAAGTTGACTGCCGCCTTTCTATGAAATAGCTCATTGCTGAAAGGCATCGCATAGCGGACTTCCCAATTGCAGGAATGAACGCGTAGAATCCACCTAACAACAAGCCAGTTGGGATGGTTCCGTAATCTACATTTCGGAAACCGGCCTCTCTCATCATGTTTGCCAGTTGAAGAGGCGTGTACGAATCTTCGTACCCCAAGTAACCCAAATCTTTTCTCCTCAATGCTTTCCTCAAAGAGTTTCCAACAACACCGTGAAAAGAATAGGTGTTGGGAGTCGTCACAAAGCATTTGCCACCGTCGGCGAGGACTCGATAGAATTCTCTAACGGCCTTTGGAGTGTCACGGAAATGTTCGACCGCTCCGAAACTCAAGACGTAGTCGACAGAATCGGACGAAAATGGAATCGTTCGAATATCAGTCTCCATGAAATGATTTGACCCCGCAGTCCCTGCAGAATAATTCTTCGCAGCTCGAAGAGCCAGATCTGAGGTGTCGATCCCGCAAGCCTCGAAACCCATCTTTCCCGCTAGAAAGACCCAACGTCCGAACCCACAGCCCGCGTCTAGAACGATGCTTCCTTTCTTAAGTTGTGAAAGTTCCTTTACAACAATCGGATAATGCTCGCTCTTTGGAAGGTCGTCGAACTCCTTCTGAACATTTTTCATCGCCCAGGACGCGTCCCAATCTCGCCGAAGGCTTGCGACCGAGACTGCTCACCTTTGAATTCGGTTATGGACTACTCGCTATTTCACGTTTCTCTCATCCTAAGGTCAAAGCCATTGGTTTCTAACTCGAAAGTCAGAATAGCGTTCAGCCCATACATAGTGGCTTCGCACAAGGATGAGCTCATTTCCTTTTGACTACACCTCCCTGGTTCTACCAGAACGAACCCACTGACGTTTTCTCCGTTCTAATTACCCAAGTGAGAACAGATTCAGAGAGCTTTGTCCATTCTTCGAGGTCACGCGGCGGTTCGAGTCTGGCTGCGGATAGCGCTGCCAAGATTTTTCGAGACGGCCTCTTTTGAGTTTGGAAATTGTATCTATCTAAACGTCGAGCCTAGCATTGGACATCGGTCAACTCAGGGTTCTCAGCCTAAACCTTGGAGGCGACTCCTAGCGTTTTCTCGTAAACCGAAAGCAGTTGTTTGATAATGGAATCTCCTTGCAGGTCCGGCACCAACGACGGCGGGTAGTCTTGTGGTCTATCGAAGAACTGTAGAACTTTGTTTCGTACTTCGGCTGGTGTTGGTTCAAAGAGATACTTGGAAGGAAGGAGTTCGATTAGTCCTCCTCTGTTTGAGGCTATTGCGGTCGTTCCAAGATTGACCGATTTGATGACAGATAGGGGACATGGTTCTGGTGATAAAGAAGGATGCACTGTGAGGTGAGATTGGGCGACGAGATCGTGGAACTTTTTATTCCACAAGAATCCATGGAACAATGTCTTTCCACCGTGTTTCTTCACAAATCGAAGAGCTAAGGTGGCAAGATCTCCGCTTCCTGCAATATGGATTTCGACATCCATTTCTTTCAAGAGCATTTCTGCTGCGTTCAAGAATACAGGAAAACCCTTGGCCACAGACAGTCTCCCACAATAGAGCACCGTAAGGTGTTCAGATTTCTTCTTTCCAGTATCAGATCGGCCGAAATTGTACCCAGCGTTGTAGATTACACTTACCGGCGGTCTGAGGAGTTTTGACACCGAATTCTTCGCGAAATTTGAGACGGCGATGATGTGGTCACACCTATTGTAGAAGGCAAGAAGAGAGCGTCTGAGACCGACCCCCAAGATGGCTTGGTACGGCTTTTCTGTTTGCAGATATGTTGCAAGCTCGCTCATGTAGGACTGTGCAAACACGGAACCGCTGAGGAATGGCAGGTCTGTCAGGCTCAGAATCCTGTAGTCGTGAAGGTGTGCGACAACTGGGATTTTCAACCTTCGAGCGATTATGAGGCTAGGAACTATGCTGAGAAAAATGCCGCTATGAACTATATCCGGGCGAAAGTCCCTTGCAACTTTCTGACAATGAAATAGCATCTGGAGAAGAGCGCGAGGATGGGCTAGAGAACTGTATAACTCCTCAATGCGTTTCGGCTTTTGCTGATTAATGTATAAAGAACGCTCGAACGGAAGCCGTTGCACCTTCGAATCTCTGAATCGTGTGGAACACAATTGCACCTCAACATCTTCTTGCTTCGACAACAGATTCGCAAGGTGCAGGATTGCCTCTTCAGCTCCAGAGAATTCAACTGTGTCACTTATCATGAGCACTTTCATGGGTTCTGTGCCCACCGGATCATTATGTCGTGCTCAATTGTTGCTTCTAGCATGGAACTAATGTGTCCTTTATTTTTCCGGGTTGGCCGCGTTTCCCTTTCTTGGTTGAGAGGATTCTTATTCGAATCGGAATATCCAAACGGCGTTGTCGTGATATGCTAGCGTGAAATGCGCATCATCGGCGAGCAATGGAATTGGATCGAATCCAGATCGATTGTAGATTCTCGCTGGACCTAAATAGACGTAAGTGACCCCCAAAGAGGTTAGAAACTGCAGGCTCTCCGTAGAACCGGGATCTGCTGCAAACCGTGAAACTACTTGCGTGTAGTTCACCAGTAACGGAACATTAGTAACAACCCCGAAGGGCATCACGACTCTTCGCTCGGTATAGACCGGTATCCACGACCCTGCGTCCGCCAAGTTAACGAAAAAGGTAGCATTTGGAGGGGTATGGGTTATTATCCAGTCGAAGGCGGTCACATCGTCAGCGGTTACCGGAGAAGCTGACCGAGACCCGAATGTCACGTTGGTGTTTGCGCCCACTTGTACGCTCACCAAGAATAGAAGGAGGCCGGCGATGGCAAAATTCTTCCGATTGCCCTTCGTCAAGAGACTTAGATTCCGAAGGTGCAGAACATGGGTGAATGGCCGTCCTGAGATCAACGATCGAATCCAGTACTCGCCGATCAAACCAATAGAACCGGCGATAATCAACGATGTAACGCCAAAGGTGCGATTGGAATCGATACGGTACCACAGCGGAAAGGGGATGACGAAAAGTCCATTTGGATTGTTCTCGTGTAACATGAACATTAGCAGGTACCATAGACTGAGAACCCCGACGACCTTTCTATGAGATTGAAAGAAACCTCTGGACGCAACTACCAGTCCGGACAGCCCGATTATGAGAATCGTCGTACTAGCAACTCCGTAGACTGTAACAAATCGGGACCCTAGGCTGAACAAGGCTTGAGGAACCGACATTGATCGGTTGAGCGTTGGGGTCCAAGCGGGGTTGACCGTCGAATAAAGTGCGGATACTGATAGCTCCTGAGAGAGAGCACTTAGTATAGGCCCTGAACCGAGCACGAGGCTCAGAACCATCGGTAGCCACACCGAGATCCCCCTCAAGAAGCGGCGCTTAAGGACCAAGACAAGGCTGACGGCAACCATGAACGCGAGATAATAGAAGAAGGCGAAGGGATGAAGCAGGCTCATACCGCCTACCAGAAGAGCAGTCCACAGCGTCATTTGCCACGAAGCGCCACGCATCGCCAACAGGTAGGTTCCTGTGGCCGCGATAGGAAGTACTGATATGGCAGCGAGTTCCGCCATTCCACCCCAAGCAAACCATCCAAAAGTGGGTTCTACTATCATGAGTCCATAGGTAGCCATAGCGAGAACAGATGGCATCCTTCGGCGCGTCATCGTCCAAACAAGCACATACAACGTTGACGCCGATAGAGACCGTAGCAACCCCGTGAGCACAGAAACTCCGCTAGGGATGCTAACGCCGAAGAGAATGTGGAGAAACGCCACCTCTGAGGAGAACCCGGGAAGAAGAAGGTGGGTGTATTCGGTGTACCAACTCGGGCTGGCAAAAGCTCCCCAGTCTCGTGGAATCCCTTGGCTTTCAACGATTCTCAGCGAAATCAACGAGTATAGTTTTGCATCATCACCCGGGGTTACCCAGAGGCCCACTAGGGGGGACATCTGAACAGCTAGGATCAGAAGGAAGAGAACGATGAACCATCGACCTTTGAACTTGGGCAATCCTCGAAATCTTCGGATGAAGTCGCGCCACTGTAGTAGCTGTTTCCGATAAATTATCACGTTAACCGTAAGAGCAACGAATGAGAGGACCCATGTTGAGGAGGGGATTATCAGACCCGGATAAAGCCCAAGCCAGAGAAGTATCAGGGTCAGCAACGCTATGCCCGTGGTTAAAGACAAGATCCAGTTGACCTCTGCCCGATTGAATAGCTCGACGTTTTCAATTCGAAATAGGAATCGCCGAACAGGATTTCCTAGAAGTGTCGCAACGCCTATGAATTCAATTGAGATAATAGCGATCTCCAATGGGCTTAGCGGGTCGATCGAGAGACCTCCACTACAGTTTCCAACGCCCGAAGTTCCTTCCGCGCGACCTCTGCCCAAGAGAAGCGGTGTGAATAGCTTGATGCTCGGTCTGAGAGAACTCTCCAGTCGTTTTCACTGATATTCAACAGCTTGACAGATGCGGCAACTACTTCCAAGATATTGCCTTGATGACATAGAAACACCGCGGAACAATCTCCAAAAATCTCGCGCAAGGGGGGAGTATCCCAAGCGATCACAGGCAGACCGGCTGCGAGTGCTTCTGCTAAAGCTATGCCAAATCCCTCGGTTCTGCTAAGCGTGATGAAGAACCGGCTCTGAGATCGTACTTTCGCTACTTCAGTGTCCTCGAGGAAGCCATCGAACCTGAGATGTGTATCGAGCCCTCGGCGGTGAGCCTGAGCAATCATTCGTCTTCGGAGAGTCCCGTCGCCCACGACGTGAAGATAGGCCAGAGGACTTTGCATGACAATCTTTTCCCAGGCGTTCAACAGCTCCGCGATACCCTTGCCCTCATCTATGCGTCCGACGAACACGGCGGTCATGCTCCTGGTCGTCGCTAATTGCAGAGCGGATTTGGTAGCGAGCGGCGCGTTTCCCACAACGAATATCCTGTTTGGTTGAACTAGTGCACTGAGCTGGTTTGCGACCGTCTTGCTAACCACAATGAATCCGTCGAACTTGGGAAGAAACTTTGATTCAAGGTATCCTCCGATCACTCGAGTGAGAGAAACGCCAATGCTCAATCCATCATCTCGAAGGGACCGAAGGTATCGAGATGGGCTGAGTTCACTACTAGCCCCTGGTTCTCCTAATACTCGATAATCAACCCATCGAAGGTGATGCACCACAGCGACACATGGCAAGTGAAGCTGCTTTGCAATCCAGAGACCGGCGAGCAGGTTGAAAAGATTGTTGTTGGTCGCATAGATGAGGTCGAAATCCATCATGTGGGCAACATCTACCCCTCTCCTCACTGCTCGAATAACCCAAGAGGCCAGCTGGCTAATGATTCCAAGACCAGAGGTCGAAACCTCTAGTGGGACATAGTTTGCCAACGTACGATTGAGCGCCAATGGTTGGGGCTCCAGGGCGAATGCTTCTAATCCCATATCTCTCCACTCCTGGGTCAGGGCGCAGAATCTCCTCTCAGACCCGCTGTAGGGCCATGAGCCCTTAGACCTCCCGCTCGTCCGTCGTCGATAGTTTATTGGTACCTCTGAGATTCGTAGACCTGCCCTCAGAGCCTTAGCCGCGACCTCCACTTCGAACCCGAAGCCCGGCTCTCCGATTCCCAGCTGCTCTAATGCCACTCTTCTGAAGGCCTTGTATCCGGTCATTACGTCGGTTAGTTGGCCGCCGTAGAGAAAGTTCGTTGTCCCGGTCAGAACAGTATTCCCGAGACGGTGCGATAATGACATGCCATCCGTTTGTCCTCTGAAACGTGATCCGAATACCGCATCGCTAATTCCCTGCTCGATTGGGTTCACAACTCGAAGAAGGTCCTCGGGAGCATACTCAAGGTCGGCGTCAAGTACGACCAGTATCTCTCCACGAGACTTCCTCGAGGCCGCCATAAGGGCGGCTCCCTTTCCACATTTCGATGCGTTTCGAATAATCCGTACCGTTCCTCCATCCCATCTCGCTATGTCTTGAGAACAGGCGAATGTCTTGTCAGTACTGCCATCGTCAATTACGATTATTTCATAACGGCTGTTGTTAGACTTCAGTACCCTCGTGACTCGCTTAAGGCAATCCTCAATCGTCCCTTCTTCGTTGTGAGCGGGGACGAGCACTGAGATTTCCACAAAAGACTCGGGATTGCCCCTGTTTGCCAAGTTTTCATATTGACTCCCCAGTTCGTTGAAGGCGACTTCCGTCATACCCATTCACCCTCCAACAGCTAGGGAAACAACTCGACCAAGGCAACCTTTTCGGCGAACCGACGTGGAAACTATTTAATCATTATAGAACTCGGCGCAATGCTGAACGTTCGGACTCCAAAGTTCTCGTGTTGGATTAAACGATATTCTAGCCTCGCCTAGTCTCGAGCCTTCCATGGAGCATAACGAACTTCGCGAACCCACGAATACTCTTCCAGACGGACGCCTCATCTTCTTCCTGGCTCGTGCTCTCGCTTCGACCGCTGAGAGTCCCTGTTAATCCCCTGGGTGCATCTAGAGAGGACCGGTCGCAGGCACAGCTTGTCTCACTTCAGAGCGACGATCGGCTTCTCGGTTTCCACGAGGATTTAGGTACTAATATCGCGATCTCAGATGACCGTCAAAAGGGCACGCCTTGTGTTTCCAACAGCCAGTCTGAACCAGAAATAGAAATGCAGCGACGAACCGAAAGCGGGTTCCCTCTTCTGCACCGAGAGATATCACATGACCAAGGATTCGTAGATGTTTTCGATTCGGGGAACAACACTCTCCCAACTATAGCTCGTCTCAACTAGTTTGCGCCCATTCTGACCCATCGTCGCTCGCAGCGTCCTATCTGAGAGAATCCTTAGAGTCTCCTTAGCACAAGATGGAGCATCTCCAGCCTCAAACAGGAAACCAGTCTCAAGGTTCCTAACAATCTCCGGGGTCCCACCCACATTCGATGCGACAACCGGAACACCACTAGCAAAAGCTTCGAGACAAACGGTAGGCAGCCCTTCCATGTAAGAAGGCAACACAAGGACCGCAGTCTCATCGAGTACCGATGGAATGTCACTGTGGCGGACTTGGCCTAGGAACCTCACGTTTCCATTCGAAAATGTCTTCTCGAGGTCCCGTCTCAGACTTCCATCCCCCGCTATGAGAAATTTCGCGTCAGGCATTTCACTCCCGATGAGCTTTGCAACCTGCAAGAACGTCCGTATGCCCTTCCATGGCTCCAAGCGTCCAATGAAAGTAACATTTTGGCGAGAATTCGTGCCGGCTCCGTCGAACTCCGACGTATCCACTGCGTTCGGAACCCGGTGAACCCGAGCTGGATCTAATCCCCAGATTTTCTTTGCGTGTTCAATGTCTCGCTGACAGACTGAAGCGACGGCATCCGCTGATTTGGTAATCCATCTTCCAACAGTTTGGTCGTAGATATACTTCTTTGCGAGAAATTTCATCCGCATGGAGAGGTCCTCGCTCCTCGCCCGAGCGTCAAGTCCCCCATGGAGGTGAAGCAGCAGGGGAGTCCCAGTCAGCCTTCTCGCCAAAGCCGCCTGGAGAGAAGTCAGAAAGATGTAGGAATGCGCATGGACAACGTCCGCATCCATCTGCAATAGATCGTGAAGGACATGTGAAACCGGATTGACTCCCCAAGCCACACCGGCGCACAATTTCCGGCGAACGGTCACCCCATCGATCTCCTCGATCTCCTTGGAGGTCTTGTCGATTCTTGATGTCAATACAGTCACCTCGTGCCCCCTCTCGACCAACCTTTTCGACAATTGACGGCAGTAATTTTCGGAACCTCCCGAAAACGGATCATAAAATGCACTTACCTGAGTGATTCTCACAGCCTTCCCTTCACCCTCACTTTTGATCCGCTGTTACCATCGACTGACGCGGTTCAACTTAGAGTGAGGTTAAGACCTTTGTTACTTAACGATGAATAAAACTCCAACCCCCTGTGACGTTTTTTCTTCGAAATATGGACTTGTCTCACAACCATACAGCCATGATTACGAATGCACGCACATCCTAGGAAAAACATGCTCCCGATCAAGCTCCCGTGTGACATAGCTCCCACGGAGTCGATAATTGCTTGTTTTCAGCTTGCAGATCCCCGCAAAGCTGGACTTGAGTCAGCTAGTCGATTAGACGATGACAAAGATCGGAGTTCTAACGATGAGAACTGTGAACTCCTTCACCGAGAGGGATTCGTGAATAAGAATCTAGAACCCTCCCTCGTCAACTAGGCCATGATCGATTTCAGAATAGCTTAAGGCGGGGGGTGAGACGGAAGAGGCAATTCGGAAGGATGCCCCTCGGAATGAGCGAGACAATAGTTGACTTCCGGAAAAGGATGGTGAAGAATCGTCAACAAGAGCTTCAATCTCTCGACTATGACAGTCTACGTCGGGTCATTGACAAGTCACTAACCGCAACCGGCTGGAGTCTCGAGGCGGGAAGCGGTCTAGGTAGATACGTCCATTATCTTGGCACCAGAGGTTTTGCCAGCGTTGGCATAGAGATCTCGAGTGAGATCGCCGGGAAAGCCAAGAGACTGTTTCCGGCAAGCGACTTCATAGTGGGTGATGTTAGGCAGCTGCCGATCAGGTCCGATTGCATTAGAAACCTGCTTAGCCTCGGAGTCATAGAGCATTTTGTAGACTCCCGAGCCCTCGTGACGGAATCAACAAGGGTGCTACAAACAAACGGCATCATGGTTACCACAGTGCCAAACCAATACTCCTTCTGGCCCCACATTCGGAGTTATCTCCAACGAAGCGGAAAATGGGACATTGGTTATGAACGGTCGCTCACGAAACCGGAACTGCGACAAATCTTGGAAACGAGCGGGTTGCAGGTCGACTCTGTTAGAGAAATAAAAGCAATTTCGACGCTCGTGCAGTTGCTGTTGCTAATGATTCAAAAAATCGTCTCTATGAGAGTTACCAATCCCGAACCCTCTCCCCTTCGTGATTTCTATCTTCCCAGAGAAAAGACGATGCGAAAGGTTCTGCCCCTCATCAGCCGAATAGTTGACTCAGTGCCTATAGTGAGCAGACTTGGCTTTCTCATCGTTGCAGTATCTCGTAAGTCTCCATAAAGTGGGACGCGAAACACGTCATCTCTTGAAGGCGGCGATCGTACTTTGCATGAGTTCATCGAGACGAGTAGCGGATCATCTGCCGCAATTTACAGTCCTCGAATTCCTATCGCGGTTCTCTTTGAGCCCGCAGCTGACCGGTTTTCCTACGAATCGAAATTCCTACCACTACTCGCGAATCACTTGGATCCGGAGTTGTTCTATCCATACATCGTCGGGAGCACCGGATTGGCAAACCGTCTTGAACCCTCTCGATATCGAGTCTTCGAACTCCCCTTTGGCTACATCGGACACCGAGGATCAACTAGATTCCTGCTCTACGCCGTATCGTTGCTTCTGAGCTCGCTGTTTCTCATAAAAGCCATCAAGGCTTCCCGGACCAGGATATTGTTGAGCATGGCCGGCCACTGCTATACAGGGTTCGTGATAGCTCTGGTTGGGCGGCTAACGATGCGAAGAAGCATAATCAGAATATCTGAGCCAACTCGAGCATTACTGAAGCGCAATCACAGACCTTTTCTTGCATACGCCCTAGCAACCTGGACCGAAAAACTCTCTTTATCACTTTGCACGGCCGCTTTTTCAGTCCGAGACATGTCAGACTATTTCGGATATGTCGTCAAGAAAGCGCATGTGATCAGCCAAGGAGTGAACATTCAAGCGATCGAAAAAGCCGAGAGAATGTCCCCTCCCAAATCTTTTGCACCCGTAATAGTTAGCGTTTCAAGACTAGATTCAGAAAAGAGGATTGACCGTGTAATCGACTCGATGAAATACCTCTTGCCAGAGCATCCGAATATCGGCTGCTTCATAGTTGGGTGGGGTCCCGAGTTCAAGAACCTCGTTCGAAGAGTATCTGACGCGTCCCTCAGCAATCATGTCGAGTTCATGGGTTACATGCCTCCAGCAAACATCGCGTCTTTTCTGAAAGCCTGCGACATATTCATTCTTCCGAGCGAGCTTGAAGGCGTTCCGTCCGCAGTTCTCGAAGCGATGGCCTCAGGTCTTCCGGTTGTGATGTGCACTCGGTCAGGCTCGTTTGTCGAATCGGTAACCAAAGCCAACGCTGGATTGATCGTGTCAACTCAGCCGAAGGCTATTGCTGAGGCCGTCACTTTGCTCTTAAGCAATAAGCACTTGCGTGAGACTGTCGCCAAGCTCGGCGCTAGCTACGTTCGTCAGTACTACGACTGCAGAGAATCGCAAAAAAAGATGAGTGGACTCATTCTGAGCTTGTACGATTCGTGACCACTGGAGTGCAAGAAACTTGCTGTGGAGTAACCACAAGTGGAGACGCTTTCCAACAGAACTTCCCATAAGTGCTGGCCTAATCCTGACGTATTGGTCTACCTCTGGGACCTTGTCTCCATTCTTGCTAACACGAATCATTCACGCAACGATCGGTGCATTTTTGGCTCTTTACATGTTGGGCCACTCTCTTCGCATTACGTTTGTCGGAAGCACAAAGTTCGATGATGTCTCTCTCAGAGGACGCCTTGCCTTTGACATTTCATTTAGTATAATTTGTTTCGCGATAATATCCATAGGTCTGACATTACTCTCTTTGCTCAACAACCTTAGCCTCTCCTTGTTGCTTACCTTGTTGATACTGGGGCCTATCCTGATAGGAATTGCCAAGAAGCAACTTTCCTTTGAGCCAAACGTTGGCTTCATACTTCCAAGTGCTTCAGTGGTATGCATCATGTCATTTGGTTTGTTCGTTGCGTTCATTTTTAGGCATGGCTTCGCGTGGCCGTCCCAGCCAGGATGGGACCTTTACGTCCACCTAGCGGTTTCGAATTGGATCTTTGCTCACAATGGCTCGAACACCCTAATCGCTACAGACAATGGCTTGTTCAACGTCTATCCCTATCTCTTTCATATCCTAGTGGCATCGATCTCGTATGTCCTCGGGTGTAGTCCCTACGATTTGTTGTGGGCAGGATCTTTCTTTTCGATACCGTCATACGGCTTGCTGATCTATGCTTTAGCGGTTTTCCTAACCCAAAGCAGAATGCAATCAATATTCGCCGGAACCCTAGCGATGTCCATTAGCGGTAGCGACTCTCTACTTGGCCCTCAATACTTCTTTCCGTCAACCGCATTTGTATTGCTGTTCCTCTTGTGCCTGGTTGCAATAGCTGAGTCTCCGTTACACGGTTTGTCACAAACCATATTCGGCGCAACTTTGCTCGCGACAAGTTATCTTGTCTATTTCTTTACGCTCTTCTTGAGCCTTGGCCCTCTTATCGTCATCCTCATCAAACGGAACCCCAGTTCGTTTCTCGGACATTGGCGCAACCCTATCATCATTGCTACCTTTGGAGCTTCTATTGCTTTGACCTATGTTGGGTCTCTCTTATTATTGCTGGGAGAATTGTCCGAGAGTTCGAAACTTGCATTACTCACGACCGCCTACCCGAGTGCCTTATGGTTGCTGATCGGGGCAGGCGCCTTGGTCATTTTGATTCGACTATTCGTCAATAGGGTCCCGGGCTACGTTGATCATCTCATTCTTGGATATTTTGTCATAGTATTGGCATTATACTTCCTGCCTGTACAGTTTTCCTATAGATCAGAACTTATGCTCAGACCATTTGCTGCGATTCTGGCCTCGTATTCTCTGGTAGCATTGACTTGGGTTGCTACCCACACAAGAGCGAGTGAAGTAGATCTTGGCCGAGTCCTCAGGACCGCCCGGTTTCCGGCTAAGGTTTCGGTGTTTCTATTGCTGGCAATTTCTGTCGCTCTTGTTGTGCAACCTTATTTCGTATATGGTCGGGATATTCCAAGCTATTCAAACCTATCTAACGATGAATACCAAGCGGCGGCGTGGTTATTGCAGCATACACCCCGCGATGGCTATATCTTGACTGACCCCTCAACGGGCTTTGTGCTTCGGGGGCTGGCCTTGCTTAACTCATCGACAGCTTTCATAATTCGCGGTCATACGCCCTCTCCCGCTGGGTATTACGACCTGGCGGTTCTCATCTATCAAATCTTCCATACTCAGAACACAACTGAAATACCGACCGACCTCGGGATGCTTCCACAAAGGCCAAACTTTGTCGTCATTACAACTAGAACCGTAAGCTGGGTGGCGGTGGGAGGAGTCAACAGCACTTACTACGCACCCACCTCCAACAACATAGAGTCTTTTGCTGGCCTTCCGAAATTTTCCTCCTCAATGTTCTCACTGGCCGCCACCTGGCAAACAGTACAAATCTATCAACTGACCTAACCGTGGAGCAAACAGTGTTAGCTGAGCGACTCGGGTTTTTCCATGAATTCTCTTCTGGAACGACAAGAAACGGAATGACAAGACTTCGAAGCTAGAGCCAGTATCACACTCATCGAATTGAAGTTGGGAATCCAAGGACTTAGACTTGGACGAGCGCAAAAAGACCTCTCTCGAGACCAGGTGCGGTGTATGGGACCAACGGTCCGAGAGAGTTGCTGGATCTATGAAGGAGGTTGGTCGTGCCGAACCAGCTAGCTGGGACAGCTCTGAATTAGGGATCAGACTCGGCAGATTGGCCCCAAGGCTCGACGGTGGTAGCCCCCACAACTAGCGTGACGCTTCCAGCTACATGGAAGAGAAAGTACCCGCTGGCCTTTCATAGAGGTCGTAATGCCATGATGCGGGTCGCACGTCTAAGCATCTGACTTGAAAGAGTCATGTGCCCTCAATGGGCAATGCAATTATTTGATGAGGTTGGACTTTAGGAAATCTGTCAGATGACTCTGTTTCACCCTTCTTCGTCTCGTGGCCACCCACGCCATTATTGCGGTTCCGGAACCAATCAGAACCGCCACGTAGAACCAGTTGTTCAGCCACCAGGCAAAGGACGTTACCTGCCACCACCGGGCGGGGATAGTCACATCGAGAGACGGCCCCCCAGCACTCGTATTGTTGGCAACGTCAACGGCGAGGACCTTGAAATTGTAGGTGGTTCCGGACTGCAGCCCCGTGACCAGGTAACTTTCAGCAACTGCGCCGTATATGTCTCTGCCGGTGGCTGCCAAGAACTGTCCGTTCTGATAGATTCTGTAGCCAGCCATTCCGAGGTCGTCCGTAGCAGCACTCCAGCTCAGAGAGGCGGTTGATTGACCAACCGGACTGGCGAGAAGCGTTGCGCTTGGTCCCCAAACTGGGGGCGTGTTATCCCCATAGCCCCTCATCAAAGGATAGCGGTCTGTAACGTTGCCCAGACTGTACGGCGTGTCGCCGATTCCATCTGGCCCTTGACAGAGGTTCTGTGCCGGGCCGCTGCACCGATCCACACCTGTGTAATTGGTCCAATAGTTCCCGCCTGCAGGGTAGTCGTCGTCCCAAGAGTTGAGGTTTCTTTGGTTGTCGATACCCTCCCCTATTGTGGTGCAGGTATCGCACAGGTTGAGGAAGTTGTTATGGTAGACAAGGATACCCCTCGAAAATGAAAGTTCCAGAGAACCGCCGAAGAGGTTGTTGCCGTTAAAGACAGAGTTGTTTGAGTATTCCACATGAACGATGTTCCAGATATGAGTGGACGCGCACGAACTGCATTGAAAGACGAAGTTGTTTGCTGAAACTGTCAAGTTGGATGAATAACTGAAGAATAAGCTTCTCGAGTCCGGAAGGTCATTACTGTAGATTTTGATGTTGTGGGAGGACATGATGTAGATGCCGGTTGTGCTTCGAGAGCAGTTCGGTGTGTTAGCGGTGTGAACTTGGCCGTTGGTAACATTGTCAAAATAGACCCCGATGCTGCTGGTGCCCACGCCGCAGAGGTAAACGTTTCGAATGGCGAAATATGCGTTCGTGTTGCGTATCTCTATGGCATAGAAGTTTGACAAGTCGTTGGAAGGGTGTGTGATATTCCAGCCTTCTATGATGTAGGGATTGGTGTTTGTGCCCGTTCCGGAAGTGACTCCATTTGTGGCTGTGAAGGAGCCGTTGCCGTCAATGAGTATGATCGGATGAGATTGATAGCCGGCCGATCTGACTGGAACGACCAGTCCAGGGAAGATGGTCGCGAATATTGTCAATACGACAAGCGTCGGTCTGGAAAGTCTCCTGAAGATTCGTCTACGCACTCGGCGCGGCCAACCTCGTAGGCTCTAACCGAGTTTATTGTGCCTAATTAGTAATACTCTGGATTGGAGGTATCACTCCCCAAGCTTGGAGAAATACAGGTCATTCCACACTAATCGCTCTTGTTGGTCTCTTTTCGTCGCTCTTGGTGAACCTGACCTCCAATACTCCGTTTTTGTAAGTGGCCTTGGCCGTCCGTGGATCAACTAGATGCGGCAGGTCCAGCTCCTTGAAGTAACGTCGCTTGGCTGACTCTACGGCTATCTTGAGGGCTCTGTCAGTTGATTCGAGCTTGATGTGTTCCTTCTCTACGCCTGGCAATTCAGTCACAACGACAACCTCGTTACCCTCTTGCAAAACATCCACGAGCGGTTCCCGTTCTTCCTTCACTAATGGTCCTCGAGAGGTGGGTTCGACGTTGCCGAACTCTCTGATTACCGGTTTGCCGTCCTCTCCAACTGACATTGAGAATCCGTATACGAAGGGTTGTGGTCCTTCGCTTGCCTTGGGCATCTCTACTGCTTTCCGCATCATCTCGTCCATCAGGCGGTCCATCCGGTCCATTTCTTCGAAGATGTCGAACCACCATCCCGACCGCCTGGTGCGTTTCTTTCGGGTAGATTCTCTGCTGTGAGCCATAGTAGACCTATCGAGAATATTCTGGGAAGTATATTGGAGTTTGCGCTACGACGGAAGCTAAGCTAGATCATTCGTTTGACGAGGCGGTTGATGTCTTCGCCCCTATATCCCAACTCTCCGCCATCGGTC
>WNGG01005241.1_pt1 | contig 16765 bp, 19 predicted proteins | sample 5400661 | NCBI WGS metagenome assembly WNGG01 (sample SAMN13153372, study PRJNA577476) | soil metagenome | isolation source: 100 cm soil or saprolite under Garry oak tree replicate 1 | place: USA:California | collected 2016-06-15 | reverse complement strand
GCCCTCACCCACGTGCAGGTGGAGGTGGGCGATACGGGCGTGGGGATGGACGAAGAAACGCGGCGGCGCTGCGTGGAACCGTTTTTCACTACTAAGGGCGAGCGCGGCACGGGCTTAGGGTTGGCGATGGTGTATGGCATCGTCCAACGCCACGGCGCAGAGATTGAGATTGAGAGCGCCCTGGGTCAGGGCACGACCGTGCGGCTCAGCTTCGCGGTGCCCAAGGCTAGAGCCGAGGAGCCGGCCTTGGCCGCAGCTCAGGCGCAAGTGCTCTCCCGGCTGCGCCTCCTCATCGTGGACGATGACCCCCTGCTCCTCAAATCCCTCCAGGACACCTTGGAGGGGGACGGGCACGTGGTCATGGCCGCGAACGGTGGGCAGAGCGGCATCGACGTGTTCCGGGCGGCGGTGCAGCGTGGAGAGTCGTTCGCGGCCGTCATTACCGACCTGGGCATGCCGTACGTGGATGGCCGCCGAGTGGCCGCAGCGATAAAGGCGGCGGTGCCGACGACGCCAGTCATTCTCCTCACCGGTTGGGGTCAGCGCCTGGAGGCCGAAGGCGACGTCCCGCTCCATGTGGACCGCGTCCTGAGTAAACCGCCCAAGCTACGGGAACTGCGCGAGGCCTTGGCCCACTGCTGCCAGCCGGCGGGGGCTTGAGCACTAAACCAAGATGCATGAGATTGGCACAGGCACCGCCTGGTGCTCAAGCACCAGGCTCAGGTTACAAAGGGGGCTGACGCCCCCTGGGAGTCCGGTTGACCGGGCTTGGTACTGTAAGCCCGATGCTTGAGCGTCGGGCGGAGGCTGCACGAAGTGTAACCGTCGTGTACGAATCTCTTGCCGTCTGGTTTAGCGGGAGGCACCCCGAAAGGACGCTTACGCCTGCCGCACCATTACTCAGAAGGCATCAGCCGGAAACTCACTGCTTGAGGAAATTTTCTTGGGAGGCGCAGCGTCATGACACGGAGGCTTTGAAGCTCTCTAGCTTCTGCTCTCCTGTCTCGGGGTCGTAGGCGTCCAAAATCGCTCTTAACGCGCGGGTGTGTTTGTACTCCAGAAGCTGGGCCACCTCCTCGAACTCGTCAGTCAGACCAGCCTCCTCCCACTCCAGAAGGACTTGTGTGACAAACTGTTGGTAGTTGTGACCGAGTGCCTCGACAGCATCATTGCTGTTTCCCCTTCGTGCGGCGTCCTCATAATAAAACCGCACAAACTCTCTGCCGCTGATGACGCCGACAATGGCTTCACCGTTCACTTCGAATAGCGGGCAGAGCCCGTCCAGCCGCGGTACCCGCGCAGCAAGAGCCTTGCAGTCGCGGAAATACAGTCTCGGTGTTTCCCACTCCCGACTGAGGGGAGAGGACAGCGAACCCTCCCACACACGCACGAAGACATCCGGCAGCCCCAGCCGCCGGACCTCCACCAGTGCAGCCTCTGGGGTATCTATCACCATCCCTCAGCGCCTCCCTTTCCACACGCTGGTTAGGGCTCGCTGGTTAGATCTTGCCCTTTGTTTCCACCCATCGGACCTCCTGGACAACACCGTCCTTAAAGAGAAGCACGTATGGCTGGCCGTCCACCTGCGTACTGAAAGAAGTTATCGGGCGATCCGCTATCCCCAAAACCCATTGGATTTCTTCAAGGGGGTCTCCGGGTTTCACCTGTTTCAGCACTCGGTCACGTATCCGTGTCTGAACAGTCGATGTTCCCAACCTGTAGGCAAGTTGCGGTAACCCCAGCTCGGCAGCAGGCCAGATCACAAACTGAAAGCTGAGGAAGAACACAACAGGGGAAAATACTAGCCCACAACTTGCCGCGATCCGTCGGTAGCCCTGCTGAGCGGATAAGCGATGGATCAGCCAACAATAAACTGGAGCTCCGACTAGACCTACCACTGCTGCGAACGCAGGCAAATACCACACAGGCCAAACAAGCCACCCGATTAGCAACCAGTAAGCACCGGAAGACAACAGCAGGCCGGTCAACGCCGAGCGGGGCCAACGCAACCAAACAGAATCTGATCGCACCAAGTGGACGAAAGGTACCCCGAAGAGCATCCAACCAATCGCGGTAAAGATCAGCGGCGCCCGGAGAAGAAATTCGAAATCGCTAATATACCCAAACGTGTTGTAGCTATAGATGGCCAGACCGATCATTAGCAGGATAAAGGCCACGGCCCATCCGCAAAACGCGGCAAAGAATGAAGCTGCAAATTTCATGTATCTTTATAAAGATCCAACGCCACCGCTCAGAGGTACGCGTACCAATCTTGTGTTGCCCCATTCGCCTTGCTAGCGCCCCTCTTGCTGTGAAGTCTCGATTTTCCCGGGGTTTTTGGATCTCCACTCTCATTAGGTATCATTATCCGGGTCGTGAACGGTTACGGCCAAAGAAGGCCGAAATAACTTCTTCCGGAGTGCGTCCCGCCGCCTGGCTGGCCGACGAAACTACAAGTACAAGTACAAGGAAGGCGCAGCAAAAAGCACGCATTGAAATAGCTCTAACGCTACCACCCGATCATACCATAGCTCCCAGAGGGGCCGCTGGGAATCCCACCGCTCCCCGGCCCCCTTCACCTGGCAAGGACACTTATGCTTGACGCACCCTCAGGGTCCGAACAGGGGACACGACACCCTGGCTGAAGCACAACTTCCTTGACGGCACGAGGTGGACATGAAAAAGTACTTTCTCATGTCCTTTAGGAGGTACTTTATATGAGACTCAAGCCAACAGAGGACGTGCGCCCGATTACAGATTTTCGCAATCGTGCCGCTGAGATCCTGGCGCAGGTGAAGGCAACCAAGCGGCCTGTCATCATTACCCAGAACGGAAAATCCGCCGCTGTCCTCGTGGATGTGGCGCATTACGAAAGGCAGCAGGAACTCCTCGAGCTTCTGCAAGGTCTGGTCAGAGGCGTAAAGGCGGCAGAAGAGGGCAGGTTGATTCCCCATGAACAGGTCATGCGAGAAGTTGGTTGGTGATCCCACCCTGAGCGAGTACAGAATGCCCCGGGCAATGTAGGTTTGCCCGTCAGTGTCGCGGCGCGGCATTGCCCACCGAAACCAAATCTGAAATACAAAGAGCGTGAGTATCTGGGGGAGACTGCGCCAGGAGTTTATCCACGCCTTCGCTCTGGCACCGGCCGAGTTGGGGTTCGCTCCCGAAGAAACTGCTCTCCTGGAGAAGGTTTCCCGTTTGATAGTCAAACAGGGCATGGCCGTGCCTGCCCTGCTGTTTCTTGAATCCCTGGAGCCGCTCAGCTTTCTCGGCAGCCAGGTCCTGCATGGGTTCAGACCCTTACTTGAGCTGGTGTGTGATGCGACGGAGATGGAACGACTAGCTGCGGTATTAGAACGACGCGACAGTGTCCCCCGGCTGATAACACTGATTCAGGAACAGTCCTGCCTGACCGGCAGGCAGGCGACTTCCTCAGCATGAATCCTCAGGACTTGCGCGTCATTCTCGCCACCGATTGTGGCAGTACCACCACCAAGGCGATCCTCATTGAGAAGCTGGGGAACGAGTATCGCCAGACCCACCGTGGCGAAGCGCCGACCACGGTCGAGGCCCCCTTCGAGGACGTGACCCGCGGCGTGCTCAACGCGATCCAGGAGGTCGAAGAACTCTCCGGCCGCACCATCCTGGACGGTGAGCGCATCCTCACTCCGGCAAACGGCGCCACCGGCGTGGACATCTACATCTCCACCAGTAGCGCCGGCGGTGGCCTGCAGATGATGGTCACCGGCGTGGTCAAGGCGATGACCGCGGAGAGCGCGCAACGCTGCGCTCTGGGCGCCGGCGCAATCGTGATGGACGTGCTGGCGTCGAATGACGGCCGGCCGAGCTACGAGAAAATCGAACGTATCCGTCATCTCAGGCCGGACATGATCCTGCTCTCCGGCGGCACCGACGGCGGCACGGTCTCGCACGTGGTCGAGATTGCCGAGTACATCGCCGCTGCTGACCCAAAACCGCGCTTGGGCATTGGTTACCAGTTGCCGATCATCTACGCCGGCAACAAAGAGGCACGGGCCCAGGTCCAAGAGATCCTGGGCGACAAAGCGGCGCTGTCGATCACCGACAACATCCGGCCAGTCCTCGAGCGCGAGAACCTGCTGCCGGCCCGTCACAAAATTCACGACCTGTTCCTTGAACACGTCATGGCTCAGGCTCCAGGCTACAAGAAGCTCATCTCTTGGACCAGCGCGCCAATCATTCCGACCCCGGCAGCAGTGGGCATGATCATCGAGACCGTGGCTAGGCGCGAGGGTATCAACGTCATCGGCGTAGACATCGGCGGGGCAACGACTGATGTGTTTTCGGTCTTCCAGGAGATCTTTAACCGCACGGTGAGTGCCAACCTGGGGATGAGCTACAGCGTGGCGAACGTAGTGGCCGAGGCCGGGCTCGACAATATCCGGCGTTGGTTGCCCTTCGCCTGTGATGAGCAGAGCCTGCGCAACCAGATCAAGAATAAGATGATCCGGCCGACTACCATCCCGCAGACCGTGGCCGACTTGCAGGTCGAGCAGGCCATTGCCCGCGAGGCCCTGCGCCTGGCGCTGGACCAGCACAAGCAACTTGCTGTGGGATTAAAAGGCGTGCAGCAGGAACGTTCGGTCTCCGACGCCTTCGCGCAGACGGCCTCGGGCCAGAGTCTGATCGATATGTTCGCCCTGGACTTCATAGTTGGCAGCGGCGGTATCCTTTCACACGCCCCTCGTCGAGTACAGGCGATGATCATGATGATCGATGCCTATGCGCCGCTCGGCATCACCCAGCTCGCCGTGGACAGCATCTTCATGATGCCCCACCTTGGTGTTCTCTCCACAGTGAACGAGCAGGCGGCAACCGAGGTGTTCGTCAAAGACTGCCTGGTGCCGCTTGGGACCTGTGTCGCTCCCAACGGGACTGGCAAAGCCGGCGAGCGTTGTTTTGCCTACCGTCTCCTCTTGCCGGGTGAGCGCGTGGTTGAAGACCGCATCTTGGTCGGGGACATCCGTCTCTTGCCCCTGGAGGTCAACCACGAAGCAGGTATTGAGCTGACCCCAGCCAGGGGGTTTGACTTCGGCGCAGGGGACGGCAAGAAAGTCACCGGCAAGGTAAAAGGTGGGGTGGTAGGACTTATTCTCGACGCCCGAGGTCGGCCGCTCTCCATCGCCGGGGACGAAACCGCTCGCGTTCAGCAACTACAGCGGTGGGCACGGGCAGTGGAGTTGTATCCAGCGGAGGGGGCCGGGGGCTGGGGGTCGGGGACCGGCAAGGAAAAAAGGGACAGGGATTAAGAATCAAGATCAGAGCAGTGAGGAACAAATGCCAACGAACACAAAATACCGACCCCTGACCCCTGACCCCTGACCCCTGTTCTGAGGATCATGGCTCACGCCTATACCCCTGGTCTACGTGTCGCTCCGGACGCGGTCATCCGCAAACGCCGGCTCTTGCCAATCCCGGGCGAGGTGTTGGTAGCCGAAGGCGAGCGCGTGTCCGCCACTACGGAGGTCGCCCAGACTGCGCTGCCTGGGAAAGTCTATCCGGTAAACGTTGTCAACCAGCTCAGCATCACTCCGAGCGAAATCCTCTCTTACCTGCTCAAGCGCGAGGGTGAGTCGGTTACGAAGGACGAACCTATCGCCGAGAACAAGCCAGTGATCAAGTGGTTCAAGACCCAGGTGCGCGCCCCGATCGCCGGTACGATCGCGAGCATCTCGAAGGTGACCGGGCAGGTGTTCCTGCGCGAACCGCCTGAGGTGATCCGGCTATCCGCTTATACCGACGGCACCATCGTTGAGGTCATCCCCAAGCAAGGAGTAGTAGTCGAGTCACGCTGCGCGTTTATCCAGGGGATCTTCGGCGTCGGTGGAGAGACCGCCGGTACGATCGCGCCGGCGGTGGGTGGACCCGATGACATCCTCACTGCCGATCGTCTCAAGCCCGAGCACAGAGACCAGATCGTGGTGGGCTGTGCCTTGGCACAAAAAGAGACCTTCGCCCGCGCGCGCGAATTGGGAGTGCGAGCCCTGGTCGTCGGTGGAGTGCATGACCATGACCTCAAGGAGCTGTTAGGCTATGATCTGGGGGTGGCGATCACCGGCACCGAGAAAATTGGCTTCACGCTCATCATCACCGAAGGTTTCGGTGCCATCCCCATGGCCAGGCGCACGTTTGACCTGCTCACCGCCAAGGCCGGACAGCAGGCCTCATGCAACGGAGCGACGCAGATCCGCGCCGGCGTGATCCGGCCAGAAGTCATTATTCCCTTAGAACAGGGTTCAAGGTTCAAGGTTCAAGGTTCAAGGTTCGAAGTCTCTGAAGGTGGAATCAAAGTGGGGGATACCATCCGTATTATTCGTGAACCTTACTTTGGTGTCATAGCCCGGATGAAAGACCTCCCACCGGAGTTGCAGTGCATTCCCACCGAGAGCACGGTACGGGTACTGGTGGCGACCCTGCCCGACGGCCGGGAGGTGACCATCCCGCGGGCAAACGTGGAGATGATCGAGGGGTAACTGGGGGTTGGGAATTAGGGGCTGGGGGTTGGAACGCGTGCACAGAGCACAGGGACACTGCCCCATAATCCACATAATCCGTTTTTCTCCCTCTCCCGCGCAGCGGGAGAGGGCCGGGGTAGGGTAGCTGGGGGTTGAGGTTAGGGGCCGGGGATTAGAAGGCATGTACAGCGTATTGGGACACTACCCCATAATCCGCATAATCTGTTTTTCTCCCTCTCCTGCGCAGCGGGAGAGGGCCGGGGTGAGGGCCTTCTCCCGCTACAGCTCTGCCGTATGCCCCCTCACCCCAGCCCTCTCCCACAAGGAGAGAAGGAAATTCTTTGCTGTTTCTCTCTTCCTGCTGCTATTCTCCCTACTCATCTTTTGGTCCCCGGCTGCTGCGCTCGACGCCCCTCAGGCGCTCGAAGCATTCGACATGCCTAGCGACGGTGGTGGCAGCATCGGTCTACGCTGGAGAGCTGTGCCTGCTGACAGCGCTGCGACCTCCTATGAGGTCCTGGTGAGCGACCAGCAAGGCGGCGAGTTCAAACAGATTGCCGTGTTCCCCGCTCATACGCACTACGAGAGTGAGATCAGCGGTCCCTGGTGGGTATGGTGGTCGAAGCGCGCGGATGTGCACTTTTTCCAGGTCAAGTCCAACTCCGGCATCCAGCTCGTCAACGGCAGGCCGTATTTCTTTAAAGTGGTGCGCATCGACGGTCAGGAACGCGCCGAGAGCCCAGTGGTCTCGGCAGTGCCACAGGCGAATCTGTTCAACTGGGCCAAGCTCAACAACCTGCTGCTCATGCTCGCTTTCAGCGTCACGGTGCTGATATCGATCCGTCGCGCCCGGATCAACCCCAACATCTTCCTGCGCCGCATCCCTGGCCTCGACGCCGTCGAAGAGGCAGTGGGGCGGGCCACGGAAATGGGCCGGCCCATTCTGTATCTGACCGGGAGTGACGACATGTCGAGTCTCGCGACTATCGCCGCCACCGTCATCTTGGGTGAGCTAGCCAAGCGGGTGGCGGCCTACGGTACAGAGCTGAAAGTGCCACACCGCGACCCCATCGTTATGGCGATCTGTCAGGAGGTGGTCAAAGAGTCGTATCTCGCTGCTGGCCGGCCGGACGCTTACAAAGAAGACGCCAATTTCTTCATCACCTCAGACCAGTTCGCCTATACCGCGGCGGTGGATGGGATCATGCTGCGCGAGCGGCCCGCGGCCAATTTTTTTATGGGGGCTTACTATGCTGAGTCCTTGTTGCTCGCTGAGCCAGGCGCGGCCACCGGCGCGATCCAGATCGCCGGGACCGACTCCGATCACCAGTTGCCGTTCTTTATCACCTCCTGCGATTACACCCTGATCGGTGAGGAACTGTATGCGGCGAGCGCCTATCTGTCGCGCGAGCCGGTCCTGGTTGGCACTTTGCGCGGCCAGGATATCGGGAAAGGGGTTTTTCTTGGGGCGATTGTCGTCGGTACACTCCTGGTGACCCTGGGTGAGCTGCTTGGCACACCGGTGTTCCAGACCTTCTTCCAAGTGTTTACCGACTTCAAGTAGGAGCTGCACAGTGATTTTCTGGAAACGCTCTCTGCCAGTCTTGATCACTTTCGTCCTCGGCGTAACGTTCGCGCTGCAGTATTATGTCCCGCACCCGGCCTCGGAGGCATTATTAACCGAGCTGTCGGTCTGGAACCAGATCATTGGCGGGTTTGCTATCCTGCTGGGCGTGACCAGCCTGCTCCACGTCCACTATCTTAAGATCAACCGCAAGGAAGCGGGCTGGGGATACAGTCTTGTCCTATATCTCTCTATGCTCGTCACGCTGGGCGCAGGCATCTGGTCCAAAGGGACAGGGGCCGGGACCGCCTTCGGCTGGCTCTACGATTATGTCCTGGTAGCGCTCCAAAGCACGATGTTTTCGATCCTGGCGTTCTTCGTGGCCTCGGCCGCCTACCGCGCCTTTCGCGCCCGTAGCCCGGAGGCCACAGTCCTGCTGGTGGCCGCTGCGTTGGTGATGATCGGCCGTGTGCCCCTGGGCGAGTATCTGCTCTCGGGCAGTGGCCAGGTATCAGATTGGATCATGAGCGTCCCGAATACCGCAGCCCAACGCGGCATCCTCATCGGCATCAGCCTGGGCGGCATTGCCACCTCGATCAAGATCATCTTTGGCATCGAGCGGGCGTATCTGGGTGGAGGACAGGACTGAAGCAGTAATGAGTGATGAGTGATGAGTGATGAGTATTGGGGCATTTATTCATTGGTTCATTGATTCATTGTTCCAATCGAATTGGGGCATTTATTCATTGATTCATTGCCCCACATCTCTCCTCAATGATTCAATGATTCAATGATTCAATGACTCAATGACTCAATGACTCAATGACTCAATGATTCAATGACTCAATGATTCAATGATTCAATCCCTATCATTCTCTGCTAATTGCTGACCATTGATCTGCTATGCACGACTTTGCTCGCCGCATGCTGAGCTTGGACCGGCGCCTGATCTTCCTGCTGGTCGGCGTCGTCACCCTGTTACCCCTACTCCACCCGTTCGGGTTGCCGATCCGCGTCTCACCAGAGGTGCGGAAGGTCTACGACTACATGGAAAACCTGCCCGAGGGAGCGGTGCTTTTGCTTTCGCTTGACTTTGACCCTGCCTCTAAGCCCGAGCTCTACCCCATGTCTGTCGCCCTGCTGCGCCATGCCTTTCACAAGCATCTGAAGGTGCTGGGCATGACGCTGTGGATCACCGGCACCGGCATGGCCGAGTCGGTCTTTTCCCAGGTGGCACAGGAAAGCGGCAAAGAAAATGGCAAAGATTATGTCTTCCTCGGCTATGGGCCGGGCGGGGCGAACGTCATCATCAGCATGGGCCAGGATCTCTATGCGACCTTCCCTGCCGACTATTACGGCACCAGGACGATAGAATTGCCAATACTCAAGGACGTGCGGACCTTGCGCGACGTCCACTACGCCATCAGCCTGAGCGCGGGCACGCCCGGGCTCGACACCTGGTACGTATATGGGAAAGAAAAGTATAGCTTTGAGCTGGGCGGGGGGTGTACAGCAGTAAGTGCACCCAGATTCTACCCCCTCATCGACACCGGCCAGATCAATGGACTTCTCGGCGGTCTACGCGGTGCGGCGGAGTATGAAACCTTGCTGAATCTGAAAGGCAAAGCGACCGCGGGCATGGATGCCCAGTCCGCGACCCATTTCCTCATCATCGTCCTCATCGTGGTCTGCAACCTATTCTACTTTCTTGCTGGCCAGGAAGGACGGCGGCGGGTATGAGTACCGAGGCACTGATCGGCGCGTGGGTCGCCACGGGCCTCAGCCTGTTCATGTACAGCTTCCTCTACAAAGACAATCCGTTCTTTAAGCTCAGCGAACACATCTACGTCGGCGTGTCCGTCGGATACACGCTGATGATCACTTACGACGAGGTCATAGTCAAAAAGCTCTACGTGCCGATGGTACAGCAAGGCAACTGGTGGCTAGTGCTGCCCATGCTGTTGGGACTGCTTGTGCTGGCCCGTTTCATTCCCGCGCTTGCCTGGCTGAGCCGTATCTCATTCGCCTTTATCGTCGGCTTCGGCTCTGGGACGGCGATCCCGCGACAGATCTCCTCGTACATCCTGCAGCAGCTGCAGGGCACGCTAAAGCCGTTGGTGACCGTCGGCGCTGGAGGGGTATCGGGGGTTACCTTCGCCGGGCTGAACACGCTCCTCGTCCTTGTTGGCGTCGTCAGTGTGCTCTTCTATTTCTTCTTCTCGATTGAGCACACCGGCATCGTGCACCGAGTCGCCCGGGTTGGGATCTATTTTCTGATGGTCTCATTCGGCGCGGGGTTTGGGTACACAGTCATGGCACGCATGTCGCTGCTCATCGGTCGCTTTGACGAGTTGATGCTGTACGCCTCAGCGGACTATGGCTATGCGACGCTCGTGCTGCTCGTAGTTGTGATTGTTGGCCTGGTGGGGTGGGAGCGGCTTTCACCCTAGCACTCATTGCTAACTTGCGAGCCCATCTGTATTAGGAAGACGTCATGTCCATCGCGGTAGCAGTATCGAAACACGGCAAGACCGTTGTCGCCGCTGACACCCAGGAGAACTTCGGCGACCGAAAGGTTCTTCGCACCAACCACCGTTCGGCCAAGATCATGAAGGTCGGGGCCTCCTATCTCGCCCAAACAGGCTGGGGAATCTACGAGAACATCCTGACCGATTACCTCTCGAAGGCCGAGGCACCACGGCTGCGAAACGAGACCGAGGTCTTCACCTTCTTCGTCAGGTTTTGGCGACAACTTCACAAGAAGTATTCGTTCGTCAACGATCAAGCCGACGATGACGACAAGACACCGTTTGCCGACCTCGACGCATCCTTTCTCGTGGTGAATCGTTCGGGAATTTTCCACGTATCGGGCAACATGAGCGTAACCCAGTTCAACGAGTATTATGCAATCGGCTCCGGTGGGTCCTACGCCCTTGGCGCCCTGCACGCTCTCTACAACCAAGACCTCGAAGCCGAGGAGATCGCCAGAGGAGCATGCGGAGCAGCGACCAACTTCGACATCTACTGCGGTGGGGAGCTGGACCTCTACCACGTTCGCGGCGGAGCTGCCTAATTCTAGTTAGCCCAGAGCTGCATTTGTGCGTGAATGCGAACCACCTTGGTTCTTCTTCCGGGCCTCGACGGCACAGGCGAGCTCTTCGAACCATTCCTCACTGCGACTCCAATGGAGTAGTCTGCTACGGCTGCTCACTCGATGAGCCTTCCGGAACAGTCTTGGCAGTCTTTTCGCTGGTCATAGGGGCTTGTCCGCGTACCCCCTTGATCCGCGCGGCCTTTCCGGAGAGTTCACGCAGATAATACAGCTTGGCACGGCGTACCCGACCACGAGAGACCACGGTGATCTTATCGATACGGGGCGAATGGAGCGGAAAGATGCGCTCGACCCCGACCCCGTAAGAAATCTTGCGTACGGTAAAGGTGGCCCGGTTGCCGCCGTTGGCGCGGCTGATCACCACCCCTTCAAAGACCTGGATGCGCTCCTTATCTCCTTCGATAATCTTGGCGTGGACGCGGACGGTATCGCCGACTTTAAAGTCAGGAATGTCGGTCTTTAATTGGCTCGCTTCGACGGTATCAACCAAGTTGCTCATGATGGTCTTCCTCCACAGCGGTCAGCAGGACAGGGGATAGGGAACAGGGTACAGGGAACAGGAAGGGATCCCCAGTCTCTCCTCCTATAACCTGTCACCTGTAACCTAGAGCGAATTCGTTTGGTTTACCCGCAGTAGCAGCAAGTCCTGGATGCCCGCCTGCGCGGGCATGACGGAAAAGAGCTTCAGAGCAGTGTCATTCCCGCGAAAGCGGGAATCCAGTTTTTGGTAAACCTATTTGCACTTTGCTCTAATTGTAGTCGAAAGCTGGACGCGTGCCGTTGTCTTATCGTGCGGACCGGAGGCGGTCAAGCAGGATCGCCGCAGCCGAGCGGACCGAGAGATGATTGTACGCTCCCACTCCCCGGATCGGCTCGAGAATGTCATCCGCCTGTTCCAGTACTTCCTCAGTCAGCCCCCAGCCCGTGCCAAGTAGGAAGAGTAAAGGGGGACCACCCTCCTCCACTCTCCGCCTTATCTCCACAAAGGTCGTGCGCCCCGCCCCTGTTCGCGCCGAGGTCACTACCAGACGGGGTCGTTCCCCGGTCTCCTGTTGGACCGCCTGGATCGTACTAGCGAGATCGTCGGTCAGAGTGACAAGCGCGAGCGCGTCTTTACGGGTTTCATTATATACACTACCGTAGCCGTGCTGCCAGTGGTCGAGGATCTTCTCGGCCAGAGCCCGCAGGGTGCGCACCGGCGTCACGACAAAGTAGCGCTTGACCCCATAGGTACGTGCCGAGCGGGCGATGTCGTGGATGTCCATGTTGGTGATCGAGGTCGTCACCACCTTATGGCCCTTGTCGTAGACTGGATAATGCAGGAGGGCGAGGTAAATATCGGCCATATCAAAAGAAAGTGATGAGTGATGAGTAATGAGTGATGAGTTCCCACCGCCACTCCTTCCTCAGTCTTCATTACTCGTTACTCATTACTCGTTACTCATTACTCTCCTCAGTCAGCCACCGTTTGTCGTCCGCGCTCAAAGTCGCGTGCGCCAACAGGTCAGGCCGCCGCTCACGTGTACGCAGTAGGGCCTGCCTGCGCCGCCAGCGGGCGATCTCGGCGTGATTGCCGGATAGCAACACCTCTGGCACGCGCAGGCCCCGGAACTCTTCGGGGCGCGTATACTGCGGATACTCCAACAGCCCGGCACTGAAAGACTCTTCTTCAGTCGATTCTTTGCGGCCCACCACCCCGGGGACCAAGCGCGCGACGGCGTCGATGACCACCAGGGCCGCAATCTCGCCACCACTGAGGATATAATCACCGATCGAGACCTCCTCGTCCACGAACGCGCGGACGCGTTCGTCTACCCCCTCATACCGACCACAGACGAGGACAAGCGTCTGCCTACCAGCCAGTTCGGCCACTTTTGCCTGCGTGAGCAGTGCCCCCTGAGGGGAGAGGAGAATCCGCCAGGGATGAGAGAGGGGGTGACACACCCCTTCCAGCGCCGCGACTACCGGCTCAGGCTTCATCACCATGCCCCGGCCGCCGCCATAAGGGGTATCGTCGGTAGAACGGTGCTTGCCGGTCGCGTAGTCGCGCAGGTTGTGCACAACACACGACATCACTCCCCTGTCCTGCGCCTTTTTCAACAAGCTCACCGACAAGGGCGAGATGAACAGCTCGGGAAAAATGGTGATGATATGAAATTGCATAGGGTGCGGATTGAGATCGAGCGAGCTGCTCATACAACCTGTTCATGCTTCGACAGGCTCAGCACGAACGGTTGTCATACAGGTAGGGGCACCCCCATGTGGGTGCCCTCCTCACTCAAGCAATCCTTACTCAAGCAATCCTTTCATCGGTTCGATGATAGCCTGCCCGCCCGGGATGTCTATGGTACGAACGATCTCCTCGGTTACCGGGATCAAATACTCCTTCTTTCCCTGGCGCACCACCCAGACATCATGCCCGCCGGAGAAGAAAACCTGGGTGATGGTCCCGATTTGCTCGTTGGTCGTGGTGTACACCTTGAGACCGATGACCTGGTAGTAGTAGAACTCTCCCGCGTGCAGGGGAGGCAGCCGGTCTTCCTCTACTGAGACAACTGTGTCCCGCAACATCCGCGCCTGTTCGAGAGAATCGACACCCTGCAGCCTCACCAGCACAAAGGGCGCGTGCAGGCGAATGCTCTCCACGGTGTACGCACACGCCGGTCCAGTCTTCCCTTGCAGGAAGACGGTCAGTCCTTTCTGCAACGTCGAACAGGGGAAGGCGTAGGGGAGGAGCCGCAACTCCCCCCGCACGCCGTGGGTGTTGACCAGGCGGCCCAACGGAATCAGTCGGACCGCACGCTGGGCGTCACTTCTCTTCGACGATTTCGAGGACAACTTTGCGGTTCGTACGCGAGGCGGCCGCGTTGAGGAGCGTGCGGATGGACTTGGCGGTACGGCCCTGCTTGCCAATGATACGGCCCAGGTCTTCCTTAGCAACCCGCAGTTCGAGAATCGCGGCGGTCTCGCCTTGGATTTCTTTTACCTCGACGTCGTCAGGGTGGTTTACCAGGGCCCTGGCCAGGTATAAGACGAGATCCTTCATAGCGTTCTCTCCCTGCAAGGTCAGGCTACCGGTTCTCGCCCCGCCTTTTTGATCAGCTGGGCAACGGTGTCGGTTGGTTGGGCCCCCTCCTGCAACCACTTCGCCAATCTGTCTTTTTTAAGCTGGACGACCGCCGGGTTCTTGGTCGGGTCGTAGAACCCGAGCTGATCGATGAAACGGCCGTCTCGCGGGGAGCGCGAGTCAGCCACGACGATCCGATAAAAAGGTTTCTTCCTGGCCCCATGCCGGGCGAGTCGAATCTTGACCATAGTGTCCTTATCCATTCCCCCACAGGGAAGGGAGGTTACGTCCCATCTTGCCTGCGCCAAACTGGGAAATCTTCCTCATCATCTTTTTGGCATCGAGATACTGCTTAAGAAAACGATTCACGTCTGCCACCGAGGTACCACTGCCTGCGGCGATCCTCCGGCGACGGCTGCCGTTGAGGATCTCGGGTTTGCGCCGTTCTTCTTTGGTCATCGAGCTGATGATCGCTTCAATATGCTTGAACTCTTTTTCCGCGGCCTCCAAGTCGGCGCCCTGCAGGAGCTTCTTGCCGCCAGGAAGCATGGACACCAAGTCGGTGACCGAACCCATCTTTTTGAGCATGCGCATCTGTTCCTGGAAATCTTCCAGGGTAAACTGGTTCTTGCGCAGCTTCTTTTCCAGGATCTCAGCCTGCTGTTGGTCATAGACCTTTTCGGCCTTCTCGATCAACGACAGCATGTCTCCCATGCCCAGGATGCGCGAGGCTGCCCGGTCCGGGTGAAAGGGTTCGAATGCGTCGAGTTTCTCACCCACGCCAATGAAGAGGATCGGCTTCCCAGTGATCGCACGGAACGACAGCGCCGCCCCCCCACGGGCATCCCCCTCGACCTTGGTCAGGATTGCGCCGTCAAGCCCAAGCCGGATGTGGAACCCGGCGGCGACGTTGACCGCTTCCTGGCCGGTCATGGCATCGGCAACGAGCAAGATCTGATGCGGGAGGATTACGGCTTTCATCCGCTCCAGCTCCGCCATCAGCTCTTCATCGATCTGCTGGCGGCCAGCTGTGTCAATGATGGCGACGTCGCACGCCTGACGGCGAGCTGCGTCCACGCCTTCTTGAGCGATCGCTGGCGGATCTACGGCCGAGCCGTCGGCCAAGGTCGGGTGGACCGGAACACCAATCTGCTCAGCCACAATGCGGAGCTGATCGATCGCAGCCGGACGATAGGTGTCAGCCGGGATGAGGTAAGGCGAACGCCGGAGCTCGAGCTTGAGATAGCGAGCGAGTTTGCCTGCGCTGGTGGTCTTGCCCGAGCCATTCAGTCCCACCAACATAATGACCACAGGCGGAGGCGCGGACAGGTTCAGCTCGGTATACTGCCCGCCGAGCAGCGTCACCAGCTCGGCGTTGACGATCTTGATGACCTGCTGCGTGGGGGAGAGACTGGCCAGCACCTCCTGTCCCAGGGCCTGGCTTTTGACCCGCTCGACGAAGTCCTTAACCACGCGGAAGTTGACGTCGGCCTCGAGGAGCGCCAAGCGTACTTCACGCAGGGCCTCTTCCATGTTCTTTTCGCTGAGCTTGCCGTGACCACGCAACCGGCGAAAGACGGCTTCCAGTTTTTCGCTGAGAGATTCAAACATAGCGGTCAGATGGGATCGGTACGTTCCCGAACTTTCCTGACATATAGAAAGGTTAGCGGAAAGTCAATCAATTCGCCCTCCCTTCCTTGCACGGTAGAGGGAAATACGTTAGCTCTAGACGTGCCAAATGACGAGTAAAAGTAAATTCTCCTTCGGCGTGCTGCTGGTCGTCGGTGCAGTCGGTTACCTGATGTATACCGGTATTCGTGAAACCAGTACATACTACCTTACCATCGAGGAGTTCCTGCTGAAAAGGGAGGCCCTGGCCAACGAAGGAGTACGGGTCGCAGGCCGGGTGCAGGCCGGTTCCGTGCGTTGGGATGCCAAGGAGTTGCGTTTGAGTTTCGTGCTGGGACCGTTTAAGAAGGAGGGAGAGGCGGACCACCCGGTCGGCGTGCCTGTACACTACCAGGGCGTCCTGCCGGATATGTTTGCCGAGGGCCGCGATGTGATTGTCGAAGGTCGCTACAACGCCGGGGGCGCCCTGGCGGCCAAGACCCTCATGACCAGTTGCCCATCCAAGTATGAACCCGAGAAACCAGGTGCTGGGGGTTAGGTGCTGGGGGCTGGGTTCTAGTAAAAATAGAACGCGTATGAATAAGCAACTCTCTAGAGAGGTGTCTCTGACAACACCCAGCAGCCAACACCCAGCGCCTAGCACCCGCCTATGACACATCTCGGTTCTCTCGCGCTCTACCTCGCTTTTGTCCTCGCCCTATACGCTATTACCACGAGTTTGTGGGGTGCTTCCCGGCGGCAGTCGGTATGGATCGCGAGTGGGACGCATGCCGCCTATGCAGTGTTCGGCTGTGTGGGGGTAGCCGTCGCGGCCTTGCTGCACGCGCTCGTGACCCGGGATTTCAACGTCGAGTACGTGGCCGCCTATTCCAGCTCAACCCTCCCCTTGCGCTACACGG
>WNGG01006384.1_pt1 | contig 16766 bp, 15 predicted proteins | sample 5400661 | NCBI WGS metagenome assembly WNGG01 (sample SAMN13153372, study PRJNA577476) | soil metagenome | isolation source: 100 cm soil or saprolite under Garry oak tree replicate 1 | place: USA:California | collected 2016-06-15 | reverse complement strand
GGCAGAGGCCAGGGAACCCATTTCCGTGTCCACGTGTTCTCGGGAAGAGGTGGTGAAGTGTGACCGCAACAGATCAAGCAGAGGAGCGTAGGGACAGGAACGATCCGTTGGGAAACACTGGCCCTGCAGGAGGAGGAAGCCTTGAGCAGTCGCGTAGGTCTTCGCTTCGGCAACCAGGCGTGATTTGCCGATCCCCGCTTCGCCGGAAAGCAGGACAATCTGCCCCTTGCCGCTCCTCGCTTGATCAACGAGCAAGCGCAGTGTCGTGAGCTGGGCTCTGCGGCCAATCAAGACCGGGCAAATGATTGGGGTACCGAAGAGCGTCTCCATAGCGTTTGCCACCTTTTGACCAACGTGTTCACTCTAAGCTTCTCTTTGACCTGCTCTCGACAGACCTGGGTATATCTCGCGGTGGTTTGTATCGCTGGTGTTCCCTTTTTCGTCACGTGTCCCAGGTAATAGGCCACCTCTTCTAATGTCCAGCCAGCTTCTCGCGCCCGATGAGCAAAATCATGGCGTAGATCGTGAAATGAGTGTAGCACACTTGTATGAGCTTGCACAAGTGGCAAGCTGTCCTATTTTACGCCCTCGAAGCTTCTGTTGCTACCGTTCCCGCGTCTCCATCGACCGTGATGCGCTGGTCGCTGAGAAGACGTGCGGTGGCGAAGCCGGTGCCTAGCACCGCTGGAATGTGATACTCGCGGGCCACGATGGAGCTGTGACTGAGCGGCCCGCCCACATCGGTGACCACACCTGAGGCGAGCGCAAAGAGTGGCGTCCAGGCCGGTGTGGTGATCCTCGCCACCAGGATATCACCCTGCCGCATCTGCCCGAACTCTTCGGGGCCATGAATCACCCGCGCCGGGCCAGTCACATGACCGGGGCTGGCGGCGATGCCTTTGAGCACATTGCCCGTGGGCTGGTCGGTGCGGGCTGGCATCCAAGAGCTCCAGTCAATCCCCAGGAAAGTGGCACCGCCTTTGAGCGGCAAGGTCACCGGTGGCGTGAGCGCGCGCTGGCTCTCCCAGGTTGCCCGCCGCTCGGCCACAACCGTATGTGAGTCCGGGGGTTTCTGTCCCGCGTCAAGTGCGGCCACGGCAGCCTGCACTTCGTCTAGTCTCAGCCAGAACACGTCGTTCGCTGTGTCGATCGCGAGGCTTTTGACCAGACGCTCTCCGATCTCATGCAGCATGCGGCGCACAACCGGCCAGCCCAGGCCCACATCCGCCAGCGCATCTTCGCGCAGCGGGGCGAAGCGTTGAGCCACCTCTACAAGACGCTGGAAGGTCCTCAAGCGGAAGCCACGCAAGCGGGTAACAATAGTGCGTGTGGCTTGTTTACGCGCAGTTTGTGCGGTTGCCTGCCGTGCATAGGGATCGGGCGCCTGACCACTCAAGAAGAACTTGAGGGTCTCCACGACGGGCACCGGATCATCGGCAAGCACTGCTTTGGCGAAGTCGAGGTCATAGATGGTGTGCCCGAAACATGCCAGGTGATCGGCCAGGCGTCGCCAGAATTCGGGCCACGGTCCATCCTCTGCCGCTCCTCGTGCTGCCTGCTTGCGATACGCCGTTTTGAACTGCTCGCTCGACATGTTCGCCAATACAGGAGCCAGTTCCGGCTGTTCGCGTACCCATTGTGCCAGATCGTACAGCGATTTCTCGGCCTGTATCGGTGCGCTGTCGAAGCCCAGCATAAACGTCAGCGCGGGTGGAGCGTTGCGGCCCTTCAGGAAACGGTTGTATACGAGAGTGAAGATGGCTTCGCTCGTGTACGCTGCCGGGAGAATACCACTCTGGACAGAGAGGTAGTACCGGGCGGCTTCAGCTGTGATGGCGCGCACACCGTCGAGCAATTGCGCTCCTGGTGTGGTATGCAGATCCGTTGTTTCCCAACGACTGACGATCTCTGCATAACTGGCACGGGCCTCTTGCCAGCGTGTCCGCGAAGTCCGCAACAGGCGGGCTGCAGCCCCTACAATGCGCGGCATACTGAGAATAAACTGTGCATTCTGCGCAGGTGTGAAGCCGAAGTCATAGTAGCCGTACCCGTTGATCGTGGTCAGCATGTCATCAGAAAACACGCCAATCATCCCCATGTCATCTGCCAGTGTAGCCATGGCACTGGCCCAGGCTGGGAGTCCGAGCGTGGCGAACAGTGGCGAGAGCGGATCTGGTAGCAGTTCCAACACGCTCGTACGCATATAGTGCCCTTCTGGCCTGGGGAGGTTCCATGTGTCTGCCGCGGGTATATGAGGTCCGGCTGCCGGTTTGGGCAGGGCGGTGATTGGGCGAGCCTGGACAATGAAGATGCGGTCAGCGTGCATCGCCCACTCGATATCCATAGGCCGACCGTAGAGCGTCTCGATCCGCGCCCCGATGCGGGCCAGTTCAGCAGCCTGCGCGGGACTGAGCACTGCCTGTTTGCGCTGCACGGCTGGCACAGGTTCCTCGCCTGTGCCCTCAGCCGTGCGCACGGTCATTACATCCTTCTCACTGATCTCTTGTGAGATCAGCGCCCCACTCGCCTTGTTAAGCACGACCGTATCGGGCGTCACCTGTCCTCCGACAATCGCCTCACCCAGACCCCACGCGGCATTGATCATCACCTGCTCGCGTGCCCCCGTCAGCGGGTTCGCGGTAAAGAGGATGCCCGCAGCATCGGCTGGTACCAGTTCCTGCACGACCACCGCCAGACTCACCCCTTCCGACGGGATGCCGTGGCGGGCGCGATACCCAATTGCCTGCGCCGTCCAGAGAGAGGCCCAGCAGCGCCTGACGGCATCTAGCAGCATCGTTTCGCCGCGCATATTGAGGTATGTCTCCTGCTGGCCGGCAAATGACATATCGGGCAGATCTTCAGCTGTGGCGGAGGAGCGCACAGCTACGGGCAGGTCGCCTTCACCCAGCGCAGCATACGCCTGGCGGACCGCTCCGGCGATCTCCTCCGGGACCGTCCCATGAGCGAAGAGCGCCCTGATGGAAGCAGAAGCGTTTTCGAGCCTGGCGGGATCATCAGGGCTGGCAGCAGACACAGCCGCCAGGATCGCCCCTTGTAATGCATTGGCGGCCACGAAGCGTTGATAGGCGGCGGTAGTGATGTGAAAGCCAGAGGGGACAGGCAGGCCAGCCGCCGCCATGCGTGCGAGTGAAGCGCCTTTCCCTCCCACCTGCTCCAGTGTGGCGGAGACGTCATCCAGTGGCAAGATGAATGTGAGTGTCTCTTGCATGGTATTTCACCTTTCTGCATGCGAAATGGATGCTTCTTAGACTTTGCTGGCGAATGAAAGTGCGAGTCGAATCGGCCCCGCCACCGGGCGAGCACTACCATGGTACGGCTTGGGAAGCCGGGGCGAGCATGGGCCCCGCCACAGGGCGAGCACAAGGCATCGCCCCTACCATGGTACGGCTTGGGAAGCCGGGGCGAGCATGGGCCCCGCCACAGGGCGAGCACAAGGCATCGCCCCTACCATGGTACGGCTTCGCAAGCCGTAGCATGCATGGTGGCAAAGGAACGATTCTTTCCCTTCACCCGGAAATTTCACTCTATGTGTCATTCGCCAGCAGAGTCATATTACGAGTGTTTTGTTTTTGTCTACAGTATAGTCGTCGGTAAAGGTTCCCGCTTTCCATGCCCCTGTTCATTCCTTTGAGTGAGGTCGTGATACACCTCGATGGCAGACGAAGTAGGTTCTGCACGTTTCAGCGCTTGAGTAACCTACCAACTAACCATGGCTACTACGAGGGATCCTCAAACAGGCGTTCGCCGCGGTAGAGCCGGTAAGCGATCTGATAGGTTTGTCCTTGCGCTCGCCTCGTTGGCGCATGTGCGGCCAGATAGCGCGCCGCGGCGACCAGCATATGCACTCCGACCGAGCCTTCCCGCCTCAGCACGTACTGACGGATGGCCGCCTCGACCGTCTGGATGGTGTGAAAGTCACGGTCCTCGCGCAGTAGCACTCTGCCCACCATGGCCAACAACTTGTCCGGGTCGGCGCCACTATACAGAAAGCTGGCGACCAGCCTCCCTGCCTCGTTCACCTGCTGCTCCCGATCCAACAGCGCCAGGAGCTCTTCCAGCAGCATATCAGGGTTCGTGCCTGGACTCCCGGACTCCGGCTCGGGTAGACGTACCGCAGGCACGTTCAAAAAGCGGTCGAGGTACACACTTATCGCGGCATCAAAGACGCCACGCAGGAGTTCCGGTGACGGGACCCGCCGAATCCCCTGGTGGATGGCATGAGCGAAAGAGAAGGTATGCAGCGCGGTATCCCAGTCTCCAAACTCGTTGCTGAGGTGGAAGCGTGCGATGCGTAAGGCAGCGGCATAGGCGACGGCCCCGGCCAACTCCTCCGCGGTGCTGCCCTCACGCAAGGCCTCCAGCAGCCCATCGGCGATCGCCTGCGCGTCCTCGCCCAAGAGCGTGGGCACGAGCCTGTCGCGGCCCATCCAGGTGCCACGACGAAGCTGGTTCATCTCCAGTGTGGCGGGCAGCTGCTCGAAAGCCTGCTCCACCATCGTCACGAGATCCACCGGATGACGCCAGGCATTGGACTCCTCCATGCGGTCGGCGTTGGTGTAGCCAGAGACCAGGCTGGTCAAGACCGCTTCCGCGTCCTCCCACCCGGCGACATCGAGTGCCTCCAGTGCCTTGTTGGTGAAGTCGGCGACATGCCCGATCTGGAGATAGCGGTGATCGGTGACGGCGGCGAAGAGCATATCAGCCACCTGCCGATGGTCGACCCCGGCACGCACCGCCGAGACCAGGCAGCGCTCGGCCCCCTCCGCGTCGCGCACCTCGACGAACTGGCGGAACCAGCGCTTGAGCGCAGCCAGGTCGGTCGAGAGCGTTGGGAGCGGGCGAATCCCAAAGCGTGGCGGCAGACCGGCACAGTCGCGGGCAACCGCCGAGAGGCCGTGATACAGGGCGCGTGGACGATCTTCGGCACGCAGGTAGGGGAGCAGGTTCATCAGGCACGTATGCATGGTCAGTCCCTGTCCCCACCCGGCCTGCCGGTACCGCACCCCGAATGCAAGCCCGATGCGAAATGCTTCACTTGCATCATCCGTTTGCTCCAACAAGGGAATGACGGCCTTGCCAATCACCAACGGGATGTCCCGCTCTAGCCCATCCCGCAAGCGCTGGCGCTGATGCGCCTCGGGGTCATCGTGCGAGGCCACGTCTACCCACACCTCACCGTCGCGGATGGAGACGGGGAAGACACGCACATCGTCGGCAAATTGGTCGAATGTCCCGCCACTGGCCAGGTCGAAGCGAGCGTGATGCCAATGGCAGGTCAGAATCCCGTCTTTGAGTGTGCCGCGTTGGAGGGGAAAGCCCATGTGCGGGCAGCGGTTGTCTACGGCATACACCTGCTCGCCGGAGGAGAACAGCGCCAGGGTATGCCCTTCGACCTGAACGGTCAAGCATCCAGCAGCGCGGATGTCAGCGAGATGGGCGGCCCAAACGAGGGCCTGGTTTGTTTCGAGTTCCATGGAAGATTCTCCTTACTCGGTTCAAGCGACGCTATCAGGAACGGTTACTGTCTAATTATATCGTACTCCTGGGTTGTTTACTTGAAGGTAGCTCATCGCGGGTGTATGAATTGTTTGTTGGCAATCAACCAACCGGGAGCGGGTGGCGAAAGCGGAACAGAGAGGCCGTAGGGGCCGGTTCACCGTGCCCACCGCCGATTTATCGGCCTCAATACGCATCTCGAGACCCAAGGAGACAGACCCTTCGCTGCGGCTCAGGGTGACAAGGGAACCCACCCTGTCATGCTGAGGGCAGCGAAGCATCTCGACGTCCAAGGAGACAGACCCTTCGCTACGCTCAGGGTGACAAGAAAGAGCCATCCCATTCAACGACGTGCAATCTCTGCTCATATGCCAGGCCGCCCTCGCCCTATGGAATCCTGGAACTGTATCTTAGGTTGATGCTTATTGGGGCCGATAAATCGGCGGTGGGCACGATAAATCGGCCCCTACACTGTCCTTACGCTCTTTTTCCATCAACTAATTCATACACCCGCTCATCGCTACGAGTTGAAGCCACAGAAAATATAGTAGTAATGCTAGTGCTATGGATTGACCAAAGAAGGTGGATTATGTCCGAAGCTCGATCCCGTGCGTATGGATGGTGTCTGCATATTGGGTACGAACACGCGCCAATAACTCATCGATAGAGAGGGGTAACATCGCTTTAGGGAGTACGAAGGGAGAACCAACCTGCGTCATGAGCATTGTTAGGACAGTTTTGTTCATGATGGCATAGGGTCGCAGGAAAGCATCAACGTCCCTGGGAAGGATACACAGAAAGCGTTGGGTGCTTGTTCGCTCATACGACGCAACGTCAGCTCGCCGAGGTAGAGCGCCTTGATCTCCTCCCAGGCAAGAGACCCACTAAATGCGAAAGGCCCTATCCGTGGGAAGTGATACAATATACTCTCATCATTGACAATCACTACCGGCTTTGGAAAGAGCAGCCAGGTGAGTGCAGGTATGGAGAACCATCCCCACAGCAGGAGCAACACACGCGAGAGCATGACAAGCATTCTTGTCACTGCCGTTGCACGGTGCCAAGGGGTGAAGGCTAACAGAATAAGCCCCCCGCCGAGAAGAAACGTTGCGCCATTTGCTCTCAGAAACTTTCCTCTATCTGGGTAGATGACAATAGGTTGATGCTCCTGCTGCATTGCCATGAGATGGTCCTTTCGAGGGCGTAGACAAGTAGCTCGTCACATCCTTCGTACGAAGGGTGAAGTAAAAAGTTGTCTGAACAGATGGAGAAGTTTGCTCGACGGATGGAGCAAATGGATTTTTTTTGCTCTATTCAAAGCAGTAGATTCCTGCTAGAATAGTTCTTAGCACAGCTAGAATAGTTTTTAGCATAGGAATATCGAGAGACTGGCGCGATCTCAAGCACGGTCAGGAATGGTTCCAAACCGACCAGTTTGATCATGATTACCGCAATGTAGAGCTAGTGCAATGCCGTTCATCCTCCTCGACAGAGGAGCGTTCTGAGAGAGATGACTGCTGTCTTCCATGGTGGGCAAGGAAGAGCATGGTGGAGGTGAGGTGCTACGCTGGAAGAGGAGGGACAAGCATGATCGATCGCGTAGGCCAGCAACTGGGCAACTACCAGCTCGTCCGGCTGCTGGGGCGAGGGAACTGGGCGTCGGTGTACCTGGGGGTGCATCGTCATCTGCACACCCAGGCCGCCATCAAGGTGCTGCATGGGTCGCTCTCCGGCACCGCTCTGGAAGACTTTCTCACGGAAGCCCGCACGATTGCTCACCTGGAGCATCCCCATATTGTGCGGGTGTTGGACTTTGGCGTGGAGGAAGAGACCCCCTTTCTGGTGATGTACTATGCTACCGGCGGCACCTTGCGCACCCGGCATCCCAAAGGAGTCCGGCTGCCGCTGGCCACCGTCGTTTCCTACATCAAGCAAGCGGCGGATGCCTTGCAGTATGCCCACGAGCAACAGCTGATCCACCGGGATATCAAGCCGGAAAATCTGCTCGTGGGGCGCAGCGACGAGGACTTGCTCAGTGACTTCGGGCTGGCTGTCTTCGGCGGGAGTTCGCGGTACGAAGAGAGCCGGGACGCGGCGGGGACCATCGCCTATATGGCGCCCGAGCAGATCCACGCCCATCCGCGCCCGGCCAGCGATCAGTATGCGCTGGGCGTTGTTGCCTACGAATGGCTCGCGGGCGAGCGCCCCTTTTCCGGGTCGTACATGGAGGTGGCGGTCAAACAGACCCTCGCTGCCCCGCCTTCCTTGAGTGAGAAGGTCCCGGCCCTCCTGCCCGCGCTGGAGCACGTGGTGTTGCGGGCGCTGGCGAAAGAACCGAAGGAGCGGTATCCCACGGTGGAGGCCTTTGCCCTGGCCCTGGAAGAGGCGTGCAGGGAAGAGGCGTCTGGACGAACCGCCCCTGCCGGAGCCCCCCTCGCGGACCTGGAGAGGCGCTCCTCTTCAGAAGGTCTGCCAACGGGAACGGTGACCCTGCTCTTCAGCGATATCGAGGGGTCCACGCGCCTGCTTCAGCAAATGGGTGCTCGCTACGCCGACGTGTTAGCCTCGTGCCGCCACCTCCTGCGTGCAGCGTTTCAAGAGTGGAAGGGATACGAGGTGGATACGCAGGGGGATGGCTTCTTCGCCGCCTTTGCCCGTGCCAGCGACGCAGTGTCAGCGGCTGTGGCGGCCCAACGCGCCTACGCCTCCCATTCCTGGCCGGATGGGGTCACCGTGCGCGTCCGCATGGGCCTGCACTCGGGCGAACCGTCGCGAACAGCTGAGGGGTATGTTGGCCTCGATGTGCATCGCGCCGCACGGATCATGGGTGTGGGACATGGTGGCCAGGTGCTGCTCTCGCATACGACTCACGACCTGGTGGAGCACAGCCTGCCCGAAGGGGTGAGCCTGCGGGAGCTCGGGGAGCACCGCCTCAAGGACTTACAACATCCGAGCCGCCTCTTTCAACTCGTCATTGCGGGCTTGCCTGGGGATTTCCCACCCCTCAAGACTCTCGACAGCCACCCTAACAACCTGCCCGTCCAATTGACCCGGTTCATCGGGCGAGGGCAGGAAGTCACCGCGGTGCAGCACCTCCTGCACCGCGAGGGAGTGCGCCTGGTGACCCTGACGGGACCCGGTGGGACCGGCAAAACCCGCCTGGGATTACAAGTAGCAGCGGAACTGAGTGGTTGCTTCGCGGAGGGCGTGTTTTTCGTGAATCTGGCTCCCATCAGTGATCCGGAGTTGGTGGTGCCGACGATCGCTCAGACACTTGACATCAAAGAAACCGCGGATCAATCGCTGCTCGACCTCGTGAAAGCCTTTCTGCGAGAGAGGCAGGTGCTGCTGGTGTTGGACAACTTTGAGCAGGTGGTCAGTGCAGCGGTGCAGGTGGCAGAGCTCCTGGCCGCCTGCCCAAAGCTCAAGGTGGTGGTGACCAGTCGAGCCGTGCTGCATGTGCGAGGAGAGCAGGAGTATGCCGTCCCTCCGTTAGCCCTGCCCGATCCCAAGCGCCTGCCCGATCTGGTGGCCCTTGCGCAGTATGAGGCGGTGGCTCTATTCATCCAGCGTGCCCAGGCAGTCAAGCCCGAGTTCCAGGTGACCAATGCGAACGCTCCAGCCGTCGCGGAGATCTGCACCCGCCTGGATGGGCTGCCGTTGGCGATCGAGCTGGCGGCGGCCCGCAGCAAAGTGCTCCCACCACAGGCGCTCCTCGCCCGGCTTAGGCAGCGGTTGGCTGTCTTGACGAGCGAAGCACGGGATGTACCCGCAAGACAACAGACCCTGCGGAGTACGATCGAATGGAGCTACCAGCTGTTAGATGCAGAAGAGCAGCGACTCTTCCGGCAGCTCTGCATCTTCGTCGGCGGCTGCACGCTCCAGGCAGCGGAAGCGGTCTGTGTGACTCCTGGCGATGGAGACACAACAAGATCGGTGTTGGATGGAGTGTCCTCACTTATCGACAAGAGCTTACTGCGACAGAGCGAGCAAGAAGGGGAGGAGCCACGGCTGGTGATGCTGGAGACGATCCGTGAGTATGGGCTGGGGTTCTGGCTGCAAGCGGGGAGCTAGAGGTTGCTCGACGAGCTCACACTGCCTACTACCTGGCGCTGACAGAGGAGGTCGAGTTGGGGCCCTGGGCCTGGGGCAGACCGCAAGCGGCGTGGTTGCAGCGGCTGGATAAGGAGCATGACAACGCGCGTGCTGCGCTGCGGTGGCTGTTGGAACAGGGGGAGACCAGAGAAGGTGCGTACACCATGGAGCTGGCTTTGCGGCTGGGGGGAGCGCTGGGGTGGTTTTGGGAAGTACGAGGTCATTGGAATGAGGGGCAGACCTTTCTGGAGCGGGCGCTGGTGAGAAGTGAGGGTGTCACGGCGCCCGTACGGGCGAAGGCTCTCGACGCTGCTGGTTGGTTGGCCTATAACCAGAACGACTATGCTCGGGCTGAGGCGCTGGGCGAGGAAAGCCTGGCGCTGCACCGGGAGCTGGGAGACGCAGCAGGTATGGCGGATGCGCTCGATATGTTAGCAGGGGTAGCTGAAGCGAGAGGCAACTACGCAACGGCTTCTACCCTCTACAGGGAGGCACTGGCCCTCTCGAGGGAAACGGAGAACAAGACGGGCATGGCCTGGGCGCTCCACGGATGGGCGAAGGTGACCTTGTACCAGGGGGAGTACACACAGGCACACGCCCTGGCGCAGGAGCTTCTGGCGATTTCCAGGGAGATTGGCGACAAGGGTTTCATCAGCAGCGCGTACAGTCTCCTGGGGCAGTTGGCCCTCCAGCACAGTGATGAGACAACGGCGCAGGCGTTGTTCGAGGAGAGCCTGGCGATCTACAGAACGGTGGGGAGTCGCCAGGGCACTGCCGAGTCACTTGCTCACCTGGCGCGTACTGCCACGTTGCGTGGGGATGATGCGGCAGCACGGGCCCTCTACGAGGAGAGCTTGATGCTGGCCAGGGAACTGGGCAACAAGCTGACCATTGCCTCATGCCTTGAGGGACTGGCAGGGGTCATTATGGCGCAGGGGGAAGCAGCATGGGCGGTACGGCTCTGGGGTGCAGCAGAGACGCTGCGGGAGGTCATCGGTGCGCCACTCCCGCCTGTCGAGCGTGCTGGCTATGAGCAGGCGGTTACGACCGCACGCAGCCAGCTGGGAGAGAGGAACTTTGCTGTTGCCTGGGCCGAGGGGCGCGCCATGACAATCGAACAAATTCCGTGGTCATAGTGGCTCCTGTGTTTTCAGTTCTGACACATTCTCGACGATCTCATCGTGTGTGACACAGCGCACGTAGACAGCTCAGGGATCATTGTCCTTATCGACTGCTCCGGTCGAGAGGACCTGGCAGAACGGGTATACCGGCAAGCGTCAAATGATGATCGAAAGCAAAGACCGCGTCGATGTCCGGTCGAGACTGGATCAATGCAATGGTGAAAGCGTCCACATAGGAGAGCTTTTGATCATGATAGCGACCAATCACCTTTCGAACTCCGGCTTCCATCTGGGAATCTGGGTATATTACCTGGAGGAAGCCTTGATTTTCAAGCGAATCCTTCACAGTGAGCCATCTTGAAGCTTCCCTATCGCCTATGTGATAACGGATCCAGGTAAATGTCTCGGACACTATTCCCCAGCTTGTGATACGAAGAGTCATGGGGGCGAGGCTTTTGTGGAATGTGACAGCAGCAGTATGATGACGTTCATTGCTATTCATCAAATCGATCCAGGCGGAAGTATCAATGAACACACGCTTGATATCAGCCATAGATGTCGTCATGATCTACCTCGGAAGGCCCAGAGAACAAACCGATCAGGTCAACAAAGGGATCCTCGTTTTCCCCGATGCCCTCCCTGGCAAGTAACAGGTCCAGTGCTTTCCGTAGGATCTCGGCTTCTGTGGTGCCCTGTTGCTGAGCAAGTCGCTTCACTGCCCTGTCCTGAGCCGGTGTTATATACGTTTGTTTGCGAACCAATTCCATGTTTATCACCTCCATGATGTCATTATACAACATTTTAGAGATAACTGCTACTCTGTATTTAAGCAGCATGATGACCTGCGGAACTGGTTACTTCGGACACCTGTTTGGAAAATGATGGTTGTATCTCTCGTTCAATCTGCATATATGTACAAGAGGTAAATTGAGGTTTTAAGTCCGCAACTCATCCAGCTGTATCAGGTGAGCTGGGAGAGACGAGGCCGATGCGGATGGCGTAGAGCGTGGCCTGGGTGCGGCTCTGCACTCCCAGTTTCGAGAAGATTTTGCTCACGTGGGTCTTGATGGTCTGCTCCGTATTGTGCAGGTTGTGGGCGATTTGCTTGTTGGATTGCCCCTGAGCCAGCAGTCGCAGCACCTCGGTTTCGCGTTCAGTGAGCGCCTCGGGACTCTCCGGGGCACTTACCGCCTGCATCAGGCGCGCGGCGGCTTTGGGCGTCAACTGGAACTGCCCGGCAGCCGCGGCTTTGATCGCCTGACATAGCGCTTCGGCCTGCGTATCTTTCAGCAGGTAGCCGATAGCTCCCGCGCGCACCGCTCCCACCACTGAGGCATCTTCCAGGACGCTGGTGAGGGCCAGCACCTCGGTCTCGGGTAATGCACGCAGGATGGCAGCGGTGGCGGCAATGCCATCCATCACCGGCATCAGCAGGTCCATCAACACGACATCCGGCTTGAGCTCCTGGGCAAGGCTCAGCGCCTCGGCCCCGTCTGCCGCCTCGCCGACCACCTCCAATTCAGGGTCATACTTCAGGAACGACCGTAGTCCCTTGCGCACGACGCTATGGTCGTCAACGAGCAAAATGCGAATCGTCATATGCACCCTCTTTTGAGAGCGGTTCGACCCCCTACGAAAGTCGTAGAAGAAATCCATCGTTTGCGAGATGCGTTTGGCGCTGCCGGACCCTATACTTGCTCTATCAGCAGTCAGAAAGGTGAGGCAGGCGTGTCCATCGTTGCTGACCTGAGTGATGAGCAGTGCACCATCACAGAAGTTGCAGGCTCTGCTTCCTATTGTACCATACCTGTTCTGCCTCTGGCACCGTCAGAGTCAGGATGGGGCAGACAGACGAGGTTCTGATGATTCGATTGTTGGTCGTAGATGATCAGCCAGCAGTGCGGCGCGGATTGCGTGTGCGTTTCCACCTGGAGCCGGACATGCAGGTCGTTGGGGAAGCCAGCACCGGCAGAGAGGCGCTTACCCTGGCGCAGACACTGGCGCCCGACGTGGTGCTGATGGATCTTGAGATGCCGGGGATGGATGGCATCGAGGCCACCGCAGCCCTGCGGACGATTGTCCCGCAGAGCGCCGTCGTGATCCTGAGCATCCATACCGAGAGGCAGACACGCATACGGGCGCAGGCTGCTGGCGCAGTCGCGTTTGTAGAGAAACGAGGAACCACCGATACGCTACTGGCTGCCATTCGCCAGGCAGCCAGACAGACAGGAGAGAGTATCGAGGAAAGGGAGGTACCAGATGCAAAACAAGACATCTAACACTATGCAGATTGCAGTGAGTAGAGCATTTCTGACTCGGGACCATCGCCTGGCATTAGTCTGGCGGCTCCTCAGCTACCTGTTCTTTTTTATTGTGGTGAATTTGCTTGCAAATGTAGTCAGAGTCGTATTACAGAATGTGGGTGTACCGTCTGTCATCTGTCGGCTCGTCTTTACGCTCCTCTACATCAGTGGCATCCTTGGCCTGACCTATGTGTACCGTCGCTCCATCGACCGACGATCCTGGCAGGGCATTGCCCTTCCACCGCTTCACAAGCGTCTGCTTGATGTCACGGTCGGTGTGGTATTCGGCATCTTGATCGTCGCGCTGGTGTTCGGGCTCGAGTATGCAACTGGCTGGATACATATCGTTGGATTCGAGGAGGGAACAAGTGCTCTGACCATCCTCGTCGATAGCTTGCTCTTGAGCCTCGCGTTTGGTGTGTGCGAAGAAATCTGCTTCCGGGGCTATATCTTCCAGAACCTGGGCGAAGGCAGCCCAATTTGGATGGCAACCCTGGTGACGGGATTGATCTTCTGTGCATTCCATTTGCTGGAAGTCGGATTCGATGCGCGAGGACTCTCGTTCCTCTTCTTTATCATGCTGTTGAATGTCTTCCTGGTGCTCACACGTCTGCTGACACGATCACTCTGGTTAGCTATCGGCTTTCATACGGTCTTTGACTGGGTGGCAATCATTGTTGGCCTCGGCTCGGTCGTCTCTGCTGATCGTCACGTGCTTCATCTCGAACGGACGGCCTCATTGATTGCAGAAGACCTGCTGAGTATGTTCATTGTAGTGCTAGGCATTCTGCTGTTCCTGGTTTGGGCCTGGTGGAGCAATCGTCATCTCAGCTGGCGTGCCACGCTTGCTGAGGATGGTCAGCCACAAGCAACCGAGGCACAACCCGGCCCTGTTGAGCAGGGAGGGTGAGCGGTCAAGGGAGAGGCACAGACACCGCTGGCCCAGGTTTGAAGGTACATAGTTCAGGGCGGCTACAAGAGCCGCCCTAAGAAAAGGAAGAACACATGAAAACGAATCTCTCTCGCACCATCGTTGGGGCTGTCCTGGCCTGTCTGCTCGCACTGCCGTTCACTGTGCTCTCTGTGTCGGCGGCAGCGCGCTCAAATGAGCCAGACATTGCCAGCATTGATGCGTATGTGAGCGCACAGGTGCAGGCCAATCACATTCCCGGTGTGGCCCTGGGCCTGGTACACAACGACCAGATCGTGCACCTGCGCGGCTTCGGGTCTGCCGACCAGAGCGGGCGAGCGGTCACCCCACAAACCCCGTTCATTCTCGCCTCGGTGAGCAAATCCTTCACGGCGCTGGCGATCATGCAACTGGTGGAGGCGGGCAAGATTGAGCTGGATGCGCCGGTGCAGCGCTACCTGCCCTGGTTCCGCGTCGCCGATCCCGTCGCCTCGGCCCGCATCACGGTGCGCCACCTCCTGTACCATACAAGCGGGATCCCGTCGTCGGGGTATGCCTGCAGGGCGGACCAGGTCACGATGAGCTTAGAGCAGTATGTGCGCAGTCTCGCCACGCTCAGCCTCGATCGACCGGTCGGCAGTCGCCCTGACTATTGCAGCACCAATTACGACGTGCTCGGACTCATCGTGCAAACGGTCTCAGGACAGCCCTACGGTACCTATGTGCAGCAACACGTCTTTGCTCCGCTCCAGATGCACGACAGTTTCGCCTCTGAGCCAGAGGCCAGGCGCGACGGGCTTGCACAGGGCCATCGCTGGATCTTTGGGGTGCTTTCCCCGTTTGATTTCTACCCTGTGTCTCAGGTTCCTGCAGGCGGCCTGATCTCCAGTGTCCAGGATATGACCCACTACCTCGTCGCCCAGATGAATGGGGGACGCTTTGGGTCGACTTCCGTCCTCTCGTCAGCAGGGATAGCGACCATGCATGCACCTGGGGTTCCACAAGAAGGGGGAAGAGGCTTCTATGGCATGGGCTGGGTCAATGGACCACTTGCTGGGGTGCCTGCCATCTGGCACGGTGGGAACATCGCCCATTTCCATGCGCTGCTGCTCATCGAGCCGCAGACCCACTGGGGCGCGATCCTGCTGGTGAATGCCAACAGCGTGATTCCCCCGGGCCTCGATTCTCTGGATGCCGGAGTCACACGCCTGCTGGCGGGGCAGACCCCCCAGGCTTCCACGAGCCTGACCACGGTCTACCTCATCCTCGATGGTGTGCTCGCCGTGCTCTTGGCCCTGGCGCTCTGGCCGCTCCTGCGCCTGCGACGCTGGTCCACAAAGTTCGAGCAACGCCAGCAACGCCGACCTCAATTCCTCCGTCTTGGCCTCCGACTCACCTGGGATGTCGCCCTGCCGGTGGCCATCTTGCTGGGTGCCTCACTGTTCGCGAGTTTGTTTGGCGCGACGTCGTGGTATTGGATCTTGCTCGTGTGGCCTGATCTGGGCTCGTGGATCCTCGCCATCTGCGCGCTCTTGCTGCTCACTGCCGTCCTCAGAGCCGTGCTGGCGATCCGTGTGCTCCGACGCAAAGGCGCGGAGACGTCTCCGGTGGCAGCGCCCCCAAGTCCAAGTCTCCCGTAAAGCGTCCCATGAGGATGGCAGCGATAGCGGGCCGATTGTTCGTCGGCACCCATCGTTGCCACCGTGTGAACCAGGAGCAGGGAAAACTACTACTATTCGGATGCTGCTTGGATTGATCCGCCCGACGAGCGGCGGTCCTGCTGTCATTGGGTAGCGTGCTGCTGATGATCCTGTTGCAGACGCTCACGCCGCTGGTGGCTGGCTCTATTGCCATCATGGGAGCCGTCATCGGGCGTTCAAGTGTCGCGGGCATCATCGCCGGTATCGTGTGGTTTCTCGTCGATTCTCTGCTTGGAGGATTGTTCGCACCGGCAAGTCTCACCAATTCTGTCGGGGTTCTGCAGGCACAATTCACTGGCGTGGTGCAATCTTCCAATGGAACAATCGCACAGGTACACCTGGGGGGCGCGCTGGCTGGGCTGTTAGGCATACTACCAGGCTTGATTGTGGTGGCTTACCTCGTCATCCCTATGGCGATAGCGGCGTACCTGTTTCAGAGACGCGATATGGTTGGGGTTGGGTAGAGCTGGACAACGCGGTGCTGGCGGAAGGAGGACGGCACTGTCATGCTGAGGGCAACGAAGCATCTCGAGGCGCATCCAGACAGACCCTTCGCTGCGCTCAGGGTGACAAGGGGGCGCTGTCATGCTGAGGGCAACGAAGCGTCTCGAGGCCATGGAGACAGGCCCTTCGCTGATGAGGTTTCACAAAATAATCCGGATATCGATACATACATCGAGGGCCGATAAATCGGCGGTGGGCGCGATAAATCGGCCCCTACAGATGTCCCGCTTATTTTGTTAATCTGCATAATCGGCCCCTACGGATGACCCAGTGTATGGATTACCCACATTGTGACCCCAAAAATGTCAGGACATCTCTGCTCACGATGCCTCTGGGACCTGAGCGAGGATGGAGGTTCCTTGCCCTGGCGCGCTCTCGATCTGGAGCATGCCACCCAGGCTGCTGACACGTTCCTGCATCGAGTGCAAACCCAGATGGCCTGGAAACGAGCCCAGTGGATCAAACCCTACTCCATCATCACGCACCTCCAGGATGACTGCTTTGGCGGCCTGGCTCAGTCGCAAGTCCACCTTACGCGCGCGGGCATGCTTACCGTGTTATGCATCGCCTCTTGCGCGATACGGTAGAGTTCCTGTTTGACCTTGAGCGGCAGGTC
>WNGG01013645.1_pt1 | contig 16767 bp, 13 predicted proteins | sample 5400661 | NCBI WGS metagenome assembly WNGG01 (sample SAMN13153372, study PRJNA577476) | soil metagenome | isolation source: 100 cm soil or saprolite under Garry oak tree replicate 1 | place: USA:California | collected 2016-06-15 | reverse complement strand
GATCGATCAGATCGGCGAAGTGCTCAAGCTTGCCGATGACGGCCGCGAGGAAAATCCCGTCAACCTCGATCCCCGCATGGCCAAGCTCGCCGGCGGCGTGCATCGCCTCGACGGCCAGCTCATGGTCGTGCTCGATGTCGATCGCGTTCTCGAAATCGTGCCTAAGCCTTTGCTTGCCGCATAGTTGGAGTCGTAAACCGCAACATCCCGGTCGGGAAGAAGATAGCTAAAATGAGAACATGTCTCGTAGTCGATGACTCAAGCGTCATTCGAAAAATAGCCAGGCGAATCCTGGAACAGATGGATTTCCAGATCGTCGAAGCCGAGGACGGCGAGCAGGCGCTTGAGATCTGCAAGCGCGGATTGCCCGAAGCCATCCTGCTCGACTGGAACATGCCCGTGATGGATGGTTACGAATTCCTCGGCAATCTGCGCCGCCTGCCCGGCGGAGACCAGCCCAAGGTGGTGTTCTGCACCACTGAAAACGACGTCGCGCACATTGCGCGCGCGCTTGGTGCCGGCGCCAACGAATACATCATGAAGCCCTTCGACAAGGACATCGTCACGGCGAAATTCCAGGAAGTCGGGTTGCTTACGCTGCCGGCGTAGTCAGCCCCGTCGTGTTCGTATCAGTTAGCGTCAGGTCGAGATATGAGTGCTGAACCAAATGCCGGGGCGACCCCTCGAGACGATCACATTCGGAGCGGCGGTCATCGGTGCCGCCCGATGTCTCGCCGGCCATCCGCGCAGCTCGCCTCGCGGACCGGCATTCGCGTCACGGTGCCGTCGCTTGTCGACATCCATCAGAAATCGTTCCGAACCGTATCGAGAGGCCGCCAGTGACCCCGCCCGATTATGAATACCTGCGCAAGCTTCTCAAGGACCGTTCCGGTCTCGATCTGTCGGCCGACAAGCAATATCTGATTGAAAGCCGGCTGCTGCCGCTTTCGCGGAAGGCCGGCATGGCCAGCATCAGCGAACTCGTGCAAAAAATGAAGAGCGGATCGGCTGACATCACCACCCAGGTGGTCGAGGCCATGACCACCAACGAGACATTTTTCTTTCGCGACAAGGTTCCGTTCGATCACTTTCGCGATTCGATCATGCCGGAGATTCTGCAGGCGCGCGCCAGCCGCAAGACCCTTCGGATCTGGTGCGCCGCCGGCTCGACCGGCCAGGAACCCTATTCGCTGGCGATGTGTCTGAAGGAAATGGGCGCCGCGCTTTCAGGCTGGCGGGTCGAAATCCTCGCGACCGACCTTTCGCAGGAGGTGCTCGAAAAATCCAAGGCTGGAATATACAGCCAATTCGAAGTCCAGCGCTGCCTTTCGATCCAGATGCTGGTCAAGTACTTCAAGCAGACCGGAGAGCTCTGGCAGATCAACGCCGATATCCGAGCCATGGTTCAGCATCGGCAGCTGAATTTGCTGCACGATTTTTCCCAGCTCGGGGTCTTCGATGTGATTTTCTGCCGGAACGTTCTGATCTACTTCGATCAGGACACCAAGATCAACATCTTCAACCGTCTCGCCAAAGCGACTGAGCCGGACGGCTTCCTCGTGCTGGGAGCAGCCGAAACCGTGGTCGGGCTGACCGATGTCTTCAAGCCCTATCCGGAACGGCGCGGTCTCTATCAGCCCAGCGGTGCGCGCGCGGCCCCCAAGACGCCGGCCATTGGCATTGGCGCGGTAGCGCCGAAGCTCGCTGTGATGGGGGGTCGCTGACAAGTGTCAGACGACAACAAAGCACCGGAACGCGTGGCCTTCAGCCGCGGATACAGTGTCTGCATCATGGGCATTGACGGAACGTGGCGTCGCGACTGTATGCTCAACGCCATATCGGACACCGACGCGATACTTACCGTCGAGGGATCCATTCAAGGCCTCAATCTCAAGGAGTTCTTCCTGCTGCTATCGTCGACCGGCCTGGCCTATCGACGATGCGAACTTGTCCGCGTCAACGGCACGGAGATCGATGTTCAATTCCTGAAGGGCAAGAACAAGAAAAAGAAGAAAGGCGGAGCGACGAGGCAAGACGCGCTCGTCAGCGGCTGAATGCAGTCCGCCGGTTGATCGGCTTCGTGGCTGCAGAGTTTCGTTAAGCTCCTTGAACGACAGCCGCTCATGCGCACCTCGATCAATTCACGGCACCGTAAAGCCTGCTGACCATTCCCCGTAGTCGTACCTAGCCCGAATTAAGGTTATTGCGAAACTAACCGAATTAGAATCGAATCGACAGTGGCGGTCACGATCTATTCGTTTATTCGGCCACGAAGGAGATTTTCGAGATGTTTTCGCGAAGCAATTCGGTCGCACAAGCGGCGTTGGCGCAGGTCGACGCGATCAGCAAGTCGCAGGCTGTGATCGAGTTCAATCTGGATGGCACGATTGTCACCGCAAACGAAAACTTCCTGAAAACGCTCGGTTATTCGCTCAGCGAGATCCAGGGCAAGCATCACAGCATGTTTGTCGAGCCGGCGATTCGCGACAGCGCCGCCTATCGCCAATTCTGGGCCAACCTCAACCGGGGCCAATACCAGGCCGCGGCTTTCAAGCGCATCGGCAAGGGCGGCAAGGAGGTCTGGATTCAGGCCTCCTACAATCCCATGCTCGACCGCAATGGCAAGGTCTATAGAGTCATCAAGTTTGCGACGGACATAACCGCGGAGAAACTCGCCAGCATGGAAGATGCTGGAATGATTGCAGCGATCGGCCGGGCGCAAGCGGTGATCGCGTTCAATCTGGATGGCACGGTCGTTACGGCCAACGAAAATTTCCTGAAAACGCTCGGTTATTCGCTTGGCGAGATCCAGGGCAAGCATCACAGCATGTTTGTCGAGCCGGCGATGCGCGATAGCGCCGCGTACCGTGAATTCTGGGCGAGTCTCAACCGCGGCGAATACCAGGCCGCGGAATACAAGCGCATCGGCAAGGGCGGCAAGGAGGTCTGGATCCTGGCGAGCTATAACCCGATCCTTGATGAAAAGGGCAAGCCCTTCAAGGTTGTGAAGTTCGCAACCGATGTCACGCAGCAGAAGCTGCGCACCGCCGATCTGGCAGGCCAGATCGCCGCGATCGGTAAATCGCAGGCGGTGATCGAGTTCAACATGGATGGCTCCGTTCTCACGGCGAACGAAAACTTCCTGAAGGCGCTGGGCTATTCGCTTGGCGAGATCCAGGGCAAGCGTCACAGCATGTTTGTCGATGCTTCGGAACGTGACGGCGCGGCCTATCGCGAATTCTGGGCAAATCTGAACGCCGGTCGGTACCAGGCGGGAGAATTCAAACGCATCGGCAAGGGCGGCAGGGAGATCTGGATTCAGGCATCCTACAACCCGATCCTCGATCTGAACGGCAAGCCGTTCAAGGTCGTCAAATACGCGACGGACACCACAGCTCAGGTGATTGCCCGCAAGAAGAGCGACAGCGTGCGCGGCATGATGGAAACAGTCGCAGCAGGAGCTGAGGAGTTGAACGCCTCGGTGCGCGAAATCTCCGAGACGATGACCAAATCGCGGCAAACGGCCTCTGCGGCCGTTGTCCGGGTTGATGCGGCGGATCAACAGGCACAACGTCTGAGCGCAGCCAGCGAATCGATGGGCGGCATCGTTGAGTTGATTGGAAATATCACCGGCCAGATCAATCTGCTGGCGCTTAACGCCACCATTGAGTCCGCACGGGCTGGCGAGGCCGGCAGAGGGTTTGCAGTTGTTGCTTCCGAGGTGAAGAACCTCGCCAACCAGGCCAAGCAGGCCACCGACAAGATCGGGCAGGAAATTGGAAACCTCAACGGCATTTCGGCCGACGTGGTCAGTGCGCTCACCGCGATCAAGCAGTCGATTCAGGAAGTCAGCGAGTATGTGACGTCAACCGCCGCGGCGGTCGAGGAGCAGAGCACGGTGACGAGCGAGATGTCCACGAGCATGCAGCGCGCCGCGGCAGAAGCCGCCGGCATCGGTCGATAAACAGCCGCGAAGTCGGGGCGCGGTGGCGCATGCCGGCTTCCGGATCTCGACGGGACACCGGAGTCAGGACTCATCATGGCCCGGGACGTCAAGGCGCGAACCGAGCTCGCGTGATGCCCCGGGGCTGGGTTATGATCCGATCAAATTGAATCGGATCATGATCTCATCTCTTTATCTTTTAGCTGGCAATCGCCGCATTTTCGGAGCTGCCGGCCAATCCTGTCAACAAGTGCCGGTAGTGGGCGATCGGCTGTGGCCGTCCGATAAAATACCCCTGAACCTCGTTGCACCCTTCCGTCACCAGGAAGGCGAGTTGTTCTTCGGTCTCGACACCTTCGGCAATAACGGGCAGCGCCAGGGCGCCGCCTAACCCCACAATGGCGTGGATGATCGCGGTCGCCTGATTATTCGTCCCGATTTTTGCGATGAAGGTCTGGTCAATCTTGATTTTGTCGAACGGGAACGCCTGGAGATATGACAGCGAGGAATATCCGGTGCCGAAATCGTCCATGGCGACGCGAACGCCAAGGTTCTTGATCTTGCGCAGGATGGCGATGGCGCGCTCGAAATCATCGATCAGCACGCCCTCGGTGATTTCGATTTCAAGGCGCTGCGGGTTCAGGCCGGTTTCGAGCAGCACCGAAAGAATCATGTTTGGAATGTCGCCGCGGCGAAAATCGACCGGCGACAGATTAACCGCGATCGAAAGCGGATTGGCCCACGAGGCCGCTTCCCGGCAGGCCTCGCGCAACACCCATTCGTCGATCTGTCCGATCAAGCCGGTCTCTTCCGCCAGTGGAATGAATATTCCGGGAGACACCATGCCCCGCACGGGGTGTCGCCAGCGCACCAGGACCTCGAACCCGAATACCTCGCCCCCGGCAACCGCCTGCGGCTGAAAATACAATTCCAGTTCGTTGCGCTCCGTGGCGACCGCAATTTCTTGCTGAAGGGCTCGTTTTTCCCGAGTATGCCGGTCCATCGCAGGTTCAAAGAAGCGAATCGTTCCGCGCTGTTCTGTCTTCGCACGATAAAGTGCGGCTTCTGCATTCGCGACCAGGGTATCTATGTCCGAACCGTGTTGCGGAAAAATGCTGACACCGACGGTGAAGCTTCCGTCGACATCGTAGTCGTCGATGCGAACGGGCGCGTCAACGACCGACGACAATCTCTGACAAAGCTCGTTTGCCGCGGCCGGTTGTGTCCCACCTGACAACACGATCGTGAACTCGTCGCCGCCGAGCCGTGCAAGGAACGCTCCGTCGCAAGCCAGCGTAAGCCTGCGTCCGATCTCCTTGAGAAAGCGATCACCCACCGAATGACCGTACATATCGTTGATTTCCTTAAATCGATCGAGGTCGATGCAAAGCAGCGCAAGTGTTTCGTTGCCCGCAGATGCGCTCTGGAATGTCTTCGCAAGGTAATTGCCGAACGCAGCTCGGTTGGGCAATTCGGTGAGCGGATCGTGAAAGGCCAGGTGCGCGATGCGGGCTTCACTCTGCGTGCGCTCGGTGATGTCCTCATGCGTTGAGACCCATCCGCCATTTTGAATCGGCTGGTAGGCAACGTTGACGATCCGGCCGTCGACCAGCTCCGCGGTAAAACTGTCGGGAGAACGCGTTTCAACCGCCGTCTGCAGCTTTGCGCCATATTGCCCGAGGTCCCGGTAAACTGTTCCCGCGACTTCGCGGGCCTTGAGCATCTCTTCATGGGTGCAGCCCACGAATATCCGTTCCGGTGAAATCCGGTACATCTTCAGATAAAGATCATTCCAGAGCATCAGGCGGTTATCGGAGCCGAACATGCACAGTCCAAGCTTCATGTTGTTGAGTGCGGCGTCCAGCTTCATCATCATGGCGTGGTCTTCATCGGCACGCGTCTTGAGATGGGATTGCATGGCATCGAGCGATCGCAGCAGGCGGCCAAGTTCGTCGGGCCGTTGACTGGCGATCTGGTCGGTGAAATTGCCGGCCGCCACGCGTTCGGCGACCTGCATGGCCTCAAAGATCGGCTTGCTCATGGAGTAGGAAAAACTGATCGCAAGCATGATCCCGACCAGTGTTGTTCCTATCGCCAGAGTCAGCATGGTTGTGCGGGCATCCGCAACGGCCGTCTCGGCTGCCATTCGATATTCAAAGCCATACGCAGCGACAGTCTCGACGAGATCGTCAAGCGCCTTTGCGGCGTCATTGCCTTTTTGCATTAACGCGAAAGAAGCCGGCACCATCGCGAGGCCATCTGACGGGGGCCTGAGAAGCTGCAATTCCGTCTCCGACCAATCGCGAAAGCGATCTTCCGCGCTGGCTAGCGCGGCTGTGACGTCGTCATTGTCGATGCGCTCCCGAACGATTTTCAGATCGCCTGCTATTTCGTTGAGCAGCGCGCGGAACGCGATGACGGTTTCGGCCGGCACGCCATCGGCCAGGCCGGGCGGTATCAGGCGGCGGGCTTCGTTCAGCGCCGCATGCGCCGAACGAGCATGATTGATGCCCATCAGCGGTCCGTCGTACAGGCGCACGGCCAGATCTCCCGACCCTGCGATTCCCCGGAAGCCGGAAAAAGCCACGGAGCAGGCGATGACCACCAGGGCACTAAACGCGAGAAAGAACTTGTAACGAATGGACATCATCGTGCTCCAGCGAGCGGCTAGAGCGGGATGACTTTTCTTCGAATCGTCATCCGCTCTATCTTCTTGTTTGAGCACGATCTTGTCGGAAAACCGGTACCCACTTTTCCGGATCATGCTCTAGGCGTAACTAGTCTGAAATCTTGACCGTCAATTTCATGCGCGGATGGATGGCGCAGAACACCTGCGCCTCGCCTGCTGCCGTGAAGGTGACGTCTGTCGAGGCGCCGGGGCGCTGCGAGCCGAGATTGAACTCGTTTCCCTTGCTGATCGACGCGATGTTATGGGGAACGTTATCGTCGTTGAGAAATGTCAGCGATCCGCCGGCCTTGATGGTGACGCTGTCGATCGAGAACAACCGGCCTTGTTGGCGGATCGTCTGCGTGGCGACAAGGCCGCCGGCCGCCAGGCCGAGGGGAATGACGAGAAGGAGCGTGGCAATCTTTCGCATGGAGCGTTTCCTGGGCTGACGATCTCAGCGGGGAAGAACAGGGATGATGGTCGGACCGGCATTACCGCTTAAGGTTTTCAGGAAGGCGACGAGATCGGATTTATCCAGCGGCGTGAGACCGAGAGGTCCGATCAGGTCGGACCGGCTTGGCCGGTCCGTACCGCCGCCGTCATAATGTTCGACCACCGCTTCAAGGGTCGCGATCGATCCATCGTGCATATACGGTCCCCGGCGTTCGATCTCGCGGAGCCCCGGGGTCTTGAACGCGTGCATCATCTTGGGAATATTTGGAAGGAAAGCTGCGCGGCCGCTATCGGTGCTTCGAAGGCCGGTGTCGTGAAAACTGTCATTGGTGAAATTCCAGCCTTCGTGGCAGAGCGAGCACTGACCTTTGCCGTTGAAAATCGCAAAGCCCCGTTTGGCCGCTTCCGAGATGGCGCGCTCGTCACCCTCGATCCAGGCGTCGAACGGCGATCGCTCGGAAACCACGGTCCGTTCATAGGTGGCGATGGCCTCGGCAAGGGTCGTCGGATTCATGCCTCTTTCAGGGAAGGTCGAGGCAAACAGCAAACCGTATTCGGTGATCGAAGCCAGCCGCTCCATGAGCTGGTCGATCGGCATGTTCATTTCGCCGGCGGATTGGATCGGGAGGAGTACCTGCTGCTCGAGATTCTGAGCGCGGCCGTCCCACATGAAGCGCGCGCCCCAGGCGGAATTGATGATGGTTGGCGATCGCCGGTCCAGTTTTGTCATGCCGCGCCCGACGCCGAGCGCCAGCCCGTCGCCCCAGCCAAAGCCGGGGGTATGACAGCTTGCGCAGGACTGCGCCGACATCGCCGAGAGGCGCGGATCGAAATACAGCTTCTTGCCGAGCGCGGCCTTGGCCAGCGTATAGGGGTTCTCTTTGGGAAACGGGATAAATACCGGACGCCGATATTCGGCCTTCATCGCGTCGGTGTTCGCAGCCGTCGCGAGCTCAACGGGGACTCGACGCGTCTCTCCGACGATCGCCGATCCCAACGTGATATTGACAAATCCGGGAGTTCCGGGATCACCGGGAGCCGGTTCCATCGCGATGGCCGACTCGATCAGCTTCATGCTGGCGCGGACGTGCTCGATCAGGGATACGAGTTCCGAAACAATCGAACCCTCTCCGCCGTTTCGATCGTCGGATCGGGCCGAAAATCCGCCGCCTTCTGCGCTCTGCATAAATACTCTCCTCGACTACGTTTTTAATGCCTCCGGTACTACTTGTGCGTTAAGTCTTGCTCCCGTACAAATACGGGTGGGCCCGAATCTCTCGTGAGTGCGCGCGTCATTTCTTACTGTCCGTGGACGATGGCATATGGCCGATAAACCACTCCCCCGAGGCGAGATCTTCGTTGTCGACGACGATCCCGCCATTCGCGAAATCCTGTCGATGGTCCTGTCGGCGGGTGGCTATAAGGTCATCTGCTTTGCGGATGGGGCGGCGCTGTTGGCGGTGGCGCGGACCCGATGCCCTTCCTGCATCCTGCTCGATGTCCATATCCCCGGTAAATCGGGCCTCGATATTCTAAAGGAGCTTCACGGCGAGGATTATCCCGCGCCGATTTTCATGATCTCCGGGCAGGGCGATATCGCCATGGCGGTCAGCGCGATCAAGAGCGGCGCGCTGGACTTCATCGAAAAGCCGTTCCGGGGCAGCGAAATCGTCGCGCGGCTGGATGAGGCGATCAGCGCGTATGCACGTCGACAGGCAGAAGACTCCGCGTCGAATGTCGCATCGCTTCATTTTCCGGGGCGGGAACCATTGACGCGGCGCGAGCGCGAAGTGCTGGAGCAGTTCGCCTCCGGCGCCTCCAACAAGGAAGCCGGGCGCGAGCTCGGAATCAGCCCGCGTACGATTGAGGATCATCGCGCCAACATCATGAAAAAGCTCGGCGCAAGGAATGCCGCCGATCTCATCCGGATTGTGATGACCGTCTCGCGCAATTCCTGATCCGGCGCGGGCGCGGATTCCGCAACAGACGCCGCGTCGCTTCGATCAAAGGCGGCTCTGGTTGGCGAGCGCCTTTCGGATCATTCCGGCCATATCCGATTTGCGATATGGCTTGGCGAGCAGCAGGACTCCGGTGTCGAGCCGGCCGTGATGAATGATCGCATTCTCGGTGTAGCCCGAGGTGAACAGCACCTTTAGCCCGGGCTTGCTCTTTTGCACCTCGGTGGCCAGCTGGCGGCCATTCATTGCGCCCGGCATGATCACGTCGGTGAAAAGCAGATCGAATTGATTGCCTGCGGCGATGATCGCCAGCGCTTCCGCCCCATTCGCCGCATCCAGCGTGACGTAGCCCAGCGAACGCAATTGCGTCAGCACATACTCTCTCACCAGCTTGTCGTCTTCGACGACAAGAATTGTTTCGTGTCCGCCTTGAATGGCAGGTGCAACGGCGGCCTCGGGAGCAAGAGAGGCGCCCGTACCTGGCGGCAGGTAAATCTTGATCGTGGTGCCGTGGCCTTCCTCGCTGTAGATCTTGATGTGCCCCGCGGATTGCTTCACGAAGCCGTAGACCATGCTTAAGCCGAGGCCGGTGCCTTTGCCGGGCTCCTTCGACGTGAAGAACGGGTTGAATACCTTGTCGAGGATGGCAGCGGGAATGCCGGTTCCAGTGTCGCTCACGGCAAGCAAGGCATAGCGGCCGGGTCGAACCTCGCTGTGGCGGCTCGCGTAATTTTCGTCGAGAACAGCCGACGCGGTCTCGAGGATAAGCTTGCCGCCGTCGGGCATGGCGTCGCGGGCGTTGATCGCGAGATTGAGGATGGCGGTCGCAAGCTGGTTGGGATCGACGTTGGCCAAACATGCTTCGTCTTGAAATACCGATTCGATCTCGATCCGTTCGCCCAGGGTTGGCCGCAGCAATTTGGCGGTCTCGATGATCAGGGTATTGAGATCGGTTTCGCGCGGCTGAAGCGGCTGCTTGCGGGCGAACGCAAGGAGATGCTGGGTGAGGTCGGCGCCTCTTGCCGCGGCTTCGTCGATCATCTTGGTGATGGCCGCGAGTTGCGGATCGTTCTCGACGGCCTCGGCCAGAATTTCGATCGTTCCCGTGATCACCGTCAGGATATTGTTGAAATCATGTGCGACTCCGCCAGTGAGCTGGCCGACGGCTTCCATTTTTTCGGCCTGCCGGATCCGGTCCTCCGCCGCGATCTTGTCAGTGAGATCGCGGACGAATCCGTTGAACACCACGCCGTTACGGCGTTGCAACGCGGTGATGCTCAGTTCGACCTTGATTTCTTTTCCGTCGCGTCGCCGAGCTTCGATTTCGAGACGGTGTCCGAGGATTGAGCCTTCCCCGGTGCGCAGGAAGCGTTGCAGGCCCGACTTGTGAGCGGCGCGGTGAATCTCCGGAATGATCAGTTCGCCGAGACTTCTCCCAAGCGCTTCGCCGCGCGACCATCCGAATATTTTTTCAGCCTGGGAATTCCAGTCCGAGATGGTTCCGCTTTCGTCCATCTGAACGAAGGCATCCAGTGCGGTATCGACAATGCCGCGCGCCAGTTGTTCGCTTTCGCGCAATGTTTCCTGCGCCAACCGGCTTTCCGTCATATCGCGGCCGACGAAGAAGTGCCGCCTGACCGGCTCCGACCATGTGCCCATCCACGAAAGCGTCACGCTTCGTCCGTCTCTATGGACGTAGCGCGCATCGAAGTTCCGCGTGTGCAGGCCGCGCCGCGCCGCCCGCATTTCCTCGCGGGTACTGTCGAGGTCGTCGCCGTGGATGAATTCGATAGCGCTGCGACCGATCATTTGCTCCGGCGCGTATCCCAGTATGGTTTGGGAGCTTGGGCTCACCTGAACCAGAACGCCTTTTGGGTCCGAGACCAGGATCAGATCCTGGGAGGTTTCAAAAATCCGGCGCCGCTCTTCGATCTGCTGATCGAGTGCCTGCTGAGTTCTTTTGCTTTCAGTAATGTCGCGGGCGATCTTGGATGCCCCGATGATCTCTCCCGACGCGGTCTTGATCGACGAGATGCTGAGCGAAACCTCGACCGGACTGCCATCCTTGCGCAGTCTCACCGTTTCATGTTGCTCGATGCTTTTGCCCTGGCCGATCCGGCGCAGTATGTCGTGCATCTCGGTCAGCCGATCGCGGGGAACGATAAGATGGATGCCTTTGCCTACCGCTTCGGCCGCGGTAAATCCGAACATGCGTTCGGCCGCCGGGTTCCAGCCGGTGATCGTGCCGTCAAGGGATTTCGTTACGATGGCGTCGTTGGACGATTCGACCGCGGCGCTGAATAGACGCTCGCGCGCGGCGTAATGATCGCGGGCGGCTTCGGTGCGGCGATGCTCGGCAACCTCGCGTTCGAGCGCGGCGGTCTTGGCATTCGCTTCGCCGATCACGCGCGCAAACGCCCGTGCCAGCACTCCGGTCTCGCCGCCAGCTTCGATCGGAATTGCGGCGCGTTCATTGCCGGAAATTCCTTCGACCGCGGCGGTTAGTTGAACGATCGGGCGCGTCAGCGAACTCGCAACCAGCAAAGCCAGTGCGGCCGCGCACAACACCGCGATCAACCCGACCAGCAGCGAGGTATTCCGGATGGCCGCCGCCGGCGCCTGGATGACGGCACTCGGAACGGTTTCGATGACGGCGACCCATTCACTGTTGGCCAGAATGGTGGGAGCGAACGCTGCTATTCCGCCCGGTTGTCCGGCCTGATCCGGTACGGTTTGCGCTACACCTTGCGCTGCTCCACGCGACGACGCCAGGTATGGGAAGTCAGCCGTCCAGTCGGCCGGCGCGCCCAGCTCCGAGCCGAATTCGCGCGCGGCGTCGGGGTGAACGAGATAGTCGCCTCGTTTGTTGACGACGTAGATCTTTCCGCCTTGCCGCACCGATGACCGGACGCGGTCGAAGGCCGGCCGCATGTCGACATTGACAATGATGATGCCGAACGGGTTGCCGTTGGGCGCAAAAATCGGCGTCGCGACCCGCAATGTCGGCGTGCCCGGTGTTTCGACGACGCCGTTCTCTTGATTTAGATCGAGCGCCGAGACGTGGATTTCGCCCGCGCGCAACTTGACGGTGTCCTTGAAGTAAGCCTGGTCGGCCTTTCGCTGCAACTCCGCTTCGGGCACGATCCGAACCGCTCCGTTCGGTCCCGAGCGATCGACCCGGACGATTTCGCGCCCGTCATTTTCGATTCCGAGGATACGGAATTGCGCATAGGCAGGCTTGGCGTCGAGTTCAGCCGACAGCCGTTCTGCGATCCGCTGGTACCATGTCTTCTCGGAGACGCCGTCGATGGGATCAATGCCGCCCGCCAGATGCCCGCGGATCAACCCATTCAATGCAGCCGCATATCGAAAGCTGGCAATGTCGGCCGGCGCGTTGCGCACGTGGGATTGAAGATCGGTGGCGACCAGCCGCGAATGCGTCTCGGTGCGATCGAGGATACGCGGCGGAATCATCTGCTCCAGGCTGCGATAGCTCAGCCATCCGACAGCGGACACCGCGATCGCAACCAGCGCAATCATCGCGACGGCCAGTCTGGTTGTAAGCGTCATGTTTGCTTTCGCGCCATCTCCGGACCCCTGGCACGCTGCCTGGTATCATGGACCGGGAGCAACATCACCGGCTGTCGTGGATGACAAGGATGGGCGTTTTGCGGCTTCAAGACAACCCGCAACGGCCGCCAGCAGAGCAGCCGGTCTGAAAGGTTTTTGCAGACTGGCGACCGCGCCAAGCCTGCTCGCCATGGTCAGGAAATCCGGACCGGAGCCGGACTCCGACGTCATCGGATTGCCGGAGATCACGATGATCGGGATCAGCGGTTGCTGTTGATGGACCAGCCGCATGGTTTCCAGCCCGTCCATGCCCGGCATGAAGATATCGAGGAACAGCAGATCGAAATCTCCGGCCTCGAATACCGCCAGACCCTTGCGGCCGTCGGCGGCGACGACAACGCTGTGGCCGGCCCGTTCCAGCAGCAGCCGGATGGTCGCCTGCACGGCGCTGTCATCGTCCACAATCAGGATTTTCGCCACGGCCCATTATCTCCGCTCCGAATCTGGACTCACGTCAGCGACAGGTTGCAACATTTCGCTGAATTTGGATTCGCACGCAAGCACTTAGGCTCGGACGTTCAGCTGAATTTGTCAAAACGATGTCTGGGAACCACATCCATGTGCACGGTTGCGGGCAGACACCCGCCCACACGCCGCGTCGGTGAATTCGATTCGCCGGAAGCTTGCGCGTATCGCGACACCATTTGGCGTCTGGCGCCGTCGTTGTGCGGCGCTCAACTCCCACCCGCTCGGACGGTCCGGCGTTCCGGCGAAATATCATGGGAGTAATGCGTGCATTGCACGACGGCCAGCAGCGCCAAATTTTTCAGCGTCAAGTTTTTCAGCGCCGAGTTTTTTTCCGCGCTATCGGGTCTCGCTCTCACCAAAGGCAAATGCCTCGTCGTCATCGGATAACTCGATTTGACCGGTTACTGCGCGGCCCCTGCCATCGTTGTCATCAAAAATGAGCAGGTAATTTCGCACGAATTGCAATCTCATCATTTACGACGATCGTCCCAATACATGGCGCGGGCCGTCGCGGCTGTTCAATATTGACCACTGCAGGCACTTGCCAAATTAAAATTACTTGAATTATCTGTGGAAAACTTGGAGGCACGCACCGCGTCGTCTTCAATGTTTGGGCGGATCGTGCCGATCCGCGCAGCATGACCTTGGGGTATTCGAGCGCCCTCGAAGGGCGGTGGCGATTTGATCAGGCGGTCTTGCCCCGCGCCCAATCCATGATCTGCCCTGACATCACCAGCCGGTCGCGGCCGTTTTCCTTTGCGGAATAGAGCGCTCGATCCGCGGCGGCGATCAGCGACTGACATGGTGCCTGGTTTCCCCGGCAGTCAGCTGCGGCTCCGCCGATGCTGACGGTCACCTGCCTCGAAGGCAGATTCAAGTCGTGAACAATGCCGAGCGCAGCAAGAGATTCCCGGATGCGTTTGCCGATCTGCTGGCATCCCGCAGCGTCGGCATCCGGCAACAGCAAAACAAATTCCTCGCCGCCATATCGCGCAGCCAGATCGGCAGGCCGGCGGACCTGCGCCGCAAGAACACCCGCAACCGATCTTAAACATGCATCTCCCGCAGGGTGCCCGTATCGGTCGTTGAATTTCTTGAAATGATCGACATCGATCATCAACAGCGACAACGTCGTTGCCTCGCGGCGCGCCCTTGCCCATTCGTTCTCGAGCCGCTCGTCGAAATGCCGGCGATTGGCTAGTCCCGTCAGGCCGTCGATCGCGGCGAGAGCCGCCAGTTTCTGTTCAAGGTTCTTGTATTCGGTCATGTCGCGGGAGATCGCAACGACGCCGTCGATTTCTTCCGTGTCAAAATTTTTCGTTACCCGCAGGGTCGATTCGATCCAGATTTCCTTCTTTTGGCGATGACGGCTGCGATAGACAATTCGAGCGTCTTGCATCTCACCGCGCTTCAGCGCTGCGACCATTGCCTCGACCCGGGGCAGATCCTCGGGGTGCACGCCCGCTAACGCCGGAGTCTTCATGAGCTGTTCAGGCAGCCAGCCGACGACGCGGGCCGATGATGGCGAAACGTAATGAAGGCGTTCGTCCATTCCAATGCGGGTCACCATATCGCTGGACTCCTCGGCCAGCAGGCGAAAGTCCGCTTCCTTGGCCTCGAGCGCCGCCGCCATGCCCTGACGCTCGTGCAATTGGCGCACGAAATAGAAACCAATCACGGAAATGACCAGCAACAAGGCGACGACGAACGTCATTCGTATGGCCGCATCCCTGCGCCACGACGCCAACACCTCGTCGCGTGCTTTGGTCGCCACGATCATAACGGGAAAATGGTCGCTTACCTTGTAGAAGCTCAACCGCTGAATCCCGTCCAGCGGCGATTTGAAATGGAAGGCGGCGGTGGCTGGATAACGGCTGCGGTCATTGAAGAGCGGCGTGTTCGATAAATCGCGCCCGACATAGCTGCCATCGTCAGGGTTGCGCGCAAGCACGATGCCATCCGTATTCAGCAGCGCAACGGAGCCGTTCTGGCCGATGTCGAATTTCTTAAAAACCTGCGCGAAATATGCCACGTCAACCGTAGCCAATGCGACGCCGGCGAATCTGCCGTCCGGGTGGTTGAAGCGCCGGGAGGCGGTGATAATCCATTGGCCGCCGGAGCGGCTTTTCACCGGCCGTCCGATCAGCGTGCGGCGGTCGTCCGATTGAGCGTGATGATGAAAATAGTCGCGGTCGCTGTTGTTCCGGCCCTTGAGGCTTACTTTCTCGGAGGTTGCCAGCCAGTTTCCCGTCTCGTCGTAAATGAAGAGACCGCGGATACGCCCCAGGCTGGGCTTGCGAAGGCCGATAAAGGCCTGAAGCCGCGCGATGGCATCGGGCCCGCTGCCGTCGATCCCCAGTTGATAGACCAAGCCGGTCAGGACATTGTCGATCAGCTCGAAAGTGTCGTCCGCGTGTTGGGTGAGCGACTCCGCGAGGTTCGCCACATCCACTTCTGCATTTCTTAATTCAGCTTCCCGGGAGGACCATTCTCGCCAGCCGCTCAGCGCGAGAATGGCAAAGCAGATCAGGACCACAAACGCCCCGGCCCAGATCGGCAAGTGGGTAGGGCTTCGCCGGCGGCGGGTGGAGTTCATTGCGAAGCTGGACCTTTCGCCCGTGCCAGCCCTCCATCGAAAAGGTACTGAACTGCAATCACCATCACCGACACGCTCGCACGGTGCTGCCTGGGACGAGATTGGGTATCTGCGAATGATGGATATGACTTCGGTACTATCCGGGCGTTAAAGTTGGGCTCCGTAGAGTTACGGATACGCAACGCCGGAATTTGCGGCCAAGACCGCTGTCATGTTCGCCATGGCGCACTTGCGGGTTTTCCAGCAACGGCTCCGCGCATTCGTCACTCGCTCAGATATTCGGGAAAACGCGCGCGAATTTCGGCAAGATATCCAAGTGTTCCCGATAGATGTTTTCGAAGGTGGCGTTGCGCATCATCCGGTTGGTTCGCGCTGATGGCTTTCACGATCAGCCTGTGATGGCGCACGATATCCTGCGCCTTGCCGGGGGAGGGCAGATGCAGCCGGCGCAGCCGGTCGATATGACCGCTGCGGCTGCGCACCAGATCCCAAAGGGCCTGATTGCCGGTCGCGGCATAGAGCTCACGATGGAAGTCGTTGTCGGCAGCCATGAATTTCTCGAAATCCCCGGCCTTGGCGAATTTCTGCTGCAGCGCGATGGTGCCGTTCAACTCGCCGACCAGGGGCTCGGGGTGCCCGAGCGCCAGGCCCTTGACGATTTCCAGCTCCAGCGCCTGACGCAGGAAATGCGCCTGCTGCGCAAGACCGATGTCGATCCTGCTGACGACGGTGGCGTATTGCGGAAAGACTTCGACCAGTCCCTCTTCCTCAAGGCGCATCAACGCATCGCGGATCGGCGTCGAGCTGACGCCGAACTGCTCGGCCAACGCGTTGCGCGACAACGGCGAGCCCGGGGGCAGCGCCAGCGAGGTAATCAGCTTGCGCAACTGCTCGAAGACCTGCGGCGCCGCCTGCCGGTCACGGTCGAGTGTGCGAGCGGATCGGGCCGGCGAACGGCGTGAAATGGCCGGCGAGGAACTCATTCGGATGGCAAGCCTCCGATAGCAAGTCGAATTTCCCGGAGCACGTCTTGACCCAAGATGCACTGATG
>WNGG01003901.1_pt1 | contig 16773 bp, 14 predicted proteins | sample 5400661 | NCBI WGS metagenome assembly WNGG01 (sample SAMN13153372, study PRJNA577476) | soil metagenome | isolation source: 100 cm soil or saprolite under Garry oak tree replicate 1 | place: USA:California | collected 2016-06-15 | reverse complement strand
GCCTTGGCGCGCAAACAATGACGAGGAAACCATCAATCGCGACAAAGCTACGCTCGGCATCTTCTAGCTTAGAGAGGAAAGCCCCGAAGAATTCCACAATCTCCCCGATGTGCTTAGCGAGAAAGATCAATAGATGAGATTGTAAACTTTAGAAAGATCTTCGAAAACTTTGGAATTGCTCCGGTAACTCGCCGTTATCGTTTTCAATGGCTCTGCACTTTCAGTTTAATCCTGCAAGGAAGGTTGGAGTTCTCGACCGGCTTTAGTGCTGACGGTCTCGCTTAAGGCGAGGCTAGTCTGTACCTCCGAAGCTGGATCTTCATTCCGTTGCAGACCTGGGACTCAGAAGTCTAGTGATGGATTTAGGACTCCTCTCACGGAGTCCTTGCATTGGATTAGTTTTGGTTTCATCGGCTCTCCAGATACGAAGGCCACACTGTTCCCCGAGAGTTGTTGTTTCGCAAAATTGAAGGGACTAGTGTCAAACGAGGAGGAACGTTATGCGTTTGCGCAGCATCTTGTTACTGGTCGTTGTGGGCGTGATAGCGCTGTTCGCGGCGCTCAACTGGGAAGCATTTACTGCGCCAACGACTCTACGACTGGGTTTCGGAACCGCGGAGGTGCCGCTCGGTCTAGTTATGCTTGGAGTTACGGTCTTGCTCACCCTTTTGTTCCTCGTCTTTGTAACCTATCTACAGGCATCAGTCCTCATTGAGGGCCGACGTCACGCGCGTGAGTTGGGGGCTCAACGTGAACTTGCTGAGCAATCCGAAGCCTCGCGTTACAGCCAGTTGCGTCAATTTTTTGAGGCGGAATTACAACGGCTTTCGGACCAGGGCCAGCAACGGCAGGCTGAGATTCTAGCGAAACTCGAACAGCTCGATCGCGATTTGCGCGTTACTATCGAGCAGTCCGGAAATACGGTGGCCGCCTATATTGGCGAAGTTGAAGATCTTCTTCAGACAAAACTCGGCGGCCAAGATCGGATCAAGCCAGATTAGTTATCCTCGCAGCTCCATGGGCGCCGAGCCCCATGAATCCTTTATGATGTGGGACACTCATGGGCAGTGGCGGCGGAGTGCCAGCTTATATCAGCAACCGGCATCCACAGTTTTCTTTCTTTGTCGAACTGGCCGGTGGCGATGATGACAAAGACCTTGTAGAACAACGCAGCCATAAAACCTCCCTGTTCGGGGACTGCTGATCTTAGCTAACCCAGCTCAAAGCTCGGACCGCATCGTCGGCGGTCGAGTCCGTTGCCAGAATATAGAATGTATCTTCTATTGGAATCCTTAGGTCGCGCCGTGGGCTACATCCCATCACCCCCTTTAAAGTACCTATCTTCTACTTCATCACGCTGAGCCTTTTCTATCTCCTCGTCTAGCTGGCGTCCGATCCACTCAGCTTCGGCGAGGAACTCGGTTGGCGTTATTTTGCCGCTCAACAATTGCGGTCTACATTTTGCCTTACGGCCTTGGCTGGTTTGCCGGTGCGGTGGGTCTCAGCGTCGCGGGCATTTTGCTGATCGTGCCGAGATGGTTAGGGTAATCCGGGCCGTTTGACGCGAAGCGCCACCGAATCACCTCGGCTTGTATCCCCTAGCCTTCATGCAATCATCAAATACCTGTTGTTTGTTACCGACGCTGGCAAAGGTGGCCTCACGCTGGCACTGGTATAAATCGCGGTCGTAAGGTCCTAAGGGCTGGCAACTGGCGCAGCTTACCAGCAACACTGCCGCAACGATTGCCAGTCTCCCACGGCGTGGTTTCATTCGCGTATTTTAGCAGCCTTGACGGCTGACGCTAACCGGCGTTATATAGGTGCGCCCAATATCCAACCCCCAAAGGGTTCAGGCCCGGTGAATATTGACATTGACCAGCAACCCACTTCCTGGCGTGAGGTCGCGCTTGTTTTAGGTGGCTCCTTATTATTCTTTGCTCCTGGACTGTCCAAGCCTTCTTTACGGTTCACTAACGGTCTGATGGCCGCTCTCATCATTTTTGAGATTGTCTACGGGATTCTTGTAGTTGTCTATCTCCACCGCCGTGGATGGCGGTTGTCGAGCATTTCGTTACCACCAACCAAACGCGATGCGTTGCGTGCCTTGGGAGTTTTTATTGTTGGCTATCTTGTTTACATCGGTAGTGTTTTATTCGCATCGTTCTTCTTCTCGACCCAAGCTGCCGCCGTAGCTAACATGCGGGTCAGCGGTGCGGTAGGGTTCCCGTTGGTGATTCTCCTAGCGATCATTAATCCAGTGTTCGAGGAAGGGCTTTGGCTGGCATACTGCGTTAACGGGCCGGCGCGTGATAAGCCAGCAATGACGTATATATTTAGTGTTGGAATCCGAACGTTTGTCCACGGCTATCAAGGATGGCTGGCCATCTTCGGCATCGCCCCACTTGGGGCGTGGTTTCTTTACTACTATCTCCAAACCCGACGATTGACACCCGTTTTGATCGCCCACGGGCTCTATGATCTGACTCCCATAATTATTCTCAAATATACTGGGTACATCGGCTAACGTAACCATATTTCTCTGGGCTCTATCCGCCTTTTCTGTTCTGTGCCGCACGCCGGTCTATGGATGGGGGGCTAGAGCCGGGCTCCGCGCGAATAGCCTGAGTATGAGAAATCCCATAACAATAGGTATTTAATTTCCGTATAAATCTGACACAGGGATGGCCGAACTATGCACAGAGCCAAAATGGTCGGCACGCCCTTCTGTTGTAATGGACGGCTGGACCCCACTATAGCTACGGCACGTTTGCACGAGTTCAAAAACTCGGCCCTCAACACTGAAACTCTAGGAGGAATCATGTCGAAGCCAAAGGTTCGCAAGGGTATGCCCAGCGTTCAATTAACCAAAGAGGAATTCTCAAAGCGCGCCCGCGAGCGGTTCTACGATCCGACCTTCACTACGGTCACTGCGGAAATAGACAGAATAATTGACGTGGCATGGAAGAATTATACGGAATACCACAAGAGTCCCCGCACGCGGCGGGCTGGCCGTGGCTTCAACGATCCTGGGACAATTAAAGGGGTCGGGAGTCTTTTCTCATCGTAAAGTCCACTACGATCCGCAAGCGCGCAAACCCGAATTCTTGCAAGCGTGAGGTCGAACCTGCACAAGATATTGATTCGGCGACGTAACATTAGATAAATTACGTGCTTAGAGGCTTAACCTTCGCTTTTTACATGAACTGCCGTGGGCTACATCCCATCACCCCCTTTAAAGTACCTGTCTTCTATTTCATCACGCTGAGCCTTTTCTATTTCCTCGTCTAGCTGGCGTCCGATCCACTCAGCTTCGGCGAGGAACTCGGTTGGCGTTATTTTGCCGCTCAATACAGTTTGGATTTGCGAGCGAATTTTTCTTCCGGGATCCCAGTAAATTCCCTGGTAAGGGCTGGTCGATAGGCTCTCCAGTGTGGCGTAGATCCTTTTTAGTCCAGTCTCGACCTCGCGGCGCCCGGAATCCTGATCGCCGCCGCGCAACCGCACCAACCCGAGGTAGAAACCAGCCATGTAGTCCTCTTTGTCGTTCGCCAGCGCTTTCTCGAGAACGGTTCGGGCTTCGGCAAGATTCCCCGTCTCGTAATAGGCGCGCCCAAGATAGGTCAAGACGCTTCCATGGAAGGGGTCGGGCGCATGGTAATTGGGATCCAGATCAGCCGCGCTGCGCAAGTAACTCACGGCGGTCGCCGGCTTGCCGGCACGGAGAGCGTTGCGGCCTTGTTGAAGGTACCCGCTAACCTGGAGGCCGGCGCAACCGGCAAAAAGGATTAACGCCGAGAAACACGCTGCAGGGACCGGCAAGTTTCGTGGATTCATGAAACGCCTCCTTCGGTGCGCTCGTTAAAGACGAACAACTAAGAAGTGATTGGCGGGTCCGGCTTTGCCTTCTTGACAATCTTATCCGTTGGCTGCTTTAAGGATCAAGAGAGCTAGTCAGTTAGTTAATTGTAGACAATCTTAGCTAAGAACGAATCGCGAGGGCGGCTGATGCCGAATCATATTCATCCTATTGGTCGAGAGCTCGCCTCCCAGGTAGTGTTACTTTCTCGCCGCGAAAAAAACGGCCCGGACGCGTTGACCCTCCAGGCCGTTTCGTCGTTACGGTCGTAGCCGATAGCGTGGACTCAAATTCCCCCGAATCTCTCCATTCTTGTTTTCCGCGCTATGCACGTTGACGTAAAGATTCCCGGCCTGGAAATCCTTGTATTGCTCATCGGTGAGCTTCGCTCCGGCGGGCACCGTCCAGATATCGCGAGAAATGGGCTGCGGAATGGGGACCGCGAAAGGCTAGCGCCCTGAACGCGGAACTAAAGTGGCCAAAAGATGTTACGGATTCGAATGCAGTGACGTCCTTTTCGCGTACGCTTTAACTATTTGTCGCTTGTATCCATCATAAATCAGGTAAAGGAGTCCGCCGAGAAAAGTCACAATCGTCCAGGTAATTCCAAAGCTAGATGAACCGCAAGCAGAATACCAAGCGGCGCGTGCGCAGGTCAGTGAGTGGTAAAGTCTTCTCAATGGCATAGCCGGTGGTCCTGTCCAGTCGACGTACCTTGAGCAAGCCGGATGCCAAAAAGTAACCATTGAATTTTACTACGTAGAGCTTAATAGGCCAGTCAATCTGAGTGGCGGTCTATGCCGCAAACCGACCAAAGCAGTACAAAAATGCGGCGGGTACGAGATCGCCTGGCCTCAGGAATTAGGTTGCGACTGAGAGGGATGCCGCATGAGGGCATGGTGGCCAAGTTCCCACAGATCGTGCACGGAATTGAGTCGGAGCAGCCGATTGGGAGATAGATTTTGAAGCACGTTTGGCATTCTACACTAGTCGTCCGGGTAGTGTGGCTAGGCGGCGACTCTTAAATTGATCTTGAGTTTCTCCGATGAAAAGCCAAACGAGTCATTGCTACTTGGCCTCATAAGGTCGCGCTGTACCTACCTGGAGAACCGAGGTAGTAAAAATGTCCTCGCTTCGTAATTTTGCAGACAACCTCACCGCCCATCGCTCCTCTTAGGGTTCGCATTATCACAGTTACACCTTGGCATATATGCTGCTGCGGTAGCCGCCTGTACGGCTGCAAGGCGTGATAAGGAGAACAAGGAAGATAGGACTATAGGAAAGCACACTGGATTTCGACACTAAAGCAATTGCCGGTTCTGATAGTCACCTGCGTCTTAGCACACCCGCAGATACGACACTGAATGACCACCAAGCAGCAAAAGAATTTAATCCTTAAGGGCGTAATATTTTCCTTGTTTATTGCGCTGATCTTCTTAGTGAGCCGGTATAGCGCTAGGCCATTTAGCGTCTTGGGACCCTGGGGCGAAGATCTGGGAAAATTCTATACGCGCAGAAGACGATTAGCGAGATTTCTGAGTTCTCTTGGCCCCTATTCGGCTGCGGTCTTTATGCTGCTACAGGCTCTACAGGTCGTAATTTCACCCCTACCAGGCGAGTTGACCGGGGTGGTAGGTGGATATGTTTACGGAGTCAATGTCGGATTTTTATTTTCAACCTTGGGACTCACATTGGGCTCTTGGATTGCATTTGAGCTTGCCAGCATCTTTGGACGGCCTCTGGTAGAGAAGTTTGTTGCCAAAAACATATTAGACAAATTCCACTTCCTCCCAACTAACGCAGGAGCAGTAATTTCGTTTCTCCTTTTCATTATACCCGGATTCCCGAAAGACTATCTCTGCTATATCCTGGGTCTTACGGGCATGAATCTTGGTACCTTCTTGATCGTCTCGACGCTTGGTCGTATGCCGGGGACGTACCTCCTTACAATGCAGGGCGCGAGTATCGGAAGCGGCCAATATGAGACGGCCATTATTATCGCTGCGATTTCTGGGTTTCTTGTCTTGACTGCATACTTTTACCGATCCGAACTTTACCACTGGGTAAGAGGCATTCAGTGAAAAGACATCACTCGATGAGTGATAATCGTTCGCCTGATTGTCTCACTGCGATCCGTTACTTCGGCTGCTTAGCAATAATCTGATCTTTAACCTTATCGTAGGTCGCCTGCGGGATGATCTTCTTTTTCACAAGCTCATCTTTCCGCTTGTAGGGACGGTTCTCCGCGATCTTTTTCGCATACGCATCGCCGATTCCAGGAACCGCTTTCAGCTCGTCAACGGACGCAGTGTTGATGTCCAGCGGTTCCTTTTTCGCGGGAGCCTTTTTGGTTTCGGATGTAGTAGCGGCTTTGTCCTTAGTGTCGGCTGACTGTACCCAAACCGGCGAAGACCCTATGAGTGTGATAGCAAAGACGGCTGCGATGAGTGTCTTGATTAACTTCATTTCTAGAACCTCCGATGAAATTGGATTTTGTCTAACATAACACAAGAACGAATGAACGGTAGTAGCTCTTTAGAGCTATTGACGAGTGTTTCTCGACACGTGGTGAGGTGTAGGTGGTGGCAGGCTTTCGTGTTGGTGTGTTCCAGATGAAGCGTTAGCTCTTATCCTCCCTAGTCTTTACCGCCGCCTGTTGTCGCACGAATCCCGATATACCGTCCATAGAGCGAGCTTCCAACCAACCATCACGGGAATTGCTAACATTGATTTTCGTTCCAGCCGCAAGAGTGCGGATTAGTGCCGACTCTTCGCTTGGCCCATTGAAAAGCCCGGTTGGGCGGACCGTTTCAAATGTGCCCCTGAGGCGCGGCGCGGATGTTGTCGCCGGTGTTTGTTTTACAACTTCCGTTACCTTCGACTCCGTCTCCTTTATCGCTTCTGCAATGCCCGGCTCGGTGGAAGTTTCCCGGATGGTCACTCGCGACTCAGCCACTGATGGACTTGGTCCTTGAGGCACATTTGCGGCACCGTTATCGGAGCTTGTGCGCACAAAGCCAATGGCGATGGCGCCCACAATTGCAATCGCAGCGGTGGCCGGAATTATTCCGACGGGCCGGTTTCGCTTACCTGAACTCCGAAGCGCCAGTTTTCTTGGCGGTTGAAAGTTGCTATCGAGTGGCGCTGCCTTCTCTTGTAGTGGGTCAATCTGCTCTCCGAGCGGGCTCACCTGTTTCTCGTTGTCATCGTGGAGAGCAAGTTTTTCTTGCAAGTGTTGTGAAATCTCCTTTGTCGTCGCCTCGCTTTGGCCAGCTCCCCGTGTTGGCTCGGGAAGCTCAGTTTGTCGCGTTGCATGACATTCTGCGCTGCGCTGATTCTGGCTGGCCAGTTCATTAAATCGATGCTCGCTTGTTTGCAATTGATCTTTAACAGTTGTGATTTCGGCTTGAGGTTCCTGATGATCTGCTTGGAACTGCTGGGTGTCGGAATTTCTGCCATTTTGCGGGGTCTGGAGTTCGTCTACGGTCTTTTGGCTGCCAGCGAGCTTGGGTGAAATTGAGTCAATCTTCGTCGACTTGGTCGCTTGGAGCTGGTTGAGCAATTCCTGTTGCTTGGCCTGACTTGCTTTCAGTTGCTGCTTTAGATTGGTAACTTCCGTTTGCAGTTTCGAATTTTGATGGCCAATCCTTTGAATCTCCCTGGCGGATTCGCTGAGCCGCCTCTCGTTCGCGTGGAGCTGCTTTAGCAGATTTACAATTTTCCCTTGGAGCTCATGATTGTCGCAGCCAGTGCCTGCGAGTTGACGTTGCCCGGTCTGAAGCTCCTCGACCATTCTTTGCCCCTCTTCATGCTGCCGGCTCAAGAGGGAAGGGATTTTTTCCAGGAGTTCCTCGTTAGTCGGCATCAATCTGGCGGGCGAGCGTATTTCGGAGGGCTGAGATTCAGAGAATTGATGTTTAGGTCGGCTCGCATCGACCAGGCGGCGGTGTTTTCTAAAATTCCGATCCGAAGCGAAAAGAAATATCCCCAGGAGTAACAGGCTTGCGCCGGCGAAAATTAGCAACCAGATGTACATGGTTTCCATAAAATCCTTCTTTGGCAAAGACGGTACCAGTAAGGTAGTGGCGTGAAACAGGCCAAGCGGCCGGAGGATTACTCAAAAAGACCAATGAGAACAGGGATAAAACGGGCGATTCTCTAGCGAATCTATGACCCTGGGCAGGAACGCCCGCTCGGTTTTTAGTCCGGAGACGGTTCTGCGGGTCATCCATAAGAGCCTCACTTGTCCATGGGGTCGAAAAATTAAAGAGGTCTTTTCACATCGTGGGCTCAGCGCTGTGCGGGCTCCAGTGTCTATGAGGTGTGAATCCTCTATGGAAGAACAGGCGTGTCACGACATCTCACTCGCGGCGGTGGATCTTAGAGTTTCATGACTATCTATCCGACTGCCCGCACCAACTGTCCCTCAACTTGTGAACCAGCCGCCTTCCTGAAGTCCTCCTCCTTAAAAGCGTAGAGTCCAGCGCCTCCAAGAAAGATCTTCGCAGCTATCTCTCTGGGCACGTTCTGAAGGAGATTACTGGAGACGTTGGGGAAATTGGAGTCGAAGTGGGGATAGTCCGTCGAAATACACATGTGATCGGCGCCAATGAGGCTGGCCGTGGACGCGATCTCGGGTTCGCTGCCCTCGACCCCAGCCCAGCAGTTGCGCTGAAAGTACTCCTTGGGTGTCAAGGACAGGTAGGGCGCATGGGAATCCCGGTAGTTCGCATAGTCCCACTCGATGCGGCTGAGCAAGCCGGGGACCCACGAGTTCTGGGCCTCCAGATAGCCCACCCGGAGCTTGGGGTGGAACTCGAAAACGCCGGAGATGATCTGGGCGATCAGGGCCTGCTGCATTTCGATCCAATGACTGGCGACGTGCCGGTAAAACCGGTTCTCCCCGTAGAGCACGTTCATGTGGGAGTACCAGGCGCCTGTTCCTTCATGGAAGCACCAGGCGACATCCAGTTCCTCATGCAGGCTGTATAGAGGGTCCCAGTAGTTCGAATGCCAGTAGTGCCCGTTTACCAGGTTGGGGCGAATAAACGAAGCCACGGCGCCCAGCTCACGAACACACCGGACCAGTTCCTGGCCTGCCAAGTTGACATCATGTAGAGGAAGCATGGCAGCGAATTTCAATTGGTTGGGACTGTGCTGGCAGAACTCGTGGATCCAGTTGTTGTAGGCCTGGCTCAGGGCCAGAGAGAGTTGTGGGTCCATTCCGTCGCGGGAGAGCAGGCTGAGACCAGCGGTAGGGAACAGGACAGCGAGATCGATTCCTTCCATTTGCATCGCCATGATTTGGGCTTCAGCGTCGTAATCTCGTTCAATGGCGAAGCGCAACCGCCCTGTCGCAGCCGAGCGGGAGGCCGACAACTGACCCGTCGCACTCCCGAGAATAGGACCACTGGCACGCGATGATGCGGGCTTTTTACGGTGTTGCTGCAGCTCCACGTCCATGGAGGCGGGCAAGCCATCTATGATCCACGACCGGCCGCTTAGCTTCCCGTCCGCGCGTACTCCCGTCGTGACCCGGGACTTGAAGGCCGGGTCCAGGTACTTCTCAAAAAGGTCGCCCGGCTCCTGAACGTGCATGTCACTGTCGACAAACCTCAGTCCTTCTTTCATGGCATCCTCCGTTTCTCCCTATCACTGCGTTACAAACTCACGGCAACTTCAGTCCCGCGAAACATCGTCTTGACGAAATCATGCCGCAGCAGAAAGTCAACGAGCACGAGCCGCTTGCCGCTTAAGAGCGAAGTCGGCAAGGAAAGTCCCCGCCAAACCGATCCCCGCACTCACTGTAGTCCTACCTTCTCCTTTCCACCTTTTTCTACGATCTGGACTCTCCAACCGTGGCGTCAGCCTAATCAAAATTATATGACTTGGCGCGTTATCCCCCAGGATCTTCCGCCTCGACTCTTCAGAAATGCCCGGCAGTGATTCAATCAATAAGGTGGTCTTATGTCAACCTATTACAAATAACACGGTGGTAAAGCCCATGGTTCCTCCAAGGTGGGTCCGGGCGAAGTCTAAGATACAAAGGAGTATTCATTATGAAAGGTCAAACAATCGACTTAGGAAAGCCCAGTTTTTGGCAGCTTGTCTTTTTACAAAGCAAAGTGAATGGTACACTATACGCTGAGGAATGGCTGTCGTCGCGCAGCTGGAAGTGGCCGGAGAATACCTATCTCCAACGTCGACTGAACCATCTAAGACGATATCGATCCTCTGACTTTGATGATCACATCAACTTGCGGCTGACATAACCGCTTCGAACATACAGCCATCCTCCACGACCCTGAAGAAAATCTGTGTTACCGGGACGATCTCCAGTTTTCGGGGTGACAGACTATTTTAGGCTATGAAGAAAACGATTCTTCAGGTTGCGACGATTTCATCGCTTTTAGTTGGGATCTCGGCATGTGCGAGTCAGAGGCCTGTGCTCTCTTCCAATGCGCATCTAATGCGTGTAGGACCTGATGTCGGGGAACGGGACATCGACGAGTGTATAGCACGGAAAGAAGCGGCATCAACCGAAGGTCGGGCGACTTCTAATGAGAATGTGGTCGCCGGTACCGCGACGAGTAGTGTTGTGGGCGCAGCTGCCGGTGGTGCCGGAGGCGCAATCGTTGGTCAGGCGGGTCAGGGTGCCGCAGCAGGCGCAGTTGGAGGCGTAGTCGCGAGTCTTATGCATGCGCTTTTGGAGGGGCTGTTCCGCTCTAAGCCGCCAGATCTATCCAATCGGCAATTCGTCGACCGCTGCCTCCGCGAAAAAGGCTACGAGCCAGCTGGGTGGAAATAACTGCCCAGATAGAGACCGGGTGCTAGCCGTCAGCGATCAGCTGTCGTAGATGGATTGGGGTAGACACAAGCGGTCCTTGATAAGTGCTTTTGATGTTTTGCCCCGTGAATGCCTGACACCAATTTTTTTGTTTGCGCTTGAGGGCCGTGGCCGCTCGGTATCATGCGAATGGATTCTCTGTGTACGCAATCATCATCCCTATAAAATATAAGGTTTATCCTCTCAGTCTGGGAGGAGTAGTAAGGCAAAGAAACTAGGTTGATCAACTTTCATTTTTCGCTACCTCCGCTGATAAATTCATGGATTCAGGATCGAATTGAATTCTCCATCGAATAAGTCTTCGCAAGATCCACCGAAGCGTCGTTCAAATTGGATCTTCAGGTGAGGTAGAATCTCATTGACAATCTTTCCCTATGTGACATTTGTGGCGTCGTAACCAGCCTCCCCCATCATTGAGAAGGCCACCGTAATGTGAGGCCAAACCCGAGGAACACAAACTGTTCCTCGGAGGGGGAAATGAAGAGAAGAGTTTAGAGCCAGCCGCTCGGGCAATTCAGGCCAGGGTGCGCTGGCCTTTTTTGTTCCCTAGGACGATTGCATCGGGAAGTCGCCATTGCATAGCTTGAAGCGTAATATCTTCGTTTCGGAAGCGCGGATTGCTGACCCTCATTACAAGTAAAATGCCATCGGCACCGGCGAGGAGTTAGTCAACTCCCTCTCTTTGTCTCCTGCGTTCGATTTCGGGCAGAATCCTTTCAATCCGCCTTAGCTGTTGCAAGTTCGCTTTTTGCAGCTCCTGTGTTATCGCCCTGATGTTCCTTGGGAACCGTTGTTTGTCCTCGATATCCATCACGGTTGTCATGGCTTCAATGACGGCACCCAGCCTGGCTGTCGATGCTCCCTCCGGAACCAATCGCTCTATGATCTCCGCGCGGCTGGCAGCGACCTCTTCCGGCCTTTCAGGTCGTCGAAACTGAGGCTCGCATCCGGGTGTCGATACAATGCTTATGAATATGATCAATGCTGAAACCAGCTTAATCATGACGACCTCGCGATTTGCGTTCACGTCTCTTCTCATCCGAGGACCTTGCACTGCCAACCGGCCCGGTTCATCTTTGGGGCTCCCATCGCCTCTGCACCGACTTTCAGCGCTCGAATGTGAGCGAGTACCCTGTCATTCGATATCGACTATAGTTCGCCGGCAATCGGCTGCTGTTCCACGGATACATTTCGTTCCTGAAGGACATTACCCCTCCCTGCTGCCCATGTTCGATAATATTCTGTTAGCATTCAAGCGAATTCCTATCAAGTAAAAAGCCGTCTCCCGATTTGAAGCCAGCCTGTTGACTCGATGGGGTCGCCTGCATGCCGTCTGGAGCGCGTTATCGGCAGAGCGGGCGACAAAAGGGGACGCGAACCTTTTCGCCTCTTAGAATTATGCAGACCTTATCAATCGCGACAAGGCCAGACTCGACATCTTCTGACTCAGAGACGAAAGCCTGGAAGAATCCGATAATCTCCCCGATGTGCTTAGCGAGAAAGATCAATAGATGAGGATTGTAAGCTTTAGAAGATCTTCGAAACTTTGGAATTGCTCCGCTAACTCGCCGTTACCGTTTACAATGGCTCTGCACTTTGTCTTGACTGCGCCGAAGCGCCGTTCTAAACAATGGCAGCGGTATCGGCGAGCGAAGTGACTCTGAAACGCCGAACGTTGTTGGAGGGAGCCGACTAGGCTGAACGGCTGCCAGCGCCATGGGGCGGAGACATTGTGGAGACATTCTGTTCGAAGTCGTTTTCTTTGCTCAGGTTTTTAACATCTCTCAAGGCAGGAATCTGAGAGTTGGCTGATCGAGTTTGTAGCAGTCGACCGAAATTGAATAGGCCTGATCATTCGATTTTCGAGCCAAGCAAAAAGGCCGACCTGCCGGCCGCTGATCTCTTCCGCCGACATCACTTATCCGACAGCGGTACTTGCGAGCCTCGCCTCAGGCCTCGAGGGGTGGGAAAAGAGAGAGGGGTCATCCAAGGGAATACTGCACGACTCCGAAGTTCATCGGTATTGCGGTCGTTCCACGAACGAGCCGAACCGAAAGTAAAAGCCACTTCATTCGTATAGTGCCCGTGGTTAATCGTTAACTTTGGATACACGCCCGTATACAAAGTTACGTCTGTTTTGTACCCGCCTACTTAACCACTCATGACTTGTCATTGAATGTTTACGGCCTTTGTTGCGACTGCCGTCTGGCATCACTGTTGCTGACTCGAAGGTAACGAATCGCCAAAAACAGATATAGGCGCCTGAACTATTCAAGATGAATGTGGCCGTAAAGAACTTTAGCGAATCGCAAAGCTTTCCGAATTAATCGCTTCGGATATACTCTGAATACTGGCCTAGCGCACAGCCGCCATCTCCGTTACGACCGCCGTGTTCGCAGCTTGAGTATCTACCGGGGGAGTATTAGCGCCGGGGTAATCGTGGGCTCGAGCTGATTATTCAGATGGATCGAGGAACGCAGTGCGCCTGCGTAAAAAACACTTGTGCAGGGCACGTCTGGCTTAGCCTACATGCGTCACCTCAATACCAACCTCACATGGCTGGTACCAAGACAGCGCTTTATGTCAATTGGGTCGCGAGCGGCAATCTTGCGGAGATGTCGATCAGCGAGTTCTGAGGCCCGGCGCCAGTGTACCAAAGCTTCATGAAGCGCATCGTAGGTATATGTGACGAGCAAACGATGGCCGAAAAGGTTAGTAACTAAACGGCCGTAACGAATGGAGGAATCACCATGGCAATGCAGAAAGTGGAGATTCAATTCATCACCGGTCTGAAGCGGGCGACCTTTCGCAACCCCCGCTTACGCGGCAGTTGGGACCGCGATGGCCGGTATTCGGATGACTGGACGGAATCTCCGATGCAGGAGGAGCTGGGGGAAGATGGCTGCCCAATCTTCAAAGCCCCAATCTCCCTTGAACTTGCCGATCGCGACAAGACCTTCAAATGGGGCGTCGTACTCGATGGACCGCAGGGCAGCAACTTTTGGGGCATCCCGACTGAACTGCAGGATGTCAATTCCGTTGAGCGCTACCGGCAGTTTCGAATCAGCAGTGACGGCGGACGGCAAGTCGAACGTTACTACTTCACTTATGGGCGTTACTTAGGCGCCAATAAGCACTTCGCGGCAGGAAGCGCGGCACCCGGCCTCCGTTTTGCCGTTTGGGCGCCCAATGCCCGAAAAGTCGAAGTAGTCTTCGGTCGTCCGGACCGCGGCTACATTGCCGATGATGACACCGGCAGAGATCCCGCACGGCCGGTGGTTACTCTCTCGCCCTCGGCTGGCGGCATTTGGGAAGGCAAGCCACAGGGGAATTTCCAAGACTTCAAGAGCTTGCCTTACATGTATCGTATCGTCAACGCCCAAGGAAAAACCGTCTTTCGCACAGATATTTTCTCCCGCAGCCAGATCGGCAGAGGCGCCATCAATCCGGTCAAGACCACTTGGCCGGGAACGGTGGGCACTTTGGACGGCACCGTAAGCTGCAGCGTGGTCATTGATCCCGATGTGGTGCGCCGCAGTTTCGAATCCGCGGCTCCGGGAGAACAGCCGGATCTCATCCCGGCAGAGGAATTCTGGGCTACGGAATTCACGTTCGGGCGGCCAGTTCCCTCCCGCATCGAAGACCTGGTGATCTACGAGTTGCACATCGCTTCGCTCGGCTTCGGCAAATCCGGTCCCGGTGATTTGAGTGATGCGATGGCGCTGCTGGATTACTTAGTCGATCTCGGCGTAAATGCCGTGGAACTGTTGCCGATGGCGGAATTCTCAGGAAACGCCAGCTGGGGGTATGGCGATAGCCACCATCTCTGCATCGAATCGAGTTCCGGCGGTCGCGACAAATATCGCCATTTCGTACGGGAGTGCCATCGCCGAGGCATCGCAGTCATTCAAGACGTGGTCTACAAGCACTATGACAATGAAGCGGAGCGTGCCCAGTGGGAATACGACTCGACCGCTCCCGAGCAGAACATCTATTACTGGTATGAAGGCCATCCGAGTGACTATCCAGACTACGAACGCGCAGCGCACGATCTCTCGTTGCCGTCCGAGAAGCGTCCCACTCCAGGACATGGTGGTTATCTGGACAACGGATCCACCGGCTACAGCCCGCGATTCTGGGAAGAGATCGTGCGCCAGCAGTTCATCAGCAGTGCCACTTTTCTCGTTGAAGAAATGCATGTGGACGGGCTGCGCGTCGACCTCACTCAGGCGATTCACCGCGATAACAGGCTGCACGCCGATGGGCGCTCAATCGGCAGCGCCAACATCTTCGGACAAAAGTTGCTTCGCGAATGGAGCCGCACGCTCCATATGATCCGTCCCAGCGTCATGTTGATCGCGGAAGATCATACCGAGTGGGATGCGGTCACCAAACCCCCAGCTCAAGGTGGGTTGGGGTTTGATGCCACCTGGGACGTGGCTTTCTACCACAATCTGATCGGCGATTCGAAGATGGCAGGAGATCGCGCGCATCTGCTGAAACGAGCTGGGTTCGGTGGCAATGAGCCGCTCCAGATGGACCGGTTCTCCGGTGCTCTCTACGCCAGCCAATACAGACGGGTCGTTTTCCACGAATCCCACGACGAGGCCGGCAACGCCGAAGGCACGGCACGGACAATAGTGGTAGCCGTCGATCACGCGCCTCTTATTGATGCCACGCGGGTCTGGGCCGAGGCACGTTCTCGCGTGTGCTTCGGTCTGTCCGTGCTCTCGGCTGGTACCCCCATGTTCTTCATGGGTGAAGAGATCGGGGCGCAAAAGCGTTATACGTTCGATCACTTTCTTGCCAGTCGCGAAGATATTTTCGGTGAGCGGGCCGGGAACGGAAACGCGCTGTTTCGTTTCTACAAGGATGTCATCACGCTCAGCCGGCGACTCCGCTCGATCCGTAGCCAGAACATTGACATCCTCCATCAGTCGAACGCGAATCGCGTTATTGTCTTCAAGCGGTGGAGCGCCGACGAGGAAGTGATTATCTTCGCGAGTCTCAACAACACGCCGTTCGCAAACGGTTACGTCATCGAGAAGGATCTGCTAGCTATTCCCACGGGGGGGTGGAAGGAAATCTTCAACAGCAATGCTGCAAGCTACGGCGGCCAGAACATAGGTAATCGGGGTGCCGCTATCGCCTCTAACCAAGGCCGCCTCGATGTGGTGATCCCCTCCAGCGGATTTGTGGTATTCGCGAAGCAATGACGCCGAGCAGCCACATGCAGCCGACTAAGCGCGCAGCTTCGAGCAAGCCTGGTGGCCGGATTGATTGCACGTGAAGAGCGCGCAGAAACGCCTCGCTGCGCTGCGCGAGATCTGTTCGCTGCTATGCGAAGAACTTACCAATCTTGAGCGCGAGGTCGCGAAACATGTCAAGACAAGTAGAAAAGGTTCCTGACCCTTTTTTTGGTCCCTACGTGGACGGATCCTGAAAGGCGCCAAGCCCGCTGAGTTACCGGTGGAACAACCAACCAAGTTCGAGCTGGTGATCAATTTTGAAAACCGCGAAGCAGATCGGCGTTACGATTCCGCAGTCCGTGCTTTACCGGGCGGATAAGGTGATCAAGTGAGACGATTTTGGATTAAGGAGAAATGACATGGATAAGAAATGGGCTGGGTTTCTTGCAATCCTCCTCTTGCACGTAGGCTGTTTGGGAATCGCCGAAGCAGAGCAGCCGAAGAAGGTTCCGCGCGTAGGCTATTTGGCGGCCGTTTCGGCTTCAGCTGATGCGCCCCGTCTGGAGGCATTCCGGCAAGCGCTACGTGATCTCGGGTATGTTGAGGGGCAGAACATTATCATTGAGTATCGTCATGAGGGCGGCGGTTTCGAGCGACTTCCCGAGCTTGCGGCCGAGCTGGTCCGGTTAAAGATTGACGTTCTTGTCGCCGTCACGACCAACGCTGCTCTGGTTGCGAAGAAAACCACCACTACAATTCCCATTGTTTTTATGGGCGTAACTGATCCGGTTACCGCTGGACTGGTGGAAAGTCTTCCGCGTCCTGGTGGGAACAGCACGGGAATCACCAATATGGCGGCGATTTTAACCGGCAAAAGACTC
>WNGG01006712.1_pt1 | contig 16778 bp, 12 predicted proteins | sample 5400661 | NCBI WGS metagenome assembly WNGG01 (sample SAMN13153372, study PRJNA577476) | soil metagenome | isolation source: 100 cm soil or saprolite under Garry oak tree replicate 1 | place: USA:California | collected 2016-06-15 | reverse complement strand
CCACAAACGATGATCGTTATGAAATTCGGCGGCAGTTCGGTTCAGGACGCCGCCGCCATTAACTCGGTGGCCGGGATTGTCGCGGCGCGCGCGGGCCGCAAGCCGGTCGTCGTAGTCTCGGCGATGGCGCGCGTCACCGATGCGCTTCTAGACGTAGCACAAGCGGCACGGGATCGTCGGTTCGATGAAGCGTCGGCGGCGACGTCCCGGCTTCGCGATCGGCATCTGACAACGGCAAGAGAACTGCTCGGCCAATCATCCGAGTCTTCGCCGGAAATAATCGAGCGAGAGATTCAAGCACAGTTGGCGGAGCTGGAAAACATGACGCGTTCTGTTTCCACGCTCGGCGAGTTAACTCCTCGAAGCCAGGATGCGATTGTTTCATTCGGTGAGCGGCTGACTTCAGTAATCGTCGCTGCGGCGTTTCGCACGCGAGGAATCCCGAGCGAGCTGGTCGATTCGCGGCGCTTCATAATCACCGACGACCACTTCACAAGAGCCGCGCCCGATATGGAACAGACTGCCAGCCGAACTCGCGACGCGCTCGTTCCGGTTATCAATTCGGGATTTGTACCGGTTGCGCAAGGATTCATCGGCTCGACAGCGGACGGAGTAACGACGACGATTGGGCGCGGTGGGTCGGACTACACTGCGGCGTTAATCGGAGCGGCGCTTGGCGCCGAAGCAATCGAGATATGGACCGACGTTGACGGTCTGATGACTGCCGACCCACGGGTGGTCGCGAATGCCAGAAGGATTCGGGTTATCTCCTTTTCGGAGGCATCCGAGTTGTCGTATTTCGGCGCGAAGGTACTCCATCCGAGCACGGTGCTGCCGGCAGTCGAGAAAGGAATACCGGTGCACATCTACAACACGCAAAACCCGACGTGTGAAGGTACGCTGATCGTCGCGACACCCCCGCCGTCGCGCAACGTGATTAAGTCGATAGCGTTCAAGCGGGGCGTCACGATCGTCAACGTCACTTCGACGCGGATGCTGGCGGCGTTTGGATTTCTTCGGACGATCTTCGAAGTGTTCGAGCGACATCAGACTTCAGTCGATGTCGTGACGACTTCAGAAGTTTCAGTATCGATGACGTTGGAAAACATTGAACGACTCGAAGCGATCAAGAGTGACCTGGGCGGGATAGGCGAGGTGACCATCGAGCCGGACAAGGCAATCGTTTGTGTCGTAGGTGACAACTTGAAGTCCACGCCGGGAGTGGCAAGCCGGTTGTTCCGCGCAATCGCCAGCACCAACGTCAACATGATCAGTCAGGGTGCGTCGGAGATAAACCTGACCTTTGTGATTGACGAAAGTGACGTCGATCGAGTAGTCGGCAGTCTGCACGACGAGTTCTTTGCCGAGGTTGATCCTGAAGTTTTCGCGTGACCGTCATGGCTCACCTCGGCCATAGCCCAACCACGAAGGAAGATTCTCTTCACACCACCTACGGTATTCCTCCATACTGTCGAACGAACGATAGGTTGTGTCATCGAGAACCGGTTTGTACGTATGGATGAAGCTGTAGCGAAATCTGGTCTCAAGCGGACGCCGAGCTGCCGCCTCGAACTCTTCTAACCACTCGCGAGGAATGCCGCTGAGTTCGTCTGCTTCATTCTCAGAGTCGTTGGTATGCCTGCTCATTTTTTGAGAGTGTCTTTCCGGCGAGCGCTAGGCAAGCTGAGTATATCGGCCGCGATGGTACGCCAGCGGCTTATGCTCGGCAACGCTGGCAGTCTCGACCTCGCCTACTATGATGGTGTGATCGCCACCGGGATAGGTGTGCACGACGCGACACTCGATCGAAGCGAGCGCGCCGTCCAGCAAGGGCACTCCGGTTGCGCCGTACTGGTATCGTGCATCGTTGAACCTATCTTGATCCTTGGACGCGAATCGGCGGGAGAGGTGCTCCTGGTCCTCGGCCAGGATGTTGACCGCAAAGTGGCTACCCTCGGTCAGATAGTCGTGAACGGACGCGCGCTTGTCCACACAAGCAAGCACCAGCGGCGGTTCCAACGAAACGGACGAGAACGCATTCACGGTTATCCCCGCAGGGCGGTTGTCGGGGCCTGTAGTGGTGACTACCGTGACGCCGGTGACAAACCGGCTTAGTGCCATTCGAAACTCATCCTTAGTTACTGGCATTGTCCTCAGTCCGTACGTAGTCAGTTGTCAGTAGCTACGGACTACTGACTACGGACCACGGACCTACTGCTTCTTATACTTGTCTATCAGTTGCTGCAACCCACCATCTGAGCCGTTGTGGCGATACTTGTAGTAGGCCGTAAGATCCTGAAGTTGTCGATCATGGAGCTGTTGCAGCCCAGGTTTGCCTTCCGACAGCGCGACCACACGAGCGAGAATCTGTATCTCTTCATCCATCTTTGCCAACGCCTGCTGAAGAACGCTGTCTTTGATGGGACCGGCGGCGAGCATCTTGTATTTCTGCGCGAGTTGTTGGTATTCGTCATCTACCACCATTCCCAGCAGCGCGTGGGAAAACGCATCGGCGCCGTTGAGTGACAAGGCCTTGTCTATCTTGACGCGCGCGTCGGCTTTATTGCCGCTCATAAAAGCCACCATTGCGAGCGATTGGTAAAGCACTGGAAGCCATTGGGTCTGATACTCGCCCCACTTCGAGTCGTCAAACGCTTCAGGTTTCTTGCCCGTTTCGATCAACTCGATAGCTTTGGCTCCATATTGCTGGCTCTGTTGCACGAATTTTGGGTTGTTCTTCTTCGCTTGATCGATGCCGACCAACGAAACCTGAGTCAGAACTGCAAGGTCGTTGCCGTTCTTGGCTAAATACGTGGAGGCCACGCGGAAAACGTCTTCCGGGCGCTCTGCCTTGGTGTAAGCGTCAATTAATATCGGTTGGATAACGTCGAGATCAGCGGGTTCTTTGAAAACATTCAACAGATTCTCGAGCTGCGTTATTCGCTGGGAGTTATCGGTAGTCTTATTTGCCTCTTGCGTGACAAACGTCACGACTTTTGCCCGCGAGGTGCTCTTCGGATATTTATTAATAAACTCCGTCGCGGCTTGAAGCTTGGCAGCGGCATCGGGCGCAGCCGCGATCGCAGCCATTGCTTTCTGTTCGCCTTCCGATGCAGACTCTTGTTTAATCTTGGTTTGATCTTTACCCTGTAAGGCACCGGCCAGTGTAGGTGAAACAGAGACGGCCGCGAGCGCAAAAGCGCACAATGCAACCGCTGTTTTCCTTGATATTGATTTCATACTACCTCGTTCTTCTTGAATCAGATTTGGGCGCGAGCGTTTCCACTGCAGCGTTTGATATTGTGCCGGATGGCGGTTCTGATTGGCAAGCTATCAAAGCTTGAGGCAACGTGAAGCTTGCGCAACTGAGTCTTACGCTTTGGCGTATATCGCATCGGTGCTTTAGAATCCCAGAAGGAGTCCTTGACCGCCAAACCCCCCAGTTACGGAGGAACGAGCGTGAGAACGAGATTTAACATAGCCGCAACGGTTATCGCTTTAATAACGACGTCAGCCGCAACCGCTTTTGCGCAGGATTGGGACCACTCCGTTTCGCTGTTCAATCAGAAGCAATACCGGCCTGCCATCCGTGAATTTCACGCGGTGCTGAAGGCGAATCCCGATGCCTGGCAGTCATGGTACTACATCGGCGCGAGCCACTTCTTCCTTCAAAGCTACGAAGACTCAATCGACGCCTTTCAGCATTACATCAAGAGCGCGGAGAAAGATGACAAGGCCCAGGCGAGCGGAAGCTATTTCATAGGGATGTCATATTACCAGCTGAAACAATACGAAAAGGCGATACCCTCGCTCGCTCGCTACGTCGCGCTCTCGGAAAAGAGCCAGCAGAAGGTGGATACGACCGCTCGCGCGGCGCTGGGGCGTTCTTACATCTTCGCTAATCGTTTCAGCGAGGCGATTCCAGTGCTAACCGCCGCGGCAGCCGAGATGAAAACTAATGCCACGAATTACTACTACATCGGGTTCGCGCAAAACAAGCTTGGACACGGCGACCAGGCCATCGCGGCGCTGAACCAGGCTGTGACAATCGATCCGAAGGATGCGGACTCGCTCACGCTGCTGGCAGATATTTATTTCTCGCAGCTCCGTCAGAATCCGGCGATCGCCGCCAAGTTGATTTCGGTAGGCGAGCGGCTGATCGCGGTTCGCGACGACGAGCGCGCGTGGGGCTTACTGGGTCAGGCTTACTTGGTTGACAAACAATATGCGAAGGCCGCTCCGCTGCTCGACAAATTTGCTCGCGCACACGCCGACTCTTCGGGCGCGTGGTACAACCTCGGCGTAGCTTTGTCAAGATCATCACAGTGGAAACCTGCAGCTGAGGCCCTGGAGAAGACAACCAAGCTGGCGCCGACTAATCTCGCAGCGCTTCTGGAGCTGGGCTACGTCTACGAAAGCGACAAGCAGTACGATAAGGCGCTTGCTGCTTACCAGCGAGCATATGATGCTTCAGGGCAGCGCGACGACACTGCGCGCGCCGGGATCGAACGCGTCAAGCAGGTCAAGCCGCAGGGACAATAATTTGGAGAGCGGGGCGAGCCTGGGAGCGCAGGCGGCCCGCCTGCTTGCGAACCGTTTGCGTTGGATCAAGCAGGCGGGCCGCCTGCGCTCCCAGACTCGCCGCCGCTCTCCAAAAGTAATAGAATTTTTCCGTGAGCAGTGCAGAGCAATACTTGAAGTCCATCGCAGCCCTTTCAAGCATAATCCTCATCACAACTTTGATGGTTCCAGTCGCGCTCTCGCAGAGCGGAAGAGGAAGACCCAAGGTTCCTCAGCCCTCGCCGTCAGCTTCGCAGCCTCAGTCGATCAAGATCCCAGCCGCAGCGGCAGTTATTAAGCAGGAACAGTCGGGTACGACGTCGCGTTTTGTTCTTCAAGACGGAATAACCGTTATCATAAACGAACAACACAGCGCCCCAATCGCGGCTGCTGTGGTCGATTTCAAGGCGAGCCAGCTTGACGAATCTTTTTCGATTAGCGCAACGCGACGGCTCCTTCAGCACATGCTTTTGAGGGGCACCGTGCTGCGTCCCGGCGATCGCGCCCTCGCTGATCTGCGCGCAATCGGGGCTTTGATCCAGGCTGACAGCTCGCTGGACGGTGCCAGCCTTTCGATAGTTGCGCCTACAGACCGGATCAACGACGCCTTGGCTATTCAAGCTGATATGGTTCAAAACCCCTCGCTTGACGAAGATGCGATGCGTCGCGAGATACCACTGGTGATCGAGGAGTTAAAGCGCGGACCAATCGAACCTGAAAAAGGCGAGCTTGAAGGAAACTTGTGTGACGAGCGGCTCAAACGCCTGATCGACTTCGACGATCCGAGCACCTATTCGCTGGGGCGAGTGTTCAATCTCGCGTTCACCGGCGACGTATCTTCCCGTCTTGAACCAGTTGCGTCGATAACTCGCCAACAGCTTGTCGAATTTTATCACGCGCGCTGCCGTCCGGAGAACTTGATCGTTTCGGTGGTCGGTGACGTCTCGACGTTTAACGCACTTGTTCAGATCCAGCAGCTATATGGAGAATTTGGAGCGGCGCGAAACATTGTGGCCCCTGTCTCACAAAGCAAACCTCCACAATCGTCTGTGTCGGCGAACCGCGAGCCGACGGCTCCCAAGCCAACGTTTACAGCCGAGCAAGCCAGAGTACGGTATGCGGCCGAGCGTGCGGAGATAAGCCAGTCTGTCGTAAGCGTCTCGTTTCGCGTGCCCGGGGCTGAATCGAAGGATTGGCCGGCGATCGAGCTGCTGGGGGCGCTTGCCGGCCGCGGACGAGCGTCGCGCTTGAACCGGATCTTGATCGACGGACAAATGGCCGCAAATCGCGTTGAGTCGAATTGCACAGCGCTGGCGGGCGCGGGATTGCTCACTCTTCAGATCTGGGTGGCGGCTGGGTCCCGCGAGGCTGTCTCGATAGACAAAGCCGAGTCGGCGCTGTTCAAAGAACTGGATCGACTGCGTCGGGAGGCGCCAAGTGAGGCGGAGATCGCACGGGCAAAGGCCGTGCTGGAAGAAAGGTTCATCGACCAGACCGGCAGTTACCGCAGTCGCGCCCGAATGCTTGCGCGCGCTGAAGCCGCCGGCGTTGGTTTCTCCGGCGCCCTTGGTTACCGGGCTCGCATTCGCGCTGTCCAGCCGGAAGACGTGAGGCGGGCTGCTGCCAAATACCTGTCGCTTTCGGGCGCTTCGGTTCACGAGTACGAGCCTCTCTCATCTGCGCTTCGAACGTTCGACGCCGAGTCGTTCGCGAAGACCGTTACAGTGTGGGCGCCAGGCTTTGCTCAACCCGTTGAAAGCGGCGAGGTACGCGCCGCCGACGCGAAGTCGCCTCCCCCTGTGGCGCAAGGACCCGAGCGGACGCCGGAGCGACAAGCAATGATCGAATCCGTTCAGCCGCTTCCCATAAAAGATTTCTCGACGCTCAACGGGCCGAAGGCGTTCGTGCGCGAGGATCATTCTCAGCTTAAGGTCACCATCGCGATTCTGTTTCAAGGGGGCCGCGACGTTGAAGACGCATCCGACAGCGGAGTGACCGAGCTGATGCTGCGCTCGATTCTGTACGGCACGCCGCGACGAACCGGTTCGCAGATGATGGCCGAGCTGGACGGGCTCGGGGCGGAGGTGCACGTCGCTGTTGAGCCGGACTTCTTCGGGTTCGTTTTGAGCACGCTCTCTCGCAACGGCGATCGGGCGTTGAAGCTCTTGCGCGACGCGATCGAAGAGCCCGCCTTCAGAGATGACGACGTGGCGCGCGCAAAGCTCGGGCAGATCGCGTTGATCCGCGAGCAGCGCGACTCGGGCGTGGCGCGCGCCAGCGAGTTGCTGCGCGAGTCGCTATTTCCCGGTCACGCTTACTCGCTTTCCAAGCACGGGCGCGAAGAGATCGTAGCATCACTTACAAGTGAAAAGCTTCGCGACTGGCACTCGCGGCAAATCAAGCGGCAGCTTCCGCTTGCTGTAATCGTCGGTGACACGGACGGGTCGGCGCTGGTGTCGTCGGTACTTGCTGAAGGGTTTAGGCGCCGCGATCTCGATGCTGCGATACAACTAAAGACTCCTCAACTCGCGACCGCCGCCGAGAAGGCCGAGTCGCGTGCCCGCGAGCAGACGGCGTTAGCAGTTGGGTTCGTGGGTCCGAAAGCAAATAGTGGGGATCTCGACGCGCTCCGATTGATTGAAGCTGCCGTGAACGGAGAAGGAGGCCGGTTGCTGCGCGGGCTACGCCACAACCAGAATGTCGTGTTGGCTGCCGCGGTTTCCAGCGACGCGATGTTCGCGGCTGGAGAGATCGCCGCTTACGCGCTGACTTCACTCGAGAGTGAGCAACGCGCGCGGTCGGGACTTGCGGCGGAGCTGGCGTCGATTGCCCGCGAGGGACTTTCAGGCGCTGAGCTGGCAAGCGCAAGGCCACTGGCGGCGACTTCGCACATCGAGGTGTCGCAGTCGCAAGAGCAGCACGCGCTGGAGTATGCGCGAGCGATCTTCTACGGCAAGCTGGCCTCTGACGCGGATAGTTTTGCAGAGCGAGTGTCCAAGCTGAGCTCAGAAGACATCAAGCGAGTTGCGTCGGCTTACTTCAAGCCTTCCGCCTCAGCGACGGCTGTCGTAAGAGGTTCGTCACAAAAGACGCCTCATTAAGACTTAGTCATGAACAAAGCGCTGAGATTCCCCATTTCGCTGCTGGTTCTGTTTTCAATTCAGGTCTCACCAAATACACGACCAACCGCGCTTCGATTCGAAGTCACGATCGCGAAGCAACTCGTCTCGCCTCCGCAGAGCGGGAGGCTGTTTGTCGTGATGAATCCGAAGAGTCAACCGGAACCCAGGCTTACAATCGGCGAGACCGGTTTGGACGCCTCGCCGGTTTTCGGTCGCGACATCAACAACTTTGCTCCCGGCGTTGCCAGCACAATTGACGACACTTGCGCGGCCTTTCCAGTCGAAAGCCTCGCACGGCTTCCCTCTGGGGATTATTTTGTTCAGGCGTTGTTTGATTCAAACATCGATCTGAGATCTGTGAACGCAGCCGGGAATTTATATAGCGTGCCGCGCAAGATTCATCTCGATCCGGCTCACGGCGGGACAGTGAAGATCGAGTTAACCGAGAAGATTCCAGACGAGCAATTGCCGCCCGACACCGACTCCGTCAAGTACGTGAAGATCCAGTCGAAGCTGCTGAGCAAGTTTCACGGACGGCCGATTTACCTGCGTGCAGGCGTGATCTTACCGCGCGGCTTCGACGCCGATCCTGCCAGCCGTTACCCGTTGCGGGTTCACATCGGAGGATACGGCGAAAAGTTCACGGCCGTTCAGAGACTGATGGCCGCAGGTTCGAGTTTTCAGAGCGCCTGGCACCGCGACGGTGCACCTCGAATGGTCTTTCTTCACCTTGACGGTGATGGACCTAACGGAGACTGTTATCAGGTGAACTCCGACAACAACGGTCCTTACGGCGACGCGATCACGCAGGAGTTGATTCCGTATGTCGAGCAGAGATTTCGTTGCGTCGGTCAGCCCTGGGCGCGAGTGTTGGACGGAGGCTCGACCGGCGGATGGGTCGCGCTTGCGCTGCAGATTTTCTATCCGGATTTTTTCGGTGGCGCGTGGTCGGGGTTTCCGGACGGCGTAGACTTTCGCGCGTTCCAGTTGATCAACATCTACCAGGACGAGAATGCCTATGTGAACAAACACGGCTTCGAGCGGCCAAGCGCGCGAGAGCTGAACGGCGACGTTCGTTTCACGATAAGGCACGAATGTCAGATGGAAAATGTGATGGGACTCGGCGACAGCTACGCGATGTCAGGCGAACAATGGGGCGCTTGGAACGCGGTTTACGGGTCGCGCGGCGCGGACGGAAGGCCCGCTCCATTGTGGGATCCGAAGACCGGTAAGATCAATCGCGAACTGGTCGAGCACTGGAAGAAGTACGATCTTCGGATGGTTCTCGAGCAGAACTGGAAGACGCTCGGGCCGAAGCTGCTAGGCAAGCTGACGATTTGGGTGGGTGAGGCGGACGATTACTTTTTGAACAACGCGGTACATTTGCTTGATGAGTTTCTGTCCAAAGCCGACCCGCCTTATCAAGGGAAGATCGTTTACGGCCCGGGCAAAGGGCACGGTTGGATGGCGCTCAGCGAGCGTGAGATCACGGATCAGATGGCGGCGGCAATTGAGAAGGCGCGAAAATAGACCGGCGGTGACGCTGAATCAATCCGCGTTGTCGAGGCTTTATTTGCAGCCTGCTTGACGCGCTCTGGCCGGTTTGTTAGTTTCAGTTTCACTCAAGCTCTCTAGATCGATTTGCTCGGAGGACTCTGTTCAATGAATATGGAAGCGCTTGGAATGATCGAGACCAAAGGATTTGTGGGAGCCGTTGAAGCCGCAGATGCGATGGTGAAGGCTGCAAACGTCGTGCTCGTTGGCCGCGAATACATCGGCGCCGGCTACGTGACCGTGCTGGTGCGCGGCGACGTCGGCGCTGTAAAGGCTGCTACCGACGCCGGAGCTGCAGCCGCGCGACGCGTCGGTGAGCTGATAAGCGTTCACGTCATACCTCGTCCGCATAAAGAGCTTGAGCAGGTGTTGGAATCAAGCGGCATAGTCACCACCATGGCACAACTGGCGGGAACCGAACGCGGGCAATTGCCCTCCGGTAGTCAAGAAGACGGCAAACGCTCGCTGTCTTCCTCCTCCTCTGCGAAAGAGAGAGTGAAATAGGTAATAGTCCTTGGTCAGTAGTTCGTGGTCATTAGCTACGGACTACGGACTACGGACGATGGACTGGTTGATGAGCAGCGACAAGGATGTTCAGTCGATCGAGCAAGCGCGTCAGCTTGTCGAGCGGGCGCACGAAGCGCAAAAGACCCTCGCCAACTTCTCTCAAGAAAAAGTTGACCAGATAGTGGGCGCAATGGCGCGGGCGGCTCTCGAAGACGCCTATCGCCTGGGTGAGATGGCTCATCTTGAGACCGGTTACGGTTCGGCGGCTGATAAAGCAACCAAGAATCGATTCTCAGCCGAGCAGGTTTATAACTTCATCAAGCCGCTTCGCACTGTCGGCGTCATTCGACAAACCGATAGCGTGATCGAAGTCGCTTCCCCGCGCGGCGTCGTTGCGGCAATTATCCCTTCGACCAATCCGACCTCAACCGCTATCTTCAAGATCCTGATCGCGATCAAGGCTCGCGACGCTGTCGTCTTGAGTCCGCATCCGTCCGCTGCCAATTGCATCAACGAGACTGCGCGCGTGATGCGCGAAGCCGGAGAAGCAGCGGGGTTGCCCGCGGGCGCAATCGGTTGCATGACTGTTGCGACCATCGAAGGCACTCAGGAGCTGATGAAGCACAAACGCACAGCTGTGATACTGGCAACCGGCGGAATCGGCCTCGTGCGAGCGGCGTATTCATCGGGCAAGCCCGCCTTTGGAGTCGGCCCAGGCAACGTGCCAGCGATGATCGAGCGCTCGGCTAACGTCTCGAAAGCTGTTCGCGACATACTCACAGGCAAGTGCTTCGATAACGGAACGATTTGTTCCTCCGAGCAAGCGATCGTCGTCGAGCGACCGGTAGATTCGCATGTGCGAGAGCGACTCGCCGCCGAGGGCGCGTACTTTTTGAACAAAGAACAGCAAGACGCGCTGACTCGCGTTGTAGTGTCCGCCGCCAACATGCTCAATACCAAGATCGTTGGCAAGAGCGCGAAGGTCATCGCCGAGATGGCCGGCATCACGATTCCTGAAGGGACTCGCGCGATGATCTGCGAGCTTGAAGGCGTCGGGCGCGATCACCCGCTGTCGATGGAAAAGCTCTCGCCGATCCTCGCTTACTACGTCGTCGACAGTCTTGAAGAAGGCTGCGAGCGATGCGCGCAGATTCTCAGGTACGGTGGCATGGGCCACACCGCGTCGATTCACACCGAGAGGCGCGAGGCGGCTCGCGAATACGGCATTCGGATGCCGGCGTCGCGGGTTGTAGTCAACAGCCCTTCAACTCACGGCGCTATCGGCTTCACGACCGACCTCGAGCCGTCGATGACGCTGGGTTGCGGATCGTGGGGAGGGAATGTCACCTCGGACAACATCTCGCCGCGCCACCTCGTAGACCTGAAGCGCATCGCGTTCGAAACTAGACCCATTAATCAACCAGCTGCCACCGCGCGTCCAGCCGCACGGCCGGCAGCTACTATTGATCGTTCTGAGATTGCAGCGTTGGTTGATCGGTTCCTCGCCGAACGCCACATACACCAGCCCACAACACCGCCGCCTCCCACAGAGGTATCGTTTGTGAGCCCCATGGCTCAACCGACGCAGACCCCTGCGGCAACAAACGGCGCGAGCAACGGTCGCGTTTATGACTTCGTTTGTGAGGAAGACGTCAAGCAGGCGATAAACGCGCGGGAGAAGATTTACGTAAATAGCAAGACTATCATCACGCCTGCGGCTCGCGAGCTGGGCGAAGCCCGCGACATTTTTGCACGTCCCTAGGTAGCATTGCCTTCCTTCGTCTGTGGTGTATAATCCCGCTGGATCTGGTAATGTCCATCATTCTCTCTGGCCCAGTCGAGCGAGCCAGGGCTTTGGATGAATGGGTTTCCAGTCCACAACACAACCAAATACTGCTCGGCAATTACTCAAGCGCTGTTCAACTATCCGCGGCGAGACTTTGTCCAACTTGCGGTCAGCCAGCGCAACCGGACGACAAATTTTGCTCCAACGACGCGACTCCGCTGCCTATTCACTAGACTTACGGAAGGACAGAAACAACAGATTGGAACGCGGCGCGCTTGGACAAATGCGCGAATTTGGGTTGTCTCAGAGAGGACATGGTTGTATTCTGTTAGGTTAGATCAGAGCGATGCATAAACTATGTAAAGCATCGCGAAAGGAGACGAGTTTATGAGTGCTGTTGGCGCTTGTGCTGCTGCAGGCGGTCGGGTCGAATCTCAGGATTTCTTGCGTGCCCGTTGCGAAACCAATGGAAATGCCCGCGACTGCCGCATCCTCAATCTCACTGCCCAGCGAGTTTTTGTGGAAAGTTTCGTTCCCGCGCTAAAAGGGTCGCAGGTTAAGCTCAGTTTTCGTTTACCAAACGGACATCAGATCTGCGCCAGGGGGGTTGTGAGCGAGCACAGATTTCAGGTGGGGTTCGACGTCGATTTCATGGAGCTTTCGTCGCGCGATCGCGAACAAATCAACAGCCTGGTGGGCTGATCACCAAACGCCGCGGCGTTTCCTCGCTTTAATAAGGGGTGGCTTGAAAGCCACCCCTTATTCAGTGGTCAGCCTGGAAATCCGGCGCCTACTTATTACCGCCGGTGGGCGACGAGACTTGAACGTTATTGCTGACGAGCGTCATGCCGGTGACGCGCTGCAGATCGGCAAGCGCTTTGTTGTAGTCAGTAAGCGCTCGAACTGTATTCCCCGCCGCCACCGATAGGTCAGTCTGACGCTGCAGCACGATAAAGTTGGTTGACAAACCGGCGCGGTATCTCTCCTGCTCCCCGTTGTATTGCGCGCGTGATGCCGCTTCCGCTGCTTTTGCCGCTTCCAACCGCTGCGCCGAAGCCACCACCGCCTGCAAAGCGTTGCGAACGTCAACCTGCACCGTTTCCACCAATTGACGCTGACGCGCATCAAGCTGCCTTGCTTCAGCCAGCGAGCGCCCGAGATTCCCCTCAGCTGTCCGAAGTAACCTCCTTTGAATCGCGAGAGGACATTCGCTCCCAGCGGTTGGCCTGTAGTGTTACTTACAACACTTGAAGGCGTGCCAGCCAATCCGATATCCCCGTAGCTTCCGACAAAATCTATCTGCGGCTTTGTCTGGCTCTTGTAATACACGATATCTATGTTCTTCTGCTCGGTCTGAAGCCGTATCTGATCAAGCTCAGGCCGGTTCTTCAGAGCCAACCGCGTTGCTTCGTCGAGGTCGAACGCCGGGTTCGTTGTTTGCGGCTGATCAGTAGGAGTTATCGCCGAAGACCAAATCTTGTCACCCGAATCCTTGAGCAGCAGAACCTTAAGCGCATTCTCTGCGGTCGTAATGCCTTGCAGGGCGACGATAACGTTTCCCTTTGCAGTCTCGAGCTGGGCCTCGGTGGAACGAAGCTCGATCGGCGCCAGCGTCCCGGCCTCGACCATCTTACGATTGTTCTCAAGCTGGGTTCGCGCCAGCTCCACCGATTCGCGCGCGATCTGTTCATTGCGAATTGCATATACCAGGTCCCAATAGGCGCGCTGGGCGGAGTTGATGATTTCAATAACTCGCTGGCGGAATTGGCTGTCCGACAGATCCAGGGCCTTCTTTGCGATTCGAATCGTCCGCCGATTCTGGTCGATCTTGAAGTTCCGAAGCAAAGGCTGCGTAACCTGAAGCGTCAGCGTGGGGTTGAATTGAGTCGACAGCAGCGCGGCGGTTGAGCTCGTCACCACCCGATTGTTGTTGAAGTCCGCTTCCCAATACCCGCCGGTCCGCTCCACGAATTGGCTGGTTGTGAAGTTGTAGGTAATCGTCCTTTGCGTCAGCGACCCGGTCGATCCCCCGCCTCCGAATATCGAGGCAATCGGTATTGTCTGGCTGCGATAGTTCACGTCGGAAGTCGACAGGATGTCGTAAACACCCCTCAACGCAAACAGGTTTCGCTCGGCTATCTGGACACCCTGGCGAAACTGCTCGATATCGAGATTGTTCTGCAGGGCCATTGTGATCGCGTCTTGCAGGGCCAGAGCCTGCACTTCGCCGTCTCTTATGCCCACGCGCTGATGCGTGACTTCGGGCGAAAGCGCAAGCGGTTGAGTTATCGGATTCTGCGCCGGATTCTGTTGCTGCCCGGCGGGCGCTGGGGGTTCCTGCCCACGCGCCACGATGCCCTCCTGGGAAAACGCGACAATGGGAGACCACGCCGCCAAAAGAACTGTTAGAGACGCAGCCACCACCAGGCGGCGCGATTGTTGAAGTTTTCGTGCAATTAAACTCATAAGAACTTCCTCTCAAATCAAGAATCGACACGTGTGCCCGGATTCAAATCACCCGGTCGAGCATTTCTGGTTTCCCAATGCCTTAGTCAAATGCTTGATACGACCTCCCTGAACCTGCCGTTTCATTAAAGTCCTCAAACTGATCCTCGCGTCTAGTTTGCGTCTTCGCGAGTTTTCGACTTCTGTGCGCGAAACGAGCAATCTAAAAGTGTACACGTTGGCCGCGAAATTACAAACGTTGGCGCTAACGGCGCCGTTAACAGGTTCTGAAACCCGAACTACAGGTCCGCGCTCGCAAGGATGAAGGGAGACGCAGGAAAAGAAAAGGGCGATCCGAGCGGACGAAGATGCCCGCAGGATCGCCCTCGTGAAACCGAAGCGGCGGCGATTACTTACTGATCGCCTTGGCTATTGTATTTTCGAACACCAGCGCCGAAGCGCTGCCTCTGAACTCGATGCGCTTCAATTGAAACGAGCCGTCGGCGTTCTCTGAGTAGATAACGGCATTGTCTGCCGCCGGCTTATCCAGCTTCGCAAGCTCGTAAGTGGCGGTGAGCACCTCACGCTTGTCACGAAGGACAACGAGCTCGCCTTTGCCCTCGGTGTACTTCACCGAATACTCGCCCTTGGTCAAGGCCTGCTGACCGAACTTGGCGTCGCGCCTAAGGGTAACCGACCGATTGACCTCTTGCGCCAACACCGGCGCCACAAGAATTGCAGCAGCCAGCGCGAGCGACGCGACTGCGGATTTGATCCAACGCTCCATAAACGTTCTCCTTTCCCTTTCCGACGTTGTTACTTGGAGGCCTCTTGCTTTCAATAAGAGCTCCACTAGCTAATCTGTTTACATCCTTAGAATTCTTAACAGCCCTTTGTACGTTAACAGCGTTAAGCAAAGTTCCAAAAAAATTTAGGCCTTCAAGCCATCGACCAGAACATCAATCATCAGATCAATTAGCTTGTCTTTGCCTGCCCAGGGGAAGCCCGGCTTTGTGATGAATAAAGATGTAATTCCGTGACCGCCAGCCCAGATTATCTGCGTAAGGGCCTCCAAATCCGTGTGCTTGAACCGCCCATCTTTGATGCACGCCTGCACGTTTGCCCGCAGGTGCGAGTAGCACCGCATCCCCATCGAGCCTTCACGGAGATAGTGCTCGCGTCCCAGATGAAGCTCGGGATGATTGATGAAGGTTACGCGGTAATGATTTGGATACTTCAGCCCGAAATCGACGTAAGCTCGGCATCCGCGCTTGAGCGCCGTGATCGGATCTTCGTTCTTGAGAGTAATGCTTTCCATTCGCTTGGCAAGCTTGGCGAAGGTCTCCTCGCATACTGCAAACAACAGCGAGGCCTTGTCTTCAAAATAAAGATAAATCGTGGTGGGCGAGTACTCGATCTTGTCGGCGATCCTTCGCATCGACACGTTTTCATAGCCCTCTTTCACGAACAACTCGCGGGCGGCGTCCAGTATCACTTGCCTGAGCGCTTGCTTTTCGCGCTCGCGCCTTTGCTTCGGGCCACTCGCAGTTTGAGGGTTTAACGTGGTCATTTCACTTAACACTGTTAAGTGTACTCCGAATTCATCTCCTGTCAAGAAGTTTTTTCGCCGGATCGACAAAGCCCATTCGCATCAGCTTGCCCCGCGCAGGGTCATTTGCTAGTGTGAACCGCGTTATGGCGACGCTTCAGTTTCTCGGCGCGACCGGGACAGTTACCGGCTCCAAATATCTGCTCGACGTAATCGGCAGCCGGGTGTTGATTGATTGCGGCCTCTTTCAGGGACTCAAAGAGTTGCGATCACGCAACCGGGAGAGCCTCCCAATCAAGCCGGCGTCGATCAATTGGGTGCTTATCACTCATGCTCACATCGATCATTCGGGTTACTTGCCGAGGCTGGTCCGAGAGGGATTCACCGGGCCGGTTTTTGCCACAACGGCTACCGTTGATCTTCTGAAGATTCTCTTGCCTGACTCGGCAAAGTTACAGGAAGAGGACGCCGAGTACGCAAATCGAAAAGGTTTCTCAAACCATAGCCCTGCGCTCCCTCTATACACTGAACAGGATGCGGCGACGGCGATCAAGCAGCTGCACAAGGTTCCATACAACAAGGAATTGCAGCTGAATAAGTTCATCACCGCGCGGTTTTTTCCCGCGGGGCATATTCTGGGCTCGAGCTTTATCGAGGTCAACATTACCGAGCCTGACCGCCGACCGATCAAGATAGTCTTCTCGGGCGATCTCGGGCGTTACGACGAACCGATATTGAATGACCCGGCGCCTGAAAGCGAAGCCGACTATCTGTTGGTCGAATCGACTTATGGAAACAGATTGCACGATCGCGCAAATCCGAAGGACCGTCTCGCCGAGATAATCAATGCTGCGGTCGAACGCGGCGGCAAAATAATAGTCCCCGCGTTCGCTGTTGGTCGCACTCAGTTGCTGATCTACTACCTGCGCGAGCTTGAGGACGAGGGACGCATTCCGGTGCTGCCAGTCGCCGTCGACTCACCGATGGGCGCCGAAACGACCCGAATTTACGCGAGGCACCATGAGGATCACGATCTTGACTTAGAGCGACTTGAAAACCTTCACAAGAACCCGCTCGCCACCCGCAACTTCAGCCTGGTGCAGGGACGCGGCGGATCTAAAGCCCTTAACGAGCAGAAGGGGCCGGCGATCATAATCTCGGCGTCGGGGATGGCAACCGGCGGGCGCGTGCTTCATCACCTTGCGCGATGGCTGCCTGATCCGGCGAGCGCGGTGATTCTGGTTGGATATCAAGC
>WNGG01004465.1_pt1 | contig 16780 bp, 16 predicted proteins | sample 5400661 | NCBI WGS metagenome assembly WNGG01 (sample SAMN13153372, study PRJNA577476) | soil metagenome | isolation source: 100 cm soil or saprolite under Garry oak tree replicate 1 | place: USA:California | collected 2016-06-15 | reverse complement strand
CCGCGTCCAGGAGCTGCCGGTCTGCCCGCTCAAATCCCTGCATGAGATGATTATCCCGGATAATCGAACACCGAGCCGGCAAACATGCCGGGAACTGCAGCCTTTTCAGCAGGCTCCTAGTGCGGCTCGACCCGCTGTCGTGACGGCTCAGGCCAGCGATGGCCCGTCGAGTGAGGGTATGTGCAGACCTTCGAACGCGGTCATCTAGCGAAGCGACCGGAAGCCTGCGCGAACCTCTTCGGAAAAGAGTTGCGGCTGTTCCCAGGCCGCGAAGTGGCCGCCCTTGTCGGCCTCATGGAAGTAGATGAGGTTGGGGTAGGCCTGCTCGGCCCAGCTACGCGGCGCTTGATACTGCTCGCCAGGAAAGACGCTCACAGCCACCGGAATGGAGACGCCCTTGGCGTTGAAGAAGCCACCCTTGTATTCCCAGTAGAGACGAGACGCGGAGACCCCCGTGTTCGTCAGCCAGTAGAGCGTGATGTTGTCGAGGATCTCCTCGCGCGTCAGTTCGCCCGTGGCGCTCGTGTTCCGGTCCAGAGCTGACAGGACCGCCGCGGCAGGCTGGCCGCCGGCATCATTGTGGTCGAGAAGCCAAGCGGCCAGGCCAACCGGTGAATCCGCGATCCCGTACAAGGTTTGCGGGCGCGCCGCCATCATCCTCGCGTACTCGACCTGGGCGTACGTCCGGATCAGCTGCTCGTAGGCGCGTCGTTCCTCGGCCGAGAGCCCGTCTGGCGGCGGCTCACCGGCGAGGGAAGCCTTGTCGACGTCGGCTGGAACGGTGGCAGGCATGTTGGTGTGGATGGCCTGCAACCCGGCAGGTGCCTGCAAGCCCATCTGGTCGACGACGAATGCGCCCCAGTCGCCGCCCTGGGCGACGTAGCGGGTGTAGCCGAGGCGTTTCATCAATTCTGCCCAGGCTCGGCCCATTCGCTCGGGGCCCCAGCCGGTGGTCGTCGGCTTGCCCGAGAAACCGTAGCCCGGCATCGACGGAATCACCACATGGAACGCGTCCGCTGCGTTCGCGCCGTGTGCGGTCGGATCGGTCAGTCGATCGATGATCTTCAGCTGCTCGATGATCGAGCCGGGCCAGCCGTGATTGACGATGAGCGGCAACGCGTCCTCATGGCGCGAACGAACGTGAATGAAGTGAATGTCGAGCCCATCGATCTCGGTCATGAACTGCGGCAGGGCGTTCAGCCGCGACTCGACCTTGCGCCAGTCGTATTCTGTCCCCCAGTAGCTGGTGAGCTTCTGAAATCGTCTTGAGCTGCACGCCATGCGACTGATCCGCGACCGTCTCCCTCTCTGGCCACTGCGTGGCCGCGATGCGTCGGCGAAGATCGGTGAGCTTCTCTTCCGGAATGTCGACGTGAAAGGGATGAAGGTCGTTGGCGGTCTCGCCAGTGCTACTCATGACGACCTCCCTTTAGCGCAGTGACCTGAGCGCGGCCCGAACCTCGGTCGTGAAGATGCCAGGCTCCTGCCAGGCGGCGAAGTGGTTGCCCTCCTCGACCTGGTTGAAGTAGATGAGGTCGGGGTAGGCCTGCTCGGCCCAGGCCCGCGGGGCCTGGTAGAGCTCGTTCGGGAAGATGCTGACGGCCGTCGGGACGGTGACGCCCTTGACGTCGAGGAAGCCGAGCTTGTTCTCCCGGTAGAGACGGGACGAGGAAACACCCGTATTCGTCAGCCAGTACAGTGTGACGTTGTCGAGGACCTCGTCGCGCGTGAGGTTGCCGACGGGCTGCTCCTCGACGAAGGCGCGCTGGATCTCCTCGAGGCTCCAGGCGTCGTGGTCGAGCATCCATGCCGCCAGCGCGATGGGCGAGTCCGCGAGCCCGTACAGCGTCTGGGGGCGATTCCCCATCTCGAGCGCGTAGCCGATGCCCTTCGTGTAGAAGAAGCTCAGCCGGTCGAACGCGCGCTGCTCCTCGTCCGACAGATCGGTCGGGGCCGGGTCGCCGGCGCCGAGGACGTTCGACGCGAGTGCCTTCGAAATCTCGGGTGGAAGGGCGCCCGGCATGTTGGTGTGGATGCCGATCAGCCCATCCGGCGCCTGTGCGCCCATGACCTCGGTGATCAGTGCACCCCAGTCGCCGCCCTGCGCCACGTAGCGCGTATAGCCGAGGCGCTTCATCAGCTCCGCCCAGGCGCGCGCGATGTGGGGAACGTCCCAGCCGGTCTCGTCCGGCTTGGCGGAGAACCCGTAGCCGGGCATCGAAGGGATGACCAGGTGGAACGCGTCCTCCGCGCTGCCGCCGTGCGCGGTCGGGTCGGTGAGCGGGCCCACGACGTTCAGCATCTCGACGATCGAGCCGGGCCAGCCATGCGTGATCAGGAGCGGGAGCGCGTCCTCGTGCGGCGACGTGACGTGGATGAAGTGGATGTCGAGACCGTCGATCTCGGTCATGAACTGCGGCAGGCCGCTCAGCCTCGCCTCCAGCCGCCCGAAGTCGTACTCGGTCTCCCAATAGCGGGCGAGTGCCTGGATCGCCGCGAGCTGGACGCCCTGCGACAGGTCGTCGACGGGCTCCTTCTCGGGCAAGCGCGTGGCAGCGATGCGGGCACGCAGCGCCTCGATTTCCGCCTCCGGGGTGACCGGGATCGTGAACGGCCGGATCGCTGTGGCGCCCGCTGAGTCTTCGGTCGGGACAGACATGTGGGTCTCCTTAGCTGGCTCGGTTTGGTGGTCGATGTAGAGCTGGCCGTGCTAGACGGAGCCGGAGCCTTCCGGGGTGGGCAGGCGGGTGGACTACGAGTACGGGCTGGCTGTTCAAGATCCGCATGATGGTCGTCATGCCCAGCCAGTGATCCTTTGCACGCGTGCAAGCCGCCGAGAAGGCCGCCAAGGCGGTACGCGATAAGCCGCATGAGCGGCCGCATGAGCGGAGCCACGTTGACACGCAGCATGCAGAAGGCCCTTCCATGATCGGAAGGGGCCTGTGACCTGGTAGCGGGGGCGGGATTTGAACCTGCGACCTCTGGGTTATGAGCTAACCGGGCGCCGTCTCGGCAGCCGCAGCGCGGCTCACCAGCCGCAGCTCACGCCGCGTGAAGAGCGGCGTGGTGTCTGGTGCTGTCTCAGGCGGCGCGGGGCGTTTCAGCCTGTCTCTACTACATCCGTTGTGTTCGGCACGCGGGCCTACGCGTTAGCGGGACGGCTACCACCACGGATAGCGGCGGCGCAGAGTTGAACGCCGCCGCGATGTGAGTCGGTGCTCCGGCGCGTCGCCCAGTCAAACGCCGGCCAGCGCCGCCGAGTTGACCACAATGTCGACCACCAACTACAGGCGGTAACTCTGCTCGACGCCGACCTGGTCAGCCGCTACGGCGTGCCGCCCTCTGTCAACACCGCTGACCGGTCCAGGGCTTGCCCCGTTGCTCGATATCAACAACCGGGCCCCTTGGCGGCGGGCACCCTTGCACCGCGTCTGCTAACCGGAAGAGTGAACAAACCGCAGTTACTACCCGTGTTAGTAGATGTGAACAACATCGAAACCAGCGACCCGCCGCCCCCGCATTCAGCCGCGCGCCGACACTTGCGCGGCCCGGGTCGGAAGGCGCTGGCCGCCCTGATACTCAGCGGCGTTGCGCTGGTCATCTTCGGACGACTCACTCTGTCGACGCTGCTGGTGATCGCCGCTGTCGGCGCAATCGCCGCCGCGGCGCGTCGGAACCGGCCGAAGAAATGATCGCACCGCAACCGCACACAGGTGGCCTCTCTGCCTTTAACCCCAAGCCCTGGGCGGGCCCCTGGGCAGGCAGTCCGCGAACATCCGTGCTAGGGCGCCGGCACGATCCGCCAGGGAACGGCAGCGACCCGGCCAGAGGGCAGGCGTGACGAGATGCCTGCCTGGCTGGTCTGGGTGATCGTCGCCGCTGTCCTGGGCGGCGTTGAAATGCTGAGCCTCACCCTGGTCGCCGGGTTGCTGGGCGTCGCCGCGGCGGCGGCGGCGACGACGGCGGCGCTCGGGGTAGGCGGCGCAGGACAAGCTGCCGCGTTTGCGGTCACCAGTGGTGTATCGATCGCCATCCTGCTCCCGGCGCTGCGCCGTCACCGCCGGAGCTTGACCAGCCGCCCGCGGAGCGGGGTTGCGGCGCTGGTGGGGCAGAGCGCCCAGGTCCTGGAGCTGGTGGACGCGCAACACGGCCGGGTGCGGATCGGCGGCGAAGTCTGGTCGGCCCGTGCCTACGTCCCCGAACAAGTCATCCCGGTGGGGACCGTCGTCGATGTGTTCGAGATCCGGGGTGCGACCGCGCTCGTCTATGCAGAGGAAACAACATGATCTTGATAATCGTCGTCGCCGTGGTTGCCGCCGTGATGGTCGTCGGCTTCGGCCGTACGGTCCGCATCGTGCCGCAGGCCCGCGCCTATGTCGTCGAGCGGCTTGGCTCTTACAGCCGGACCCTCGACGCTGGCCTCAACTCGGTGGTTCCGTTCATCGACCGGGTCCGGGCCCGGATCGACCTGCGGGAGCAGGTCGTGTCGTTCGCACCCCAGCCGGTCATCACCGAGGACAACCTGGTCGTCCACATCGACACGGTCTTGTACTTCCAGGTCACCGATCCGCGGGCGGCCACCTACGAGATCGCCAATTTCATCCAGGCCATCGAACAGCTCACCGTCACCACGCTCCGCAACGTCATCGGGGGCATGGACCTGGAAAGCACGCTCACTTCCCGCGAGCAGATCAACGCCGAGCTGCGCGGAGTCTTGGACGAGGCCACCGGGAAGTGGGGCATCCGGGTCAACCGGGTCGAGCTGAAAGCCATCGACCCACCCGGCTCGATCAAGGACGCGATGGAAAAGCAGCTGCGCGCCGAACGGGACAAGCGGGCCGCCATCCTCACCGCGGAAGGCGTCCGCCAGTCGCAGATCCTCACCGCGGAGGGGGCGAAGCAAAGTGCCATCCTCACCGCCGAAGGCGAGCGGCAGTCTCAGGTGCTGGTCGCCCAGGGGCAGGCCGAAGCCATCGGCACCGTCTTTGAAGCCATCCACAGCGGACGCCCGGACCCGCAGTTGCTCGCCTACCAGTACCTGCAGACATTGCCCAAGCTGGCGAACGGCGACGGCAACCACACCTGGCTCATCCCCAGCGAACTGACCCGGGCGCTAGACGCGTTCGCGTCCGGGTTCGGCGACCGGCGAACCGAACAAACCAGCACGCCAGCCCCCGCTGCCTCGGGAGAAGCCTCGGGAGAAGCGGCCGGGCCGCCGCAGATGCCGCCGGTGGTTATCCCAGCGCGGCCGGCCGCAGACGGCGCGGCCGGCCCGCGCTCCGTTCGGGGCGAGTAAGCGGCGGGCACGCAGCACCTCGAGCAAGACGACGCCCGGCGCACCGGGTGAGCGGCAAGTAGGGGCCGATCCCGCCGCGAGGGTAAGACCCGGTGCCTGCCAAGGCGCTAACAAGGCGCGAGAGCTGCGCCGGCGTCCAGGTACCGGCCGCACCGGATGTCTGGGAAGGGAGCGAGCACATGGCTGTTTCGCGCACCCCCGCGGCGGCGGATCCCGGGCCGACCGCCCACACCCTGAACTGGGCCGCTGCCCGGCCGCCGTATCCGCCGCCGCCCGTCCCGTTCCCCGATCAGGCCTTGTGGGCCCGGGTCATCAGGTACGCCCGCTGCGCTGACAGCACCCTCGATCCCGACCAGTGGTTCCCGGTCAGTGCGGAAGCAGACAAGGCCCGCCGCGAAGCGGCCGCCGCGATCACCGTCTGCACCACCTGCCTGGTACGCACCCAGTGCCTGGAACTGTCGCTGCGGCACTGGGATATCGGCCAGCACGGTGTCTGGGGCGGCCTGGTCCCCGCCGACCGCGCGGCATTGCGCCGCCGGAAGCACCCGAGCACAATCCGCCCGGTGCCGCGGCCTTGAAGGCCCCCGGCATGGGGAACACGACCCGCGGGGACCTGCTGAACGAGCCCGCGGAAGCGTGATCACGCGACGTCAGCTGCCGCCGACGCCACGCTCGGCCCCGTCTCGGCCGACGGTCTCGCTCACGCCATCTCATAGGCTATCCGCAAGACCCCGCTGCCGGCATACCGCGTCCTCACATCGCCTCCCCACGCTCCGTCCAGATGCGGTTAGACCGGCGTCAGCCCAGGACGTATCCGCCAGGCGCGGCACTCATTGGCGGGTGCAGGCGGCTGCCCATGGCGGGCGGCTTCACGCGAGCACCAGCACGCTCCTGTGCCCATCTGGTCCAGTCCTCCCACCAGGAGCCGGGCTGCCGGGTGGCGCCCTCCCGCCAGCCGGCCGCGTCAGCAGGGTTGCTGTCCGCCGCCTCGTACCAGGCTTTGGGGCCCGGCGGGTTGACGATGCCGGCGACGTGGCCGCCGCTGGAAAGGACATACCGGACGTCGCCTCCCAGCAGCCGCGTGGCCTGGTAGGAGGCGTGCCAGGGGACGATGTGGTCGTTGATCGCGCCAACCACGTAGGTGTCGTTCTTCACCTGCGACAGCGACAGGTGCTGTCCGGCCAGCTCCATCTGGTCGGTAGCCAGCTCGTTGCGCAGGTACAGGCAGCGAAGGTAGAACGAGTGCATGGCGGCCGGCAGGCGGGTGCTGTCGGCGTTCCAGGCCAGCAGGTCGAAGGCAGGCGGGTTCTGGCCCATCAGCCAGTTCGACACGACGTAGCTGAAAATGAGGTCGTTGGCGCGCAGGAGGTCGAAGGTGCCAGCCATCTGGCTGCCGTCCAGGTAGCCCTTCTCCGCCATCGAGCGCTCCAGTTGCGCCACGGTCCGCTCGTCGGTGAACGTTCCGAGCACGCCCGGCTCGCTGTAGTCGAGCATGGTATTGAGCAGCGTGATCGAGCCGATCCTGTCATCGTGGGTGCCGACCAGATAAGCAGCGAGCATGCCCGTCAGGGCACCGCCCAGGCACAGCCCGGTGATATCGACCTTCGGCGCGCCGGTGATTTCCGCGATGACATCCAGCGCTGCCCGCGGACCGTGGATCAGGTAGTCGTCCAGGGTCACGCCTCGCATGGAGGCGCCCGGGTTGCGGTAGGAGATGGCAAAGACCGTACGTTCGTGCTGGACCGCCCACTCGATGAAGCTGCGCCCCGGCGCCAGGTCCATGATGTAGTACTTGTTGATCCACGGCGGGCTCGCGAGCATCGGGACCGCGCGGACTTTGGATGTCTGCGGCGCGTACTGGATCAGCTCCATGAGTTCATTCCTGAACACGACTTTTCCCGGGGTGGCCGCGATGTTCTGGCCGATCCTGAACGAACTCGTATCGACCTGACGCGGCCGCCCGCCGTTGCTCAGCAGGTCGCCCGCGAAGTTTCTGGCACCAGCCGCCAAGCTGGCCCCGCCGGTCTCCATCGCCCGCTTGATCGCCGCTGGGTTGGTGAGCAGGAAATTCGTTGGTGCCAGCGCGTCCAGCAGGAAACCGATCGCCAGCTCTGCTTTCGCATCCGACACGGCGTCACCGGCACCGGCCGCGCGCAGGTCGTCCGTCAGCCGTTTAGCGGCCAGATAGACCTGCCGGACGGCAAAGTACGCTGGGTTATCGTTCCACGACCGGTCGGTGAACCGCTTGTCGTCCTGGACGGTAACGGGCGGCTCGGCGACCGATCCCAGCCATCGCGCCGTGGTCACCGGCCCGATCTTCGCCATAGTTGCCCAGAACCCCAGCACGGCCGAGGCCACGTCGCCTGGCTTCCCAGCGGCGCGCATCAGCACGGCGAGCGTGGCGGCCCTGAAGCCCGCCATGTCGACGGAGGCGAATTCGTCGGCTTCGGGTGCCAGCGCCTCCGCAGCCGCTTCCGCGGCTTGCCATGCTGGCTCATGGGTGGTCATCTGTAAATCACATCCGCTCGAAGATCGCGGCAATACCCTGCCCGCCGCCGATGCACATGGTCACAAGCGCGTACTGACCTTCGATACGCCTGAGCTCATAGAGTGCTTTGACGACGAGGATGGCGCCAGTAGCACCGAGCGGGTGGCCGAGCGAGATGCCGCTGCCGTTCGGATTAGTCCTCGCCGGGGGGAGGCCAAGCTCGCGGACTACGGCGAGCGCCTGCGCGGCGAATGCCTCGTTCACTTCGAACACGTCGATCTCGTCAAGCTTCAGGCCGGCCCGCTCCAGCACTAGCCTGACGGCTGGCACCGGACCGATGCCCATGATCCTTGGCTCGACACCAGCGTGGCTGTAGGCGACGAGGCGACCGAGGGGCGCCATGCCGTGGCGGCTGGCGTAGTCGCCGCTGACGAGCATGACGGCGGCAGCCGCGTCGTTGACGCCTGCGGCGTTCCCCGCTGTCACCGTGCCGTCGTCGGCGAACGCCGGGCGCAGCCGGGCCATGTCGTCTGCGCTGGTGTCTGGCCGGACGTGCTCGTCGGCCAGCACGGTGACGGTACCCTTCCTTGAGGGCACCTCGACTGGCGTTATCTGTTCGGTGAAGTACCCGGCCTGGGCTGCCGCCGCGGCCCGGTGATGACTCTGCACCGCCAGTGCGTCCTGATCAGCACGCGAGATCCCGAATTCCCGTGCAACATTCTCGGCCGTCACGCCCATATGGCAGCCGTCGAAGGGGTCGGTCAGCGCTCCGACCATGGCGTCGACGGTCACGCCGTCGCGCATCCGCTGGCCCCACCGCAGGCCGGGCAGCCAGTACTGACTGCGGCTCATCGACTCGACACCGCCCGCCACGGCAGTGTCCGCGTCGCCGAGCCGGATAGCCTGTGCGGCTGAGACGATGGCCTGCAGCCCGCTCCCGCAGAGCCTGTTGACGGTGAATGCCGGAGTGCTGACCGGCAGCCCGCCGTTAACGGCCGCGACTCGGGCCAGGTACATGTCTCTGGCCTCAGTGTGAATCACATGGCCGAAGACCGCATGTTCGACGTCGGCGGGCCCGATGTCGGCCCGCCGGACCGCCTCCCTGACGACTGTCGCGGCGAGGTCGCACGGCGGCACCTCGGCGAGCCCGCCGCCGTAACGGCCGATGGCGGTCCGCACGGCGGACAGCACGACGACTTCTGGCAGATCGTTCATGGCATTCCTCTCACGTGTCCGGGCCGCTGTTGTCGGCTCAGATCTGTCCGGTGCTACAGGCGGACTCGTGAGCTGCCAGGAAACACACGAGGCGGGCAGCCCATTGTCAATTCCGCCGAGCAACCCGGTCGTCATCGAGATCGTCTAGGCCAGGCGCCAATTCTGGCCATGCCCCTAACTGTCCGGTAGTTAGCCGGGTTGCGCCAGAGGGCGAAGGTCCTGCGCTGCAAGTCGTTGCGAGCTGGGCGAAGGTCCTGCGCTGCAAGTCGTTGCGAGCCGCATGGCGTGCACATTGCCGAGGGAGGAGAGCCAACGTCATGGGCGTCGATCAGGATTCCGCCGTGCGGGTGCTGGAGGACCCGCTGACGAACAAGGGCACCGCCTTCACCGAGGAGGAACGGTCTGAATTTGGCTTGCGGGGGCTGCTGCCGGCCGTGGTCGAGACGCTGGAACAGCAGGTGCGCCGCAGGTACGGGGCCTATCGGGAGCAGCCCACCGACGTCGCCAGGCACATCAACTTGCGCGCGCTGCAGGACATCAACGAGGTGCTGTTCTACCGCTTGGTGTCCGACCACATCGAGGAGATGCTGCCGGTCCTCTACACACCTACCGTCGGGCTGGCGTGCCAGCGCTTCAGCGAGATCTACCGTCGCTCACGTGGTCTATTCATCGCCTACCCGGACCGCGACCGGATCGGGGAGATCCTGCACAACCGGCCCCGACGCGAGGTCGATGTCATCGTGGTCACCGACGGGCAACGGGTTCTGGGCCTGGGTGGCCAGGGCACGGCGGCATGGGCATCCCGATCGGCAAGCTGTCGCTCTACACGGCACTGGGCGGAATCGACCCCGCCCGAACCCTGCCAGCGCTGCTCGACGTCGGCACCGACAACGCCGAACTCCTCGACGATCTCATGTACCTCGGCTGGCGGCACCGCCGTATCAGCGGCGCGGGCTATGACGACTTCATCGACGGGTTCGTTCAGGCGGTGCGAACTGAAATGCCGGACGTCCTGCTGCAATGGGAGGACTTTGCAACCCCTCACGCCAGGCCCATCCTGGAGCGCTACCGTCACCAGTGATGCTCGGCGCCGGATCGGCCGGCGTCGGCGTCTGCGAGCAGGTCATGCGGGCGATGGTGACCGAACGGCCTGTCTGAGCAGGACGCCGGCGCAAGGATCTACATGGTCGACGTGAACGGCCTGCTCACGACAGAGCGCAAAGACCTCGATCCAGCGCAGCGCCACTTCGCCCAGCCGCCGGAAGCCGTGCCTAGCCGGGCAGGCAGCAGGGCACCCGGCATTACCGACGTGATCAATACTGTGCACCCCAGTGCGCCCATCGGCCTGTCGACTGCTGCCGGCGCCTTTACTGAAGAGGTCGTCCGTGACATGGCCGCGCACGTGGACCGGCCGATCACCATGCCGCTGTCCAATCCGACCAGCCGTAGCGAGGCACGGCCACAGGACCTGGCCGACTGGACCGATGGCCGTGCCCTGGTCGCGACTGGATCCCCTTTCCCGCCCATGAAGATCGGCCGCGTTGACATGCCGGCCGCCCAGTGCAGCAACATCTACGTGTTCCCGGGAATCGGCCTGGCAGTGACCGCCGTGCATGCGGTCCGCATCACGGACGCGATGCTGACGGCGGCCGCCGCCGCCATCGGCGTCGGCGTCGGCGTCGGCGATCCACTGCGACCCGCACGGGACGCTGCTCCCCGACCGCGCAGACCTCGCCGACACCGCGACCGCCGTGGCGACCGCCGTCGCCAGGGCTGCCGTCGCTGATGGCGTGGCGCCTGCGCTGAGCGAGGATCAGATCGATCACGTCATCCAGCGCACGAGGCGGCTGCCTCGATACCGGTAGCGACCTCGGGCGTGATCGAAAGCGGCAGCCCTGTCAGAGATCGCCGAGCGAAGTACGGCAGGACGCAGCCGCCGCGCTTACGCTTGGTCCGTGAGCCAATCGGACCAGCCCGTACCCAACCTTGGGGCGATCATCCGCAAGCAGCGCGAGCTGGCTGCATTGCCGATGCGCCAGCTGGCATCAGCAGTGGGGATCTCCAACCCCTACCTGTCGCAGATCGAGCGCGGCCTGCGCGCTCCTTCCGATGCGGTGCTCAACGCGATCGCCGAGTCCCTGCGGACGACGGCGGATTCGCTCTACGCCGAGGCCGGGTTTGTTGACCCTGACGACGATGCCCTGCCCGACGCCGCGCTGCTCGAGGCGATCGAAGCGGCCGAGGAGCTGACAAGCTCGCAGAGGCGGGCGCTCGCCGAGATATACCGCGCGTTCATCGACGCTAACGCCGTGCGGCGTATCCGCAATGCGGGCCGCGCGTAGCCTGGTTGGCCGCCCCACCTGAAAAATGACGGACGGCGGGGCGATGGCTGCCCACCGTCCCGCCGTTGATCAGCGAATTAGCTGAGAAGGTCGCGCGCGGCCTTCGTGTACGCGGCGCTTACGTCCTGGACGAACAACGCATACGTCGATGCGATGGCGGAAACCCAGTCGAGTTGGCTGGCGCCGGCTACCTTCTGCTCGAAATCGAGCATGTTCTTGAGTGCCTTCTCGTAGGCGTCAAGGGTGGTCAGGCCGGCGGCCTTGGCGCTCTCCATGAGGCGCTCGTTGAGGTCGCGGATTCGCTTGGTGGCCTCCTCGAAGGCGGCGGGATCGACGTCGAGAGGAGTGGTGGCATGGTCAGCGGTCTTGGTAGGCATATCTTCTCCATTTTGGGTCGTGATGCGGGTCCGGTTCTCCGGCGGGCATATTACCTATGTTAGCACAGTTATTGCTAACTCTGCTAATCGGGTGAGCTGAATCACATGTCGAGGCCGCCGTTCACCCCCCACACCTGGCCGGTGATGTACCCGGCGGCGTCGGCCGCAAGGAAGTGAACAACTCGCGCGACCTCCTCCGGCTGAGCGAGACGGCCCATCGGGATCTGGGCCTTGATCTTCTCCAGCAATTTGTCCGGGACCGCGCCGAGCATCTCCGTGGCCACGTAGCCCGGGGTGACCGTATTGACCGTGAGGCCGATGCTGCCGTCGTTGAGCTTTCCCGATCGGGCGAGCTGGAACAGTGCCTCTCTGGCAAGGGTCTTCGTCAGGCCGAAGAGACCCGACTTCGATGCCGCGTAGTTCGCCTGGCCGATGTGGCCGGTCTCCCCGATAACGGATGAGACGTTGATGATGCGGCCCGTGCCCCGGTCGAGCATGTGCGCCAGCGCGGCCTGGGAGAGGTAAAAGGCGCCCGAGAGGTTGACAGACAGGACCTTGTTCCAGTCCTCGTCGGTCATCTTGGCGACCGTCTTGTCGATCGTGATGCCCGCGTTGTTGACGAGGATGTCAAGCCGTCCGTGCTGCTCGATGACTTCGGCCACCGCGCGGCGGCAGTCGGCGCCGGAGCCGACGTTGCCCCGGTGGAGCGTGATCTTGACGCCATCGTCGAGATGCCTGGCACGGAACACCTCGGCGAACGCATTAGCCTTCGAATCATTGCCGGCGTACCCGGCCGCGATGGCCGCACCCTGGCGGGCCAGGCTCTGGGAGATCGCGGCGCCTATGCCACGCGTGCCTCCCGTGACGAACGCGACGCGGCCGGTGAGCTTGCCCTCGGCATGTGCGGTGGATGGTGGGGTGGCGGTGGTGACTAAAGCGGTCATTGGAGGACTCCTGTAGATGGATGTGGGTGGTCGGAAAAGGCGGGCGGTCAGAGTGGCACTCGCCACCGTTAAGCTGCGTCTGGCCGCGGAGCTCATGGCCGCAAGATCGCGCTGGCACGGCGGCCTCTTGGTTGTCCCAGCCTCTAGCGGCCTGCACGAATTCACCAGGGTCCTAAGGCCCTAATGCGGGAACGCCACGCTCCCTCTTAACGTGTCATGCTGTGCAGGCAGCGCAGGTTCCTCCGCGCCCTGCGCATGGTCGTGACAAACACCGGGACCATCAGCCGGATGACCCTCCGGCGAGGAAGCCGGACCAGGGGTATCTCCTGTGCCGGGGGCAGCTTGCCGAAGACCGGCTCGCTCAGCCTGACGAACCGGCGCACCGAGATGCGCGCCACACGACCCAGCGACTCGCGGCCATCTTGGCGGCACACCCGCACCTGCGCGGCGTGCTTTACGACCTCCCCACGGGATCACCAGCGCACCCCGGATCCTCGCCGTCCGCGGCGTCGGTAACCGGGCCGACTGCGTGGGCGGCTCATCACTCCCGGCATTGGGTCGAGGACCCCCCAACTGCCCGCCTGGCTGTTCAATTCCCGCCGCAGCCTGGCCGGCTTGGCCTGCCGTCGGAAGCCAATCCATGCGGCCCAGTGCAGACGCTCCACGTTAGGTATGGCCTCATCCCGCTGCCACCGCGCTGCCACCAAGCCACAAAGACCCGACCACCATCTGGCGATCGGGCCTCTGACCTGCAATTCCTGGTAGCGGGGCAGGATTTGAACCTGCGACCTCTGGGTTATGAGTGCAGTTTTTCTGTTCAAATGGATTGCTACTCCTCCCGTCAATTGACGTTACACTGCTGGTCAGAGGCCATATGTTGATGACGACTGATGCCGACGAGAACCGTTCTCTGACGCACAAGCCGCCAACGAATGGCCAACAAGCGATCTTAATGGGTGGCACCATGGGGTACGCGCAGAAGCGGGTCGGGCGAGACAGCAAGCCCCGGTACACGGCCGTGTATCACGACCTCCGCGGCGAGCGCAGATCGGCTGGGACCTTCGCCAACAAGAAGGATGCCAACACGGCATGGCAGAGGGCCGAGGCGAAGGTCGGTGAGGGCCGCCTTAACGATCCGCGCCGCGGCAGGCAGACCTTTCACCGCTATGTCACCGCGGAGTGGCTGCCGCATCACGTGATGGAGGTGACCACCCGGGAGGCGTACACCTACCAGATCGGCAAGCACATCCTGCCGTGGTTCGGCCCCATGCGGATGAACGAGATCATGTCGGCTCACGTCCGCGAGTGGGTGACCGACCTGCAGGCCAAGGGCGTGAGCGCGGCGAGCATCCAGAAGGTCAGGTTCATCCTGAGCGCGATCTTCACCGCCGCGTTGGACGACGTGACGTTCCTGCACCCCTGCAAGGGCGTCAAGACCCCCACTGTCCCGAGGAAGCCGCTCAAGATCATCACCCCGGAGCAGTTCGACGCGATCTACGACGCGCTCCCCGACGATGCCTCTCGGCTGCTCATCGAGACCGACATCGAGAGCGGGCTGCGGTGGGGCGAGCTGACCGAGTTCCGGGTCAAGGACCTTGATTCCGCGACCCGGATCCTGACTGTAAGCCGCACGGTCGTCCAGGTCGACCCGAAGTTCCACCCCGCCGGCCAGCGGTTCCTGATCAAGCAATACCCGAAGGACAAGGAGTACCGCCGCCTCAAGCTCAGCCAGCAGCTGACCGCCAAGCTCACCACGCACATCACGAACGCGGGCCTCAGTGACGATGACCTGCTGTTCACCATGCCAGGCCGCGACTCCCCCGCCGCCCGGCTCCGGGCACTGCCCGACCCGGCCACTTTGGGCTTCACCACGCCGAACGCCGCAGGCCGCCAGTACCGGCACGGGACCATGAGCGGCTACAACGCCGCGAAATGCCGGTGCACGCACTGCACGGACGCAGCGGCCATCTACCGCGCCAGCCGCCGGACCCAAGGCAAGGACCAGCCGCGCCAGCCGCGGACCGTCGACACTGACGGCCACATCTCACGCGACTGGTTCCGGCAGAACATCTGGAACCAGGCGCTCGACCGCGCCGGGCTGACATTCCGCGTACGCGCGCATGACCTGCGCCACGCGCACGCCTCCTGGCTGCTCGCCGGCGGCGCCGACCTCCAGATGGTCAAAGACAGGCTCGGGCACGGCAGCATCTCAACCACGGAAAGGTACCTGCACACCCTTCCCGACGCCGACGACAACGCGCTCGACGCCTTCACCAGGATCCGCACGCGGACACAAGGACGTTCGGCATGAACCCGCGTACGCGCCGGGCAGCGCTCTACGCGATCGGCGCGATCGCGATCCTGGCGAGCGCCAACGCGCTGGCGCACAGCTACGCGGGTTTGTATGACTGGGCGGTCCACCATCAGCTGACCGGCTGGCAGGCCATGTCATGGCCGGCCGAGATCGACGTGTTCCTGGCGGTCGGGGAACTTGCACTGTACGTGGCCTACCTGGATGGATGGCCGGGCCGGCAACGGATCTGGCCCTGGGCAACAGCCCTGATCGGCCTGGCGGTCAGCGTCGCCGGGAACATCGGCCACATTCAGGCCCGGCCGGGCCAGCCGGTCATCGTCGCGGACCGGCTGACCGCCGCAACCAGCCCGGTCGCCGCGTTCGCGGGACTTGCGATCGGATTGCTGGTCCTGAAGATGACCCGTCAGCGGACCGGGACCAGCGCGTCGGAGATGAAGACCGGCGCGACGCTGGCTCTGGCCCCGACCCCGGCCGACGCCGGCGCGGTCTCCCCGCCCGAACGCGGCAGCGCGATGGCGCGGGCCGACACACCACCCGGCCAGATCGGACACCCTGGTAACGGTGCTGACGGCAGGCCCGACCTGCTGCTGCGCGCTGCGACCGTGATCTGCCAGGACGCTGCCGCACGAGGCGGAACGAGCACCTGCGCCTGATCGCCACCAGCATCGGTCTAGCGCACGGCAACGCCGCATGACCGAGGCGGTGAAGGAGCGCGGCACCTGGCACGCCGGGCCGCAGCTCCTCGGCTGCACACCGGGCCGGTGAACGACGTGCGGGAAATCACAGCGATCAGCATCCGTCTCCAGGACGCGGCCGAACTGCCAGACCTGCTGGCAGCGAGCTTCGGCGCGTTCGAGATCATCCGGCTGCTCGCCCGCAGCTGCGATCACCGGGCGCCGGAACTGTTCGCCGCGTTCATGACGACCGCTGACGCCGCCGTCGACGGCAGGGAAGCCATCACCGCCGCCCCCGCGCTGCCGGCCGGCAGCAGCACGGCACGGGTCAGCGTGCCGACGGCGGACACCGGAACGGAGGAGATCACCGCTGCCCTGGCGGCGCTCGGCGCGCTGCTGCACGACCGCCTCACCCATGCCGCAGCTCGGACAGCCGCGCCGGAGGATCAGGACGCATGCGTCCAGGCCGCCGACGCTGCCCGGCGGATACACGACCTGATGGCCCGTGGTGACGATGACCGCGACATTCGGTGACTTCTTGCGCCCGGCCGGGCAGCACATCGCCGCCGCTGCCGCCTTCCGCGGCGACCTGGATGACGACGTGCGTTGCGTGGCCGTCCAGGAACTCGGCCGGCTGGTCTGCGCGCTGGCCCGCTACTTCGACGACCTGCCCCTGCCCGGCGATCCCGCTCCCGCCGGGCATCGCCCGCCGAGTCCGGGCACGCAGGCCGCGGCCGACGCCCGGATCGCGCTGCGGCGGGCTGCCCGGAGCCTGCGGCACGCCACCCCGATCGCCGAGGACGCTCACCCGGTGGCCCGGCACCTGTCCGCCGCCGCCGACTATCTGGCCGCGGGCCGGGACCTGCTGCAGACCCATTTCACCAGCGGCCCGTTAGGCGCGCGCACTGGCAACTCGTACTGGGCGCCCATCGTCACCTCCGGGCCGGTAACCTCCGCGCTTCTCAGCGAGCTAGCGGAGCACGCGCGGACGCTAGCACCCTGGGCCGCGCAGCTCACCATGACCGGCCCCCTCGGTTCGGGCATGCCCGCCCCCGAGCGCCTGATCCTGCACAACGCCATCGGTGGACTGTGGATCACGGCCGCTGCCGTGGAAGCCGCACAACGAGACC
>WNGG01004375.1_pt1 | contig 16780 bp, 19 predicted proteins | sample 5400661 | NCBI WGS metagenome assembly WNGG01 (sample SAMN13153372, study PRJNA577476) | soil metagenome | isolation source: 100 cm soil or saprolite under Garry oak tree replicate 1 | place: USA:California | collected 2016-06-15 | reverse complement strand
CAGCGCAAGCCCCGGCCCGCTCCCCGCGACACACGCCAGACCCGGTCATAACACCGTGGCCACAGCCCGCTTAACCTGTGGGCACGCCCCCAGTCAGCTCGCATCGTCCCAGGTCAGCGCCAAACGTGAAGACCTGACCAAAGCACTCATTTTCGAACCTCGGGCCCAATGATCATGTCCGGGGCTTGTTGCGCTACGGGCCATGGCCGCGTGGAAGTCCTCGGAGACGAGGGTGGCCCAGGGCTCTTGCAGGACCGCTCCGGCGACCTGAGCACCGTCTTCGGGTTCTTCCGCAATGAGCAGCTTCTCGAAGAAGAACTGGTTGGACAGGCGGCGGACCTGCGGGCCGCCACGCCGGTAGACCTCATCGCAGCGACCAACGAGGGCCAGAGCGCGGTTCAGCGTGTCCTCGATGCGCGCATAGATCATCTGTGCCGCTGTGAGGGTCTTTTGGGCCTGTTCTAGCTCCTGAGCTATACGGTCATGCTCGTCGCGGGCCAGGTCGCCAGGGATGCTGCCATCGACGACACCACGAGCCAGTCGCTTGCGCTCATTGGCCAACTCCCCGGCGCTTCCATCTTCTTGGCGACAAGGGCTTTGGGGCGTTTTGGATGCCGGTCTTCATAATCGCGGATAGGTGGCAAGAGCCTTGAGCCAGTTCTCCACCATTGGTCGCTCTGCCGCTGTGAGTCGGTATTGCCGGGCCTGACAGTAGGCTCGGGCGCCGGGGGCGAGCGTCGAGGTGGTTGCTATCACGCCGCGCGTGGCCGCTGCTTCGTCGATGTCGCTCCAGAGCGCTTTGACGGTCTCGATGCCGACCTGCCGGTCATCGCGAAGCCGCTTGGCCTGGATAAGGATGAGTTCTGGTCCGACTATCCCTTGACCACGCACGGCCCGTACGTCCACGCCACCGTCGCCGCTCGGAGGCGTGACGTGCACGTCGTAGCCGCTGCGACGAAAGAACTCACCGACCAGGAACTCGAACTGTCTCCAGTGCATGCGCGACAAGTCTTCGGGTTGTGCGTGGAGGTAGTCGATGAACCGCTGGTCAATCAGCGCTGCCGAGGCTTGGTCGGCCGTGAGACCAGCGCCGAGGTCGCCGAGGTGAAACAGCTCCCGCAACGGAGCGCTGCCGTCCCACGAAACTCGATCGGTCCGGAACATGAGGTCGATGATCGAGCGGCGCTTGAAGTCGGTGATGAGCTTTCTCAGCTCAGCGGGTGTGGTCTTGGTAGTTCTGCCGCTACTCACGAACCAGAAGAAGCGGACCCACGGCGTCACCGGCAAGGGGTACTCATCCTCATCCGGCGACGGCGGAATGCTGTCCACGATCTCCGGATGCTCCGAGGCAAACTGCCGGACCAGCTGCATCTGGTTCCATGGGCTTGGTAGCGCGCCGACCGCGTAAAGCAGCCGCATGACCAGTGACTCCAAGTCCTCGGCGCGGACCCGTACCCACTGCTGGGGTGCATCGTGAATCCAGTTGCGTGGCGAGTACCACCACTCTGATTCGTCCGAAGATGCAAGGTCGCGTTCCACCAAACGAACGACGTCGGCAGACGTGACGACGAGGCCCGCCATCAGGCCGACGTAGTCGCTCAGCTCATCGGTCAGTCCGGCCACTGAGGAGTTGATATTCAAGCCGTACACACCTCCTGCATCAGCACGCTACCGGCGATGCCGGCACACTTGAGCGCCTCAGCATCGGATCACCCTGACATTCGTGATCATCCCTGGCTTTGGTTGGAAAAGATCTTGGTCCCAGGACCTTGATGTTCGTCCCCGGTTCGCCCACCATCAACCCGAGGTCCGAGCAAAATCGGGCAAGATCACGACGGAAGGATGATCGATGCGGCTAACGTTCCTGGGCACACGCAGGGTGGCAACTCACCGACGCTGTGGGCGACCGACGACGACCAGTACGTTATCCAGGGCTTCACGCTGGATGCTGAAGCCCTGGAGCAGGTCGGTGCCGTACCGGAAGGCGAGGCCGTCATCCGCGTCCCGAGGAAGCTCATGAAGCACCTGAGGGGAGGCCATGGAGCCACTGACCTATGAGCAGTTCAAAGCCGTAGTCCGCGGGTGCAAGCGTGCCTTCCACCTGGAGCAGAAAGACACCTACAACGTCGCGGCTGAGGATGAGCCCTTCGGCAGGTGGCAGCGCGGTGAGCCGGACGACTACGCCTGGCATCAGGACTGGCTCGGCTTTCTCCGCGAGATGACCACGGCTGGCGTCCAGTTCCAGCGAGTTAGGTTGGTGAGCACCCCGCACACCGCGTACACCCGCTGGGGGCTGGACATCGCCCGCCTCAACGCCGAGGCTGGCGAGGACATGCGCTACCTGCCGCGTGACCTGGCCAATGACGTCGGCTTCCCGGAAGACGACTACTGGCTGCTCGATGACGACAAGCTCGTGCTGAGCGTGTTCTCCGAGGATGGCCGCACGGGCGGGTTTGCCGTTGGCGCCGGCCCGCAGCTCCTGGCTCAGTGCCTGGCCGTTCGGGACCAGGTGTGGGACCGAGCCATTCCCTACGCTCAGTACCTCGCATGAGGGTCCTGTTAGCTTGGCCACATCAGCCGACCAGGCCCGAGCGTCCCTGGGCATTCGCCTTCGCGACATGCGCAGGGATGCCGGGCTGTCGGGTACTCAGCTGGCACGGCTCGCCGACTGGCTGCCGTCAAAGGTCAGCAAAATTGAGCATGGTAAGCAGACGCCGACCGAGGAGGACCTGCGCGTTTGGTGCGAACACTGCCGCGCGCCGGGTCAGCTGGCCGACCTGATCGCTGCTGTTCGGAGCATCGAGACGCAGTTCGCCGAGTGGCGGCGCATCATGCGCGGCGGCACCAGGCGTCGCCAGCAGGCCTCCGCAGCCGCCTACGAACGAGCCCGGCTGTTTCGGATCTACGAGCCCGCTGTCGTCCCCGGACTGCTGCAAACCCATGACTACGCCGTCGCGGTCTTGTCCACCTTCATCGACTTCGTTCGCGTTCCTGATGACGCTGATGAGGGGGCGGCTGCCCGGCTGGAGCGGCAGAGGGTGCTGACACACGGTGACCGCCACTTCCACATGTTGCTCGGTGAGCAGGCGCTGCACACGAACGTCGGCGGCCCCGAGGTCATGACGGGCAGCTCAAACACCTGCTAGCAGTCCTGACGCTGCCACGTCTGCGGTTGGGGATCATTCCGGCGGGTGCGCCCTATCGGGTGCCGCTCAATAACGGGTTCTGGATTCTGGATGACGCGCTCGTCCAGTTCGACACCTACAGCGCGGAGCTGTCACTGGTACGGCCCGACGAGATCGCGCTGTACGCGCGAGCCTTTGAACGTCTCGCCGCCCTGGCCCTCTACGGGGCGGAAGTCCAGAAGATGATCTGCGGCGCGCGCGACAGGATGATTGCCAGAAGATCTTGAAGCAAAATCGAGCAAAATGCTTGGCCGAATGGATGCCCGTTCGTACTGTCCTGATCATGCAATGCGAGGAGGTCCCCACCGACGCGGGACGAGGGCCAGCCTGGACTCGTCTCCTGAGCCGTGCTTTCGTGCCGCCTCGGCCTCCTCAGTTCCGAGCAGCGACGATCGCCGACGATTGGCCGCTCCGGACGTCACTCGAACTTGGCGCGTTGCCCGGTGCGGTGCCGTGCGCGCGGCTTCACACCCGCCAGGTGCTGTGGGAGTGGGGGTTCGCTGCACTGGTCGAGACAATCGAGCTGATTGTCTCCGAGCTGGTCACGAACGCGATTCAGGCCTCGGAGGGTTTGACAGGTGGCCGCTATGACGGTCGGTGGACGCCGGGAGTACCACCGGTCCGTCTCTGGCTTCTCTCCGATCGGCAGCGCGTCGTGATCCGGGTCTGGGACAGCGACCACCAGGTGCCAAGGCTGCAGGACGCGGAACTCGACGCCGAGGACGGGCGCGGGTTGCTGCTCGTTGAGTGCTTGAGCAACGACTGGGGCTCATACTTGGCGGAGAACTCCAGCGGCAAGGTGGTCTGGGCGCTGATCGAGCAGTCGCAGTAGCGCCAGAACCGAGCCTGAGCTGCGCCTTCATGGTGTGAGCACCTGTTTAGCCTCCGCTCAGACAGGCCATCGAACTTCCGCACCATGTCTGGCGGCTCGCAAGCTGTTACAAGATGCCGTTTGTCTCATGACAGACAACGGTGCGCAGCGCGCGAAATATCGGCAGCCAGATGCCAAGATGAGGCGGGTGACCGCCTTCGACCTCCAGCAGTGGCTGCGCACACAGTGCCAGGAGTACGTGTACGACCTGCGCGGCGTCTTCCGCGTTGCTGGCAGCACCTCATGGCCCTTGACAGCGACGGACGCTGCAGATCTCGAAGCGCAGCTGCAGCGTCACGGCCATCTCCTGCCGTTGCCCAAGGAGCCGGCGGCGCTGGCCAACGTGCTGGAGGTCAGCATCGCCGATTTCTTGCTCGAACGGGTAGCTGCCTCCGATGGCGCGCTGACCGCGACCAGGGGCGGCGAACGTTTCTACCCGGACCTCGAGATCTCGGGGCCCGAGGCGGGCGGCGGCTTCTATGCCGTTGACATCAAGGTGGCGCAGCGCAAGATCCTCAAGAAGGCTACCCCCAGGCAGACTCAGAGCCGGATCACGCTCTACACGGGCAACACCTACTTCGCATATCCGACGCTTCACTGGGACGGGACGTTTCGGCCCTTCGCTGACTACGCCCAGCACCTGGACGTCATCGCGATCTACACGCTGAACCGGACCAGCGCCGCTCGCGTCGACGACCTCGAACTGATCGTCCAGGAGCCGTGGAAGATCGGGAGTCACAAGCGCTCGTCGACCACCCGTGAGTACATCGGCGCTGTGCAAGGCCTGGACGATCTTCGCCAGGGCCGGGGCGAGTTCAAGACAGCCGGGGAGTTCTACAAGTTCTGGCGGGCCTACAACTTCCGCATCGGGGCCACCGTCCGCAACCAGCTCAACAAGCTCCTCGCCCAGCAGAATCAAGGGTCCGCGAGGGCATAGCCGACCACGTTTGTCCCGTCCGGTGCGTCGTGGCGCTACTGTCACTGGGGCATGCAATCCTGGCTGGCATGGCAGATGAACCGGTGGCGATCTCACTGTTCTCTGGCGCAGGCGGTCTTGATCTTGGGGTCGAGGCGGCCGGGTACCGGGTGGCCGCCGCGCTCGAGCACGACGCCGACGCCGCGCTCACGATGGAGAAGAATTTTCACCATCTGATCTCGCCCGTCATTCGCAAAGACATCCTGCAGACGCCCACCGAAGAGATTCTGGAGAAGGCGGGCCTTCGGTCTGGCGAGCAGCCGGATCTGCTGGTGGGCGGTCCACCCTGCACACCGTTCTCCAAGTCGGGGTTCTGGCTGGAGTGGAAACGCGCCGGGCTTGATCCGGACGCCAGCCTGCTCCAGGCCTACACGCGCGTTTTGCGGGAAGCCAAGCCGCGGGCCTTCATCCTGGAGAACGTCTACGCGCTGACGTACAAGAACAGGGCCAGCCGTCCGGCCTACGAGCGGCTGCTGCGCGAGATCTACGAGGCGGGATACAGCTTCGACGCTAAAGTCCTCAACGCCGCCGACTACGGCGTGCCGCAGGTCAGACCGAGACTCTTCATCGTGGGAGTGCCCAAGGGGTGCCCGGTGCCCGAGCTTCCCGAGCCGACGCACACCGGCATGTGGGAGCGTCGGATGTCGGGAGCGGGCACGACGCAACACGTCACAGCAGGCCAGGCTCTCGCTGGCCTTGAGACCGAGCCCGAACCTGGCGAGGTACTCCGTGGCCAGTACGCTCACCTGCTGCCCGGTATCCCGCCTGGCGAGAACTACCTCCACTACACAGCCGAGCGCGGTCACCCTGAGCCGCTGTTTAAGTGGCGGAGCCGCTACTGGTCGTTCCTCCTAAAGCTCGATCCGGAACGGCCTTCTCCCACCATTCAGGCTCAACCTGGCCCAAACGTCGGACCCTTCCACTGGGAGAATCGGCGGCTGCGCGTCGGCGAGATCAAGCGGCTGTTCACCTTTCCCGACGAGTTCGAGCTGGTCGGTTCACGTGCCAGCATTCAGGCACAGCTCGGCAACTCCGTGCCTCCACTGCTCGCCGAGAGGGTGGCCAGGCAAATCAACCAGGTTGTTTACCAAGTATAAGTCGGTACAGAAGTGTGATATCAATTAGAGAAGTAATTCGCAAAGAAGCAGATCGCATACTGGAATCTGCCACATATGCCTCGGAGACACAATTCCAGTACGCGAAGCGGTGGCGGCGCGTCGATCGCTGGATTGGTGGCGCCGCCGCCGCCCTGGCCGCGGTGGCCGGGATCGGTGGGCTCTCGCAGGTGCTTTCGGCCAGGTGGGCTGGGCTTGTCGCTGTGTTGGCCGCTGGAACAGCTGCGGTTGCGGCTTCCATCGGGGCACCCCAGACCAAGGAGAAGGCCGCCGGTTCTGCCACGGCGTACCGTTCACTTCAGCAGGATGTTCGTATCTTCGTGAACATTGATCTCCCGAACTTGCCCGACGCCGAAGGTCGGGACCAGCTACACCAACTTGTTCAGCGTTTGCAGCAGCTCAACCAAGCAGCGGAGGTACCGTCCGCTGGAGCTTGGCGACGCGCCAAGCGATCGATTGAACACGGGGCCCAACGTTACGAGGCCGACAAGCACGAGGGTGACGAAGATGGCTAAGACGGCCAATGAAGGCTTCGACACGTTTCTTCGCCGGATCACGCCGAGCGATACCGAACGCGCCAAAGCTGCAGCTCACCGCTCAGGGATCGAAGCGAAGCTCGAAGCGAAGTTCGGTCTATACCGCTTGTTTGAGAGTGGATCGTTTCGACACGGGACCGGCGTCAGCGGCCATAGCGACGTGGACCTGTTCGCATCGCTCAAGTCGTCAAAGCCCGTATACGGATCAAGCGCACTTTCTGCAGTGCGTGACGCACTGAAGGAGCGCTACCCATCGACGTATATCCACGTAGCGAAACCTGCCGTCGTCCTTGATTTCGGTGCCGGATACGAGCGGGTAGAAGTTATACCAGCCTACTTGCTCCAGAAGGTTGGTGATCACATGAAGTACAACATCCCTGGGGTTACGGCCAACTGGATGCAGTCTACGCCCGAGGCACACCTTGATTACGTCAACGAATCCAACACTATGTCGGCCAAAGGGAAGGCGAAGGCTCTGGCGCGACTCATTAAGGCCTGGAAGTATTATCGAAACGTGCCGGTGTCGTCGTTCTACCTTGAGATGAGAGCAGCCTCGTACACTCGACACCAGAGTTCAGTCGTTTACTGGATGGACCTTTGCCTGCTTCTCGAAGAGCTGCAGCAGATCGAGCTAGCGTCGATGAATGACCCAACTGGAACAACCGGCCGGATCCATGCCTACTCTTCCGAGCCACTTAAGCACGACGCGCTTTCCAAGCTTAACACGGCCGTCATCAGGGCGCGGAAGGCGTATGACGCCGCAGCCAAGGGTAATCTCAAGACGGCTTTTGAGCAATGGGATCTGCTCTTCGATGGTCACTTTCCAGCCTATTATTAGGGCATTCTTGGCTCGCAAATAACCATTTGAATAGGGCAGATTATGACTACGCCGGCGAATGTGTGCATACATCGTAACCGTATTCTCCTGAACCCATGGGAACTGTTGCGCAAGTATGTATGCAGCGATTGTTCGGCGGTCATGACCTGTTCGTGCGACCGAGACATCGCGACCTATACCGTGCCGCACCAAGCAATGATCGGTACCGACCCACATACGCGTGATGGCATAAGTGTGATGCATCCCCTGACACCAGGCGTATGTGCTCAGTGTCGTGGCGAACTCCCGACGGCCTACCCGAAGGCGGCTCACCGAGGTTCAGCCAGCCTGGTTCATAGGTACTACTGGCATGAAATCTGGCGGGAAACGGAGCTAGAGTTTCTGTCGTGGTGTAGAGTTCAGGGGCTCCCATTGCTCGACAAGAACGGCAAGACGCTGATCTTTGAGCATCGGCGCGAGCATGACGATAAATATGCCGAGATCGAGAGCGCAGTTGTTGACCGTATAAGGATTGCGCACGAGCAGCATCCGAAGTACGACTTCACCAGGCCCTCAGACTCGGATGTCATCAAGGCCTGTGGAGTGCCTATTGAGCGTGTTGAGGCTTGTTATCTCGCCCGTTCGGCAGGTCCGGCCCTGGTGCTTCCACTTGACGTGAGCGACCCGGTCCAGGCCGTCCAAGTGGAGGAGTTCGTCGCGCGGCGTCTCCGAGCCCAGGGTCGCGAAGTTCTGTTCTGTGAGAGCCGACCTTTGCAGGCGCTCTATGGCAGCCTGATGTGGTTGTGGGTCCAGTCTCCAGACGACCCTCGTCTCAGGGTCTCTGGGTTCGGTGGCCGCGACGGTGTCGGCGCCGACGAGCACGGAATGATCTGGTGCCAACTCCCTCATGACTTCGGCAGCGCTGCGCATGCCCGTCGCCGCCAGCAAGCACTGGATGCTCACATGGATATGCTGCCCGACGATACGACTGAGATCCTGTGGGCCTACGACTACTTGCAAGAGCCATCGCGTGCACTGCGGCAGTACTTGTGGGCATACACAGAGGAGGACAGGCAGCGCGCCCAGCAACTAATAATCGTTCTCGGCGCCCAGCTCGTGAAGCAGATCTTGCGCTACTTGGCCGAGTCATACTGGGAGCGCTTCCTCGGTTGGCCCGACTTGGTAACTTGGCAAGAGACAGCCGATGGGCCGAGGGACGTTGAGTTCATCGAGGTCAAGTCAAGCAACGATAAGCTCAGCGATGACCAGCGCGTCTGGATCAAGGGCAACCATGAACATCTCAAGCTGCCGTTCCGAATCGTTAAGGTTCACCGCACTAAAAGGCTTGGCGCGACTACCGAGGCGACGTAAGGGCAAGCTGTGGCATACACGTGGCAAGAGATCGAGCAGGATTGGCTGGGCGGCAGCGGAGGTATTGCCGCGGCACCCGACGAAATACTTTCAGGCTTCAATGAGGTCACCGGACGCTTCGGTCGGGATTGGGTCGAAACTACGCGGACCAGTAACGGGATCGTCAGCCGTGGCGCCTCGCCGACGTTGTACATTGTGACGCTTGCCCGGCTTCTGCGCGCTCTGGACGGCGTCCCCAGCTCTGCTGCGTTGATCGAAAAGATACGGCAAGGAAACTTGGATGCTCGTGCGGAACTCATTGCGATTTACCTTCTGCGGACTGATAATCCAGATGCTCTTGTCGAGGTCGAGCCGGAGGTCCGAGTTGGCGAACGTGATCGAAAACCAGATTTCCGCGCCCGGGCGGCTCACGAGCCGTGGGTGTATGTGGAGGTCACGAACCCGAACACTTCCGATGCACGGGCCGACGTTCTTCGAGGCCTACAGCGGCTTACTCGGCTCGTGAACGACTGCTCCGGAAGCTTTGCACTAGAAGTCTTCCTCAAGCGCGAGCCGACTGCCGCGGAGTTGGACTTGATCGCAGATGCAATCCCGCAAGGACATCAGACTGCTGGACAGTCGGCAGTTGAATTGCCATCGGGCTTGGGCACCCTGTACTGGAACCAGCATCCTCCCGGCACCATCGTGCTGGATGATCACGGTGAGCCTTATACTCCGAGGTTGAGCAGAACGAGCGTGATCGCTGGCGCTGACCAGCACCGCCATATAGCGGTGCGCTGGCCTTTTACGGATACAAGAGCGGAAACCTTCATCAGGCACGAGGCCAGGCAGCTGCCGACTGATGCACCGGGGCTCATCATGATCTACACGTCGGGCACCGTTGGAGCTATGAAGGCGTGGCGTGAGTTGATCGAGCGCAGACTTCAGCCCGGCCTTCATACACGTGTGAGCGCCGTTTGCCTATTTAGTTCAGGACAGCGGCCAACAGAACAGGGTGAGGACTGGCGTATTGAATGCAAGGTAATCCTTAATCCTCATGCGCGGCTTCCGCTTCCAGAATGGATCACACAACAACTGCAACGTTTCCCGTCCGATCAAAGGGGCATATAGCAGGTCGAGTTCCAGGTGCAGATGCGAATGATTGAGATTGCTGAACATGACTGTGACATTCTATACTTAGTAGGGGTTTTCGGGGCTACGGCTATGCGCGCGATTAATTGGACGGAATTATTTAAAAACACGATGGAGGTTAGTGGGTAGCTTTGAAGGATGCTCAGAAGACGGTCATCGCGGCAGGCACTGAACTTGCGCAGGTGCGGCGCGAGCCTGCCGGAAGGGCCATCCCGATCTCATCTTCACACGGCAATCGACGGAACTAAGGTATATTGTCGGCCGCGTTGGGTGAAGTCCCATGGCACAGCGAAAAAGAGGCAGGAGCATGCGCAAATGAAGAGAGAGAATCAACTATCGGGAGGAGATCTGCCAGAGCAAGCGACAGACCAGGCCCGACCTGGTCACAGCGATGCACAAGTGCCCGCAGACTGGAACGGCGGCGCAAGACGTGCAGCTACAGAGGCTCTGGTCGTGCGGCCTCGGAGGTTGCGCCGCACCGCGGCGATACGCCGCCTAGTCGCGGAGACGGCGATCCGGCCTGCCGAGCTGGTTCTGCCGCTGTTTGTCAAAGAAGGGATCGACGAGCCGCAGCCGGTCGCGTCTATGCCCGGGGTGGTCCAGCACACCAGGGAGAGCCTGCGCAAGGCGGCGGCGGACGCCGTGGCGGCGGGCGTGGGCGGGCTGATTCTGTTCGCGATCCCAGCTGTCAAGGATGAGCGCGGATCGGCTGCCGACGATGCAGTCGGTATCGCGGCACTGGCGCTAGAGGACCTGTCCGCCGAGGTCGGCGGCGATACGGTGATCATGGCCGACTTGTGCCTATGCGAGTACACGGACCATGGCCACTGCGGGGTGCTCACGCCAGACGGCGAGGTCGATAATGACGCCACCCTGGAACGCTACGCCGAGATCGCAGTCGCCCAAGCCGCTGCCGGTGCGCACGTGATAGCGCCCAGCGGCATGATGGATGGCCAGGTTCGGGCGATCAGGACGGCGCTGGATGCGGCGGGCTACGGCAGTGTCGCGATCTGTGCCTACTCGGCGAAGTACGCGTCGGGCTTCTACGGCCCGTTCCGGGAGGCGGCCGAATGCGCTCCCAAGTTCGGCGATCGAGCGTCCTACCAGCAGTCTCCGCCCAACTCCAACGAGGCGCTGCGGGAGGTCCTGCTCGACATCGATGAGGGCGCCGACATAGTAATGGTTAAACCTGCGCTAGCGTACCTGGATGTGATCGGGCGCATCGCAGCTACTGTCAACCTGCCCGTCGCCGCCTACCAAGTTAGTGGTGAGTACGCGATGGTGGAGGCGGCAGCGGCCAACGGCTGGCTCGACCGGGACCGGATCATCATGGAGACGCTCACCGCGATCCGCCGTGCTGGCGCTAGCATCATCCTGACCTACTGGGCCGCGGAGGTCGCACACCTCCTCGGCTGAAGGGTTATCCAGATAGCCGGAATTGGCGCACACCCGTAACCGGTACAGTACTCTGTACGTAAAGTGACCGATTAATAGCACATTTAAACAGAATACGGCAGCGTTAGAAAATGACAGATTCTCTTCATCTTACTGTCGGCACACGTGGCAGTCAGATGGCGCTCGTGCAAACAGACCTGGTCGTCGAGCCACTTAAGGCGAAGCATCCTGGTCTGGCCGTGACAGTGAAAGTAATCACGACCAAGGGTGATATAGATCACTCGGTCATCCCGGTCGATACCGTCGGCAAGGCTTGGTTCACCAAAGAGATCGAACAGGCGTTGCTCGACGGCCATGTTGACCTTGCGGTGCACAGCCTCAAGGACATGCCGCCCAACACGCCTCCCGGGCTTGTGGTGTCGCCCGTGCTGGCCCGTGACGATCCGCGCGATGCGCTCATTGGCAAGACCGGGCAAAGCCTGGCAGACCTGCCGAGAGGTGCGATTGTCGGGACCGACAGCTTGCGCCGCAAAGCCATGCTGCTTGCGCAACGGCCCGATTTGATTGTCCGAAGTGTCCGCGGCAATGCTAACACCCGGCTCCAGAAGCTCGCTTCGGGCGATTATGACGCTCTGGTCCTGGCAGCAGCGGGGTTGCGTCGTATCGAGCGTGCGGACGACATAACCGAGTATTTTGACCCCACAGTATTCATCCCAGCGATCGGTCAGGGGGCACTCGCGGCCGAGTGGTCGACAGATCGTCCTGAGGTCACGAGTTTGATGGAAGCGCTCGAAGATCCACCGACATGCGCAGCCGTGGCCGCCGAGCAAGCGTTCGCTCAAACTATCGGCGGTGGGTGCAAGCTGCCCGTCGGATGTTACGTGTACCTTGCTGCTGACTCCGTACACATATACGGCATGGTCGGCAGCATGGACGGCAGCCTATCGGTTACGAAAGCCAGTACCGGACCGGCTGACCAAGCAGTGGGACTTGCTCGTGCACTTGCCACCGAACTTGCTAAAGAGCCGTTCGTGATGCAATAGGGCAATCTCATTTGTAACCTGCCCACATCCGCACGCGCAGGACGGTACTGGAGGAACTCGGATTGGCACGGCGTTGGTGTCTGTTTGGAGGAGTCGATCTACCGTTTGTCCGAATTGCCCGTTCGTAAGATGTTGGGTCAGGGGCGCCTGCGAAAATACCAGGTCAGGGCACTGACGGGCGATCGCGCTGCTCCTCGTTCGCTTCGATTGTGCCTGTTCGTGCCACACTCGTGCCACGCGAGTTCGCGGCATCGAGTTCGGTGCGGGCGCGATCGGCTACCGCCAGGGCGAGGGCACGCTGCCGGGCGTCGGTGGACTGAAGGTAGATCAGCGCGGCGCGGCTGCTGGAGTGGCCCATGCGTCCATCAGCTCGCGCAGGTTCGCCCCGGCGTGAGCGATGAGCAGGTTCCCGGCGTGGCGCAGATCGTGGAAGTGGATGCCGGTCGTGCCGGTAGCAGCCAAGGCGGGGGCAGCGCCCCAGGTACTTTCTGCCGCTTCAGCCCGATGCCGCGCCGATCCCGCGATACATCGACGTCCTGATTCATGCGATCCGGCACCTACGATTCCTGCTGGACACCGACAGCGACGTCGCCGACGCACTCGGACCCGAATGGGCACGGCACCTACGGCAGTTCGAGCCGGTGCTGTCGGGTCTTTACACCACCTGAGCCAGTTCGCGGGTACCGAGTCCCGGCCGCAGCTCGCGGAGGCCATGTGGAGGCCATAGCACTGCCGAGACTCACTTGATGCGCGACGGATTGGCCTCACTTGATGCGCGACAGACCCTAGATGTTTCTGTCAAGCTGGATTTCGGCTGGGACCGGAGGCGTGCCAACCATGTCCTCCAGTCACGCGTCTCCTGGCTGGGGGTGACTGCGCTGCAGCCCGGCAGGCGGTTTCCGAGCAGGGAAGGAAGCGGCTGCCTGTGAGGGTGATGAAATGCCTAGGTGGCCTCAGGGTCGCGGGCGCAACATTGATCACGCTGTGCCTGGCCTGGTGCTGCACGTCCTGCTCGCCCGCGGTCAGTCGGCTGTCCGCTTCGTCCAGCGTGGCGTCGGTGACGCCGGGCAAGCAGCTGTGGGCCAGCACGCTGCGGGATGCGGGCACGCCGGTCGAGGCGGCTAGCCCGGACGGGACGAGGCTGTTCGTTTCGGGCCAAGGTAAGGTCGGCTTCGAGACGGTTGCCTACAGCGCTGCGACCGGCGCGCAGCTGTGGGCAAGGGCCTATCAGCCCGCGACCTACAGCAACCCGACCGCGATCACCGTGAGCCCGGACGGGGCGAGGGTCTACGTGACCGGCGATACCGCCAAGGGCGGTGCCACCGTCGCCTATGACACCCGCACCGGCAAGCAGCTGTGGGCGCGCCGGGCCACGTTGACTGCCTACGCCGCCAGCGAGCTTGCCGTGAGCCCGGACAGCGCGACCGTGTACGTGGCGGGCTCTGGCTTCGGGGTGATCGCCTACGCTGCCGCGACCGGCAAGCAGCGGTGGCTGCGCTCTTACACCAAGGCGACCGACGCCTGGTCCGTTGCCGTCAGCGCGGACGGCAAAACGGTTTACGTCACAGGCTCCGGCGTCCGCGAGGTGGAGTCCACCGGGTCGACGGGCGAATCCGTCCTCACCGTCGCCTACACGGCAACCGGCACCATGAAGTGGGCTACCCGGTACAAGAACCCCTATGCCGACGTCTACGACGCTGGCACTCAGGTCTTGGCCGGACCCGGCGGGAACATCGTCTACGTCGTCGGACGGGCTGCGAACAAGTCCGGGCAGCACGACATCGCGACGTTCGCGTACCGCGCGGCCACCGGCAAGCAGCTGTGGCTGCACCGCTACCACGCGGAACTCGGAGGAAGCGCGCCGCGGATCGCCGTGACTCCCGACGGCCAGACCGTGATCGTCACCGGAGCGCTGAGTAACGGCCGCACCGGGTACGCCGCCCTGGCCGCCTACCACGCGAGCACCGGCGAGACCCACTGGACAGCAAAGGCGCCGCTCGTCGCGGGGCCGACCGGGCTGGTCATCGACCCGCACGGGAACACGGTGATCATCGGCGGCCGTCGCATCGCAGCCTACTCCGTCGCTCACGGCACCGTGCTGTGGACGGCCAGCTACCCGGCCCGCCGGTTCCCCACCGCGATCGCGCTCAGCGGCGACGGCACCCGCCTGTTCGAAACCGGCTGGAACGGCCGTGGCATCACTGGCGGCATCACCACCGTCGCCTACCACACGTGAACGCGGCCAGCCGCGTCTTCACCGCAGGCCGAAGCATCAGCGGCAGCGTCACAAATCAAATGAAGCCACCGTGCAGCACATCAAGCGGAGCCGGACATTGTGCACCGTTGTGTGCCACAGCACCCCTGTGACAACTTTCTCTACGGCTTCAAGGGCGCGGTCGGCGCGCCGGGCCGCTCGGCCGAGCCTCGCCCAGTCGCACGTGCACTGGCATCGCCGGGCGGGATCACGCAAGCATGGCGGAGGCCCGCCAGGCAGCAGAGAACGGAGCTGACCAGGGGAGCGGCACGCAGTGGGGCGGCAGCCTTGCCCGCTGCCTCTGCGCTGGACGGCGCCCGGCGCGGGCGGCTGCCGCGCGTGCGTTCCCCCGCATCCGCCCGCGCCGGGCAACTCGCCGCAACGCGCCCCTCGGCGACCGGGCACGGCATGAGCGATCGGGCGTCGGACCCGCGCCAGTCGGCCTGAAGCGGCAGAAAGTACCTGGGGCGCTGCCCCCGGACCCCCGGCCCTCCCTCAAGGATGAGCGGTTAGGTGGTCATCCCCTCGCCCGGTCAGGCAAAGCCCTACGCCGGAACCCCGGGAGCCGCAAGGGCTCGCTACGCTCTCGGCAGACCCTGGCGGCCCCCGGGAACCCGACGCAGCCCGCAGGGGTGCCCGACCGAGGGGATGACCTCAGGAAGCCTCGAAGCGTGCCACACTCGTGCCACACTCGTGCCACGACGATGCACTAGCAGCGCACAGTCAGGGGTACTCACGCGTGGTCCAGATCGCCGCTGAGCTGGCATTTCGCAGGTTCCCGCAGGGCGCGAGACGTTCTTCTAAGCAGCGGGTCGCAGCTTCGATCCCTGCCAGGCGCGCAGGCAGGCTCAATCGGGTCATAGCTGGGTTCGTGCAGGTGGCCGCGGACGGCGTGCCAGCGGTGCCGCTCGCCGATCACGTCGCGCAGCCGGTCGGTCTCGCGCAGCCCGGCGGCGGCGCCGAGGACGTGGCCGACCGCGACCGCGCGCCCGAGCACCGCGGCGGGGTCCTGGCGCACCGGGTCGTCGGTGAGGGCGACGAGGTCGTCGTACCAGGCGAGGATCTGCGGCCAGTCGGTCTCCTCGGCGCTTGCCGCGTCGTCGTGCAGGGCGGCGATGGCGGCCTCGACCTGGTAGCGGCCGGGGCGCTGAACGGCCAGCGCCGACTGCAGGACGCGCACGCCCTCGGCGATCTCGCGCCTGTCCCACAGCCCACGGTCCTGCTGGTCGAGTGTGACGATCCGGCCCTCGGGGTCGACCCGCGCCGGCAGGCGCGCGTGGTTGAGGAGCATCAGCGCGAGCAGCCCGCGCGCCTCCGGTTCCTCGGTGGCGAGGGTGAGTTGGCGGGCGAGCCGGATCGCCTTGCCGGCCAGGTCGACCCGGCCCGCGTGGCCGGCCGTGTAGACGAGGTAGAGCACGCGCAGCACGACGGCGAGGTCGCCGGGCTGGTCCAGGCGGCGTCCCCGCAGGGTCCGCTTGGCCCGGCTGATCCGCTGCGCCATCGTCGCCTCCGGGACGTAGAAGGCGTCGGCGATCTCGCGAGTGGTGAGGCCGCCGACCGCGCGCAGGGTCAATGCCACCTGGGAGGCGGGCGCGAGCTCCGGGTGGCAGCAGCAGAAGAGCAGGAAGAGGGTGTCGTCGCCCTGCTCCACGGCGGCGGGCCGCGGCTCCGCGTACGTCTGCTCCTCGCGGCGGTGACGGGCGGCCTCGCTGCGGCGGGCGTCGACGAGCCGCCGGGTCGCCACCGTGGTCAGCCACGCGCGCGGGTCGCGCGGCGGATGCTCGGGCCACACCCGCAGCGCCTCTAGCAGCGCCTCCTGCAGCGCGTCCTCGGCGGCGTCGAAGTCCTCGCCCCGCCGGACCAGCCCTGCGAGCACCCGAGGGACGAGGGCGCGCAGCGCGCCCTCGTCCAGCCGTCGCGTCGGCTCGTCGATCACGCCGGGTCAGTCGTCCGAGGGCGCCTCGGACATGACCTCCCGGACGTCGATCCACTCGTACAGCGGCTCCCCGCCCGGGCCGGGCTCGGAGGAGACGTAGGCCGCGAGCTCGACCGCGCGCTCGTGCGACTCGACGTCGATCATGTACCA
>WNGG01003898.1_pt1 | contig 16781 bp, 10 predicted proteins | sample 5400661 | NCBI WGS metagenome assembly WNGG01 (sample SAMN13153372, study PRJNA577476) | soil metagenome | isolation source: 100 cm soil or saprolite under Garry oak tree replicate 1 | place: USA:California | collected 2016-06-15 | reverse complement strand
CGACCCGCCATATCCCATTTGTACTCTCCGGCCCCGGCATTGTGAGTGGACAAAACTATACTACAACGATGGGTATTGACGACATGAGTGCTAACTATATGTATGCACTCGGCCTGCCTGCTCCCGTCGATAGTCGCGGCAAAGTCATCTCCAGTTTCTTCACAGCAGGTGTATCAACTTCAACGCCTACGCCTATACCCACAGGCACAAGTATGCCCACACCGACCAATACAGATGTGCCAACTCCAACCGCTACTGCCACTAATCCACCACAACCAACACCGACGAATACTCCAACTCCGACCTCCGGCCCTGGCACTACTGTGATCCAGGATGGTGGCTTCGAGGTATCCAGTAGTGCATGGGTCTATGCAGGAATAAATAAACCCACACGCACACAGGTACAGGCACATAATGGGTCGTATTCACTCAAGCTCGGCAACAGTAGTGGTCAGCAAGGCAACTCCATCGGCTACCAGATGGTAACTATCCCCCGCACAGCAAAAGGTGCCACCCTGAGTCTCTATTACTGGCCTGTCAGCAACGATTCAAGCAAGTATGGTTGGCAGGAGGCCGACGTGATCAACAGTAGTGGTACGGTGCTACAGCAGCTTTTCAGGAACACCACCAACGATCGCACCTGGATACAGATGACCTTCGACCTGTCAGCTTATACCGGACAGACGATTGGCATTCAATTCTTGGATGAGGAGTTGTCTAATGGCGGGTCATATTACACGTACATGTACGTTGATGATGTAGCATTGAACGTGAGCTAGGGCTTTTCGGGGTCTCCGTCCTTCCGGGTAAAGGACAGAGACCCCATTTTCATGATCGTCCTTTCTGGATACCCCTCGCCTTGAGCAGGGGAGGAAAACAAGCCCCTTGTGGGGAGCCGTTTTGAATGGGAACGGCCAAACCCCACCGGTTGCCCGGGTAATGTGAGCCTCGTCGAGGTTCTACAGCGGTACTTTCGCTCTCGCACTGGCTAGACCCCGTTTGCCTGTTTAACGAGTGCGTTCCAGAGCAGCGGACTGGCTCGCGCATCCGCAGGTGGGAACTCAAACGCTTCTGTAGAACGTAGCCCCGTCAGGGTTGCCCCTGGTGGCTGGGACTGGTCAAGTCCAGGACGTGTGAAGACGGGCAGAAGTTATACCTGTCTCCCAGACAGGATGCCCCATCACAAGCCCTCTGGCTTTAGCCGGGGGTACTTGACTCGCTGCGATTATGTGCCCAGAACTCTAAGAGGTCGCTTTTGGTAACGATACCTTCCAGCATCTCGCCATTCATGACCGCCACTGCCGACTGTCCACTGCTGAAAAGCGTATAGGCTTCCTGAGCCAACGCATCGGCTTCTAGCTCTGGGAAAGGTGGGCCTTGTAAATCACGGACGATTGAGCTAGTCAGAGATTCACCGCTGGCAAGGTGGCGCAACAATAGGTTCTCGGTCAGACTACCCACCATGCGTCCATTATCCATCACTGGCGTCTGGCTGATACCGTAACGGCGCAGGAGTTCAACGGCATCAGCTATCGTATCAGTTGGAATAACGCTGACCACAAGCGGCATGGTACGGGCATGGGTACGACGATAGGTCAACACATCACGTAAGGTGGGCTGATCGGTCTCCGCTTGTACAAGCATGTTGTTTTCACGCATCCAGGTATCGTTAAATATTTTGCTCAGATAGCCACGTCCGGTATCGGCGAGCAAAACAACGACCACATCGTTGGGAGTGAGGCGACGTGCATAGGTCAGTGCTGCTCCCATAGCAGTGCCAGCCGAACCACCGGTAAGGATACCTTCCTCACGCGCCAGTCTCCGTGCCCAGTAGAAGGAAGTACGGTCATCGATACGGATGACTTCGTCGATCACTGAAGGATCATAGTTTTGAGGGAAAATCTCCATACCAATGCCTTCAACCTTGTAGGGTCCAGGAGTATCGCCAGAATAGACCGAACCGGGAGGATCAGCACCGATGACTTTGATATTGGTATTCTGCTCTTTGAGGTAGCGTCCAACGCCGGAGATCGTGCCGCCTGTACCGATACCAGCCACAAAGGCAGTGATACGACCAGCCGTATCGCGCCATATTTCTGGGCCAGTAGTGAGATAGTGGGTCATGGGATTAGCAGGATTGGAATACTGATCGGGACAGCAGGCACCAGGAATCTCATGAGCCAGTCGATGCGCGACATTCTTATAGTGTTCTGGTGAATCGTAGGTGACACTACTGGGACAGATGACGACCTCAGCCCCATAAGCACGTAAAAGGCTACGCTTCTCTTCGCTGACTTTATCGGTCATGACAAAAATACAGTGGTAACCTTTAATGGCAGCAGCTATGGCCAATCCATGACCAGTGTTGCCACTGGTTGGTTCGACGATAGTTCCACCTGGACGCAGGAGGCCACGCTGTTCGCAATAGTCGATCATGGCCGGGCCAATACGGTCTTTGACGCTTCCACCCGGATTGAACATCTCCATTTTTGCCAGTACCAGGGGTGACACACCGCTAGCGACACGATTGAGGCCTACCAGCGGAGTATCGCCCATTATATCAAGAATGGATGTATAATAATGCATTTCGCTTGTAGCAGATGAAGGTGTCGTATCGTTATTCATTTTTTTGATCAATTCCTCTTGTTTATCTGCCTCGCAGTATATAGTGAGCCAGCGTCGCCAGCATATGCCTTGACAGGGATAGTATAGCACATCTACCCCTCCTCCCCATGATGACCGCAAGGGTCATCACTACTATATGACGGCTTCGCAGGCCGAGGTATCGTGTATAGTAGTGATGACCCTTGCGGTCATCATGGGGAGGAGGGGCCGTCATCATGCGGCGGGGACCCTCATCATGCAGCGAGGGCCGTCATCATGCCCGACACAAAACATGACGCCCACCCTCATTTATCAGCCAGCACGACCTTAATCTGGTCAAGCGATGCCGGGAGATGATCGGAGCCAAAGGGCAGGTGTATCTGGACAGCTGCCACGCCTGGCTGTTGATTGAGATAGGCAATGGCTGCAACTGAGGTGGCACCACGCATGTTTTGTTTCCACTTGTCGATCTGCTGTGTTGAGAAAACGTATATCCATACTTCATGCATAGATACACTCAAGTAGACAATACCATTCCGAGCCGTCTCAACCATCTGCGAAGCATCCATGATGGGAGAATCTTTCAGATGATAATTGCTATCCAGCGTTTGTGAAGCTTGCTGGCTCAACAACTGTGCTGCAACACGACTGGCATCGTTACGATTATAGACAATAGCTGTTGCAGACAGAGTCATATGTACCGTGAGAGAGTCAGTCACGGTACCTACGGGGCTACTTGATGAAACAGTTGTGGTATAGACAGGCTGTCCAGCAATGACATCATCAGGATGCAGCTGCTGCGAGATTTGTTTCTGTGCTTGCTGCTGTAACTGCTTGCTCAGGGCACTGCTAGCATTGTCAATATCTTGCTGGGCCACGACATGAACTACACTGGCATCAATGCCGCCGCTAAAGGCACTGGGGTTGGTGACCGTGAGACCATTGCAACATTTAGTGGCCAAAGCATTCGCAGGAATATTCCCCACGGTCCCGGCAGATACAGCGACGGCAGAGGTCGAGGCACTGCCGTCCTGCCCAGACTGCCGTGGAGGAACATCAACCGCTTGTGTTGTTTGTATCTGCACGTTGGTTGTAGTCGTGAAGGTCTCACCAGCCGGGACAGAGATGAGATCGTCATGACTATTAGTAAACAAGACTGTTCCTGTGGCCTGCACAGCTGCTACTGACTCCGTGCCAGTAGTGGTAGTGGAACGGCTAGCTTTGGCACTGGTCGGCACAAAGAGATCGGGAATGGTGCGCGTAGTCATATCTGGCCGCCGTGTCTGCGGCGAAGCAGTGAGCAGGTACGTATCGTGCAGCATTTTACTTTGGGCAGTGACAGAGATAGTAGCGGTCGGGTCGGCTCCCAACAGAGGTACGCCAACTGGCAAGAGACCTACTCCCAGTACACGTGGCACGATCAGCAATACGAGCAACAGAATGGGAACCGATGTAGCAGCAACGACAGACAGAACGAAACGCCTACGATGCTGCTGTACAGGTTCAGTTGTGCGTTGCCGGTTATTCTTGAAAGCATCAGTTGTGTGTTGCCTGACATGTCTATAGGCAGGAACCGCTGGGATCAGTGGAACGGGAGGTTTCACACGATGCTCCTCCAGGACTGGGGTTGGCGCAGGCGGTTCCGGTGGCAGCAAAGGCGTAGAGCTAGGATGTGCCGAAAAAGAATAGATATCGCCAACATCGTCAAGCTCAATGGGTGGACCTTGAATGGCAGCCAGAAAGGATTGGCGCAGTTCGGCAACGCTGGCAAAACGCTCCTCTATGCGTTTCGCCATGGCGGCACTCACCACCTCACCCAGTTCAAGTGGAATGGATGCGTCATGGTCACAGGGCGAAGGGATAGGGGCCGAGAGCTGCATCTTGATCACTTCAACTTCATCGGGATCATCGTATGGCAGCTTGCCTGTGAGCATCTGGTAGAGAAGCACACCCAGCGCATAGATATCACTGGCAGTGGTGACAATGCCTCGCGTCTGTTCGGGAGCCATATAGTGGGGAGTCCCCGGTACCTGTTCTAGAGGAATAGGCTTACCAGCTTGCTCTAATTCGGCCTGTCGCGATGTACGTACCAACCCAAAGTCAGCCAGATAGATATAGGGTTCGCCACTGCGCTGCTCCTCTAAGAGGACATTTGAGGATTTGATATCACGGTGAATAAGTCCTTCATCGTGGGCATACTCCACCGCATCAAGAAGTTGCTGATAGATGGCAGAGACCTTGTTGAGATCGGGCAGGCTACGGCGTAGGTAGCTTGTCAGCGTTCCCCCTTCAATGTAGGGCATGACCAGATAGAGCAGTTTCTGTTCATCGCCATACTCGATCAAGGGCAGAATGTGAGGGTGATGCAAGCGTGCGATAGTACGCGCCTCACGCACAAAGCGGCGCCGCATATCTTGATCAGAAGCGTAGTCGCCAAGAATGACCTTGATGGCTACGCGCCGATCAAATGCGGTGCGCTGCCTCCCCTCATAGACAGCTCCCATGCCGCCCATGCGAATACGCCGGATAACATCATAATTGCCAAGCTGCCTACCTTCCAGCTCCAGCATTGCGTGGACTTATCCTTTCCTAAAATTACTTGCCTACAGGGGATGTGATTGGAACGGGCGTCGTCGCCGGTGTGGATGTGGGCGGCCCCTGTAATCCCGGCACAGACTGGATAATGATCTGAATTTGCGTGACATCGGTTGGCAGAGTGGACCCATTCGCACCGCTGATCTCGATCGTGCCCACCGAGTCGACCCCCGGCTGTTGCTCCAGAATCGCTTTGGCCTCCGGTTTGCTCTTGCCCGCGATGAGCTTCTTCAGATTAGCGATCTGCGTATCGGTAAACTGGAACACCCAGATCCCCTCGGCTTTGATGCGCAGATCGATATTGCCTTGTGTATCGTTATTCACCTGCACAATCTGCGTCACCAAGTTGCCCACCAGCTTATAGTCCGTTGACAAGTCTTTGGAAGCCTGCTGCCGCAGCAAATTAGCCGCGATGGTCTCTGCCCCCACCTGATCATAGACGTCTCCGGTGCAAGTCACGGTGACGGTCACGGTGACTGTATCGGCCTGATCACCTGCCGCATGATCAGAGGTCACGTCCGTTTTGCAGGTGGGCTGATGATCAAGAAATTGCTCATTGGCCTGTTTCTTCAGATTAGGCGAAGCCAGAGCCTGACGCTGCAGCGGAGCCTTGAGAGGATTGGCTGCACTGTCAATATCGCTCTGTTGGACAATCTTTACACTAGAGGCGTCCTGCCCTCCGCTAAAGGCATTGAGATTCTGCACACTGATCGCGCTGTTACCACAACAAAATTGGTTAATTGCTAAAGCTGCAATGTTACCGCTTGCGCCACGAGGATCAGCATAAGCATTAACAGTCTGTACTCCGCGGCCATTAGGAGTTGCCGCGGGAATATCTACATCACTAGATAACTTAATCTGTACATTGCCAACCGTAAAAACAGTGTTAGAGGCACTAACAAGCTCATCAACGTTATTGCCATTGTAGAAAGTCAATGTCCCTGTGGCAGCCAGTGCGGGAAAGTTCTTCACCCCTGTCGCATTGACCGTTTTGGACTGTGTCTCTGCCGGAGAAGTCAGCAGACGTGCCCTTACCTGACGTTTGGAACTGTTAGGGGTACCTTTGACAATGGCCTGGATGACATAGAAATTCAGCTCATCGGCGTGCTTGGGGACGATGGTCACCGTAGCCGAGGGGTTGCCGACAGGCAGCGCATGGGTTAATGCACTGCCCAAGGCACCAAACGTGCCAGGAGCCGCCAGAGCTATCGTGCTATACAAAGCCACAGAAACGAGCAACAACGCAGCTAACACTAAGAGCAAGAGAGCCAGCCTGCGACGACGCGGTGGGGGAGTACCAGTACTCCCTGGTCTGGGAGGGGCACTACTAGGACTAGGAGTAGGTGTGACCTTAGCTGCTCCTACCGCTCCCGCTCCTACTCCGGCACCTACCACTGCTGCGCCAATAGCAGCTTTCTTTCCACGGTCGCGCCGTCTCTGGATAGGTGTCACTTTGGCTTCGTCATCAGGGCTACTCTCAGGCAGTGGGACAACGGGGGGAACAGGGATTTTCCTGGTAGTGCGGCCACTACTTTGTGGGGTGGGCGAGAAGGTGATAATTCCTCCATTATCCGCATGCTCATCTGCATTGACGGCATCGGCAGATGGCGGCGGCAGAGCATCTTGTTGCTCAGGGGTGCCACTTACCGAGTCATCGGCAGTGGTTGGCGCAGACGGAGGAGCGGGCAGAGCAAGATCATCATCCACTTTATCATTACTCGGTGCCGCTGGTGCTAGTGGCTCTACGTTGTTCTGTCCATCGGCAGGAGGTGGCTGCTCTTCAGGTGGGTGCATGGAATGCTCGCCAGCGTAGACTGCCGCTGCTCCTGCCCCCAAACCAAGACCCAGACCCAAAGCGCCACCATTGGCATGTGGCTCATCTTCTTTCACATCAGCATGACCAGCGTCGGCAGAGGGTGATACCATTTGCTCCTGAGCTTCACCGGTAGAAGCTGGAGGTTGCGTAGAGGGAGTTGAGGCTGGACTAGCAGGAATAGATTGGAGTTTGGATTGACGCCCAAAAGGCCAACCTCGTCGAGTCGCTCGTGCGGCCTCATTCTCTTGCTGGAGCGATTGCCTATAGTTATCCAATGAGGTAAAGAGTGTAAAGCGTCGCTGGCGTGCAAATTCAGCGGGACTGGAGCCATGTGGTGCCACGATCACCAATGTGGCATCCAGCTTGTTCCGCATATTTTTTAAGCCATCAAAGTCCACAGGCCGCTGAAAGGCTTTATTCTGACCAGGCAGAACAACCGCAATTTGTTTGCGTTTCAGCCTCTCTTGCGTCAAAATAGCAGCTAAGACACTCTCTCTGTCATCATTAGGGGCCACATAAATAATGCCAATAGTCGAACTGCGGGGATCATTCGCGCCTAATAAATCAGAACCATTTCCCTGTCTCATCGTCGTACCCTCTTATCTCGCAAAGTGATATGTTGTCATTTTACAATATATTTCAGGATTCATAAAGGTATTTGGTAGCTTTCTTCCCTCAAACATGGTTCAAATAGAGGTGTTAGCGTACATGTGATGCAAACTCAAAACTGTCACCTCTGTTTGAACATTATGTGAACAACGCCTAAAAGAAAAGAACGGAAGAATGATTAGTTCTTCGCTCCCTGATAACTACTACAAACTACGTATGCAGCAATACAGTCTTCGTACTATATCGCGCCTTCTCCCAATCTAGCACTCCCCGAAACGTCTCTTTAAATTCGTCTAGAGCCATCTTATATTCTGCCTCACCTGGCATATCACTCTGCTTCCAGACCAGTTGCATCTCAATCGTGCCAGCAGCTTCATCAATTTCAGAGATATAGCGATCTACCGTCCCATGAAATAAATGCTGTTTTTGCTGGCGCATCGTTCTCAGTCGCTCCATAAACACACCCTGTTGCCCCTCACAAACTGGCACAGTAATTACTGTAATAAGAAACATGGCTTCACTAGGCGACTCCCGCCAGGGAGGAGTTTGCTTGCGTGGCCGACCGGTTGCGCTTTTAAGCTCGAACTGCTCAACAGATTCTTCCGAGACAAAAGTGGCATGTGCGACTCTGAGAACACTCAAGCGTCCTTGTTCGATAAATGTGTATACTCTCTTGGGATCGACACCTAGTCTTCTGGCCGCTTCTATAACAGAGATATATCCCGTGATTTCTGAGAAATTCTGATTCGTTGTCATTGCTCAAATTTACACTACCTACAGATATTCAAAAGACCTTATTAAAGGCTCTTACAAAAAGGTCAATATTATGCTATAATCTCTTTCGACACACCTTTCAAAATTACTCATAAGCTGATACACCGAAAGAGAGGGCTAATATTATGTCAACACACCTCCCTACCTTTCACGATGAAGGGCAGCAGCAATTTGATCCTACTCTTCCCTTCACACCCGAAAACCAAGCTGAGGTAGCGCGGCAATTGCTATTGCCCTGGCAACTGAGCGAACTTATAGGTGGTGCTGTACCCGCGTCGCTTGATCTATCACAGGTGCGGCGTGTGCTAGATGTGGGTTGTGGAGTTGGTGGGTGGGTACAAGAGATGGCCGGGCGTTATCCCGCTATAGAGGCGATTGGTGTGGATAGAAGGGCTTATTTTGTCGAGCAAGGACAGGAACTCGTAAGTGATATGAGAAATGCCACGTTATTGGTAAAGGACATCTTTGCCCTACAAGATACCTTTGCGGCTGGCTCTTTTGATCTGATACATATGCGCTTTCTGGGCGGTGAGGTGGCTTTCCAACAGTTTCCCGCGCTGATACAGTCTTTAGTAAAGTTATGTCGCATAGGAGGATGGCTGGTATGGACGGAGGCAGAGCTGCCACAAACAAATAGTGATGCCTGCAATTGCTTGGAGTCGATGGTGCTGAGCGGACTATTGAGAGCAGGACGAGCCTTTGCTCCTGGTTATTCTTTGCAGCTAGGTATTTTTAACTGGATGGAGCATTGGTTACGCGAAATTGGCTGTACCATTGTGCAAGATTCTGAGTATACAATTGACGTTTCCGCCAGAACCCGAATGCACAGGATATTTGCACATCAAATGTGGGCTTTTGGACATCAGATACGCCGTTTCCTGCTAGAGATGGAGATAGTGTCGGCAACAGTTTTTGAAGAGATGCTGTCACAGATGCAACGAGAGGTGCGGGCAGAAACGTTTCGTGGTATCTGCCCATTACGCACGCTAGTTGCCATTAGGCATCAAGTTAACACACGATAGGTCATTGATCAATCACGTCCCTACAACCTTCACTTGACACCTATGGAGCGCAATTCATAGCACCTCTACCATCACCCGCAAGGATGGAGGTCCAAACTTTTGTTACTTGCTTATTGGGGATGTGATTGGAACGGGCGTCGTCGCAGGTGTCGATGTGGGCGACCCCTGTAATCCCAGCACAGGCTGGATAATGATCTGAATTTGCGTGACATCCGTTGGCAGAGTAGACCCATTCGCACCGCTGATCTCGATCGTGCCCACCGAGTCGACCCCCGGCTGGTGCAGCAGAATCGCTTTGGCCTCCGGTTTGCTCTTGCCCGCGATGAGCTTCTTCAGATTAGCTATCTGCGTATCGGTAAACTGGAACACCCAGATCCCTTCGGTTTTGATGCGCAGATCGATATTACCTTGCGTATCGTTGGTCACCTGGATAATCTGCGTCACTAAGTTGCCCACCAGCTTATAGTCTGTTGATAAGTCTCTGGAGGCTTGTTGCCGCAGCAAGTTCGCCGCGATGGTCTCTGCCCCCACCTGATCATAGACGTCTCCGGTGCAGGTCACCGTGACCGTCACGGTGACCGTATCGGCCTGATCACCTGCCGCATGATCAGAGGTCACGTCCGTTTTGCAGGTGGGTTGATGATCAAGAAATTGCTCATTAGCTTGTTTTTGCAGATTGGGTGAGGCCAGAGCCTGATTCTGCAACGGAGCTTTGAGAGGATTGGCTGCACTGTCAATATTGCTCTGTTGGACAACCTTTACGGTAGAGGCGTCCTGCCCACCACCAAAGTCATTGTTGTTTTTGACACTGATCGTGCTGCTGCCACAACAGTACTCGTTAATAGCTCCAGCGGCAATATCACCGCTTGAACCAGGAGGGTCGGCATAGGCCGGAACGTCTATTGAGCCGGGTACACCCGCACTGACGGTTGCGGGAATATCCACATCTTGAGTCATCTTGATCTGTACATTGCCAACGGTGAAGATGTTGTCAGAGGCCTTTACAAGCTCATCAACATTATTACCATTGTAAAATGTTAACGTTCCCGTGGCAGCCACTGCGGGAAAGTTCTTCACGCCTGTGGCATTAACCGTTTTGGACTGTGTCTCTGCCGGAGAAGTCAGCAGACGTGCCCTTACCTGCCGTTTGGAACTATCGGGGGTGCCTTTGACAATTGCCTGGATGACATAGAAATTCAGTTCATCGGCGTGCTTGGGAACGATGATCACGGTAGCGGTTGGGTTGCCGACAGGGAGCGCATGGGTTATTGCACTGCCAACGGCAAATGTACCAGGAGCAGCCAGAGCTATCATGCTACACACAATCACGGAGACGAGCAACAGCGCAGCTAACACTAAGAGCAAGAGAGCACGCCTGCGACGACGACGCGGCGGGGGAGTGCCAGCACTCCCTGGTTTGGGAGGAGCACCACTAGGACTAGGAGTAGGTGTGGCCTTAGCTACTCCTGCTACTCCCGCTCCCACTCCGGTACCTACCACTGCTGCGCCAACAGCAGCTTTCTTTCCACGGTCGCGCCATCTCTGGATAGGTGTCACTTTGGCTTCGTCATCAGGGCTACTCTCAGGCAGTGGGACAACGGAGGAAACAGGGATTTTTCCAGAAGTGCGACCACTACTTTGTGGGGTGGGCGAGAAGGTGATAATTCCTCCATTATCCCCATGCTCATCTGCATTCGCTGCATCGGTAGATGGTGGCGGCGTAGTAGATTGTTGAGAAGGCGTATTACTGACCACAGGATTATTGACAGTGGACGGATGAGGTACAGGCTTTTCAACAGGTAATCCTGATAATTGAGCCAGTTCATCCTTTTTAGGTGGAGCTATTTGTGGTTGAACAGGAGGTGGAGTTACAGCGATACGTACACTCTCCCAAAATAGAGAAGCACTGGCAAAACGTTTTGTCTGATCCTCAGAAAGGGCAATGAGAATGACATCATCTAATGCCTTTGGCAAACTAGGATTTATTGAGCTTGGACGTGAAGGTCCTTCTATGACAATACGGTTGTGAGTAGATAAAGATTGATGAAAAGGTAGTTTACCCGTACATAGTTGATAAAGAATTACACCAAGCGCAAAAATATCACTAGCCTGTGTTGACTTTCCACGAAATTGTTCCGGGGCCATGTATGACAATGAACCACCTTCAGCAAACGTATGGTGAGTAGCATCTACACGTACTGCTAAGCCAAAATCACTGAGAATAGCGTGTATTGAACCATCAGGTAGATTCCGCAAGAGAATATTATGAGGCTTTAAATCGCGGTGAATAATGCCCTGCTCATGAGCATATTGCACAGCACTACATAACTGGGCAAAAATACGTAGTGTTTCCCCAAAGGGATATGGTTGCTCAGGCCGGAGACGCTTAGAGAGATCGGTACCCGGCACATACTCCATGACAATATAGGGAATCACAGAGCCATGTGATCCATCCACTAACTCCCATTTCACCGTATCATAAATACGTAAAATATGCGGATGGTTCCATCCAAGTACTTGAGATGCTTCTTTCTGAAAACGCTCAAGTACCTCTTGATCAAAACAGTCCTCTTTAATGACTTTAATAGCAACCTTGCGCTTTTCTTTCTCATCCCATGCTAAACAGACATCGGCCATTCCCCCCTGACCGAGCAGACCATCCAGCCTGTATCGCTTACCCAAGCGTTTTATAGGATGTCCATAACGCCATAGCTCCATGCAACATGCTCCCCAAGTTTTTACGAAGTCACAGTGAATTTTTGAATGTAGCGTCTATATGGAATTGCATATTGATATTCGGTTGGATTATCTCATATATATGGAGATAAATGCAAGAGATGAATGGCCGCCCCCTCCATGATGGCCGCCCCCCACCCCATGATGACCGCAAGGGCCATCACTACTATACTCCGGCTTCGCAGGCCAACGCATCCGTATATAGTAGTGATGACCCTTGCGGTCATCATGGAGGGGGCGGTCATCATGGAGGGGGCGGCCATCATGGGGGAAGGCGTACCCTAATCCCGTGGCAACGTAACATTCATAAGATGGTACTGCATCTTCAGAGCAATGATACGTGCCACAGCCTCATCCACACGTTGCATCGAGAGGAGACCATCATGGAGAGCTTGTTTGAAAGCATAGATCACGGCCTGTGTGCGTGTACTGCCCATGGGACTCAGGATCATATCGTTACCGGCCTGGATAGCTAGCACCGCCGCTTCTGGCTCACTCCACTGTGCGGAGATGCCGCCCATATAGAGGGCATCGGTGAGTACCACGCCATCGTAGCCTAGCTCTTTACGGAGGATGTCGGTCATGAAGATGTGTGAGAGCTCTGCGGGCATGGTCGGATCGATAGCGGGCATCAGCACGTCGGTTGACATGATCATTCCAGGTCGCATCATGGGGTCCGATGAGTTGATGAACGTCTTATATGGCGCGAGTTCGGTTGCATAGATCTGCTCTCGTGAGCGATTATCGGTGGGCAGAATATCGTGTGCGTCGTAAGGTGTATTGCCCAGGCCGCCTGGATAGTGTTTCAGACAGGCAATCAGTCCATGGCTCTGCATAGCCTCGATATAGGGACCGGCATAGGTGATCACCGCATCGGCAGTGGTGCCAAAGGTACGATCAACGGTGTCGGTGCCAGGAACCAGCATCACGTCGACGTCGGGAGCTAGATCGGTATTCAGACCGAGTGCGAGCAGGTCATGAGCCATCTTCGTTCCTTGCTGGCGATCAAAATCCAGGCTCCCCGATTGAGCAATCTCCCAGGGTCCGGGCCGCGCCCCATAGATATGTTCCAGGCGATTGACATACAAGCCGCCTTCTTCATCGACCGAGATCAGCAGAGGAATCTTCGTCCGTTGTTGAGCCTGGCTGGTGGTGGCCTTGGCCTGATCAGCAGTCTGGAGGTGAGATTCATACATAATCATCCCACCGACGTGCAACTGGGTAATCATATAGTCCAGGTCATCGGAATAGTTGTTCTGCTCACTCTCGGTCATAATCATCTGACCCAGCTTCTCATCCAGCGACATGTGCGTGACATACAGATTGGCAAGCTCTCTGTAAGTCATATGATCAACAAGATGCCAGAGCTCGTTCATCTGAGATGGAGTATAGGGAGATTTGACAAAAGGACCTACTGATCCTGTGGGCACATGAGCCTGCTTACTCGCAGCAAGCGATCCGCTTGAACCGAAATGCATTAACAGACTGGTCAGGACAACGATCACACTCAGCGCGACGAGAGCCAGGGAGACAAACAGGCTGATCCTACGCCTCCCTGACCGTGATCCGCGCAACCTGGGAGGCTGTTCCAGATCACTTCCGGTCTCGTTCTGGGATGGCGGGATACCTTGAGATTGTTCTGCATTTTGAGGCATAGCATTTCCTACAACGATGCGTTTTTGCTAACTATAGCAAATTAATCTACTCGTGGCAACAGGATTTGGAATTCTGTTCTCCCACCGCAGCACCATCGCTCTTCCATCCTTTTTTACCCAATTTGGGCTCCCCCCACTCCTACATGATTTAAGACCATCAGTTGGTCAGCACTTTTTCTGGGCGTAACACCACAAGGACGCGTTGGGGATCGTTCCTCACCATCTCTACCATTTGTTCAGCACGCTCTGGCGGTGCGTATTTCTCGATAATGGGACGAGCAAGCTCAGCCACATCCTGCTCAATAATCTCAGCACGCCCATACGCCACCACATACTTATGAGTTTCGACATCATCAACAATGAGTGAGATAGATGGATCTCGCTTGAGATTTACATACTTGACGCGATCTTTTGTCGTGGTAAAGAAAAAGGATGTGCCATCCCACGCAAACCAGACTGGTGTGAGCTGAGGTCCTCCCTGAGTGCGGTTGACCCCGATAATCGCATTATTGGTTTTTGAGAGCAGAGCATGCTGTTCTTCAGTAGTCATCATCAATGGTTCTCCAATTCATGTAACAGTATTCAGGAACGCTGGGACAAAGAACAAAGTCTATCCCTTCCCTATGGAAATAGAGATACTATAAAAAGTATAGTAAGTCAAGAGATGAGTTCTCCAGTATTATCAGAAGAGGCTGTTGGTAGGCTGCGGCATTGCAATGCCGCAGCCTACCAACAGCCTCTTCTGATAATACTAGCAACCTGCTAGCGAGGGCCAGCGTTACGTACATCATCATTGGGTAAAGTGAACTGCTGGAAGTTCTTTTTGAAGCGAGCGGCGAGGTCTGTAGCCTGACGATCGTAGGCATCTTTGTCATTCCAGGTGTTGCGCGGAATGAGGATTTCACTTGGCACATGGGGGCACGAAGTGGGTGAGTGCAAGCCAAAGATGGGATCGGTGACTATTTCGACGTCGTCTAAAGCTCCACTGATAGCTGCTCGCACCATAGCACGAGTATAGTTAATGTTGATACGTTCACCAACACCGTAGGGCCCACCTGTCCAGCCAGTGTTGATCAGGTAGCAACGGACATTGTGCTTTTCGATGCGCTCACGCAGCAGGTTAGCGTACTCGCCTGGAGGAAGTGGCAGGAAAGCGGCACCAAAGCAGGAGCTAAAGGTAGCCTGGGGAGTGGTAACACCAGCTTCAGTACCCGCGAGCTTACTGGTATAGCCAGAGAGGAAGTAGTACATAGCCTGCTGGGTGGTAAGCTTGGAGATAGGAGGGAGTACGCCGAAGGAGTCGGCAGACAGGAAGATGACAGCACGAGGTTGCCCACCCCGACCGGACTCAATGACGTTGTCAATATAGTCAACGGGATAGGCGACGCGGGTATTCTCGGTTAGTGAGTCATCGTTGTAGTCTGGTTCACGTGTGCCTTCTTTAAGAACGACGTTTTCGTAGACCGACCCGAAGCGCACAGCATTCCAGATTTGCGGCTCATACTTTTTGGAGAGGTTAATACATTTGGCATAGCAGCCACCTTCAAAGTTGAAGACACCCCTGTCCCCCCAGCCATGTTCATCATCACCGATGAGGCGACGGCTGGGATCAGCCGAAAGGGTGGTTTTGCCTGTGCCAGAGAGACCAAAGAAGAGGGCAACATCGCCATCTGGCCCCTCGTTGGCCGAACAATGCATCGGCAACACATCCTCGGCAGGCAGAATAAAGTTGAGAACGGTGAAAATGGACTTTTTCATTTCACCCGCGTAACGTGTACCGGCAATCAGGACGAGACGTTCCTCAAAATCGATGATGATAGCAGCTTCTGAACGAGTGCCATGTATGCGGGGGTCAGTATGGAAGTTCGGAACACACAGAATCGTAAAGCCTGGACGTGGGCTGGCTAAATCGCTTTCATTGGCCCGCAGGAACAATTGACGTGCAAACAGGTTATGCCAGGCCAGTTCGGTGATGACTTGAATGGACATGCGATAATGTGGATCGGCAGCGGCAGCAGCATCCAACACGTAGACGTCGCGACCCTGTAAATAGGCAGAAAGACTACTGCGAACAGCCTCAAAGTTTTCTTGTGACATGGGATGGTTGTTATCGCCCCACCATATCCTCGGCCCCAAGCCCTGGTTGGAAACGATAAACTTATCTTTGGGAGAACGTCCGGTATGTACACCTGTAGTAGCAGCCAGAGCACCATTTGAAGCAAGAACGGCCTCTTTACGAGCCAAGGCATGTTCTACCAATACGGCAGGTGAGAGATTCCAGTGAATGGTCCCCAGATTGACCAACCCGTAGTTTTCCAGAGCCGTGCGACTCATCATGATTGTCATATGTTGTATTTCTCCTTTAAGCCTCTCCATTGAGCCTTTGTTCAGCGTGGGTGATAACTTCTAGCACAACACAAGGCTTGCGGAGTAGTCTGATCCTGATTAAGAGAAATCACTATACCTCAACCCTTACTGCGCACTAGAGGCTCATGACGCATACATCTGTATAAAAGTATACACTAATTTTGTTCGGCCTAACCACCGTTAGTTTATCAAACCTGACGAGGATTCTGCAAACTAAGCTGCATATCCACTACAGGTAAGAAGCCAATAAAAGGTGAGGTTAAAGTTAGCAAAAGGACATCAATAAAAACTTTTGGTTATGGGTTACAAAAAAAATTTGCATAGATCTGCGTTTCATCGCGCTTGTCATATATCCTATAAGCAGAGTACAATAGGAGCATACTCATAATAATATTCCCTCGCCTGTGGCTTGCGTGGAATTTGAAAGGTAGCGTGAGATATGGCTCAACACTCGCATTCGCACTTAGGGGACTCCTGGTCTGGATGGTCAACGATTTCTGCGGAGAAGACGACGAGCTTCACTATCTGGCTCACCGGCCTTCCTGGTAGTGGTAAAGCCACATTGGCACAGATAGTGAAACAGGCGTTGACAGTTCGCGGTTA
>WNGG01004231.1_pt1 | contig 16784 bp, 12 predicted proteins | sample 5400661 | NCBI WGS metagenome assembly WNGG01 (sample SAMN13153372, study PRJNA577476) | soil metagenome | isolation source: 100 cm soil or saprolite under Garry oak tree replicate 1 | place: USA:California | collected 2016-06-15 | reverse complement strand
ACGTGGCCGCGGCGATGTAGGGGTACTGGTCCGCCGTAACGTCGAGCCCCGCGGCGCGCGCCGAGTCGACGCGGGCGAGGACGCGCGGCATCCGTCCCCAGTTGTCGCGTCCCGACACCTTGAGATGCGAGATCTCCGCCGGGATGCCGGCCTCCCGGACGATGCGGAACAGTTCATCCAGCGCCGGATCGATCCGTGTCCCCTCGTTCCGCATGTGGCTCGCGTAGATCCCGCCGTGGCGGCGCGCGACCTTGGCGAGCGCGATGATTTCGTCCGTCGTCGAGTAGCTCGCCGGTGCGTACTCGAGTGCGGTCCAGACGCCGAGGGCGCCCTGCTCCATCAGGGTGTCCACGAGGGCGGTCATGTGCGCCAGCTCGCCCGCCGTCGGCTGCCGGTCCTCCTTGCCGACGACCGCGAGGCGCACCTGCGTCGCGCCCACGAACGTGGCGATGTTCACCGTCGAGCCGTTCCTGGCGAGCTCTGCGAAATAGCCGTCGAGGTCGCGCCAGTCCTCGCGGTACCGGTATTTCTTCATCGCGTCCGAATCGTCCAGAACCAACCGATCGGTGAGCGGGGCCACCGAGCCGCCCTCGCCCGTCACCTCGGTCGTGATCCCCTGCGTGACCTTGCTGAGCACGCGGTTGTCGATGAGGACGTTGATCTCGGACTGGCCCATCATGTCGATGAACCCCGGCGCTACCACGAGCCCGCTCACGTCCAACGTCTCGCGAGCCTGCGATCCGTCGACCACCCCGACCGCCGCGATGCGGTCGCCCGCCAGCGCCACGTCGCCCCTGTAGCGCGGGTTTCCCGTCCCATCGACGATCCAGCCGCCCCGGAGCACGACGTCGAACGGGGTGGGGGTGCCGACCGGCTGGCGCGCCGGCCGTTCACAGGCGGTGAGCGCCACGAGGAGGGCGGTCTGCCTGACCGCCTGACCGCCTGACCGCCAACGCATCAGTGCCATGTTCTCCTCAACGAATCGGGTCGTATCAGTCGCCCCCGGACCATCACCCAGGCGATGCGCCGCGTCGCCCCGATGCTCTTCGCCGGGTCGCCGTCCAGGACCACGAGGTCTGCGACCTTACCCGGTGCGAGCACGCCCAGCGAGTCGGCGCGGAGCAGCTGTGCGCCCCGGCGCGTGGCGGCGGTGATGGCCTCGAGCGGCGTGAGCCCGGCCGTGACCAGGAGGCTCATCTCCTCGTGCAGCGACAGCCCCGGAACGAGCAGCTGATTCGCGGCGTCCGACCCGGCCGCGATCAAGCCGCCCGCCCGCTTGAACTCGCGCACGAACTGGTCCTGGCGCGCGCGCGCGCGCCGGAACGCCTGGAAATCCGCGGGGCGCCAGCCGGCGCGCTGCAGCAGTCCGGCGACGTCCCGCACGCTCGCCGCCGCGGCCGGCACGTCTTCCATACCGGGGCGCGACAGCAGGGTGGGGTTGTCGAGCCGCGAGAGCGTCTCGTGCAGGACGAGCGTGGGCACGAGGCCCACGCGCGTCGCCGCGAGCGCTCGGGCCACGCGCGCCACCGCCGCAGAGTCCAGCCCGGCCCATCCCTTCTCTTCGAGCGTCCATCCAGCCAGGAAGCGGTCGTGCGCCTGGAAGTACGGCGCAGGGTCCGGCGCCGCGGCCTGCACCACGCCGGCCATGTGCTCGAGCGACTCCACCCCGGCCCGGGCGGCGGTGATCGCGTCGGTCTTCCCCAGATGCGCGGCGACCGGAAGCCGCAGGGTGGCCGCCTCGTCCATGATCGCCGCAAGGAGCTGCGGCGTGATCTTCGTGTAGATCTTCACCAGGTCCGTCCCGGCGACGGCGCGCTGGTCGACGGCCTGGCGGCCCTGACCGGGGGTGGCGACGCCCGTCGCCGCCGGATAGGTCGGGGGCACGCCGTCGATCATCGCGCCCGCGGTGTACATGCGGGGGCCCAGCACGGAGCCCAAGTTCACGGCGCTGCGCAGCGCGATGCACGAGTCGGTGCCGCTCGCGCCCAGGTCCCGCACCGTCGTGACGCCCCAGACGAGATAGCGCTCGATCGCCCAACGCTCGACGTGGGCGTGGGAGTCGATGAGTCCGGGGATGATCGTCTTGCCGGTCAGGCTGAGCACGCTCGCGCCCCTCGGCACCTTCACCTCGTTGACGCGCGCGGCCACTTCGATGTGCCCCGCCTTGACGAGGAGCAGCGCGTCCTCGACCGGTCTGCCGCCCGAGCCGTTGATCAGCGTCGCGCCTTCGAGCGCGATCACGCCGTCGCCGGGCGCCTTGCAGGCGGCGAGCAGCAACGCCAAGGCGGCCCCCCGACCGCCTCTCACCTGGGGTCGCTCGATGTGTGGTCGTGGAGAATGAGCCACCGACTGCCGCGCTTCTGGAGCAGGAGCGTGAACGGCCCGCTCGCCGTCACCGAGCCGCCCCGGTGCAGCGCGAACCGGGCGGTGCACAGCGCCAGGTCGACGGTGAGCGGGCGCACGCGCACCTCATCGAACGTGAGCGAGTCACGCGTCTTGCCGGGCGCGAAGTAGGCGGCCTGGTAGCGGTCGAACAGCTTCTGCCAGCCGTACAGCACGTGCCCGCCGGAGACGTAGCTCGTGAGCGAGTCTGGGGCATAGTCGCTCATGAAGCCGGCGAGATCGCCGCGGTTCCAGTCTCCGGCGCTTCGGGACAAGAGCGCCGCGATCTCTCGCTGCGGGTCGCCGAGCGGCACCTTCGGCGCCGCGCAGGCAAGGATGAACGCGCCGCTCATGCCCCAGGCCCAACGCCGTGCACCCACGATCATTCCTCTTCGTTGCGAAGTCGCCCCAACGTACTTTCCATCATGGCCGACGCAAGCCGCCACGACGCGGGATCCCTCGTCGAGGCGTAGCGCGCGCTCAAGCCCTACACGATTCAGGCGATGGTGACGCAGGGGACTGACTGGGAGGGCTCGAGAAAGTACCGCGGGAGCGTCTCGAGGAGATGGCCCGAGCCATCCGCGAGGCGCTCCCGCAGTGTGACGTCGAGGTGTTCTAGCGGCGGCGCTTGCTCGCCGCCTTCTTCTTCTTCCCGCTCCGCTTGGCCTTGGCCTTGGGCCGCTTGCGGGCGGCCTGCTTCGCCTTTGGCCGCTTGGCCGCTTTCTTCGGCTTCTTCGCAGCCCGCTTCGGCCTCGGAGCCCTCATCGGCTCCTCCTCCATCGACCCCGGCGTTGGTGCGGGCGCGGGCGGCGGCGGGAACGTCGGCTCCACCATGCCGGAGCCGGTCCAGCTGCTCTCTGAGAAGTCGCTTGACTTGAGCATCCGATTTCTCCTCGCTGGTTGTCCGTGGGGGTGGCCTATAGCTTACGCGAGGAATGCCGTCACGCAAGTGAGCACGCCTCGAAGGCGGCGATCCCATGGACCGCTAGGGAACGCGCGAGCCGCGCCTCCCGCCGCGCTGACAAGTTAGCTTGACAACGACACTTACGGGCGCTTACGTTGGCGCGGCTATGGTTGCTCGCGGCATCACCTTGATGGTCTTTGCAGTCCTCATGCCCGGCGGCGCCGTGGCTCAGAGCGTGGCGGAAGTTCAGGTGGCCCCGCCGTCGGTGACGATCAAGGTCGGCGAGCGGGCCGCGCTGCTCGCCACGGCGTTCGACCGCGCCGGCAACGTGATCCCCACCGTAACGTTCATCTGGTCTTCGAACAACCTCGCGGTCGCGAAGATCGACAACGAGGGCACGGTGACGGCCGTCGGTGGCGGCGTGGCGCTCATCGAAGCGCGCGTGGGCGCACGTCGGGGCCAGGCGGCGGTGCAGGTGATCGCGTCCCAGCTGCCGCCCGTATCCGGTGCGCCTCCGCCCGCCTCCCAGCAGCCGCCCGCCGAGCCGGTCGCGCCGGCGGCCGATGGGCTTGCGGGGCAGCCGCCCGGCACCGGGCCTGCGTCCGTGCTGCGGATCGAGCCGCCCACGGTGTACCTGCTCCCCTCCGAGAACACGCGGGTCTACCCGCGCCCGCTCAAGGAAGACGGCTCGCCCGCAGCCCCCGTGTCGGTGACGTGGAGGTCATTGCGGCCGGACATCGCGAGCGTGGATCAGAACGGTCTCGTCGTCGCGCTTGCGCCGGGCCAGGGGACCGTCCAGGTCACGAGCGCGACCGGCGTCACGGCGACGGCCCCGGTGGTGGTCCAGCAGAGCGACATCGCGATCTTCGAGCCGACTCCGGTCGCGCTCTCGCCGGGAGGCGTCGACACGCTCCACGTGATCGTGCCCGCGCAGGGCAACCGGGTAGTAAGCCCCGTCGCGATGCAATGGGCCACGGCGGACCCCAACATCGCGCGCGTCTCACTCACGGGCGTCGTGACCGCGGTTGCGCCCGGGCGGACGACGCTGCTGGTCTCCGGCCTGCTGCAGTCCAAGGTCATCGACGTAGTGGTGCACAAGTCGGTGGCCGAGCTGAGGGTGTCCCCCTCGTTCAAGCAGGAAGTGCCGCTGCCCATCGGGGGGACGGCGACGTTCCAGGTGCAAGCCCTCGCGGCCGACCAGACCCTGGTGCCGGAGGCGCCGCTGCGCTGGACGGTGGACGACCCGTCGCTCGCGGTGTTCGACCCCGCCACCGGAACGATGTCGGGGAAACGGGCCGGCAGGACGAGCTTGACGGTGAAAGGTCCGGGGCCGGGCTTGGCGGTGACCTGGCAGGTGCGGGTCATCGCCGCTGGGGTGAAGCTCTCCGCGTCCCGCATCGGCCTGCCGGTTAACCGTCGCTACGCGCTGCGGGCGAGTTTCACCGACGAGGCCGGGGCGGTGATCGGCCCGGCGACCGGCGTGGCCTGGTCCTCCGACAACCCGTCGGTCGCGGCGGTAGGTCAGGATGGAATGGTCACGTCCCTCGACTACGGCCACGCTCGCATTGTGGCCACCGCGCCCGAGAGTCGGCGGGCGACGACAGAGGTGTTCGTGCAGGGGGAGATCGTCGTCGCGAGCTCGCGCTCCGGCCGGTTTCAACTCTACGCCACGGATCGCTCCAGCGTGTCCCAGCTGCGCAAGATCATGGATGATCCGGCCGCGGCGACCCAGGCGGCGTTCTCACCGGACGGGTCGCGCATCGCGTTCGTCTCCACGCGCGACGGCCAGCCCGAGATCTACGTGATGGACGCGGACGGCTCGAACGCCGCGCGCCTCACCAACGCGCGGGCCGCGGACGCCGATCCCACATTCACGGGGGACGGTCAAGGCGTGGTGTTCACGTCGAAACGCAGCTCCCATCGCCAGATCTTCGTGCAGCCGATCACAGGCTCCGACGCGGTTCAGCTCACCCAGGAGCCCACGGAGAACTGGCAACCCGCCGTGTCACCCGACGGCGAGACCATCGCGTTCGTTTCGACGCGCGAGGGAAATCAAGACATCTGGCTGATGTCGAAGGACGGCTCGAATCAGCGGGCCTTCACCAAGACGCCGCAGGTTCGGGAGAGCTCTCCGCAATTCTTGCGTGACGGGTCGCTCGCGTACCTCGTCGAGCACAAGCAGGGCGGCCGCACGGTGACGCAGGTCGTCAAGGCCGACCTCGCTACCGCGCAGGTGACGCCCCTCAGCGGGTCCAATGTCTTGATCTCCGAGTTCGCCGTCTCCCGGGCCGGTGATCTCCTCGCTTTGGTGGGGGGCGAGAAGAACCTCTCCAGGGTATTCCTGCAGCCGGCGGGCGCCGCCGCGGGGACGCCCATGCCGCTCGCCGCCACCGGCTCCGAGCAGATGACCTCACCGGCGTTCATGCCGTAGCCGGGTGCGCGCCTGCCCGCCTTGACCCTTCGTCCCGCAAGCAGTCCGGCAGGGACGCCGGGTTGAATTTAATCGCCTAAGTGATTAAGTTGCCGCAACTTAGGTCACCAGACACCCGGCCCCTGACACCCGACACCCGTCTGCCATGACCGCACCCAACGCCCGCGAGCGCATTCTCCCGCGTCTCATCGAGGACGAGCTGAAGGAGTCGTTCCTCGACTACTCGATGAGCGTCATCGTGCAGCGCGCGCTGCCCGACGCGCGCGACGGTCTCAAACCCGTCCACCGCCGCATCCTGTACGCGATGCACGAGCTCGGTCTCGTGCCGGGCCGCCCCTACAAGAAGAGCGCCACCGTCGTGGGCGATGTGCTGGGCAAATACCACCCGCACGGCGACATCGCGGTCTACGATGCGCTGGTGCGGATGGTGCAGGACTTCTCGCTGCGCTATCCGCTCGTGGACGGGCAGGGGAACTTCGGGTCGGTGGACGGGGACCCCGCGGCGGCTTACCGCTACACCGAGGCGCGGCTCACGCGCATCGCGATGACGATGCTGGAGGACATCGAGAAGAACACCGTGGACTTCGTCGCCAACTTCGACGAGCGGCTCCAGGAGCCGACGGTGCTCCCGTCGAAGCTGCCGAACCTCATGGTGAACGGCGCCGCCGGCATCGCGGTGGGAATGGCCACCAACATCCCGCCCCACAACCTGAGCGAGGTGGTCCAGGCGATCAACCACCTGGTGGACCACGCCGACGCAGCCGTGAAGGACCTCCGGAAGTTCGTGCGCGGGCCCGACTTCCCCACCGGCGGGATCATCTACGGCCGCGACGGCATCCGGGAGTGCTACGACAAGGGCCGGGGGCGGATCGTGATCCGCGGGCGCGCGGTGGTCGAAGAGCGGGAGTCCACGGGGAAGCACCAGATCGTCGTGACCGAGATCCCGTATCAGGTCAACAAGAGCAACCTGGTCGCGCAAATCGCCGCGCTCGCCAACGCCAAGAAGCTCGAGGGGATCTCCGACCTGCGCGACGAGTCGGACCGCGAGGGGATGCGCATCGTCATCGAGCTGAAGCGCGACGCGGTGCCCGCCGTGGTCCTGAACCAGCTCTACAAGCACACCCAGATGCAGACCACCTTCGGCGCGATCATGCTGGCGCTCGTGGACGGCGTGCCGAAGGAGATGGACCTGAAGGAGCTGCTGCAGCACTTCATAGAGCACCGGCACACCGTCATCACCCGCCGGACCGAGTTCGAGCTGAAGCGCGCCCAGGACCGCGAGCACATCCTCGAGGGCCTGAAGATCGCGGTCGACCACATCGACGAAGTGATCAAGATCATCCGCAAGTCCAAGGACACGCCCACGGCGGACGCGGCCCTGCGCAAGCGCTTCGAGCTGTCCGAGAAGCAGTCGGCGGAGATCCTCAACATGCGGCTCGCGCGGCTCACCGCGCTCGAGATCTCCAAGCTCGAGGACGAGCTGAAGGAGGTCCGCAAGTTCATCAAGGAGTGCAAGGAGATCCTCGGCTCGAAGCCGCGGCGCCTGAAGATCCTGAAGGAGGAGCTCAGCGAGCTCGCCGAGGGGTTCGGCGACCAGCGCCGCACCGAGATCGTCGCCGACCAGGGCGAGTTTTCCATCGAGGACCTGATCGCCGAAGAGGACATGGTGATCACCGTGTCCCACGCGGGCTACATCAAGCGCCTCCCCGTCTCGGCCTACCGGCGCCAGCGCCGCGGCGGCAAGGGCGTCATCTCCGCCCAGACCAAGGAAGACGACTGGGTCGAGCACCTTTTCATCGCCTCGACGCACGACTACGTGATGTTTTTCACCCAGAACGGCCAGTGCTACTGGCTCAAGGTGCACGAGATCCCGCAGGCGGCGCGGGCGGCGCGCGGCAAGCCCGTGATCGGGTGCATCGCGATCAAGCCGGACGAGCACGTGGCGGCCCTGGTCCCGGTGCGCGAGTTCTCCGAGGACCAGTTCCTGTTTTTCGCGACCAAGCACGGCGTGGTGAAGAAGACCGCGCTCTCCGAGTTCGGCAACCCGCGTTCCGCGGGCATCCGCGCGATCAACATCGAGAAGGGCGACGAGCTGATCGACGTGCAGGTCACGGACGGCTCGAACGACATCGTCCTCGCCACCCGGCACGGGATGAGCATCCGGTTCCACGAGAAGGACGTGCGGGACATGGGCAGGACCGCGACGGGCGTGAAGGGAATCGAGCTCGACAAGGGCGACCAGGTGATGGGCATGGTGGTGGTGCGCCGCGCTTCCACCCTCCTCACCCTGACCGAGACGGGCATGGGCAAGCGCTCGGAGCTCGACGAGTACCGGGTCCAGCACCGCGGCGGGCGCGGCATCATCACGCTCAAGCGCACCGACAAGACGGGAGACGCCATCGCGCTGAAGGAGGTTCTCCCCGACGACGAGCTCATGATGATCACGAAGAAGGGCATCATGATCCGGGTGCCGGTCGAGGGTATCCGCATCTCCGGCCGCAACACCCAGGGGGTGAAGATCATGAACCTCACGCCGGGCGACCTGGTGGTGGGCGTCGCGCGGGTGGTCAAGGAAGACGTGGGAGAGAACGGCGGCGAGGGCGGGGAAGACGAGGACGATGCACCGGCGGGTGGCGCCAAGAGCACGGCGAAGCCGAAGGGCCGGCCCCGGGCAAAGAAGTAGCGGTGGTCACGGCCGAGAGCGTGCGCGAAGCGGCCGCGGGCCTCCGCGGCGTGGCGGTCCGGACTCCGCTGCGCTACGTGGAGCCCCTGGACGCGTACCTGAAGCTCGAGAGCCTCCAGCCGACCGGTGCGTTCAAGGTCCGCGGGGCCTACAACGCGATCCGGAAACTCTCCGAGCCCGCGCGCCGGCGCGGGGTGATCACCTACTCGAGCGGCAACCACGGGCAGGCCGTGGCCTACGCGGCTCAGTACGTCGGGATCCGGGCGGTGGTGGTGATGCCCGAGACGGCGCCTGCGGTGAAGGTTGCGGGCGTGAGGAAGTGGGGCGGGGAAGTCGTGTTCGCGGGCCGCACTTCGGAGGATCGCCGCGTGAAGGCCGAGGAGATCGCGCTGCGGGAAGCGTTGGCCGTCGTCCCGCCGTTCGATCACCCCGACATCGTCGCGGGACAGGCCACCGTGGGCCTCGAGATCGCCGAGCAGCTCCCGGGCGTCGAGACGGTCGTGGTCCCGGTGGGCGGCGGCGGGTTGATCTCGGGCGTGGTCGTGGGGCTCGCCGCGGCGGGGAGCGGGGCGCGGGTGTGGGGGGTGGAGCCCAGCGGCGCGCCCAAGCTCCAGCGCTCGCTCGAGGCCGGGAGGCCGGTGCGGCTCGACCGCACGGCCAGCCTCGCCGACGGCCTCATCACGCTCACCGTGGGAGAGATTCCCTTCGCGCACCTGACAGAGCAGCGCGCGCGGCTCTGCGGGGTCGCGCTGGTGGACGATGACACGCTCCGGGAAGCGATGCATTTTCTATGGCGCCAGTGCCGCCTGGCCGTCGAGCCCTCCGGGGCCGCGACGACCGCGGCGTTGCGGGCCGGCATCCTGAAGCCCGTCCCGCCCGCAGTGCTCGTCGTGAGCGGGGGCAACGTCGATCCGTCGCTGCTCGAGGTCTGACACCACATGCCCGGCATCGCGGGAGCCAAGATTCTCCTCGCCGACGACGACCAGTCGCTGGTCCGCACCCTCAGCTGGATCCTGAAGCACGAGGGGTACGAGGTGGTGGTCGCGCCCGGCGGGGAAGGACTGCTCAGCAAGCTCGAGGAGGAGCGCCCGCACCTGCTGCTCCTGGACATCATGATGCCGCAGGTCGACGGCCTGCAGCTGCTCCAGAAGATCAAGGCCGACGAGCGGTTCCGGCACCTGCCGGTGCTGATGATCTCCTCGGTCCAGGACATCGAAGGGGCGACCGTCCGGTCGCTGGGCCTGGGCGCCGCGGACTTCATCGCCAAGCCGTTCCGGGCGCGCGAGCTGCTGGCGCGAGTCGAGGCGCACGTGCGCTCCTCCCAGGAGCTCTCCAGGGCTCAGGAGGAGGCGCAGAGCCGCGGCGCGCTCGTGGAAATCCTCCACGAGGTCACCGACTCCATCAAGCCCGACGAGATCTACCACATCCTGGTGCGGCGCGTCGCCCGCGCGCTCCAGATCTCCAAGTGCTCGATGGTCCTCGCCAAGCCCGGCGACCAGTTCGGCCTGGTGGTGGCGGCGTACGAGAACCCGATGCTCCGCAACCTGCAGGTCGAGCTGGCGCGCTACCCGGAGATCCAGGGCGCGCTCGCGAGCGGCCGCCCGGTGCTCGTCGCGGATGTGGGCAGCGATCCGCTGTACGAGCAGGAGCGGGTGCGCTGGCAGCGTGAGAGTGTTCACGTCGCGACCCACTCCGCGGTCGCATTGCCGTTCTCCATGAAGGACCGGCAGATCGGCGTGTTTTTCCTGCGAACGACGGGAGAAGACCCGGCCCTCACGCTCGGCGACGCCGAGTTCGCCGAGACCGTGATCCGCACGGCCGTGGCCGCGATCGAGAAGGCATACGACTTCGAGACGGCGGTCTCGGACAGGAAGCGCCTCGAGAAGCTCGCGGCCACGGACGCTCTCACGGGCTGCCTCAACCGGCGCGCCCTGTCCGACGTGCTGGGGGCGGAGCTCGACCGCGCGCGCCGCTACAATCTGGCCCTGACGATCCTGCTGGCCGACATCGACCACTTCAAGGTGGTGAACGACACCCGCGGCCATCTCGCGGGGGACTCGGTGCTGCGCCAGGTCGGCGAGATCCTGCGGCGGGAGACGCGGTCCGTGGATCTCGTGGCCCGCTACGGCGGCGAGGAGTTCGTGGTGGTGCTGCCGGAGACGGCGATGCACGGCGCGGCGATCTTCGCCGAGCGGCTGCGACGGCGCATCAAGCAGCACGACTTCGCGGATCCCGGCGAGGAGCGGCTCGACCTCACCGTCTCGATCGGGCTTGCCTCGTTCCCTGACGACCGCGTGAGCAGCGCCGACAGCTTCGTGGCGCTCGCCGACCAGGCCCTCTACCGGGCCAAGAACGAAGGCCGCAACGTGGTGCGTCAATGACCGAGCGCCGTTGCCCGAAGTGCGGCGGCGTCTACCCCGACACCGCCCGCTTCTGTTCCCGCGACGGCACCATGCTCATCGAGGTGCAGTCGCCCAAGCCCCCGCCCCCCCCCTCGGCGAGCCGCACCCCCCCCCGCGCGATGCCACCGCCCGGCCCCGGCCCTGACCGCGGCGCCTCCCTCTCGAGCCAGATTATCGACGCCCGCTACCAGGTGCTGAAGAAGCTCGGCGAGGGGGGAATGTCCTACGTCTACCTCGCGCGCGAGCTCTCCTCCGGGCAAGAGGTGGCCATCAAGGTGCTGTCGCCGAAGCTCGCCACCGACAAGAGCTCCGTCGAGCGATTGCGGCGTGAGGCCGGCCTCGCGATGCGGCTCGACCACCCCAACGTGTGTCGGATCCTGCGTCTCGGGGAGTCGGACGGCGGGCTCATCTACCTCGTGATGCCGTTCCTCGGGGGCGAGCTGCTCTCCGACCGCGAGGCGCGGGGTGGTCCGATGGCCCCCGACCGGGGCATCGAAATCCTGCGGCAGGTGTGCGCGGGTCTGCAGCATGCCCACGACGTGCAGATCGTGCACCGCGACCTGAAACCCGAGAATATCATGCTCGTCCCGGAGGACGGTGGGCGCGAGCGCGCGGTGGTGATGGACTTCGGGCTCGCCAAGGAGCGCCGCGCCGATCCGGCCATCGCGAAGCTCACGGCCACCGGGATCATTCTCGGGACGCCGGAGTTCATGAGCCCCGAGCAGATCCGCGGCAAGCCGCTCGACGGACGCTCCGACATTTACGCCCTGGGGATCGTGGCGTTCGAGATGCTCACCGGAACGCTGCCGTTCCAGGGGCGGAACGCCCAGGAGACGATGATCGCGCGCCTGCGCGGGCGGCCGACGCCGCTGCGCCAGGTCCGCCCAGAGCTCCCGGGGAGCCTCGAGAAGGCCCTCGCCCGGGCCATGGAGTCGGACCCCGATGACCGCTACGGCACGGCGCTCGAGTTCGCCGAGGCCCTGACGCTGTCGTACGAAGGGGGACTGTTCGCCAGGCTCAGGGAGAAGCTGAAATGAGGTGATCCCGTGAAGCGTTTCCCCGCCTTCGATCCGCCCGAGTACATCGACTGGAAGCCGGAGCCGGCCCTGGTGCGTGCGTACCGCGCCACGATCGAGGGTACGCCCGAGCGCGCCGCGATCGCCTCGACGCTCGGCGCCGACGGCAAGCTGGAGCTATATGCCGCGCTGCTGCGCGCCCGGCTGCACGACATCCAGTTGAAGCGCTGGGTCCGGACCGGCGTGATCTCCAAGGCCTGGCTCGGCACCGGCGAGGAGGCGACCACCGTCGGCCCCGTGCACGCCCTCGAGCGGGGGGGGGGCCGCGACATCGTGGCGCCGATGATCCGCAATGCCGCCGCGTGCTGCGAGCTGGGGATGTCCGTCGCCGACATGCTGCGGGCGTACCTCGCAACCGACGACTCGCCGTCCCGCGGGCGCGACCTGCACGTCGGCTCGTGGCGACACGGCGTGCTGCAGCCGATCTCTCATGTGGGCGACATGGTGTCCGTCATCACGGGGATCGCCCTCACGTTCAAGATGAAGGGCGAGAAGCGCGTGGCCCTCACCTGGGTCGGCGACGGCTCGACCAAGACGGCGGCGGCGCACGAGGGGACGAACTTCGCCGCCGTCCAGAAGGTTCCCGCCATCTTCATCCTTCAAAACAACCAGGTGGCCCTCGGAACCCGGCTCGACCAGCACCACCTGCCGGGGCACTTCAAGGATTGGCCGGCGCAGTACGGCATCTGGGGGGCGGAATTCGACGGCAACAACGTGCTCGATGCTTGGGCCGCGACGCGCATCGCTGCCGAGCGCTGCCGCAGCGGTCAGGGCCCCGCGCTGCTAGTCGCCGAGACGTTTCGCATGGGCGGCCACGCGACCCACGACGAGCGCGAGGCCCGCGAAACGTTCTCCGACGAGCTCTTCAAGACGTGGGGGAAGCGCGACCCGATCGGGCTGTACGAGGAGTACCTGAAGGAAGAGGGCGTCCCCGCGCAGCGGCTGGAGCAAGTCGAGGCGGACGTGACGGCGCAGGTCGAGGCGGCCGCCGAGGAAGCGCTCGAGAGCCGTGCCAAGATGCCGCCCGCGGAGAGCGCATTGGATGGCGTGTATGCGGAGGACGGGCGGTAAAGGGCGGCTGCGGGCGGCCACGGGCGGCATGGTTGCGGCGCTCGTCGCGCTTCCGGTTCCCGTCGCCGCGCAGCAACGGGAGGCGAGGGCAGGGTCCTACGACGTTTCGATCATCCTTCCGGATACTGGGAACGTCCTGACGGCTACCGTTGACGTGCGCCTCGCGGGCGACCAGGAGGAGGCTGACGTTCTGCGCCTGGATCTGGTCGGGCTCACCGTCGATTCAATCTATGCCCAGGGAATAGACAGCCGAGGTCCTCGGATCCCGGTCGATTATGACGGTCGAATACTTCGAGTGCCGCTCGACCACGATACACATCTGTTCCGACGCGTTCGTATCCATTATCACGGCGTGCCGCGAGATGGTCTCGTCTGGCGCAACAACGCCCACGGACACCGTACCGTGTTCGCGGACAATTGGCCGGAGCGCGCCCGGTACTGGCTCCCCACCGTCGATGAACCGGGGAAGAAAGCCGCCGTCGGGTTCATCGTCGACGCCCCTACCGGATGGAAGGTGGTAGCCAACGGTGCGCCCCTGGACCATCCGGACGCCGGCAGAGGCATCGGGTTCTGGCAGTGGTCGGAGGACCATCCCATCCCGACGTACACGATGGTCTTGGGAGCGGCGGATTTTTCCGTCAGCCGTCATCGTCCCACGCGCAGCGGGATTCCGATCGAAGTGTGGGCCTACCCCGAAGACTCCGCCTACGCTGATTCCGTCCCGTTCCGCCGCGCGACGGAGATCGTCGAGGTGATGGAGCGGCTCGTCGGACCGTTCCCGTACGAGAAGCTCGCCCACGTCGAGTCCTCGACCAGGTTCGGCGGGATGGAGAACGCGAGCGCCATCTTCTACGCCGAAGAGCCGTACGTGGAGCGGCGGATGGGGGAAGGAGTGGTGCGGCATGAGACCGCCCACCAGTGGTTCGGCGACGCCGTCACGGAGCGCGACTGGCACCACCTCTGGCTCTCGGAGGGCTTCGCGAGCTACTTCGACCTCGTGATCGGCGCGACCCTGGACGGCGACTCGGTGCTCCGCACCGGCATGGGGGCGAGCGCGGAGAGTTACTTCAGGTCGAACGTGGTGGACCGGGCGATCATCGACACGGCCGAGCACGACCTCATGAAGCTCCTCAACGCCAATAATTACCAGAAGGGGTCCTGGGTGCTGCATATGCTGCGGGGACTCGTGGGTGACTCGGCGTTTTTCCGCGGCATCCGCGACTACTACGGCGGCCGTCGCGACTCGACGGCTCTCTCCGCGGACTTCGAGCGCGTCATGGAGAAGGCGTCGAAGCAGGACCTCGATTGGTTCTTCCGGCAATGGCTCTCCCAGCCCGGCTACCCCCAGCTCGAATGCTCCTGGAGCTACGATTCCGGAGCGAAGCGCGTCACCCTCAAGCTCACGCAGGCGCAGCCGGCGTCCTGGGGCGTGTTCCGGCTGCCGCGCGTCGCGGTCGATTTCCCGGGCTTCGACGGCTCCGTGACCCGGCGCAGGGTCAGCGTGGTCGGGCGCGAAATGATCACGACGCTGGACCTGCCGGGTGCGCCGGCCGACGTTCGCATCGATCCGGACGAGGCTTTGCTGTTGCGCGCGAACGTCCGGCATCGATCGGGGTAGCGAGCCTCGAGGAGGTATCCCATGGACCGACCACTCGTGCTCGCCCTCGTCGTGCTCGCCTGCCGGCCGGGACCGGCCGGGCAGAGCCCGACCATTTCGACCTCTCCCGGCGCCCAAGACACGATCCCCATCGCCGGGCACTCGTTGCAGGTGCCGACGGGCTTCACGGTCAACATCTTCGCAGATGGGCAGAACGGGGTCCGCTCGCTCGCGCTCGGCCCCGGCGGCGCGGTCTTCGCCACGCTATCGGGCGGCGGGAGGATCGTCCGTCTCGTGGATTCGAACGGCGATGGAGTCGCCGATTCCGGGACCACTGTCCTGAGCGGCCTCGACGGCCCCTTCGGTCTCGCGTTCCGCGGCGACACGATGTACTTCGCCGAAGAGACCTCGGTGAAGCGGCTCGATCCCGGGGCCGCGGGTCCCGTCACGCTCGTCTCCAACCTTCCGGGCGGCGGGCACACCACGCGGACCGTCGTGTTCGGACCCGACAACCTGCTCTACGTCGCCGTGGGCTCCTCCTGCAACGTGTGCGACGATCCGCCCCCCCGGGCGGCGGTCACACGCTACCACCTCGACGGCACCGCGCCGCACACGTTCGCGACCGGGCTCCGCAACTCGGTGGGCCTCGCCTTCAATCCGGCCACCGCGGAGCTCTGGGCCAACAACAACGACCGCGACAACCTTGGGGATGACGTCCCGCCCGAGCACCTGAACATTCTCAAGGACGGCAAATGGTACGGCTGGCCACAGTGCTACCTCCCGGGCCGGCCGAATCCCGAGTACGCGGGGTTCAACTGCTCCGGCGTCGAGCCGCCGGCCCTCGCGGTCCAGGCGCACTCGGCGCCGCTCGGGCTCGCGTTCTACACGGGAACGCAGTTTCCGGCTGAATACCAGGGCGATGCCTTCATGACCTATCACGGCTCGTGGAACCGCAGCGTCCCGACGGGCGCGAAGGTCGTGCGGGTACGGGTGCAGAACGGGCGCCCGGTCTCCGTTGAGGACTTCGTCACCGGGTGGCAGCTGCCGGACGGCTCGCGCTGGGGTCGGCCGGTCGGGCTGGTCGTAGCGGCGGATGGCGCGTTGTTGATCAGCGATGACTCGGGGGGACGGATCTGGAGGGTGAAGTATGGCAAGTAGGGCGGACTGGTGGACGGGCGGTCTGGCGGTCGGTTTCTGGGTGGGCCCGATGCTGGCCGCGGGGGCGGTGCTACTGTCCGCCCGACCGCCTGACCGCCAGTCCGCCGATATTCACGCCGAGTACGTGAAATACCTCTCCGGGCGAGACACGATCACCGCGTATCTCGCCTACCCGGAACGCGCGGATCGGGCGCCGGGGGTGGTCGTGATCCACGAGATTTTCGGGATGTCCGACTTCATCCGCCAGACGACGGAGCAGTTGGCGCTGTCACGCCGCGGTGGCACGCCCGCGTCTACGGATTCGGCGCGGAAGCTCATCGGCGGCCTCAATCCCGACACGGTGACGATGGATGTCGACGCGACGGTTGGGTACCTCAAGACGCTGAAGGCCGTGCGCCGCGATCGGATCGGCGTGATCGGGTTCTGCTGGGGCGGGGGCCAGAGCTTCCGCTACGCGACGAATAACGCATCGCTCCGGGCGTTCGTCGTGTGCTACGGGCCGGGCCCCGACGCATCGGCCATCGCCCGGGTGCGCGCCAGCGGGCTGGGCGTGTACGCCGAGAACGATGCGCGCATAGACGCGGGGCTCGCGGACGTCGCCGCGGCGGTGAGGCAGTACGGCAAGGCCTACCGGTACACCGTCTACCCCGGCGTCGGGCACGGCTTCCTGCGCACGCGCGAGAAGCCGGAGGTGGCGGACTCGGCCTGGAGGACTGTGATCCGGTTCCTCAGGGAGACTCTGGGACGGTAGAGGACGGTAGAAGACGGTAGAGGGGCGGAGCAACTTCTACCGTCTTCTACCGCCCTCTACCGCCCTCTACCGTCTTGAGATACTTCCGCGCCCTCTCCAGCACCGCATCTCTCCCCGCGAGAAAATCGCCCACCGGCTGCGTGACGGGGATCTCCGGTTTGACGCCCGCTCCGAAAAATTCGGTGCCGTCGGGGAACGTGTGACGTGTGACCGAGAACTGCACGGCCCAGCTCTTTGGGAGCTGGATGGGCGCCACGTCGCCAGGAGTCCCGGCCGACGGCTCGCCGACGGTCATCCCCCGACCCGAGGTGCGGAATGCCACGAGGAAA
>WNGG01003896.1_pt1 | contig 16785 bp, 13 predicted proteins | sample 5400661 | NCBI WGS metagenome assembly WNGG01 (sample SAMN13153372, study PRJNA577476) | soil metagenome | isolation source: 100 cm soil or saprolite under Garry oak tree replicate 1 | place: USA:California | collected 2016-06-15 | reverse complement strand
CAGATTAAATTCCTCTCCATATGCAGAAGAAAGCTTGCCTTCAGAGGAAAAGGAAGCGATTCTCCCCAGCACAGCTTCATCCGGTGTTTCGAGTTGAACCAGCAGAAACTGTCCATGCATCGGAATACTATGAAATTCGTGGCGATAGGGCAGAACCAGGTCTGCATGGAACTCAAGGCCGCCTTCGCGAAACCCGCGAAAGATTCCCACGATTTGCTCGCGCGGAAAGAGTTCGATGGGCGATGTTGCCGCTTTTTTCTTCAGTACTTTCATGCTTCATATCTTCTTTGTGCCAGATCAACATCTTTGAGGCGAAATACATCGAGCACTGAAGCTTCTTCGGCCAGAATCTGGCGGATGCCTGCAAAGATGTGATCCTGTAATATGTCAAAATCAAACTCGGCTAATGTAGCGTTTGCGTGGGCTTTCTGCAAGCAGCGAGGATAGAGGGGCACCGGAAATCCATTGATTGCATCGGCAAGCATGTACCCAAGAATGGTGGCTACTTCCGGGACTTGAGGTGAAAAGATATCAACAGGCCAGATAGGATCATGAGGGCCGCTCCCAAACTTCACAAAGAACATGTTGCCCCCAACGAATCTGTTAACCCCTCTGTTCTCGATTTCCCAATCATCGCCATGTGCGTAGTCTACCCGAATATAGGCTCTCTCCTCAACATCGCGTGGAATTGGAACATAAGCGGGATAGCGAGTTAGGAGAATGTCTTCAAGAGCCATGGCTAAACGATAGCGCGAGAGAACCTTGCTCTGCTTTGCCACTCCTGCAAGGTAAATTTTGCGATGGTTTCTGTATTTTTGCAGTTCGATGCTTTCCTGAATGCCCTGCAGGTACTTCTTGAATAAATCTCCCGTAAAGACCTTGCTCCGCAACAGGCCATCGTAGACGATCAATATATCGGTTCCGAAGTCTTTCTTCCTCACAAGCGAAAATAGGATCGCCCACTCCACCAATTCTCTATAGTTCTGTACCCAACTAGAGCTGGTTGGATGCCCATCCTCATTCTCGCGAATCATGTGGCTGAGTTCTTGCAATGTGCTTACGCCCAGGTATCTCATCATTTCGCCGAGTGCTGTTTGTGGGCTACCATCTGCATTGAATTGCTTCTTGCCCAAACCGGAAATACTTGTGCTGGGGGTGATCGCCTCCAGGCAATACTCATTGTTACTCGAATCAACAACTCGAACGACCTGTACCAGGAATGGGTCGAAGCGTAAGCTATTGTTCCCTCCATCTGTCGCCACCAGTGATATCGAGGTCGTTGTCCTGGGGTAAATACGTCGAACGGCACTACGAAGTGGGCGTATTTCAGCGCGTAATTGGTCCAGAAGAACGCGGTCCGCTGCTATACGCTCGGCAATATCGTGTTTCAATTGGGCGTAGCTGTCTGGCTCGATCATGATTAATTTCTCCCCTGAGCCATCATTACAACGATAAGCTGCATCATACGTGCATCTGGCAGTAGTATAGATGTCCAGGGGAAGTTGGTCAAGCAGCAGAGCAAGACAGAAATTTTCACCTGCAAAGCCTTCTCGGTCTTTGTGTATAGGCATTCGTGGTAGGCAAACAAGAGCTTAGAACCAGCGTGGAATTCTCATTTTGTAGCGCAAGTACTCATCCCCGAACTTCCGCTCAAGGTAGCGCTCCTCCCGATCAATCACGCCGCGATTGACGATAAACAAGAGGATCGGGAGCAGGAGCATAGCCCAGAGCGCGTTAAAAAGGGTGGCAATCCCGGCGTAAAGCAATGTCATAGATACGTATATTGGATTGCGCGTGAATAGAAATGGCCCCTTGACAACGAGAGCAGTTGTAGGTTCATCAGGCCTTACACTTGTGCCAGCACGTCGCATCAAGCGGAAGGCGGGTGGCCCAAAGAGGAATGAGGCTCCAATCATTAACCAGCCGAGCCTTCGAGATCCTTTACGAGGGAGGAATTTTACCGGAAATGCCAGGTGTAGCAGGAGACCGAGGAGGAGTGTCCCTGCATAAAGGAGCGGTGGCGGCGCTATATAGCCTGCATAATCTTGTGCCTTGTCTTGCATAGTTCATTTCTCCTTTTGACTGCGCGAGCCTTCATTGCTATTGAAATCAGCCGGGATAGACAGGATGCGTTCCTTATAACAAGGGGAAGGAGAAATGTCAAGATCTGAAGCCTGGAAATACTTGATGGGTGTCTTGCAGTTCTTTACTTCTTCTGATGCCTTAATCGCCGTAGTACTCGTGAGTTCGATGGTTTCCTATTCGACATCACTACTATCGCCAAATTGCATGTTGTAGGCCTCCTCCTCTTCTGGACTGATGGCCAGGAGGGTGTTGAGTTCCTCGAGCTCCCCGGCAATCCCCGGGCCGGTTCGCTTTTTATTTCGCATGTTGAAGTGTCGAATAGCGTGGCAGTTGGCGCATAAGACGATACACTTCTTGATTTCTTGCTTGATTCTATCCAGGCTGATCCCGTAACGGATTGCTTCACCAATGTTAAACATCTTGTCCTCTGGGTTTAGATGGTGAAATTGTAATGTCGCGGGATGCCGCTCACCACAATCTGCGCAGCATAGTTGACTTTTGATATCCTGGATGTACTCGGAGATAGCCGCCTTTCTCTCGTAGACCCTGGCGAGCCGCTTCGCCCTGTGGCGTTGGTGCCAACCGCGCTGATAGTTTCGCTGATATTCCTTCCACTCCTCCGACTGGTAACGATTTTTGTCTTTGAAGGGCATCAGTTTCCTCCGGCTAGAATCTTAAAAAACTTCAGAGTGACTAGTCGGACGTTCTCTCATTACTTGTGTTGCCATATGCTTTCTCTCTCTGGCCAGTTACTACTGGTGGATCCATGTCTAACTCTATAAATACAAGTTTTTACTTGTTTATGTTAGTATACCTGACTTTTTCTCTTTCTGTCAAGGCTCATTGACGTGGTTTTGTGTCTTGGCTTATAATTACCAGAAAAACGGGGTACTGCCGTGAATGATAAAGATTTTCTATCAGTCGAAGAAGTAGCGAAACGTCTTGGCTTAAAAGAGGAGACCATACGTACTTATATCCGTGAAGGATCATTGACCGCATACCGTTTTGGGAACGTCCTTCGTATTCGTGTCGATGATTTTGAGAAGTTTGTACAAGAGAGAAAAATTAGGAGAGACGAGGAAAAGTAATTTTTGAATGTATTGGCACCTTGTCAATCCCTTTACAGCATGGTATAATCGCAACGTGCCTGCGGTTCTGTAGGCTAATCAATGATCGGGCGTGGCCAAGCGGTAAGGCAGCGGACTTTGGATCCGCGATCCCAAGTTCGAATCTTGGCGCCCGAGCCTTTTTTATGAGGTGATATTGGCCGGTTAGAGGTTCGAATCCTGGCACCCGAGCCAAACTACTTTTTGTGATAGCCGCGTAGCCTGGAGATGGGTGAAACTGAGAACAGGCAGTCATCTCCATTACGCTCTATCAGTAAAATTACCGATAATTTCCCCTAGAGCTTGAAATAATCGGGAAAAAGGTGTTATAAATTCAATTATGAATACATATGCAACCGTAGTCCTTGCAGCGGGCAAGGGGACTCGGATGCGCTCATCGCTACCAAAAGTGCTTCACCCATTGGCCGGGTCACCATTACTGGCACATGTGCTGAAAGCCATCGAAGCCATTCCTTCCGCGTCTTCATTTGCTCCCCTGGTTTCAACAACTACCAGCCATCGTCCTATCGTCGTGCTTGGACATGAAGCTGAGCAGATAGAGGCTATTTTTGGCGAGCGTTGTCTCTATGCCATTCAGGAGCCGCTGCTGGGCACTGGTTATGCACTCCTCTGCGCACAGAGCCTCGTTGATAAGCTGACTCCTCTCCCTCAAACCGTGCTCGTCTGCTATGGCGATACACCACTCATCAGCAGTGAGATGCTGGCGCGTGTGCTGGTTGAACACTATAAACACCAGGCAACCGTGACCTTCCTCACGGCTATAACGGAGCAGCCAAGTGACTTTGGGCGCGTAGTGCGAGATGCTGATGGACGGGTATGTGAGATCGTCGAAGTGAAACGTGCGACCGAGGAGCAGAAGCGTATTCGAGAAGTCAACTCAGGTGTCTATTGTTTTGACCGTGCCTGGCTCTGGCCAATATTGCAGACCCTGCCACGCAATGCTACTGGCGAATACTACTTAACCGACCTGGTGGGGATAGCCTGCTCCCAGGGCTGCAGCATTGCAACGGTCACTGGCGCGTTTGATGAAACCATTGGCATCAATGACCGGGTGCAGCTGGCTGCCGCCGAGCAGTTGCTACGTCGCCGTATCCTGGAACGTCATATGTATGCCGGAGTGACCATCACTGATCCCGCCACTACCTACATCGATGCCGACGTCACCATTGGCACTGATACAGTTATTCTCCCTGGTACAATGATTACAGGCAAGACTCGTATCGGTTCAGAATGTCGCATCGGTCCCGGAACCACCATCGATTCGTCTGTGCTCGGTAATCGCTGTATTATACGTAATTCAATCCTGGAAGAAACAACGCTTGAAGACGAAGTGCTTATGGGACCGTTCAGTCATTGTCGCCCTGGGGCATACCTGGCGCGTGGTGTACGTATGGGCAACTTTGGAGAAGTCAAGAACTCGTATATCGGTTCCGAAACCGATATGCACCACTTTAGCTATATCGGTGATGCTACAGTGGGTGAGCATGTAAACATTGGTGCCGGTACCATTACCTGTAACTATGATGGAGTGCGCAAGAACCATACCACCATTGGGGCTGGGGCCTCTATTGGCAGTGATACAATGTTAGTTGCCCCTGTCACTGTAGGTGAGCGAGCCATAACAGGAGCTGGTTCTGTCGTGACCAAAGATGTTCCGCCTGGCGCCACAGTAGTTGGCGTTCCAGCACGTGTGATACGTAAGCATGAATCTCTAGAGACTTCTCCTGCTGAAGGAAGTCAGAAGGAGTGATAGGTCTTGTCACGTACCCTATCCGTTAAAGCGGATGGGCTTGCAAAAGCTCGGAGGTGACCAGACCCCCAATCGATGATTGGGAGGCGTTCGTCGCGAATGTACAGGCACGCCGGAATGACTCTTCCAGTTCCGGCCTCTGCGGTGCATCATTAAACAGGCATACAGGGTGGAAGCCAGTGTGATGCACATCCGAAACCGCGAATGAACAAGGTCGAGGAAGACATTACCCTGGAAACAGGAGGCTCAACTTGAGCAACGTCTTTGTCCTGGACACCAACAAGCAACCCTTGAATCCGGTGCACCCTGGCCGAGCGAGAATATTACTCTCTTCCGGCAAAGCTGCCGTGTGGAAGAGATACCCGTTCACGATCATCCTCAAATGGGCCGTGGAGTCGCCAATGGTAGAGCCACTGAGGATCAAGATCGATCCTGGCTCGAAGACCACCGGGCTCGCGATTGTCAACGATGCTTCCGGGGAAGTCGTGTTCGCGGCGGAACTGGCACATCGAGGGCAAACCATTAAAGCAAAGCTTGATGCTCGACGCGCCGTCCGCCGGAGCCGAAGACAGCGCCATACCCGTTACCGCAAGCCGCGCTTTGACAACCGACGCAGGCGCAAAGGCTGGCTCCCTCCCTCATTAAGGAGTCGTATAGGCAATGTGGTCACGTGGGTCAAGCGGCTCATGAGGCTCTGTCCTGTTACAAACATTAGCCTAGAGTTCGTCAAGTTCGATCTGCAGGCGATGGAGACCCCCGAAATAGCGGGCCTGGAATATCAGCAGGGCACCCTGGTAGGCTACGAAACCCGCGAATACCTGCTCGAGAAGTGGCAGAGGACCTGCGCGTACTGCGGGAAGCAAGGTATTCCTTTGCAGGTGGAGCACATTGTCCCCCGTGCCAAAGGAGGAAGCGACCGCATCAGTAATCTGACGCTGGCATGCCAGAAATGCAATGAGAACAAGGGCAATCAAGATGTCCAGGAGTTTCTCAAACAGCAGCCAGAGCGTCTGGCGCGGATCCTGGTACAAGCGAAAGCCCCCCTGAAAGATGCTGCAGCCGTCAACGCAACCCGGTGGCAACTCTACGAGCGATTGGAAGAGGTGGGCCTGCCTCTCGAATGTGGCAGCGGTGGACGAACCAAGTGGAACCGCACCAAGCTCGGCTTACCAAAAACCCATTGGGGTGATGCGGCCTGCGTTGGGGCCAGCACTCCCTTACAACTCAAGGTTGGTCAGGTGGTACCCCTCTCGATCACCGCGATGGGCAGACAACGGCGTCAGATGTGTCTGGTGAACGAGCATGGCTTCCCCAGGAGCAAGGGCAAAAAAGCGAGCAGGAAGCATGCCTTCAGAACCGGGGATATCGTGCGTGCAGTGGTGCCTGCGCATTTCAAACAGGCAGGGGTGCACGTCGGGAGAATGTCCTCCAAGGCAAGCGGAGCATTTACCATCGCCACCGCAAAAGGATCTGTGACTGATATTGGCTATCGCTATTGTACCCGGCTGCAACGAGCAGATGGCTATGCTTATGTTCTGAAAGGAGGGCGCGGCTTTCTCCCATTCCCCTAAAGGGGAAGGGTGCCCACCGTGCAAGTTTTTATGGATGGCCCTGGCTTAGCAGGCATAGCCGCCGGAATCGATTTTCATATTCCGCAGTTTACTCCGGAAGCGTGGTTGCAACTCACGATCCTGGTCATATCCTTAATTCTCTGTGCCTTAGCCTCCGCTGCTGAAACCGCGTTCACCTCTGTAAATCGGATTAAGCTCAAAAATCTGGTGGAGGAAGGCGACAAAAGAGCGATTGAAATCGAGCGGCTACTCGCTTCACCCAACACCTATCTCTCCACCATCCTGATTGTCAATAGTGTGGCGGTGATCGTCGCTTCCAGCATGGCTACTGTGCTGGCGCTCAGTTTCTCTCAAACGTTTGGTGAGCTTATCGCCACCGTCCTGAGCTCCCTGGTCGTGTTGATCTTTTGTGAGATCACACCGAAGACTGCCGCTATACAGAATGGCCTTCGCTGGGCGCGTGTACTGGTAGTTCCCGTACAAAGAGCTAGCTGGGTGCTGCGCCCTCTGGTGTGGGCGCTCAGCGCCATCACGAACTCCCTGGCTCGCCTCCTTGGCATACAGATCAAGCATCGCGGCCCCTTCGTTACAGAAGAAGAACTGCGCCTGCTGGTGACTGTGGGTGAGGAGGAAGGTGTTCTCGAAGAAGAAGAGACCGAGATGATCCACAGTATCTTCGAGTTCGCAGATACCACCGTGCGTGAAGTGATGATTCCGCGCATAGATATGGTGACGCTGGAAGCCAATGCCACCATCGATGATGCCGTCGATGTTGCCTTGCAGGGAGGACTTTCGCGTATCCCCGTATATGAAGAGACTATCGATAATATCATCGGTATCTTGTACACCAAGGATATGCTCAAGCAGTTGCGTGAAGGCCATCATACCCAGCCCGTACGTGACCTTGTCCGTCCGGCGTACTTTGTGCCTGAGACGAAGAAACTGGATGATTTGCTCCGTGAAATTCGCCGGGAACGGAAGCACATCGTGATAGTCGTGGATGAATACGGCTCTGTGGCTGGCCTTGTCACCATCGAGGACCTTGTTGAAGAAATCGTCGGAGATATCAAAGACGAGTACGACCTTGAGGAGAGCCTCTATGAGCAAATCAATGAGGATACATACGTCTTTGACGCAAGGATCAGCATCCACGATTTCAATGATATTATGGAGACACACCTGGACGACGAGGATTATGACACCCTGGGTGGTTTTGTCTTAGCCAAACTCGATAAAATCCCCAATGTGGGCGATACAGTCACATTTGAGGATTTGACCTTTACGGTGTTAACGACACGTGGACGCCGCATCATGAAGGTTAGGGTAGAGCGTACTCAACAGCAAAAGACTCAACCAGAGCAAATAGAGGGACAATCTGCTCCGTTACTTCTTCTTCCAGCCGAATCGAACGAAGAAGCGGAGCATAGGCAGCGAGATGAAAGTAGGGCGGCATCCGAACGTTCTTCCCGTTATGGGTTTCGAGGAGCCTGACCTATGATGCCAACTTTTGCTGCTCTGCCCCGCACTGTGCGCATCGTCGAAGTTGGGCCACGCGATGGCCTGCAGAACGAAAAGGCTCAGGTTCCCACCGAGCAGAAAATCCAGTTCATCACCCTGCTCGCTGAAGCAGGATTTCCCGTTGTCGAAGCAACATCCTTTGTCAGTCCACGGGCTATTCCTCAATTAAGCGATGCCAGTGCTGTTATGGCTGCTCTGAAGCCTTTCCCGGGTGTTCAGTATTCCGCTCTGGTCCCCAATCTGAAAGGGATGGAGCGTGCAGTGGCTGCTGGTCTTCGCTCTGTCGCCGTCTTCACTGCTGCCAGCGAAAGCTTCACCCGTCATAACATCAATGCTACCATTGCCGAGAGCCTGGCAAACTTTCGCCCGGTCGTCGCACTGGCCCGACAGGAAGGTATACCTGTGCGAGGCTACATCTCGACCGTCTTTGGCTGTCCCTACGAGGGCGCAGTCGCCCCACGGCAGGTGCTCTCAGTAGCACAGGCCCTACTGGAGATGGGTATCGACGAACTCTCACTTGGCGACACTATTGGTGTAGCAACCCCAAACCAGGTTGTAGATGTACTCAGCCTGTTGCTCAACGAAGGCGCTATTCCCATCGAACGCCTGGCCGTTCACTTCCACGATACACGCGGCACCGCCCTTGCCAATGTACTGACTTCCTTACAGTTAGGCATCAGTATCATTGACTCCTCAGCAGGTGGTCTTGGTGGCTGCCCCTATGCTCCTGGAGCGGCAGGCAATCTAGCAACCGAAGACCTGCTTTATATGCTGCATGGCATGGGCATTCAGACGGGGGTGGACTTAGAGAAGGTGGTTGCCGCTACGAGCTTTATTGCTCCCTGGCTGGGGCATGCTCCAACCAGTAAGTATTACCAGGCGGCTTGTTCTGTTTGAGGAATGCATTTCTCACACAGGCGTGTTCCTCGCAGGTTTTGTGCTATCTCCTTGTTTATGTCCTTCCAGATAATGAATTGCCGCTACCAATTGTGCATCCCCGCTCTTGAGAATTTGCTGCTCTGTCAGATGGTCTGCATTCTCATCGTTGGGGATGAGAGGGTCTGTGTTCAAGGGTACTACCTGGTCAGGTGTAATGCCCTGATCTCGAATAAAGTGACCCTTGGGTGTGAGCCACTCACTTGTGCCAAGCAGAATAGCGGAGCCATCGTCAAAATCAAACTCTCGAAGCACTGTGCCCGTCCCGAACGTCTTCACCCCTATAATGTACGCCCGTTTGTTATCTTGCAATGCCCCGGAAACAATCTCTGCGGCACTGGCCGTATTATTGTTTACCAGCACAACGATAGGAATGTTCGTATCTATAGGATTTCCGTTCACAGGATAAGGAGTGCGTGTCCCCGAACTATCCTGCTCCAAGAGCACATTTCCACTTGCCAGAAACTCACTTGTTGTGTCGATGGCCTCCTGCAGATAGCCACCTGGATCGTCACGCAGATCAAGAATAAGGCTCCTGGCTCCCATCTGTTTTGCTTTTATAAGCGAGGCCTTGAGTTGATCGGAGACCCCATCGGCGAATTGGACGATTTGAATGTGCGCGATATGATCCTCAGCGATATAGTGCATGAAGACATTCGGAACCTTGATCACTGCCCTTACGATAGAAAAGGTCAGTGTCTGGTGTGTTGATGGACGTTGCACAGTGACAGATACCTCTGTGCCAGCGTTCCCATGGATGAGATCGCTGATAGCATTTATATCCTTGCCAACAACACTCTTGCCATCAACTGCAACAATAATATCCCCATGTTTCAAACCAGCCTTTTCTGCCGGGGAGCCAGGAATAGTCGACTTAATGATAATCTGGTGGGTTGTCTGATCCTGGCGGAGATAGATGCCAATACCCGTGAATGAACCTTTGAGTGAATCATGTTCAGCCTGCACGTCCTGGGGAGTCAGGAAACGAGTGTGACCTTTATCGTGGAGCACATCGAGCAAAGCCCGAATAGCCTGGTAGGACATCTGCTTGTAGTCCACTGCCTTGCGATCAACATAGTTCTGATCGATGGTTGACCATGCCTGTTGAATAAGGTGAGCATAGTATTGTGATTGGTCGTTCGCATAGTATGAAGCTATAGATGCCTGGTGGCTAAACCAGCCACCCACGAAGGCAACCACGACCAGGGCAACAGTGACTATAACCTGCCCAAATATCCGTCTGCCACGCCGTGGTGGTGCTTCAGGAAATGATTGTGGTCGTACAGGTTGTTGCCGGGGAAAAGGGCCGTTGCCTGGTGCTGGATAGCCTGGAAATGGAACAGAACGGTATCCAGAGGCATCTTGCGGCGATGATTGATCAGGTAGACGAGATGAGTCAGGCTGATTTGGTAGATGAGTATCATCTTGCTCAGGTTGTTCATAGTAGCTTGGATCATCGTAGCTGCTCACAAATGGCCTCCATTGCGTTGCTTTATAAGCAAAAAAGGGGGTGTAGTTAGTGAAAACTACACCCCTATAGATCTCTTGCCAGGGATAACTCAGTGTGTCTCCAACAATTTGGATTATACAGTATCAAAACCTGATGTCAAATGTGACAAGCACATTCCTCACCAGTCCGTTTAGACAGCAAGCCGTCTGGGCACAACTGCTGGTGCCTCTGTCCCCTGCCCGAAGGAGTCGGGGAATGCTTTACGCAAGATATTGTAAGAGCCATTAATATCGGCGTGAATGCGTCGTCCATCTGAGGCTCGATATAAGCCCCGGTGCTCTCGTTTCCCGCTAAAACGAGGTTTCTCTTTCCGCTTCGGGTCATATGCCGGGATCCGATCCCGGTCGAGAAAGCTGGCCTGGCTCGTGTAGCTTTCCTCAACGATGACGACCTCTATCCCAACGAGCTTCGCCTTGTAGGTGAGCATCTCGATGAAGCGCGCGTGGGGGATTTGCACAAACGCTTGATTGTTGCGCTTGCCCATCTCTATGTCTTGTTTCCAAAGCGGGTTTTTCCCCACGCAGAGCGTGCCAATCCCTTCCTTTACCAGCAGATCAATGATGCGACGGCTGGCCGTGTGCAAATACGCATTGACGCGGCGGGTACGCTTCGTCGTGATCCGATCAAGCTGGCGCGAGGTGAAGCGCCTGGCTTTGGCAAGCTTCTTTTGGTGATGCTCGCGTTGTTTGTTGTAATACTGATTCAGGTGTTTGAGTGGGCGTCCATTGATGAGCAAAGGCTGAAAGCCTGGTTTGGTCGAGGTGCAGGCCGCCAGGGTATTCACGCCGAGATCGAGAGCGGCGACCTGGGTAGGATCGACCGCCGCTGGCGTTTCCGCTCGTCTGTAGACGACCTCCACCACATAGCCGTCGAGTCTTGGCACCATGCGCACCTGATCGATCGTTTGGCGCGTTTGTTTCGTGGGGATTTCGATGAAGAGGCCAGAAGGGGCAATCATCCCGCGTTTTAAGGCCTTTTTCGAGATGGCCTGCAGGTCGTAGATCAGCAGATTGCGCCCTTTTTGCTTGTCTTTGTACTTTGGCAATTTAGGACGCCCCACAAATTGCGAGGGATCTTGCTGGTAGGCTTGATTTCCCTTGAAAAAGGCGATCCAGTTCTGGTGCAGTTGAATCAAAATGGAGTTGGACACTTTGCGAGGCAGGGCGCAGTAGGCTTCATGGTGCTTGAGGCGGTGAAAGATTTCCGCATAGGGCAGGTACTTCCCCTCGTGAATATACGCCTGCCGAATGTGGTAATTCGCCTGGTTGTACAGATTTTTGGATGCAAAGGCAGCGCGATCAATGGCGGCATAGCGCGCATCCGTTTTGCGAATCAGATGTTGCTCAACTAATTGCATGGCCGTCATCCCTGGCTTGAAGCTGTTCTACTTGGATCACTCCATCGTGAAACCAGAAGGCCTTACTATAGCTAATCCCTGGTTGTTTAGCAGACTGGCTTAATTTCATACAGAAAGTCTCGCATATTTGCTCGCATTTAGCACCGTTTGCTAGCATTTCTTACAAACGTTTTCGACGCTATTGGTTCCACTGTCGGTGTCTGCTCATAGGAAAGGGCTAGTGGTTTGTCCATCGTGATTTGATGGGTGGTTCGAGCACGAGGTCTGGGATTTGCAAGGAGTGCTCTAATTTTTCACCCATCAAATACTCCTGGACAGAACACTAGCTACCCTGTGGTTTTGGCGAACTTGGCGTTTCACTGCCTTTTGGCGCAGGAGCTGGTGTTGAGGTCGTTGCTGTACTGTTTGTCGTCGCCGAAACTGCCTGGCGTTTATCATTGCTGCTAGCAGAAGGAGCTGCTTGCTTTTTCGGAGGCTCCCAACCCGGAGCGCGGGAAACAATCATCGACATCATCTTGCCTTCCATTATAGGCGGGCGCTCGATGATCGCTGATCCTTTCAGCACTTCTGCAATCTCGTCCAGCAACCTGCGGCCAATCTCTGGGTGGCGCAACTCCGCTCCACGGAACTGGACACTGACCCTTACTTTATCACCTTCAGCCAGAAACTCTTGAATCTTGCGCGTCTTTACGTCTATATCATGCTCATCTGTACGAGGACGTATACGAATGTCTTTGAGTGTGATCGTCTTCTGATGCTTACGCGCTTCGTTCTCTTTCTTTGCCTGCTCATATTTATACCGACCGTAGTCCATCAGTTTGCAGACCGGCGGTAAGGCATTGGGCGATATCTCAACCAGATCAAGATTCCGCTCACGGGCAATGTCAAGCGCACGCATGGGGGGCATGACTCCAATCATTTCCCCGTTCTCATCGATTAAGCGCACCTCGCGTGCACGAATGCGCTCGTTCACCCGCGTCTCACGTTCACGTGAACGGTCGTTCCCCCGAAAATCCCTGTTAATAGGCCGAACCTCCCTCTTTCTTTGTGAAGTAGTGCTGACTCACTTCCCAGGCAGAAGCCTGGGTCTCTAAAAACTCGTTCCTACAAATGGTAGTTCATTCTCCCTGTACGGAGTATAGTGTTCTCACCAAGCTCAATTATAATCCAACATAGAAAAATGCGCAAGCACGATGAAGGTCAGGTCTACATCTTTGAGGGTGATGTCTGGGAGGCAATGCATTGCCTCCCAGACATCACCCTCAAAGATGTAGACTTTCTCGCTTAGTATAGACGCATCGAGAGTTATTTTTATGCTATACTGAATGTACGCTACTGTTCCATAGTAGTAGGTCTTTGCGTCCCTTGAGATTTTCCTCTGTCTAGTGCAGAATCAATACACCTTTTGGGAAAAGGGGAAGAAGCGGGGACACCCCGCGCCCCGGCAGGGGGCAAGGCCCCCTGCATCCCCATTGCCAACTCGCTCTCTATGATTGTGCACTAGCTACAATAAATGAACGGATTTGACGCCAAGGGGGAAACTTATGAGCGGCGATGTGGTTGCTGGTCATTCATGGTCATCTTCAATTGTGCCTGCCCCGTTTCGTTTTTCTCCACGCCCCAACCGAGCGACTGAAATTGCCTGGCGACCCTGGGGGCCAGCCGCATTCCAGGAAGCGATACAGCAGGATAAGCCGATTTTTCTGGTTATTTCATCGTTCTGGTGTCAATGGTGTCACATCCTGGATGAGACCACGCTCTCTGAATCAAGTATCATCTCCATTCTTAACCGTGACTATGTGCCGATCCGTGTAGATAGTGATCTGCGTCCTGATGTCAATCAGCGCTACAATCAGAATGGCTGGCCAAGCGTTGTGCTCCTTTCCCCACAGGGAGAAATCCTCTGGGGAGGTGTCTATGTTCCCCCAAATCAAATGCTCTACTACCTTGGGCATGTGCGGCGATACTACAGCGAACACCGTGACGAGATTGCTGGACAGGTAGGTGAGCTCCAGGAGCGCCGCTTCACCCGCAAACTTACCAATGCACTTCCTCGAACCGGTTTGCGCACACTCCTTCAGGAAGAGCGTGCCGCACTAATGGACCTGCCCTCTCAGGCCGGGCAAGTACTACGAGAACTGTATGATGAGGAATATGGCGGATTCAAAATCCATCCGCACCTTAAATTCCCGCATCCAGAAGCACTAGAACTCTTCTTGCTGCTCTCGAAACGGAACCAGCCAGATGCTCTGGAGAAGGTATGCTATTCGTTGGAGCAAATGTGCGAGGGTGGTCTGTGGGATAAAGAAGAAGGTGGCTTTTTCCGTTACTCCGCAGCGGGTGATTGGAGCATGCCGCATACCGAGAAGATGCTTGATGAAAATGCTGCACTGCTTCGCCTGCTCCTGCTTACAGCACAATTAGATCCATCGCCTCGGTGGTATGACCTTGCACAACAATTGGTACGCTACATCAACATAACTCTGCGGCAACCTTATACAGGAGTCTTTAGTGGAAGCCAGAGTGCCGACGAGGAGTATTACGAACCAGGCCTATACTCAAGAGCCTCGCGGCGAGCACCTCCTGTTGATACCACCATCTACGCCTCCGGCAACGCCCGCATGATATCAGCTTATCTACTCGCAGCACAGGTGCTCAAAGACCCTTCTCTAGAGAGGATAGCTTTTAAGGCATTGGATTGGCTCTGTGAGCACCTGGTACATCGAAATGGTTATATGTATCACTTTATGCTCAACATGCAGCCGGGATTACCAGGACAGTTGGCCGACCAGGTATGGATGACATGTGCTCTGCTCGATGCCTATGAAGGACGCAGACAGAAGGTGTACCTGGAGACAGCTATTGCCCTGATGCACTTTGCCTGCGAAGAGCTCCTCGATGAGCAGAATGGTCTCTTCTATGATTATCCCGACATTCCCTCTGGCCAGGGCCGCCTGGCAATGCGTGAGCAACCGTTAATTGAGAATGCCCTGGCAGCAGAGTGTTTATTGCGTATGGCTGTGCATAGCAAACGCCATCATCTACATGATACTGGACTACTTGTCCTCTCCGGTTGCCTGGAAAAGTATCTCCGTGCGGGTATCCAGGGAGCTGCTTATACCTGTGTTGTGGCACGAGCTGTGGAGAATGGGTGGGTCTGATCCCTATACCCTGTTGTACTTGCGCCCACATTTTACTGTTTCGTGTTTCTTCCCGCTTCAATCTCTGCTCATAAGGAGTTTCAATTCAGTTGAGAAGAGGGAAAATCAGGGGGCACCCCTGAAACCCCGCCAGGGGCCGCGCCCCTGGACCCCGCTCACCAAAACCCACCCATGTAAATCCCCCAGATGGGGGAGGCACATTCACCTGGGTAGGGGTTTGTGAATCGATCGTTTCCTCTTATACTTTGCATGTGAGCAATTCAGTTGCCACAACCAGCTCGGCCAGTGCCGAAAGGAGTCACCTTGATTGGCACGCTGCTTTCTTCCTGGCTCAATGCGTCCAACCGACTTACCAATTTTGCCGTTTTGCGTGCATTGGGCATGGCAACTCGCCAGGTCTCAGCAGTCTTGCTTTGGGAGCAAGGCTTCGTCTATATCCTGGCGTTTCTCCTGGGCACGGGCCTGGGGGGGTATGCTGACCATTTTCGTCGCTCCAGCCGTCTCCTTGCTCGACCTTGCCGGATCGAGTTCCCTTTACAACCCCTATGACATACCGCCTGTCCAGACTGTGATCCCATACCCGCAGCTTTTCCTCCTGTTGGGAGTGTTCGTGGCAGTTTGTCTTGCAGTGCTGTTGCTCATAGCCCGCATTGTCTCGCGTCCGTCGCTCAGCCAGACCTTGCGGCTGAATGAAGATTAACGCCTGGTGTGTAAATCGACTTGTTCCCTATGCATCACCTTTGGTTGGTTGTACCACCTGCTGCGTTCGTAACATCTGTGTCAGCTTGCTCACAATATCATACCGTCCATAGGATGGCATCAGGTACACACCCTGCACCATACTCTGCGCTGCTGTCAGAAGTTCCTGTGCCAGCTTCAAACCTTCTTCGTGCCCACCTTCGCCAGCAGCACGCATACGGGCACGAACCTCGTCAGGAATAGTAATGCCGGGTACTTCGTTGTGGAGGTATTCGGCATGGCGCGAGCTATGCAGAGGAATACACCCAAGCAGCATTGGAATCGGCGGCTGCCCTGCCCGGTCTAAAAAGCGTAGCAACGGAGTCAGTTCGTAGATGGGCTGGGTCATAATAAAGTCTGCACCCGCCTCTAGCTTGCGCCGGTACTTCGCGATTTCAGCCGCAGTCTCTTCTTCTGTCATGTTTAGATTGAGCGCTGCTCCGATATGGAATGAGGCATGTGCTCCAATCGATGAGCCTGCTGCGTCATGTCCCTCATTCATACCACGTATCACTCGTATCAAGCCTACCGAATCTACATCCCATACCCCTGTCGTATTGGGATAATCGCCCACACGGAGTGGATCGCCTGTCAAAGCCAGGATATTACGGATGCCCAGGGCATGTGCTCCCAATAGCTCAGACTGCAGTGCCATCAAGTTGCGATCGCGAGTCGAGAAGTGGATGATCGTTTCAATACCGAGGTGATCCTGAATCAAGCGGGCGAGGGCTATGCAGCTCATGCGTACACGGGCCATTGGACTATCGGCGATGTTGATACAGTCAACACCGACTTTCTGCAGCATGGCCGCGCCCTCAAGTATCTTCTTTGGATTCAAACCCTTGGGTGGGTCAAGCTCCACACTTATCACGAACTCGCCTGCCGCCAGCTTCTCTTGCAGCCGGGTCTTTGTTCCCTGTTGAGGTAAGATAACTTCTTCTTCGGGTAGACCACTAGCTGTCACCTTGCCGTTAGAGCTTCCTGGAGGCTTCGATTGCGTTGTTTCTTCTGGGATAGCCATTGCAATTTGCG
>WNGG01015219.1_pt1 | contig 16791 bp, 17 predicted proteins | sample 5400661 | NCBI WGS metagenome assembly WNGG01 (sample SAMN13153372, study PRJNA577476) | soil metagenome | isolation source: 100 cm soil or saprolite under Garry oak tree replicate 1 | place: USA:California | collected 2016-06-15 | reverse complement strand
CTTCAGCAGGTCACCTATTGCCCATAAGTAGAGACTCTAGTATGGCTCCCAAGCCATGGCGCTGCTTCGGTGCCAGAGTGAGTGTGAATCACAAGCTTGAATGGCATGCCGATTCGTTGCGAGAATGAACAGTTGAACTCGAGCTGTGACGCGCAGTGAGTGAACAACAGAAGGAGTCACGTTATGAGCGCATTCGTGTCGGATGTGAAAGAGATTCGGCGGCGGGCTCGGCAGCATATCGAGCAAGGAGCGATCACCGACGGCTACAAGGCGGACCGCGAACGGGTGATAGCAGTGTTGAATGAAGTGCTGGCCACCGAGCTTGTGTGTGTCCTGCGCTACAAGCGTCATTATTACATGGCGAGCGGCATTCATGCCGAGCCGGTCGCGCAGGAGTTCTTGCAACACGCCAACGATGAGCAGGGACACGCAGACCAGGTCGCCCAGCGCATCACTCAACTGCAGGGCGAGCCTAATTTTAACCCGGAGGGATTGGCCACTCGCAGCCACTCGGAATATGTCGAGGGCGGCTCGCTGGTCGATATGATTCGCGAGGACCTGGTGGCCGAGCGAATCGCCGTCGAGTCCTATTCGGAAATTGTCCGCTGGCTCGGGAACGACGATCCGACGACAAGGAGTCTGATCGAAGACATCCTCAAGAAGGAAGAAGAGCACGCGGACGATCTTGTGAAGCTGCTTTCGACGCTCGATCCCGAAAAAGCTGCGTAGAGCAAGAGCACCATGCTCGGGCGCCGCGGCGAAGTCTCAAACTAGTTTTTCAGGAGCGCCCGATTGCCGGCTCAGAATGTAATCAAACAAGCTGGCCGGCAACCAACGCTTTAGTGTTAGCGCGAGCCGAGCGTGACCTGGCGCCGCGTAGCGCGCGCGGGGATTGTCGGAGCGCAGCGCTTTGACAATTACGTCGGCGATATCTTCGGGACGGCCCGACATCTTGCGCACCCTCTTGAAGCCCGCGGTCAACCCTTCGAAGAAAGGGGCGTAAGGGCCGGCGTGTTCTGTGATGTCGCGAACGTTTTCGTTTGCAACATCGAGAAACTCAGTAACGATGAACCCCGGCTGAATGACCACCACTTCTATGCCGAACGGCGCTAGCTCGCCGCGCATCCCGTCAGAAATGGCTTCCAGAGCGTGTTTCGTGGCGTCGTACACCGAGGACAACGGCCGCGCGATCCGTCCGGCAACCGAGCTGACATTGACAATCCGCCCGCGTCGCGCATCACGCATGCTCGGAATCACCAACTGAGTAAGCGCGATGAGCGAGAACAGATTCGTCTCAAAGTTCTGTCGAATCGCATCAATCGGAACAAGTTCGATCGGGCCACGTTGACCGTAACCAGCGTTGTTCACAAGCGCGTCAATCCTGCCGAAGCCGTCGAGCGCCTCTCGAACCAATCGCTTGCGATCTTCCTCGTTTGTCACATCTCCAGTCACGGCCAGCGTGCGCCCGCCCTTCGCTTCGACTTCCTGTTTGAGCGCTTCCAGTCGATCGCTGCGACGAGCAAACATCACAACGATTGCGCCCTCGCTTGCCAATCTCCGCGCTGTCGCTTCGCCGATTCCAGCCGATGCGCCGGTTACGATTATGACTTGGCCATCGAGCTTTCTCATCAATTCTCGATCCTCTATCTCCCATCCTCAAAACTTCGACTGGAGATAATATCGCATCATCTCTCGCCAGGTCGGCCAGTCGTGCGGCATGTCATATCCCCACAGGTCCAGCTCGTGCGGGATTCCCTTGGCCGAAAGAATTCCCGACAATCTGCGCGACGCGTCCGGGTTCTCGTAGCTGCCTTGCCCGGTGACGATGTGGATGTGCTCCTTGTGCCGAAGCGCTTCGAGGTCCCAGCCTTCGAGGTTCGGCAAATAGTCAACCGGGTTGTTGAAGTACACATTGTCGTCGTAATAGTCGCCGTGATAATAGCCGCGAATGTCGAACGACCCGCTCATCGCGATCATGCCCGCGAACAGATCGGGCCGGCGGAAGAGCTGATTCGCGCAGTGAAAAGCGCCCAGGCTCGCCCCCGCGGTAATGATTCCGATGCGTCCCTGACAACTGTTCCAGATGTAGGGCACTACTTCATCGGTGATGTAGTTGTCGTAATGAACTTGACGCAGTGCCTTGTGTTTCGGATGAAGGTCGGGATTAAGCCAGCCTTCGCGATTGATGCTGTTGATCGAAAAGACCTTCACTTTGCCCGAGTTGATAGAGTCTTGAATTGCATCGATCACATAGAAACGTTCGTATTCGAGAAAGTCTGCCGCTGCGGTTGGAAACATCAGGAGCGGGAAGCCCCAATGCCCGTAGGTGACTATCTCCATCTGTTTGTTCAAGCTCGGGCTGTGCCAGGAGTCGACGAATCGGTGCACGAATTATATTCCTCTTTCTCAGTCAGTATGATAAGCGCTTGTTGAGCAAGCGTGTAAGCTAGCGGCATCAGACACGAATTTCAAGCCTGGATCGGGCTTCGTGTGCCGGTCTTGAGATGCATTCAAGCCAATGGTACGATTCGCCTCCGCCAACGTAGGTTCAGCGAGGACCAGTTATGAAGAGACTCATTCTGTCGCTTGTTTCATTGTCGATGGTTTGCGCTCTTGCGGTCGCGGCCTTCCGCTCGCAAGCCCAACCGACAAATTTTCTGGTCATCATCAACGCAAACGTAATCGACGGGATCTCAGCCGCGCCGATTAAGGGTGCTACCGTGATCGTTCGCGACGGTCGCATTGAACAGGTCGGTTCCGGCAAGGGCCCAATGCCGGCAACCGCAACCCTTCTCGACCTGAAAGGCAAGTGGCTGCTGCCCGGATTCGTCGACGCTCACGCGCACGTTGCCGATATGAGCGCCGCGCGAAGAGCCCTCCTTTCGGGAGCGACTACCGTGCGCTGCCTCGGCGTAAACCATTTTGTCGATATCGGATTCCGTGATCTCAATCACGCAGGTGTTTCTGACATTCCCGATGTGGTTGCAGCCGGTTATCACGTTCGCCCACGGCCGGCCGAAGAGTTCTTTCTAGATATGCCAAAGATGAAAGATTTGATGAGCGGCGTGAGCGGCGCCGAGAACGTTCGGAGAATGGTGCGCGCGATGATCGAGCGCGGCGTTGACGTGATAAAAATCATGGCCACTGAGCGCGCAGGCTTGCCCGACACAGACCCGCGCAAGCGTGTGTTCACCGATGAGGAACTCGCCGCCGCGGTGGACGAAGCTCGCAAGTCAGGCATATACGTAGCCGCACACGCGCACGGCGATGAAGGAGCCGCCGCGGCAGTTCGCGCGGGCGTGCGCTCGATTGAACACGGCACATACTTGAGTGATCAGACGTTGGCGTTGATGAAGGAGCGAGGAACATATTTCGTGCCAACGATCGCGACTGTAATCGACCTGATCGACCCCGGCGGAGATTACGACAACCCGATCCTTTCGATTCGAGGACGCGCGATGCTTCCGCGGGTGCGAGAGACGACCGCTCACGCCTGGAAAATGGGCGTGAAGATCGTGGCCGGCACCGACACGGGCTACGGACCGGCGAGCGCGCGCCGGATTCCTCACGAGATCATCGAACTTGTGAACGTCGGCATGCCTCCAATGGACGCGATCAAGTCGGCGACTTCGGTCGCCGCCGCATGCATTGGAGTTGACAAGCGCACCGGCTCGATGAAAGCCGGGATGGAAGCCGACTTTATCGCCGTCGAACGCGATCCACTCGGTGACATCAGCGCGATTCAAGACGTCATACTCGTGATCAACAACGGCAAAGTCGTCGTCAACCGACTCGTCCAGTGAGAATGTCTAGCCGGCGGCAAGGACGGAAGCGAGCGTCATCGTCGACGTTCGCTGCGGCTCGCGGTGCTGAAGTCTCTTATTTCTTGCTGACACGATTGAAGTGCACAAGCGTAGCTTTGTTCTTGGTGTATTCAAGCTCGAAGCTTGCGTCCTCCTTGGATTGATTCTCAGCCAGCCGATACAGGCCCGCGCGACCATCCGATGCGCTCGTTCCTTGCACGCGGGTCAGAAACGCCTCGGCGTCAGCGCCGCTGACTTCTTTCGCGGTCACCTTCGTTGTGGCAACCGCTTGGAGCGCGTAAGACTTCAGCATCTTGGGCCAATAGGCCTGAAACAGCAGATGATTGGCGAAGACATCGGCAGAGATAACCTCGCCGCCGACGGCCGCGACTACGCCGACTATATTGCGGCCCGAGAACTTGTCTTTGAAGGCCTGCACATAGTTGTCAACCTGCTTGTTCACGCGTTTGTCGTTATAGACGCTGGTGAGCGCTCCGGTTGAAGAACTCGCGGCGGTCACCGTTACGGTCTCGGCCACTGCTCCCCAGACGTCACCTTGGCTCTTCTTTGCTTCGGCCTTCTCACGAACGTTGGGCAAAGCCATTGGAGCGGCGCTGACCGCAGTCGGAGAGCCTGAGCCGCCGACCGTGCTGGAAGAGGAACCGGAACTGCCTGCGCTCTGGCCAAACGCCTGTCCTCCCGACCAACGCCCATGCTCCACGCAGAAGACATCCAACGGAACGGCGGTGTTGCTGGATTCGATTATGCAGTCGTGACCAACGATGCGATCCTGTTTTCCTCCTAGAATCATCTCGCCTGCGATCAGGACTAAAGTCTTCCCCGAGTTGTTGATTACCGATAGCTTATTCACCTCGGCGTTGTCGCTGAGTCGTTCGTGCGGCCGGATCGTGCGTGAGCGGCCGTTTGCGCCAAGCTCGGTGATAGCGATGGTTCCGGCACGCAAGCCCTCATCCAGAGTGATCAAATCACTTGTGTCAGTCGCTTCGTCGGAAATGACAGGGAAAACAATCAGCTTCTCGAAACGAACTGGAGTGCTCGCTCGCCAATGCGGAGGTGAAGGATACTCCGCTGGTTTGAGCGCGATTCGCTTCGTGGTTTCTTGTTGTCTTTCAGATCTTGCCTGTGAGGACAAACACGCTGAAGAGACGCTGACGAGTAAAACATAGAGGAAGAGACGTATCGACATTCGCATGGCGGTCTCCTTTTGGTAGTAGTGATGGCAGGGCTGGCCAGTGTACTCGTCTAAAGAACGACGCAATGAGCAACGTCTTGCAATCCGACGCGCCCCGCGGCGCTCCGGTTGGTTAGACGCCAATTCGAAGAGTTTGTTCCTGATATCTTGCTCAAGTGGGCTTCTGCCACGAGTCACTAAGACATAGAGCCGCACGAAGGATGCCAGACTAATCTGAACCTCGAAACTGGGTTCTATGAGCTTCGCGTGGCGATCAAAGATAAATCGAATCACAAAATGCGCAGATCGGTCGACTTCTTGATAGAACGTTAGTCGATCTTCTTCTGTTTTGACCTTCGCTCTTCCAGTTCTTCCAGGCTGCGCGGCCAGTCTTCCTTGAGCAGGCGCGAAAGCGCGCGGTCGGCAAGTAATCGCCCGCCAGTCTGACACGTGGGACAATAATTTGCCTCGTTCTCAGCATAAACAATTCGCTGGATCGGCGTGCTGCACTTCGGGCAAGGCTTGCCGTAGCGTCCGTGCACCGACATTTCCTCTCTGAAGGCAGTGACCTTTTCTGGAAAACTTTCACGCGCCTCTCTGCGCAGCTTCTCGGACCAAGAGCGCAACGTTCTTTGCGTTGCTTCGTACAAGCGTTTAATTTCAGAATCATCCATCCGCTTAGTCAATTTGAGCGGCGACAGGCCGGCCGCGTGAAGAATCTCGTCTGAATAAGAGTTGCCAATGCCACTGAAGAAATGTGGGTCCGTTAGTGCGCGTTTGAGCGTGTGGTTCTCTTGAGTCAATCGAGTTCTGAAACTCTCCAAGTCAGCTTCGGGGACCTCGATACCACCGGGATCATGAGCAGCCAGGGCCGATTCGCCTCGCACCAGATGCATCGAGGCGCGCTTCTTTGAGCCGGCTTCGGTCAGCGTCAGAGTCCCCGACGGAAAGACGAACATGGCGAGCGTCTGGCGATTGGGCTTGTGCGGCTTCTCCTTCCAGTGAAACCGGCCAGCGATCATCAAATGAATGACCAGGAACAGATCGTCTTCGAGCCCGAACACGACGCGCTTCCCAAGCCGTTGAAGATTGATGACTTTCTTCCCCAACGCTTCTGCCAAAGCTGGATCGACTGAACGCAACAGGAAGGGACTTGAGAGACGAATGTCCAGGATCGGCTTGTTGAGAATACGAGGTTCGAGGGCTTCGATATAGGAAACTATGTCGGGCAGCTCAGGCACCGGATCATTCTAACAAGAGAAGGGGCGCTGAATCATTAGATTGACTTCGATTGACGCAGCTAATTAGAATCCTCGACTGCTTCTCCAACGATCGAGGTCATTAAGTGAAACTATCGCTCCTCGACTGGTCCGTCATCGCCGCCTATTTCCTGTTTAACCTCGGCATCGGCATCTACTACGCCAGACGGGCGCGGGGCAGCACAACAGATTTCTTTCTTTCGGGTCGAGACGTGCCGTGGTGGCTCGCGGGCACCTCGATGGTTGCGACTACCTTCGCAGCCGACACGCCCCTTGCAGTCACAGGGTTCGTCGCTAAGAACGGCATAGCGGGGAATTGGCTGTGGTGGAACTTTGTGATGAGCGGAATGCTCACTGTGTTTTTGTACGCGCGACTCTGGCGACGAGCCGGCGTGATGACCGACATCGAATTTGCGGAGCTGCGCTATTCCGGCAAGCCTGCGGCGTTCTTGCGCGGATTCAGAGCGTTGTATCTTGGCTTACCTATCAATTGCATAATCATGGGCTGGGTCAATCTTGCGATGGTCAGTTCTACACGACGATCTCTGGACTGTGGGGAGTTTTGGTAACTGACCTGTTCCAATTCGTGCTCAAGATGGGAATGGTGATCGTGCTGGCAGTGTTGGCAGTGCACGCCGTAGGTGGAATGGATGCTCTCAAGAGTAAAATCAGCGCGCTCGATTCAGCGACCGGCCAGGCCGGTTCGCGGCTCGCGTTTTTTCCGGATCTCGATTCGGTCTGGATGCCGGCGATCACGTTGTTCACCTATCTTGCGGTGAACTGGTGGGCGAGCTGGTATCCCGGCGCCGAGCCCGGAGGCGGCGGCTACGTTGCGCAGCGGATATTCTCGGCGAAGGACGAGCGACACGGGTTGCTTGCGACGTTGTGGTTCAACATCGCGCATTACGCGTTGCGACCGTGGCCGTGGATACTGACCGCCCTGGCCTCGCTGATTCTTTATCCTGAGCTTGCGGATAAAGAGACTGGCTATATCCGCACGTTGATGGACCCGAACGTGTTTCCGATGTATTTGCGCGGATTCATGCTTGCGGCGTTTGCGGCAGCGTACATGTCGACGATCGGTACGCAGCTCAATTGGGGCGCATCGTATGTGATCAACGATTTCTACCGGCGGTTCGTCAAGCGCGAGGGCAGCGAGCGTCATTACGTGATTGCTTCCCAGTTAGTCACAGTGATGTTGATGATTATCTCTTTGATCGTGACGTTCTACCTGGAATCGATTGGCGCGGCGTGGAAGCTGTTGCTGGTGACCGGCGCCGGGACCGGCACGGTGTTGTTGCTCCGCTGGTTCTGGTGGCGAATAAACGCGTGGTCGGAAGTCTCAGCGATGATTGCAGCCGGGGCATGCTCGATGTTCCTTCAGGTGTATCTCAAGTGGGATAGCGACCGTCCCAAGGATTTCGCCTACTTGATGCTCGTGACGGTCGGAGTGACCACGGTAGTGTGGCTAGCGGTGACGATGTTCACCAGCGCGGAACCACTCGATAAACTCGTTAGCTTCTATAGAAAGGTGCAACCCGAAGGCCCGGGATGGAAGCGGGTCGCGTCGCAAGCGGGACTTCCGCGGAGGAACGTGAGCGGTGGACTAGCTGTGCAGTTTGCTAATTGGTTTCTCGGATGCGTGTTGATATACGCGTTTCTGTTCGGCATCGGCTATCTGGTTTTCGGCGAGATGCTTAAGGCCGGCGGATTCTTGCTGGTTGGCGTGATCGTCGGCGCCCTCATCATGCGAAACCTCCAGCGCGCGTCCTGGCAATCGACCTCGACAGAACCAGCGCGAAGCGACGAGTTACAAACTTCCGCATGAATGCGGTACTACGAAACTCCTGTAGAGGAGATCAGGTGCATTTTATAAGTAGATTCCTAGTTGCTATCATGCTCTTCAGTACATCGAGCATGGTTAGGGTCCTGCCTATCGAAGGCGCTCAAAAGCAGAAGCCAAAACCGACGGAACAATCGTGGGTCGAGAAGACGCTCGCATCAATGACGCTCGATGAGAAGATCGGGCAGTTGATCATTCCCGCGACGGTCGGAATGTTCCTCAGCCAGGAGAGCGAAACCTTTCAGCAATTACGACGCGACATAACCGAGTTTCACGTCGGCGGTTATCACATGCTCGGCGAGAACAACGTCCTTCACGAGCCTGCGGACGTTGCGCTGCTGATAAACCACCTGCAAGCGATGGCTAAGGTCCCGCTGTGGATCACCGCTGACTTCGAAGGCGGCGTTGGACTTCGCTACGCCGGTGCGACAAGGCTCCCCCGAGCGATGGCGATGGGGGCGACAGGCAATCCCGACCTCGCTTATCAAGCAGGGCGCATCACCGCCGAAGAAGCGCGCGCTCTTGGAGTTCAAGTTAACTTCTATCCAGTCGTCGACGTGAACAACAACGCGCGCAACCCGATCATCAACATCCGCTCGTTTGGCGGGGACCCGCAACTCGTGTCGCGCATGGCTCGCGCGTACATCCGAGGCTCGCAGGAGCACGGTGTGATGGCGACCGCAAAACATTTTCCTGGTCACGGCGACACCTCGACGGATTCGCACCTCGAGCTGCCGGTCATCGACGTCGATCGCGCGCGATTGAACGCCGTCGAGTTGCCGCCGTTCAAGGCAGCCGTCGAAGAAGGCGTCGGCGGAGTGATGAGCGCGCACATCGCTTTGCCGCGGATTGAAACCGAAAATCTTCCGGCGACGCTCTCACCGAAAATTCTCAGCGGTATGTTGCGAGACGAGCTCAAGTTTCGCGGCGTGATCTTCACCGACGCGATGACAATGCGGGGGATTGCTGCGCATTATCCCGAGGGTGAGGCTGCCGTGCGCGCTGTGAAGGCAGGTGCGGACATAGTTTTGTTTCCGCCAAGCGTCGAGCAGGCTTTTGTCGCGTTGAAACGGTCGGTTGAGTCAGGCGAGATCAAAGAATCACGCATCGATGAGTCGGTCCGCCGAATCCTGGGCGCAAAAGCGAAGCTTGGGCTCGATCGAGAGCGGTTTGTTGATCTGGACAAACTCGACAAAGTGCTTGGCAATACCGAGAACCGGCGCACGGCGCAGCAAATCATTGAAAGCGCGATCACGTTGGTGAGAGATAAGCGGAGAGTGTTGCCGCTCAAGCTTGCGCGAGACCAGAAAATCCTTTTCATCACAATCGTCGACAACAACGAGGGCTGGCGCGACGGCGTGCCTGGCCGGGAGTTCTTCGCCCAGCTTGTCAAAAGGCACGCGAACTCCACCAGCGTCTACGTTTCCGACAAGTCAGCGCCTGCCGAGTTTGCGTTGATCAGAAAGCTGGCGAGTTTTTCTGACGCGATCATCGTCAACGGGTTTATTCGAGTCGCGTCCTACAAAGGCTCGATTGATCTAACCGAGGACGAGATAAGTCTTCTGAAATATCTGTCCGCAATCGAGAAACCGTTCGCTTTTGTTCTTTACGGCAGCCCTTATTTGCTATCGTTTGTGCCAGAGCTTCCAACTTACGTGCTGGCGTACGAGTATTACCCGGCTGCGGAAGAGGCGGCGCTGAAAGCCGTGCTCGGTGAGATTGAATTCAAAGGCAAGTTGCCCGTAGAGTTGCCTGGCTTCTATCCAATAGGCCACCCCGCCAGGTAGCAAGACTTCAGTCTGTGGTCTGTGGCATCAACACAGATTAAAGTCTGTGCTACCATAGCCAGGATGTCCGAAGACCGCTCCCCGCTTGACGAGTACGAAGATGGAGAGGAAGTCAGAGTATTCACTCTGAGCGAAGCTCGAAGTCTGATTCCGCGTTTGCGCAGGCTGCTGACGCGTGTTATCCGCGAACGCGAAAGGCTTTTGGACATGCGGGTTGAGATAGACCAGGCCCGAGAGAAGGCTTTTGAAGGCGGCGGTGGCAGTCCGCTTGGCCCCATTTACCTTCAGCACCTGATCGCGTTCAGCGAAGCCGTCCAGGAGATCGAATATTTAGGCGTTCACATCAAGGACTTCCGAACAGGCCTGGTAGATTTCCCTTACGATCATGATGGCCGCATCGTGTATTTGTGCTGGAAGCCAGATGAGGATGAGATAGACTGGTGGCACGAGACCGACGCAGGGTTTGCGGGCCGTCAACCGCTCACCGATGAATTCGAATGAACAATAGTTAGCGCGACTTCATGCGGAGCTTTGCAGCCTCGCATTTGTGAAGGGTCGCACCGTCACAAAGCCCTGCCTGCGTGCGGAACTACGCATCTCTTTAGCAGGAGATGAATGGCAGACCAAAAAAGGGGCTCGGGGGAGAGGCGCCTAACACAAGCTTAAGCTGAGCGGGGTTCTTCTCTTCGCTCCGGCTCATCTCGATATCTGCGATCGTCATCGCGATTCCTTCGATCATCGTCACGGTATCTTCGGTCATCTTCGCGAGACTTGCGATCGTCCAACTCACGATCCTCGCCGCGCATTCCAGACTTGAAGTGGCGGATGCCTTCGCCAAGCCCCTTGGCGACCTCCGGTATTCTACGTGCACCAAACAGAATGATGATTATCAGCGCGATGATCAGCAATTCGGGCATTCCAAGTGGACCCATGTTGTACTCCTTAACGATTGAGATCAGACCAATTCATTGTAGACTCGGTCCTTAAGCCTGTCAAACATAAGCACTGTTGCATAAACTCTACGAACCCGCTGCCGCGACCGCGGCCTGATAGCTTCTTCTCGCCCTCACTATAGCGTCTGGCAAATTCACCTCGACTCGCAGGTTGTGCCGCCGGCCGTCAGCCTTGTTGTTGTCCGGATAAAATCCCAATCGATATTGGTGCCGAAGCTCCTCTGCAACCAGCTTGAACGTCTTTTTCAAGTCTGAAACCTTGCTGCTGTAGAAGCGGCCCGCGGAAACTTCAGCCAACTCAGTCAGGAACGCGATCGCCTCCCCGTTCCGCATTTCAACTCGCTGTCGGCGACGGTTGTCGGGCGGTCGTTGGGGCGGGAATGGATCGCGTCTGCCCCATCCGCCTCGCCCGCGACGGGGCAACGGCCAAGGAGGCGCGTTCCAGCCTTGACGACGACCCTCAGTCTCGAAATAAATCGAATAAATCATCGCGCCTGATTCGCCGGCTTCGTCAAACAACTCTTGTTCGGTGATATGGCTTCCAACATCTTTTCCATCCGTAAGCAGAATGATTGCCTTGCGGCCCTCGACGCGCTTGAATTGTCTTTCGATCACCTGCGCGACCGCGCCGCGAAGCACGGTCCCACCTCGCTCGCCGACTCTCGCGTCCTTGACCGCCCGCTCGAGAGTCTTTCGATCCGACGTTAACGCGCTCAACAAGTGCACGTCATAGTCAAAACTCATAACCATCGCGCGATCCTGCGGCCTCAGCTCCTTGAGAAAGTTCGCGGCATCTTTCTTGATGTCCCCAAGCACCTCCTTCGTGCTGTGGCTCGTGTCTAAAAGCAACGCGATACTAAGTGGTTCTTCCGTCGCGTCGAACACCGCGATCGCCTGCTCGGCCCGATCCTGATAGAGCTTAAAGTCTTGGAGCTTCAAATCTGAGACGTATCTTCCCTGGCGATCGCTGACGATAACCGGAACGCTCACAAGAGTGGTTTGAACCTTGATCGTCGCTTCGCTTTGTTTCTCTTGGGCGTACGTTGAAAGCGGATCGACGAAGCCAATCAGGGCAAGGGCTGTGAATAAGCAAACAGACATATCACCTCACTTCGGGGAGACATTTCCGATCAGGACATAAATCTTCTCGCGACCACCGGCCATTGAAAAGCATTGAGAAACGCGCGTCGCATAAGCAGAAAAGAATTCCGAAAGGCTCGCTTCGGTGAACCTCAAAATCTGGGCGCCGCTTCCGGCGTCTGTGAATGCTCGGCCAAGCCACGACAGAACCCGCGAATTGCTGGTTGCCAGGTTGCGAATCGGCTCGGCGATGATCACTCGCTTGCGCGCAGCTTCAAGCATACGATCCACAACCGGCGAAGCGTCCGGCAAGAAGTGATACAGGCTCGCTTGCATAATTACATAATCGGCTGGCGGCAAGGGCTCTTCGCTTCGAAGGTCCCAGACTTGTCCGCTGCCGCCACGTGCCGTCAATCGATCGATGAACGCTCGATTGATGTCCAGTCCGGTGTACTGAACTGATTTTGCTCGCAGATAGCGGTGATACAAGAGCGCCGGCCCACAACACAAATCCAGGACGCTCGATCCGCTCGGAATCAAGTCGGCAATGGCGCGATAACGCGACGGGTAATGCCGGCCATACAGCAACAGCATCGCCAGCTCATACATTGAGGTGTTCTTGTAGATGAGGCTGGTGGCCATTAGTTATCTCTGTGAGATGACTTCTTCCGCGCTGTAGTTGAGCACTTGTCGAATTGCCGTCTGAGGTTTGTTATTTACCCTCAAGAAAGTTCGCCCGGTGTACTCTCCCAGGATTCCAAAGAACATCATTTGGATTCCGCTCAGCACCAAAAGCGCCACCATAAGAGACGCCCATCCGACGGCGTTTGGCGGGAAATCTTGGGGGAAAAGAAGCCGATAGAGGATTACGACTACTGCAAACAGTAACCCAAGCGCCGCAAAGAAGAATCCGAACCAGCTAACCAACCGCATTGGCCGCGCCGAGAATGAAAACATAAGCCGCCCCGACACTCTCAGCGATTTCCAAAACGTATAAGTGCTGCGGCCGGCATAGCGGGGATGGTGTTCAACTGGAATCTGCTCGATCCGCGACGTGATTTGAAACAGCAAACCGTCGATGTACGGGTCCGGTCCTTCATACTTGCAAATCGTATCGACGACTTCCTTCCTAATAATCTTGTAAGGCGACAAGTAAATGTCTTTGGGTTTGTTGATCACCCACTGAGCGACTTTTCCGTTCAACCAACTGCCGACGTTCTTCCACATCTTTTGCCGCTTCGTTCTGAAGTCGGCGTACACGGCATCGGCGCCCTCTTCTATTTTATCAAGAAGAGCCGGAAGGTCGCGCGGATCGTGCTGAAGATCGTCGTCCATAATTGCAACATATCTTCCACGCGCGAGCCGAAGCCCGGTGATCAGCGCATTATCCTGGCCGAAATTACGTCTCAAGTCGACGCCGATGACATTCGGATTCTGCTGGCAGAGATTCTGGATGACAGACCACGAGTTATCGGGTGAATAGTCGTTGACCAGCACGACTTCATACTCGCGGCCGGTCGGATCGAGCGCGTCGCTGATGGCAGCGATTAAGGCGTCGAGGCAGGCTTCGCTGCGATAAACCGGGACGACTACCGACAAATCGGGTTGCATCGAGTGGATGATAGTCTGACTTATTGCTCTTGTCGACCAGAAGCGAGCGTGACCGCCGCGACGAATCTCGCACCACCTAGGTTAAGCTCGAGGCTTCTCAGGAGAGTTCTGGTTAGGGAAAAGGCAACGAGCCAACTCCTGGCGGAGCTGGCTCGGTTCAAGCGCAAAGCTGCGCGGCGTTAGGGTCAATAAGCGACGAACGGCTCTGTGAAGACCTTCCTCACCCGCACGCCGTTGATTTTCTTGGGTACCTTCGCGGAGACTGGTGAGTTTACGTCAACGTAAACGACGATGGCGGCATCGGTTGAGCCAGTATCCGACTCGCCCACGCCGACCCCAATGATTCCGGGCCGCGACATCAGGTCGGCCTCCTGAGTTCTCATGGCCTTAGTTGCGCGTGCGACTGATTCGATCGACGGTGCAGTCTGGCCATCTGAAATAGGTTGTTCCGACGTGGAAGCCGAGCAGACACTGCCGACAAAGCTCACGGCGGGCGTTAACTTGCTGAGCACCTCGCCGATCGGATTGGCGATCGTCGTCGAGCTGCTGCCGGCGAATAACAAGGCGACCGGCTGCGGACACGTGGCATTGTTTGAAACAATCAAGGACCCTGAATCGCCACCCGCGCTGAAGGTGGTGCTATTGATCACTACTTGGTTGGTGTAGGAGACTACGAACTTCTTGCCCTGATTGCAGCCTTTCTGGTACTGCACGCTAACGCTAGTGTTGATCGAACCAACAGTCCCTGTTGTAGTGCCTGTAGTGCGACCGCTCTTTTCCACTGCCAGCCCGACGGATGGAGCTTTTACCACGCCGCTGATGAGGCCTATACCTTCGATGAAACCTGTGGGATCCATCTGGCCAGTAATTACGTGAGCAATCGCGGCATCGACATTATTGCCTAGCGGGACCGCACTGGTGAAATTCGCAACGGTCGTTGCGGGTTGACAGCTGCTATCTACCAGGCCGGGTTGCGATATGTTCTCGCCCGGCGAGGCTTGGTCCGCGCGGGCAAGCACGTGGTTGTTGCTGAGGGCGTATTGGACCAAGTTGCTGTCTTGCACAAGAGAGCCCAATGTTCCGCTGCAGCAAAATGCCCTGCTAACGTCATTCACGTTGCCGCCTGAGACGCCAAAATGCGTGTTGCGACTTTGATAAGGATTAGCCCCGCTGACGTCAAACAGCGACGGGCCAAATAAGAGCGCCGAAAAGGCCAATCCTAGAGCCGCTAGGCGGCCCGGTGAAATTACTTTGCTCATTACTACCTCCATTTGTTAACTACTGAGTAAACCCTCGCATTCGAAGTACAGATCCGAACTGCAATGGCCGTTAGCCTATCAATGACCTTCGTAACGGCGCCTGCTTTAACAACCACTTCTTTCTGAGAAAACTTATACCCGGGCTTTTCCAGATCGACGGTGTATTTGCCCGGCTCCAGACCCTCGATTGTTGTTGGCGTTACGCCCTTCGATTGAGGCTCGCCGGCCCCTGCTTCGTCGGTCGGCACGAGAAGCACTTTGGCGCCCGGCGGTACGGAGTTAACCTCGATCGCACCGGTCGTCCGATCCGGTTTCTTCGCGACTGAATTCTTAGAGGCGTTTGATTGCGTCGCGCCAGCGCCGACATTCGCATTGCCTTCGCTGTTCTTCGTAGGCGAAGTTGTCGTGCATCCCGCTGCGATCGCAACGATCACAACAGGAAGAAACTTGATCAACCTTTTAGCCATTCTCATCGGTTCTCCTCTCTCCGGAACATAGGTTAAGATACTATCGCACACTGAATGGCTTCCAGCGCACAAATCGAGATGCTCATGCGCGAGCTCCTGTTTGTCAACTACCGAGTTGAGCCGGAACTGCTCGTCGATCTTGTTCCTCGTCATTCAAAACCAGACACTAGGATTGATTCTGCCGGCCGCGAGACTGCCTTCGTTTCCGCGGTGTGCTTCCGCGTCGCTGAAGTGAGTTCCAGTCTTCTGCGGCTGCCACGATTGAGCTTCGAACAGGTAAACTACCGCGCCTATGTCAGAATTGGCGAAGTACCAGCGGTCTATTTCTTCGATATGAAGGTCAACTCCCGAGCCGTTGCTGCGTTGACCACCTTCCTGCGCGCTCCGATCCAGTTCGAAGATATTGTATTGACCACCGAGACCATCGAGACGGTTGGCGATGTTGATTATGTATTTAGATCGCCGGGCTTTGAGGTTCGCGCAGTAATTCCCGGTCGCCCGGACGGCTTTTTTGACGACACCCCGCCGGATTTCATAACTCATCGACTGGTAGGTTACGCTGGCTCGGAGGGCAACTTATATAGAATTGAGGTCGACCATCCGATGCTCGGCGCTATCTCGGCCCGCATTGAGAGCGCCAGGGCTCCGAGGCTCGAACAGCTCGGGTTGTTGACCGCCGATGAATCGTCCCGCCCAAGTTCAGCACTTTACGTGCGAGAGGCCTTGTTCAAAACAAAGCCGCCGACTCGCGAGCGCTGAAATCTGCCAAGCCTCCCCGTCGCGAGCCATGTGACTCGTAGGCCGGTTTTTGTTGTAATTTTCTTGCAGCGATAAAATTGCGAGAAAGTTATTGATTAGCCATCGAACGATCCGTTAACATGACTTCAGGTTTATTTAGTGGGAGTAATAATGAAATCGCATAAAGTAGCATTAGTCGGGGCGATTGCTCTGGTTGCAACCGTACTCGTCGTTATTGGTTTCGAGGCAACAGCTCAAAACAGAGCCGAGCGACCGTCGGCGCCTGCAAGCGCTGCCGTTCCGGAGCGCAACGAGATCGTCAGGTTATCGGCCGCCGCGAAACCGGCTCCTCGAGCCAGTTCCACAGCTTCGGCCCTCGAAGCCTTCGACGGCGCGGCAGCACGAAACGTTCAGCTTGGAACCAGCCTCGCCTGGGTGTTTGGCGGCAAGCAACAGCGTGGTTGGCACATTTACACTCCGCTGATAGCGAATCTGATTGGCGCCGAAACGGAACCCGCTTCAAGCGAGTTCGCTCGACAGGTTTCGCTTTGGGAGGGCACACAGCGCATCGCTCCAAGCGGTGTGTTGGACGGCGAGGCCTGGTCGCATATGATTTCCACTCTCCAGTCGCAAAGGCTGAAGGACTGGACTCATCCGAATCCTGATGAATTGATTACGATTCCAACAGCCGACTGCTACGATCCGTCGCGACCGGAAGAGCTTCGCAAGGCGCGTAGCGAGACGTACGCGGCCTACAAGCGCATGGTAACCGCAGCCGCTGCCGATCCCTCCCTGGGAT
>WNGG01011737.1_pt1 | contig 16802 bp, 14 predicted proteins | sample 5400661 | NCBI WGS metagenome assembly WNGG01 (sample SAMN13153372, study PRJNA577476) | soil metagenome | isolation source: 100 cm soil or saprolite under Garry oak tree replicate 1 | place: USA:California | collected 2016-06-15 | reverse complement strand
TAACCGCGAAGACGCGAAGAGCGTAAAAGAGAAGGCCAAAGTCTACCCCTTTGCCCCTCTTCTCAAAGTCATCACGAGCCCGACGATTTGCGGGAAGGCAAGCTCCAGAAGAATTCAAGCACTTTATTCACCACGGAGACACGGAGTACACGAAGGTGCACGGAGAACTCTGTGAAACTCCGTGCCCTCCAGGTCTCCCTGGTGAAGCAGGACGTCTTGCCGCTGCAGGGTCACTCTCTGAACGCCTTCTGCCTTCTGCCTTCCGCCTTCTGCCTTCCGTCAGTAGGTGGCGCGACCGCCTGTCAGGTCGAAAGTGAAGCCGGTCGTGAAGCTGGTCGCGGGCGAGACGATCCAGGCCGCCATGCGGGCCACTTCCTCGAGGGTGCCGCAACGTTTCATCGGAATCTTGTCGGTCATGTATTTTACCTGCGCCTCGGGCAACGCTTCGACCATCGCCGTGCGAATCACCGCAGGAGCCAGCGCGTTGACGGTGATGCCGCTTTCAGCGTATTCCTTGCCCTGCACCTTGGTCATTCCGATTACAGCCGCCTTCGAGGCCGAGTACGCCAGCATTCCGGCGTTGCCTTCTTTGCCAGAAATCGAAGCGATATGCAGGATGCGCCCGTACTGCCGCTTCAGCATCCACGGCAGCACGGCGCGCGAAGTCAGAAAACAGCCGATAACGTTCACCTCAAACACAAAACGGAAATCAGACAGTTCCGCCTCGTGGCTCTTGACGTTGGTCTTGCCCGTGACTCCCGCACTGTTGACGAGAATGTCAATCCTGCCAAACCGATTGCCGATCCGCTCGATCACGTCGCCGACCCGCGCTTCGCTTGTGATGTCGACATTGAACGCAAAAGCGCGCTCCCCCACGTCTCTCGCCGCCGCCTCCAGCGCAGGCTCGTTCAGGTCGAGCATCGCTATCGTCGCGCCCTCCGCTTGAAGCTTCTTCGTCACCGCCAGCCCTATCCCTGAAGCCGCGCCGGTGATCACAGCCACCTGATCCTTGAATTCACCTGTCATTTCGCCATCCCCCAAGAGCTTAAGCTCCACGGTTTGAAGCACCGACTTAAGGACAAACCACAGATGAACACAGATGAACACAGATAAAATACGGCGGAGTGCTCAGAGAGAAAACTCTTTGTCATCCTGCAAAGGGATGTCACGTCAATAACGATCTGTGTTCATCTGTGTTGATCTGTGGTTTCATTTCTTTCACGAGCGTTTTGCTTCCGATTTCTGCCGCGCATACGGCCTGACCAGCTCGAGCTTGTCGTTCAGCTCCACGCCCCACCCGGGCGCGCCGGGCAAATCCATGCAGCCGTCTTTGGGCAGAGGCTCGTTTTTGAACAGTTCGCCAAAAAGCGGCACGATCCGATCCGCCTTCGGGCTCATGACAAGGAATTCGGCAATCGGGCAGTTTGTGAACGCATACTGCATGTGATAGGAAAAGACGCTCGATCCGTGCGGGATCACCGGAATGTCGTAAGCCGCAGCCATGGCAACGATGCGCCGCGCTTCGGTCAACCCGCCCACCCAGTTGATGTCCGGCTGCAGGATGTCGGCGCACTTGCGCGCGATCAATTCGCGGAAACCGTAGCGCGTGTATTCGTGCTCGCCGGTACTCACGAGGCAGATGTGGCTCACGGCGGCTTTGAGCGCCGCGTAGCCGTCGTAATCGTCCGGCGGCAGGCATTCCTCCATCCAATGCAGCTTGTAGGGGGCGAGCGCTCTGGCCAGCTCGATCGCGTAAGGCACCGTCAGCGACATGTAACAATCGAGCCTCAGGGGGAAATCAGGTCCCACCTGCCCTCTCGCCTCGGCGACCACCGCGACATTCTTCTTCAAGCCCTCGACGCCATCCGCCGGTCCGTAGCGGCACGGGATCTTCGCGCCCTGAAATCCCCACTCTTTGGCCAGGTCGGCGCGCGCCGTCGTCGCATAGACCGGAAGCCGCTCTTTCGTCTTGCCGCCGAGCAAAGCATAGATCGGTTCCTCGCGCAGCTTGCCAAGACAGTCCCAGATTGCCAGGTCTACCGCGCTGATGGCGTGCAGGGTCACCCCCTTGCGGCCGTAAGGGAGCGTCGCGCGCCACATCTGGTCCCAGATCAATTCCACGTTACGCGGGTCCTTGCCTTCGACGAAACGGCTGAGATGCCTCTCGATGATGTAGCAGGCAGGTTCGCCGCCGATGCTGCACCCGATACCGACAGTGCCGTCATCAAGCTCGGCCTGCACGACGACAGTACCCAATGCATTGATGCCCCAACTGGTGCGCCTGGCTTTGTACTCTTCATAAACAGACATTGGGTTCGCAATGGGCAGATCGATAATCCAGTGGCCCCCCGGCTGGTTGTGATAATCCGCGCCCATCGCGGCCGGCGCGATAACGTAGGCGCGTACTTCGCGGATGACAGCTTTTCTCATGACCTTTGTCCTCTAATTGAACTGCCCTTGAATTGTGGATTTCGGATTGCGGATTGGGGATTGTGAATTAACTGGTTTCATCTGGCCCTTTCGATTGCGGATTGCCGATTGAGGATTAGTTGGATTCATCTGGCTTTGTCAATCCGCAATCCGAAATCCGCAATCCGCAATCAGAAGTCGAATCTGTCGATATTGGTTCGATTGAAGATGAAGGGGGCGCCGAGTCTCACTTCGTCTCCCAGCACTTCAATCTTGCCCAGCCGCCCGGCGGCCATCTCGCGGCGGCCGCGTTTCAGTTCCCCTGCGCTCAGGGCGCTGGACGCGTAGACCGTCAGATAGCCTAAATCCATCGTGTTCCACAACACGATGCTCTCGATGACCCCCGCATGGATGTAAGGCTTGCACATATTGGGCAGTGACAGCCCGATGACTCTGACGTCGCTCCGGCCTGACTGTTTGACTGCTTCGGCGGCTCCAGGCACGGCGGGAGCGGCGATCGCCATAATCAGGCTCACCTTCGGATAAACCTTCAGCACCGTCTGCGTTTCGGCAAAGGCGCGGTCGCGGTCCCCTTCGCTGGGTTGAATCGCCACGAGCTTCATCGCACCGTACCTTTCCGCAACCCGCGCCTTGATGTGTTTGATCCACTCGTTCTGATTCGACGCGCTCAGGCTCGCCGTGATGATCGCGAACTCACCCGTGTTGCCGAGTATTCTCGCGGCCTCGTCAGCCAGCGTGTAACCGATGCCTTGCGGTGTCGCCTGGTTGATGAAGAAGTCGCGCGCATCCTTCTCGGCATCGGCGTCCCAGGTGATGACGCGGACGCCCTTTTGCCGCGCTTTGCGCAGCACGGTGGAGATCCCCGCTTCATTTTCCACGCTGACCGCAATCACATCCACTCCTCTCGTAATCCAGGCTTCGACCACTTCGTTCTGCTTCGCGGGATCGAGATCGGTCGGGCCGTCCCACAACAAGTCCACGCCCAATTCCTTTGCGGCATCCTCGGCCCCTCGCCTGCAACTGATGAAATAAGGATCGCCCTTCGCCTTCGGCATCATCGCAATCACGGGCTTGCGCCCGCGGGCCGTCAGCGCTCCGGGTGAACTTTGCGGGCCGGCCGCACTCCCTGAATCCTGCCGCGGCGAGCGCGCGAACCAGTTGACGGCTACGACCAACCCGGCCGTCGCAATGCCCGCGCTAAAAATCGCGAGCCTCACTCTCTTCACCTTGCTCCTCTCCGCTGCGGTGTAGACGCGCGGTTGTGTCTCCGCCCGTTTTGAGAGGCGATCCAGAAGGATCGTACCGATCAACAACGCGCCCGTGAGAATCCCCGACAGTTCCGCGGGCTGCCCGCTCAGACGCAACCCGTTTTGCAGGATGACAATGGCGAACAAGCCCAGCACGGTGCCCGGCACGGTGCCGCGCCCGCCGAAGATCGACGCCCCGCCGAGCACGACGGCAGTTATTGCCATGAGCTCGTATCCGGTTCCAGCGTCCGACTTCGCCTGCCCGAGATGGGCCACGTAGATGACTGCCGCAAGACTCGAAGCCAGGCCCGACAGCAGGTACACGAAGGTCAATCGCCGGGCAACCTCGATGCCCGCGTAGCGGGCGCCTTCGGCAGAATGACCGATGGCGTAAAGGCTGCGCCCCGCCGTTGTGCGATGCACCCACCAGGAACAGCCGGCGATTGCCGCAATCAGAACAAACAACTGCGTTGGAACAACGCCGCCCACATGGCCTTGCCCCCAAAACAGGAACTCCGGCGGAAAACCGGAGTAGTTCTCGATACCGCGCGTGAGCCCTTCGGCAATCCCTCGAAAGAGCGAAAACGTGCCGAGCGTGACGATCAACGGCGGAAAGTTCAGCCGGGCGATTACCAGCGCGTTCAGGCCCCCGCCAGTCAACCCGCACAGCAGCGCGGCAGCCGCAGCCAGCGGGAGCGGCAAGCCCGCGTCGCGCCACAGACTGCCCAGCACGACCGCCGCGAGTCCGACCATCGAGCCGACCGAAAGGTCGATCCCGCCAGTGATGATTACCGGCGTCAGCGCCAGCGCGAGCAATCCGATTTCGACGCTCAGCCGGGTCACCTCGAACGCATTCGCCGACGTCAGAAAATTATCTCCACTCAGGCTGAAGATGCCGCACTCGAACAGCAGCACGAGCACCAGTACCCATTCGTGATTCGGAAACAGCCGGTCGCGCCACGGCGCCGTCAATTGCGGATTGCGGATTTCGGATTGCGGATTAGCCGGATTCATTGCTTCCCGCTGAAAGCCTGGCACTCGCGGTCAATTCGGACTCAGTTTCACCGCGAAGGCGCTAAGGGCGCGAAGGTTTTATTGGTTGCGGCTGGGCCACGAATTCCACGACGCAAGCCAGCCGACGGACAAACTTCGCAATACAGTTCCACAAATTTTGCCTTTTTCAATGAAATTCTTCGTGACCCTTTGCGCTCTTCGCGTCTTCGCGGTTGCTTCGGGCCCAGTTTCACCGCGAAGGCGCTATCGTGGCAGGTAAGACGTGCGGACGATCCCACTCCTCAGGTTTCCCTCACCGGCTGGGAATCCGCAATCCGAAATCCGAAATCCGCAATCGAGCCAGCGCGGCGTCTGACACCAATGCCGCCAGGATGATCGCGCCTTGAACTGCTTTTTCCCAAAACGGATTGACGCCCAGAAAGGTCAGCGCGGTGCCGACAGTGCCCAACAGCGCGGCCCCGATCAGGGTGCCGGCGAGCGTCCCCCGGCCGCCTGTGATTGCCGTTCCGCCCACCACGGCCGCGGCAACCGCTTTCAATTCCAGGCCCAATCCCGCATTGCCCGGCACGGCGGAAAAACGCACGGCATTGAGCAACGACGCCAGCCCGACGAGCGCCCCCATCAAAACAAACACGCCGAAGACCACGCGGGGCGGTTCAATGCCTGTAAGCCGCGCGGCCTCGGCGTCAGAGCCGACCGCGTAAATCGCTCGCCCGGCGCCCAGGTTGTAAAGCGTCCAGCCGAAGCCGGCGACCACGGCCAGCGCAATGACTACGATCAGCCACTGCCCCGCGGTTTGCCCCAGTCCAAACCATTGAAAGTTGCCGGGCAGGTCCTGCACCCACGCGCCCTGAGTAGTCCAGCGCAATGCGTCGCGCCAGGCCACCAGCATCGCCAGCGTCACTATAATCGAAGGCAGACGGAGCCGCGACACGAGGATGCCGTTCACCGCGCCCATCGCAGCGCCAATCACAACCCCGCAGGGCAGCAACAGCGGGACCGGCACTCCGGCCTTCGCCAGCCATCCCGCGGCGACGCCGCACACCGCGAACTGCGAACCGACGGAGATGTCAATCTGCCCGGCCAGGATCACCATGGTCATCCCCGTCGCGACAATGAGCGCAGGCGCGTTGTTCAGGGCCAGGTCCCGCAAATTCGCAGCGCTGAAAAACGAAGGCGCCGCCAAACCGACGAGCGCGAGCAGCGCGGCATAAGCCAGCGCCGCCGATATTTCCCGCTTGTAACGCCCGATCTTCATCTCCAGATTTCGGATTGCGGATCGCGGATCTTTTTTCAATCCGAAATCCGCAATCGGCAATCGTCAATTCGCATGTCCCAGTGCCAGCGCCAGAATCTTCGCCTGGGTGGCCTCGGGGCGATTCAAGATTCCGGCAATTGTTCGACCGCGCATCACGGCGATGCGGTCGCTCATTCCGAGAATCTCCGGAAGCTCGGACGAGATCATCAAGATAGCCGCGCCTTGCGCGGCAAGATCGCACATCAATGCATGGATCTCGGACTTCGCGCCGACGTCAATCCCCTGCGTCGGCTCATCCAGGATGAGGACCGATGGTTTTGTCGCCAGCCATCGGCTCAGGGCGACTTTTTGCTGATTGCCCCCTGAGAGCGTGGATACGCGGGCGAAAATTGCAGGCGTCCTGATGGCGAACCGCCGCGCATAGTCGACAGCGATCTCCTTTTCCCGCCGAAAATCCATGGAGCCGAAGCGCGAAAGTCGAGCGAGTGATGCCAGCGTGATGTTGGCGCTGACCGGCATCGCCGGAATGACGCCGTGGCGCAGCCTGTCTTCGGGCAGGTACGCGATGCCGCATGCGATGGCCTGCGCCGGGCTCGTGATGCGGACAGGCATACCGCGCAGCAGAATCTCGCCCGAGTCGGGAGGCGTCAGCCCGAAAATTGTTCCCGCCAGCTCCGTGCGTCCTGCGCCCACGAGTCCGGCCAGGCCTAAGATCTCGCCGGCTCGGAGCGAAAGACTCACGCCGCTTACGCCCGCAGCGCGGCAGACCAGACGGCGAAGCTCCAGCACCACGCCGCCCAACTCGACCGTTCTCTTCGGGAAAACCGCCGATAACTCACGCCCGACCATCAACTGGATCAGCTCACCAAAATTCACTTCCGCCATCAGCTTCGTCTCAATCGTGCAGCCGTCGCGCAGCACGGTCACACGGTCGGCAATCACCGCCAACTCCTCCAACCGATGCGAGACGTAGATAATGCCGGCGCCCTGCGCGCAGAGCCGGCGAATCACTCTGAACAGGTTCTGCGCGTCCTCCTCCGCGAGCGAAGCCGTCGGCTCATCCATTATCAAAATTTTGGCCTCGGCTCCAGCCGCGCGGGCGATTTCGACCAGTTGTTGCTGGGGCATGGTGAGATCGCCCGCATACGCATCGATATCCATCCTCGCTCCGACAAGCCCCAGCAACTCGGCCGCTCGCCGGCGGCGCTCACTCCAGTCGATCCGCCTCCACAGACCCGCCGGCTCCAGACCAAGCGCGATATTCTCCGCCACAGTAAGGTCGGGAAAGAGGGCCGGTTGCTGATAGATTGCGGCTACGCCGAGGGACTTCGCCAGGCGCGGGGAATTGTGCGCGATGCTCCGTCCGTTCAGCGTGATCTCGCCACCGTCGGCCTGCGCAGCGCCGGCGACGATTTTGATCAGTGTGGATTTTCCCGCGCCGTTCTCGCCTATCAGCGCATGGACTTCCCCGGCGCGCAGCTCGAACGAAGCGCCCTTCAGCGCTTGCACCCCGGAGTAAGATTTGGTGATGTTGAAGGCATGGAGCAAAGCGCTGTCATTCATGGGATTTCTGATTGCGGATTGCGGATTGCGGATTTTTCTTTAATCCGAAATCTGCAATCAGAGCTGCTTCGCAGCCAATTGCTCTATCACGGCAGACAGTTGCTTCGCGTCAACGGGTTTGCACAGATGCGCATTGTAGCCCGCGGCCAGCGCCGCCTCGGTGTCTCTCTTCATTCCAAAGCCTGTGAGGGCGATCGCCGGCATCGACGCCAACTTGGGGATACGGCGCAATTCCTTGATCAAGTCGTAGCCATCCATACCCGGCATTTTGATGTCCGAGACGATCAGATCGGGGGCCTCCCGTTGTGCGAGCTCCAATCCGCTTATACCGTCTCGCGCGGTCAGTACAGTGTATCCCAACCACTCCAGCTCCAATTTCATTAACGCGAGGATGTCCTCGGCATCCTCTATCAACAAGATGCGCAAGGGTCTGGCTTTGGCTGGGGCGGTTGCCGGCCTCAAATCGACATCGCTGCGGGTCGCTTCCGCGGAAACGAACGGGAGCCTCAAGTAGAATCTGCTTCCGCGCCCGATGCCTTCGCTTTCAGCCCAGATGCGTCCTCCATGCATCTGCACGATCCGCCGCGCGATGGTCAGACCCAGACCCAAACCCGATTCCGAGGTAAGCCAGTTGGCGGTACCCTGGCGGAACGGTTCGAAAATCTGTTCCAGAAAGTCTGGGGCGATGCCTGTCCCGGTATCTTCGACCAGGAGCTCCACCTCGTCTTCCACGTTCCGCGAGGTGACTGAAATGGATCCACCGCTGTCCGTATATTTGATGGCATTCGTCAACAGATTCAAGACCACTTGCTCCAGCCTTGTCCTGTCTCCCAGAAAGCATAAAGCTTTCGGCGCCAGTTTGACGCGGAACTCTATGTTCTTGGCGCGGGCCAGCTCTGCGATGGCCTCCACCGCGGCCGCGGCGACCTGGTTCAGGTCGATGGACTCTCGCTCGATCGTGATCTTTCGTTCCGTGATGCGCGTAATGTCCAGGCAATCGTCCACCAGCCGCACCATGTTCTGCGCATTGCGCTCCAAAGATTGCGCCGCCTCGCTCAGCACTTTGTTCCCCGTGATTTCTTTATGGGTCTTTAAGATACGGGCCCAGCCAATGATGGGCATGAGCGGGTTTCTGATCTCGTGGCTGAGGACCGCCAGAAACTCGTCTTTGGCGCGGCTGGCCTTCTCGGCTTTGTCCCGTTCAACGATCAACTGCTGGTAGAGGCGCGCGTTGTCCACTGCCACGGCACACCGCCGGGCAAGAGCCTCGGCGAGGGCCAGATCGGCCGGCCCGAACCGGCGGCCGGAGCCGACGGATACGAGGGAGATGGCACCGAGCACCTGTTCCTGCAATACCAAGGCGACGAACACCGCCGATTTTGGACCCGTCTCGTGCGGCGGCAGGCCGGGTTCCGCATTCCCTGCCGCGGAGGCCAGCCAGGAATCGGGAACTTCGGTGTAAATCTCCGATTGACCCGTGCGCAGCACGCTTGCAACGCCCTGCGCCTGGCCAGGGTCATTTTGCTGGAGAACATCCAACCGGAGAAGCGCTTCCGCGCCAGCGGGATCAGCATACACGACACCCACCCGCCGGACTTCTCCGCTTTCCTCGACCACGTCGATTGCGCAGTAATCCGCAAGATAGGGCACAGCCAGCCGGGCGACGTTCGACAATGCAACTGCGTAGTCGAGCGATACCGTGAGCGCAGTGCTCGCTTCGACTAAAAATCTGAGCCTCCCTGCCGCCTCCGCTTCGGCGCGCGCGGCCTGTTCCCGGGCCCCCTGGTCCGCGCGCAGCGTCATATGCCAATCCTGCAGGTCATCCACCCCGCTGCTCTTGAGAGACGCAAGCTGGACGTAAAACTTTCTATGGTCCTTCTGGCTCACGAACACCGCCAGCGGGACGCCCGCCAGGGACTGCGGGCGCCTTTTGAAGAGCTTGCCCGCGGCGCTGTTAGCCTCCTGGATATTCGCTTGCAAGTCGGTCACCAGATACGCGTCGGGAGCGAACTCGAACAGATCCCGGTAGCGCCTCCGCTCCAGATCGATAGCCTCACCGGTGGTCGCCAGATTGTCGTTCTGATTTCGAAGCTCCTCCTCAAGCAGACGAAGTTCCTCGAGTCTTGTGCGCAATTCGGAGTTGGCCTCCTGGTAGCCTCGGAGAGCGATCTCAAAGGGGGACAGGACTTCCAAGAGAAGTTCCGCCGCGCGTTGGAGTATCAAGCCGCTGCCGCCGGTGCGCCCTTCGTCTCCCAATACGCTCTCGAGCGCCTTGCCGTGAATCGTCGCCATTTCAAGCACGCCCACACCCTCGGCGAGGGCCTTTCGCCCGAATTCGTAGGCGCGACTCAGCCGGGCCTCGTCGGGCTCTCGAACATACTGCCGCACTTCAGAACAATACTCGTCTGCGAGCTCAGAAAGAATCGGGCGCATGCGTTCTCCCCACGTAGCGCACAACCAGGACGAGGCTGTCGTCTGTGCCTTTGAAGTGGTGCGCACTGATATGGTCCGCCAGTGCCTGTGGGTTCAGGCCGAAAGGCAATCTCTCGGGAAAATCGACATGAATGCCGTCTGTAGCGAGAATGAGGTAGTCGCCGTGCGAAACCGGCGCCACTCGAGACCGGAGCGTCGGGATTCGATACCCCACCACTCCGCCGAGCACCAGCAACCGCTCGCGCGTCCGGTCTTCGGCCCGGCGGCCCATGGCGCCAGGCTGCCCGCGAATCAAGAGACCCTCCACATTTCCGACACCTATCCAGGCCATTACATTTTCCCGGGAGTTAAAGGAGGCCAGGCTCATCGCAACCCCTCGCGTGTCTTTAAGCTCTCGATGACATCGCTGCACCAAGGAAACCAGCGGTTCGTGCGCGTAGCTCTCCAGCGTGGCGGCGGCGACCTTTGTAGCCGCGGCCGCTTCTTCGCCATGCCCCAGCCCGTCCATGCCGGCCACCAGGACGCCGTCCGGAAAAGCTTTGATCACGTAGCCATCACCCGACTGAGTCTCCCCGGGCTTTGGCAGACACACAACTCCCCATTCGACCATCCCATCCGTTAAATTTGTTTTCGCGTTCATGCTGACTTGATGTGCTCGGTCAATTTACCCGCAAAGCGCTCACCGGTCCTTTGCAACCGAGCGATGAGAGTTTAACCACTTTTTCATCCTGACCGTCGTGCCTACCCCTACACTGGACTCCAACTCGAACTCATCCACCAACCGGCGCGCTCCGGGCAAGCCCAGGCCCAGGCCTTTCCCGCTTGAATAGCCATCCTGCATGGCTAATGAGATGTCGTCAATCCCCGGACCTTCATCCCGGGCGACGATTGAAATACCGCGTTTGTCTCCCTGATGGATCATGCGCAGTACGACCTCGCCGCGCCTCGCGTGTTCGACTATGTTGCGCGCGACCTCGGAAATGGCAGTTGCCACAAGGGTAAGGTCGCTGCCGGAGAACCCCGCTTTTTCCGCCAACGCGCGCCCCTGCTGTCGAGCGATTATGATGTCGGCGTCCGAACCGACAGGCACGCTGACTTCAGTTTCCGCTTCGCTTGGCACGGCGCCCTCCCCCGCTGGTTCTGCGTTCCAGCAACACCAGACCTTCTTCGAGATCGAGCGCGGTCGCGACATCTCCCAGATCCAAGCCCAACTGGACCATCGCGAAAGCAATTTCAGGTTGGATGCCGGCGATGACGGTCTCTGCTCCGCGCAATCGAATCATCTGGGCCAGGGTACGCAGCGTGCGGACCGCAAACGAGTCCAGCACGTCGAGCGAGGTTACATCTATGATGACGCCGCGTGACCGGAACTTTCCCACCTGTTGGGCCAGATTGTCGCGCAAATCCAGCAGATCGCGGTCGGTCAATGCCGATTGAACGGAGGCAATGAGATACCCGCCTTGTTTGAGAATTGGAACGCGCATAGGTTTTTACGGCGTCTCAGACTCCTTCGCCGACTCTTCCAGAATGACCTTGTAGCCGAGGAGGCGCTCGGCTTCCTCTATGCCTCCTTGCAGGTCGCCCACCGTCTTCATTTTGGTCAGGTCCACGCCGATTGTCACCAGCGTCTGCGCGATCTCCGACGACAAGCCCGTGACAATGACGGTCGCGCCCATCAACCGCGAGGCGTCGACAGTCTGCACCAGGTGATTGGCAACTGTGGAATCCACCGTGGGAACGCCGGTGATGTCTATGACGACAACCTTGGCGCGATTGGCGCGAATGCCGCGGAGCAACTGCTCGGTCACCTGGCGCGCGCGCTGCGAGTCGATCACGCCGATGATCGGCAAAATGAGCAGCCGCTCGCGCACTTGAAGCACAGGCGTGGAGAGCTCCCGGATTGCCTCCTGCTGCTGGCGGATGATCCGTTCGCGCTCCTGCACGAAGCTGACCGCCACGGTATTGGCGATACGGTTGGAAGCAGGCTCGTAGGCGTCCATCACGCGGTTCAGCAGGACGAGGTCTGACTGATATTTCTTGAGCAGAGAACGACCCAGCACGTCGCGGAGCAGCAGAACGATTCCCACCACTTCGTTCGCTTCAACTCCCCGCGGGATGATGCGCTCGGACAGATCGCGCGCATAAGCCTGCAGCGCTTCGACGCTCCCCGTTTCCAACACGGCGACGTAATTGTCGTACACAGTCGTCGCCTCCGCGAATATTTCCTCTTTGGTCATCGCGGTCAGAAGTTGGTCTTCGGTGACGCGCCGCGCCCATTCCTCGCGAAGCTGGGTCCGGTTCTCGCGTAGGTGCAACACCAACTCCGTAAGTAGTGCAGCCGGAGATTCGAAACTCGGTTGCGCAACTTCCCGGTTCGGTCGTCTGATTCTGCCTCTCATCAATTTTTTCCCCTCCGAGATCAGTGAATCTCTGCGAACTGCGTCGCTTCGATAAAAACCGATCAGCAGGCTTTTCTTGCCAATTACAGGAGATGAATTGCCCTAAGAGAATGTCGAAATCAACAAATTATTATTATATCAGGTTTCCAATGCGTCTTCTTGGACGCGTGAACGCAATAGCAGAGGGGCCGAGGGGCGGAGGGTCCAACACATCTTCTGATTCAGACAGGGATCGCTGGCGGCCACACCGAAACGGACAACATGAGGCCCGAGGGCCGGATACGCAAAACGTGTTGTGCCACTTGGCTTGACGAGCAGAGGGAGCAGCGGACCAGAGGAGACCTCTCTTTGCCCCTCCGCCCCTCGGCCCCTCCGCCCCTTTGCCCTGCGCCTTTCCGGCCTTTCGAAGAGGGTATTCCGATTCCACTTTTGAGCCGTCGAGTTTCCGCTCGCGTGACTCGTTATCGGGATGGCTTCGGCCAATCCGGAATTCAACCCTTTTCAAACGTGGAGCTTATGCGGTCTCGCGAACATTTCTCGAGTGGCACGCCTCTTGCTACCAGCGACGATAGGCGAGGTGCGGGAACGCCGGGGAGTGGTTTGGGATCGACGCGCCCCAGACCCTCCTTCCCGGCGTTCCCTTGGTTTTGACAGAGCCGGCCTTGCCGAGACGCCCGTCAACCGGGAAGAGTCCGCCTGAGGTTCTTTAGGAGCGGCGCAAGCATCCTTTTGAGGGGGAGCACGCTTCTAACCGCTGCCATGAAAGAAATGCAGGATTCTGAGACCGCGCGGTTGTTTTCGCCGATCAAGCAATCCCTTCTGGCGACGCTTAAATCCCTGACACCACACCTGGAGAAGATAAACGAAGGCTGGCAAGCCCTCCTCCAGGGCCTGTCCCTGAATGAGGAACAGAACAAGGCGCTTCACGATTTCGATTTTCGCGGCGCTTGCCGGAGTCTGAAGTCGTCCCGGTTCGATGACTACCGGCTGCAGCTGGAGACGTACGGGAGGGAGTTGGAGCAACTAGGCCTTTCGGCCGAAAACGTCACCTGCGTCGTGGCCTTCTACCTTGTGACGTGTCTCCGTCACACAGCGCCTGCCGGCGCCAAGGAGAAGAACATGATCGTGGCGATGACCCGGCTGATGGTAGCCAGCCACCGTTTCCTCTTCTCGGGTTACGGGGACCAGTTGGCTATGGTCTATCGCCGGATCGACGAACAGGAGCGGGCACAAGCGCCGCGGCACCAGAATCGAGATCGATTTGCCCGTCCCAACGCCAGAGGCGATATGACACGGCCGATCAAAGTCTTGCTCTGCGACGACCACCCCGTCTTTCGAAACCTGGTTAAAACAATGCTGCGGGATGCGCCATCGATCAAGGTAGTCGCAGAAGCGGGGGACGGCAAGCAGGGACTCGATAAGGCTCTCTTGATTCACCCCGATGTCGTTGTCATGGACCTTAACATGCCCGTGCTTGACGGTATTGAAGCGACTCGGCGCATCGTAAAAGCCGATGAGAAAATCAGAGTCCTGATCCTAACCATGTACTCCGACCAAGATCTTTTTTACCGGTGCAAGTTTGCCGGCGCTTCGGGTTACGTACTCAAACACCAGGTGGCTGCTCATCTCGTTAAAGCCATACAGGCAGTCGGCGCGGGAGGCAGATATTATCCTCCGACGGAGGAAAAAATCCGCTTGACCTCTCCCCCCGAAGCGCGACGACAATAGTACAGAATGAGCAGAGTGGCCACGGTCGTGATCTGTGACGATCACGCGCTTTTCCGCGAGGGTATTAAGGCTGTTCTCAGGGGGGAACCTTCGGTCGAAGTTGTCGGCGAAGCCGAGAACGGCAGGGAGGCCGTCGACAAGGCATTAAGCTTGCGCCCTTCGGTCGTGCTCATGGACGTCGAGATGCCTGAGTTGAACGGTTTTGAGGCGACACGACGCATCAAGCAAACTGAAGGAAGCATAAAAGTGCTGATCCTGACGATGTATGAAGAAGAGGCGGTCGTCGCGCGTTGCCTGGAGGCAGGCGCCTCAGGCTACGTTCTCAAAGATGCTTCACCGTCCCAGCTGGTCGAAGCAATCGGGGCGGTACACAGCGGCAGCAGGTACTTAAGCCCCCGCGCTCTCAACAAGGTGGTTGATCAGTACCTCACAAGCTCTCCGCGTGCGAAAACGAAATATGATTCACTCAGCGATCGGGAGCGCGAGGTTCTGAAGCTGCTTGCCGACGGCCTGACCATCAAGGAAATCGCCTCGAACCTCAAACTCAGCACCAAGACCGTAGACGTGCACAAATACAACCTCATGCGCAAGCTCGATATTCACGATCGAGCCGAGCTCATAAAGTTTGCGATCCGCGAGAACCTCATCCGTTTGCCGGTCATGAGTACACCCACTTTGGACCTCGACTCGGAGTAGCAACGGTATCTTCCTGCCACTTGTGGAATCTGCCGGGATGCATTGGAAAAGAAGACGCTATCGGTTCTCTAATTGCCATTTCTTCAACTTGTTCAGCAGGGCTTTGTAACTGATACCGAGTTGCTGGGCCGCGCGCTTACGGTTCCAATTCGCTTCCTGAAGGGCCCGCAACGCTACCTCTCGCTCTGCCTGTTCCGCCGCATAGGCGGCGACTTCTTTCAGCGAAGACCCCGCCGAAGGAGCCGCCCTCGCCAGCTCCGAGGGCGCTCTCAATTCCGATAAGACCAGGCTGAGATCCTGCAGGATAAGATATCTCCTTATCGTGTTCTCGAGCTCTCTCACGTTGCCGGGCCAGTCGTATTTGAGAATTGCCTCCATCAGCTCTTTCGGCAGCCTCTCGACGGAGCTTTTGTACCGCTCCCCGTATCTTTCCGTGAAGTGATTGCAAAGCAGGGGAATGTCTTCTCTTCTTTCTCTCAAGGGGGGGACCGTAAGGCGTATCACATTTAACCGGAAGTAAAGATCCTCCCGGAATGCACCTTTTTTCACCGCTTCTTCGATTCGAACGTTGGTCGAAGCGAGGACCCGGGCATCGACGTGCTGGGGACGCTTTGCTCCCAGCCTGGTGTACTCTCCGTCCTGAAGCACATGGAGCAGCTTCGCCTGGAGGTGGGGATTCATTTCTCCAATCTCATCCAACAGGATGGACCCTTTGCCGGCCAACTCGAACTTCCCCGGCTTTTCGCTCATGGCTCCCGTGAACGCCCCGCGCTCATAACCGAACAGCTCCGATTCCAGCAAGTCATTGGGCAACGCCGCGCAGTTGACCCTCAGAAATGGCCTGTCCCGGCGCTTCGACAGCGTGTGAATATATCGCGCCACCACCTCTTTCCCGACCCCCGACTCGCCGGATATCAGAACCGACGCATCCGTGTCGGCAACCTGTTTCGCTATTTCCCGGATCCTCTGCATCTTCGGACTCATGGAAATAAGGTCTGTCTCAGCATACTGGTCGAGCTGCTTTCTCAGACTCTTGACTTCCTCCCGCAGTCTATGTTTTTCCAGCGCGTTCTCGATCGCCAGTTCCAGCTCCTGCTCTTCAAACGGCTTGACGAGATAGTCCGAAGCTCCACGCTTCACCGCCTCGACCACTGTCTTTGTCTGACCCACAGCTGACATGATGATCACCGGCAAAGATCCATTCGCGTTCTTGACTCGGGTCAAAACTTCCAATCCGTCGATGTCGGGCAGCAGCAAATCCAGAAGTGTCACCGCCGGCGGATCTCCCCTCGTGATTCGCGCGACAGCCTCCTCGCCGGTCGCAACGGCCTCTACTTTGTATCCTCGAGAGCCGAGAAAATCGGACAAGAATGCCCGCGTGCTTTCTTCGTCATCGACGACCAGAATTGCGTCCCTGCTCATGACTGCTTTCGTTCTCCTTCTCAAGTTTCTTGATCGCCTGGAGCACCCTTTCGGTGTTTTCAGCGGCGATCGTCAGATACTTCCGTTGGGTTTCAGAAAGCGCCCCGGCGTGCCCCTCCAGCATCAGGTTCACGTACCCGCGAATCGCAACCATGGGAGTCCGAAGCTCATGGATGTAACCCGATGGGACAGCCTGAACCTCCCGGCTGGCTCCCGCCAGGCCGGACAGTTTGTCCTGCGGACAAACGATGCTGACATCCTGAGGCTTCTTGCGCCGGGCCTCCGCAACCAGAGTCCCGCACTCGGCGGCATCCAACCCGGGCCCGGCAATGATGATTTCGAAATTGTCCTGGTTCAGAAGACGTAAGGCACGGTCCATCTCAGTTACCGCTCGTACCTGGACAGACTCGGGGAGAAGGTCGTGAAGAAGAGAAGAGAGTTTCTCTGCGTTCTCTCCAACCACCAGAATGCGAGAAGAGAGCTGTGCCTGCATCATAAGAAACCTATGCAATGCTGAAAAAAATTCGCCTCCGAGCCTGCGGACACCCCACCCTCAGCCGCATACCGAACGGCAAATGATTTCACTAGTGTCGTGCGCCAGAGGGGTTTTTA
>WNGG01017359.1_pt1 | contig 16804 bp, 14 predicted proteins | sample 5400661 | NCBI WGS metagenome assembly WNGG01 (sample SAMN13153372, study PRJNA577476) | soil metagenome | isolation source: 100 cm soil or saprolite under Garry oak tree replicate 1 | place: USA:California | collected 2016-06-15 | reverse complement strand
TGTATTCTCTACCCTTGCCCAGGTGTACTTCTTGTGAACATCCAGTGCGATGTATTCCATAACTGTTCTCCTCCTCGATCCCTCATTGTAACAACCGCCGTTACGGAATACCTTGCTTTCATATTAATCAGAATGACACTGTGGTACGTCATATGATTCGTGGTAGGTTGTGACTGATCATTAAATCAAGTGTGAACAGACAGAAAACCTACCATGTGTATATTATGAGCAACCAGTCTCGGACTCTTTATACCGGAGTCACCAACGACATAGTAAGACGAGTGTACGAGCACAAACACAAACTTGTCCCCGGCTTTACCTCCAAATACAACATTACGCGGCTCGTCTATTTCGAAGAAACCAACGACATTCAAGTTGCCCTGGCCCGTGAGAAACAGTTAAAAGGTTGGGTTCGGCAGAAAAAGATTGCGTTAATTGAATCGGCAAATCCAAAGTGGATGGACCTAAGCGCTGCTTGGTCCAAAGACGAGATTTTTCGCTAATGCTCAGAATGATACTGAGAGATCATCGACACATAGGGGGGAATAGAAAATTGCCGGTTTAGGAGGCAGGCATGAAAAATCGAACTATTATCGTTCTGATTGCTCTTTTAGCACCGGGGTTTGTAGGCGCTGCCGAGCAAACAAAATATCCCCCGCCGCGTTTCCCTTCGTACACGAAAGCGCCCAAGTCAGTCGAAGAGGTGATGCCTTACGCCCGCGCGATCGCGCGCCAAACCACCGGACTGCAGGGCGAGGGATTCGGCATTCTCAAGCAAGGAGAAGCCGTCGCGCTCGTCGTCGAAGCCACTGCGGACGATATGATCGTTGGCGCGATCAAGCGTGCTATCGAAGAGCGCGGCGTCAAAGTTCAGATCCTGCACGATTATGAGCTGGCGGGAGTGAGCCGGGCGGATGCCGCTGAGCTACGCAAAGCACGCCAGCGATTTACTTCAGAGCAAGGATACATGGAAGCAAGACAATGGATCGAAGAGCGCTTTGCGGACCCGGAGGCGCCGAAGAAATGGCTCAAAGAAAGGCGTCCTGATCTGTACAACGCGCTTTATCCATCCAAAGCTGACATGCCCGACCGCTTGAGGGAGGCGCAGAAAAAACTCGACCGAGAGAACGTCGGGAAGGGTATCAAGGACTACCTCGAAAAAAATCCCAACGTGAAAGGATTCTTCTGGGGCAGGGGTGGGACGACCACGCTCCGGCGCTATGTGCGGCCGTACGAGGAAAAATTTTTGGGCGTCATGGTCTTCGATAACCGCTGGACCGTGATGAGCAAGATCTCGCAATTTCCCGGCGACGTCTGGCGCTTGGCGGAGGAGCGGACGATTGAGCCGATCGCTTGGAGCGACCGGCTGGAGATCACGGACCCGGAGGGAACAAATCTGACAAGTGACCTTATTGAAGATATGGCGGAGCGATGGGCCCGCGGCGTTTACCAGCAGGGGCATCTCTACATGTTCCCCAATCAAGCCACCGGTCGTTTCCCATACGCGGTCGTCGAATATCCCGCTTTCCAGAAAAAATGGAATCCGCGCTCACCCACTCCGAAAGCCAATGGCGTGATCGCGGGGACGGCGAACCACGCGGGCCATTTTCCGCGAACTGAAGCGGTTATTAAGGACGGCTATGTCGTCGATGTGAAAGGAAGCGGGACCTACGCGGAAGTGTGGCGCGAGTTTCTCAAGTATCCGAAGATCAACGAGCTAACCTATCCGTATCACGATCGGCCCGGTTACTGGCTCCTCTACGAAACGGCGTTGGGGACCAACCCAAAATTTTTCAAGCGGCCCGATGAAAATCTGATCGGTGACAACGTGACGGAGCGAAACCGCAGCGGCGTTCTTCACTTTGGCCATGGAATCCGCGTTCATCACGGCCCGGATAACCCCGAATGGTCTAAAGAGTGGGTCGACTTCACGACGAAAAACAATATGCCCAACGATCACTGGTTTCATATCCACAATTATTTCTCCACTTACCGGCTGCGAGTCCGCGGAACGAAAAATACCTGGGTGACGATCATCAACAAGGGACATATGACGTCGCTCGACAGCCCGGAGGTGCGCGCTTTGACTTCGCGCTACGGCGATCCGAAGGAATTGCTCGCGGAAGACTGGGTGCCGGAGATTCCCGGCATCAACGCGCCCGGCCGCTATGAAGACTACGCCAAGGATCCGTGGAAGACGGTGTCAATGATCTTCAAAAAGGTAGAAGAAGGGAAGTACGAGTATTTTTATCCAATGGAGAAAGGCAAAGGGAAATAGTCTTCAATTAACGCGGTCGCGGGGCTGGTGTTGAGACTATGACCATGAGTCCATTCAAGCACCATCGCCGTCTTGTGGTTGCTCTGCTTGCGGTTTTCTTGCCAGCTTCGGTTTATTCGGCAGAGTGGCAAGCCGAGTGGGAAAAGGTTCTGGCCGCGGCCAAGAAAGAGAACACGGTCGTTCTAGGTATTCCAGCCAGTACCGAGTTGCGCAACGCGATCGGTTCAAAATTCAAAGAAAAGTTCGGCATCGCTCCGGAGCTGTTTCCGAGCCGCGGTCCGGAAAACGTGACGCGGATTATCAACGAATATAAGTCCGGTGTGCATTATTTTGACGTGCTGATGGCCGGTGGGGCTACGCCTATAAGCATGGCCGCTTCCGGAGCGGCGGATGATTTTCAGCCTTACATGATTTTGCCGGAAGTCAAAGATCCGAAGAACTGGTGGGGCGGACACATCTGGGAGGACAACGTCAAGACGAAGCGTTATATCTATGCCTTTCAGTGCTATACCAGCGAAACGTTTTGGTATAACGCCGGTCAGGTAGAGCCACAGGAAATTCGCTCCTTTGACGATTTGTTGAACCCCAAGTGGAAAGGAAGAATCGGATTTCTCGATCCGCGCAATCCCGGCTCCGGACAAAACACTTGGTCTTTCCTCTGGAAAGTCAAAGGCGAAGATTATCTCGCGAAGCTCGCACAGCAAGAGCTGCTCATCAGTCAAAATCTCCGTCAGATCGCCGACGCTCTGGCAAAGGGCAAGCTCGCCTTTACGGTCGGCCTGAGTCATTACAGCTATGAACCTTTCATGAAAGCCGGCCTTCCGGTCAAACCGCTGCCTCATATAAAGGAAGGTTCTCACGCCAACAACGGCAGCGGCGTTGTCACGGTTGTGAAAAATCCGCCGCATCCAAACGCAGTCAAGGTATTTGTGAGCTGGTTTCTAAGCAAAGAAGGACAGGAACTTTACGGCAAGGCGATGGTTCAGGGAACGCGCCGGCTCGATGTGAATACGGCATGGCTTAAAGAATCGGGTGTCGAGGCGTGCAAGGACGTGATGACTGTAGATGATTATTACCGCCTGGAAACCCACTTGGAATCATCGGTCCTTAAAATCAGAAACCCCGCGATAGCGCTCGCTAACAGGCTCTTGAGATAGAGACAGAGACGTCCTCGATCACACAAGACGAGTCGTTATCATCACAGCCCGTCGTGCTTTGACAGTTTCGACTCGCAGTGATAGCTGAAAATGGGCTTTCGAATCGCTGGTAGGCGAAGAACTCCACGATAGGAACCTATTAGACTAGGGCGGTAAGTTCTTAAGGAGGTCAGTATTATGGGCAAAAAAATACGCGAGTTCATGACCCACAGGGATCCGGACGAACATATCTGGGTGGAAAGAGACGAGGCAGCGGTCATCGGCACGGCTCGCATGGGGCAAAGAATGGTGCCGAAAATTCGTCCTTTCGACCTGCTTCGGAGCGCGCCCTGCTCGGGAAACCGGGTACAGGTAACGGTTTGGGAAGGCGACACTCTGCGGATCGCCGTCGAAAGTCTGTTTGACCGTGAGGAGCAACTGACGCGGGCTTCCGATCACGATTTGATTTATTTTCAGTTTTGCGGTCGCTCCACCGTGGAGAGCGAATGCGGCGTCGTGGAGCTTGAAATTGGCGAAGCCGTTTTGATTCCTGCGGCTATCTCGCATCGCTCCGCCGGAAAAGAGGACTGTTTACGGGTTAGGGTGGCAACCCGAGAGCTGGTGAATCTAGGCGTCGATCCGGAAAAGCCTCTTGCGGAAACCAAATTCACCGTGCGTCCTTCAGAACCGTTCACGCCGCAAGGGAACGGACGACAGGAACTTCAGAATGGCCATGCGCTTGAACATATTACTTTCTGGAACCCCCAATCCGACGTTTGGATTGAGCGCGACCCCGCCGCGTTGATCGGCGCCGTCACGGAGGGTTGTCGTCCCGTTAAGAAGATCAGGGCCTTCGATTATTTTACCGGCATGACCGGAAAAGGCGGAGCCAAAGCACCCGTGCTCTATACCGGCAAGGAATTCAGGGTTGACGTTTACAATCTGGAAGAGGAACAAAGAGGCTTTCACCGAGGTTGCGACGAGGATGAAATTTGGTTTCAGTTCCGTGGCCGTTCGCTGAATCACACCGAGTGGGGCGCGATGGAACTGGAAGCCGGCCAGACGGCCATGATTCCTCGGGGCATCGCCCATCGGATCACCGGCAGCCCTGGTTTTCTCCGACTGGTTTTTTATAGCCGCGCGCTGGTCCAACCTAAAGCTTTCAACAATGTCTCGGAACGAGAGACCAGGTTCGAAGTGCGTTAGTCGATTCTTTGCGCTCTTGCCGGGATAAGAAATAGAGTTCGAATAAGAGCAATCTCTTGCAAGGGCGCAAAGGGTGCCAAGGGAGATGTTATCCGAGGGTGTTTAGTAATGAATCATGCCAGCGAGTCGATGCGGGGAGGAGCTATCGCATGAAGGCTCTGCGTTAGGCGGGCTTTGGTAGTGTGAGTGGGGCGCCTCGCGACCGTCGCCCGCGATCCAAAAGAATTGTACGTAAAGGATTTATGCCAAAGATCCGTGGTTCAAGCGTTCAATCGCTTACCGGTTCAAAGACAAAAGAAGTTTAGCTTTTGGATTGAATCCAAAATCGAAAATCTAAAATCCAAAATCGTCAGGTCTTGAAATCCGGGTAGCCGGCTTTCGCGGCCTTTTCCTTGTAGTCTTTCACCAACTCTTCTCTCGGCTTCTCATGCGCCCATACGGCTTCAGTGAAGCTCCATAACGTAAATGGATGCGCGCCAAGCGCATAGAGCTTGCCGTAGTCCTTAGTCGCGAGCGCTTCTCGCTCTTCCGGTGCGAGCTTTAGTTTCTGGCTTTTCTCCTACTTCTCGACAAACGCGCGAGGATTGCTCGCGTATTCTTTTTCCGCCATCTCATTCATGTTCACTTGATGGATGAGTTTGTTCATTAAATACTTGCTCATGAGCACTCCTCAATTACGCTTTTAATAGCGTCCAGACACCGATGGCGATAAAGCCGATCCCCGCCAGATAATGCAAATGCTTCTCGCTAACATAATTCGACAAGACCCCACCGGCGAGGACTCCGATCGCCGATGCCACGACTAGCGCCAACGAAGCTCCTGCAAAAACCGTTATCTTGCTGATCTGTTTATCCGAAGCAAACAGCATTGTGGCGAGCTGTGTCTTATCCCCAAGCTCGGCAATAAAGACTGAAGTGAATACCGTTGAGAGAAGTTTCCAATCCATGGCCGATTATTGTCCACTGTCCCAACTAAAAAAGGGTATCGCGAGAAAGCCCGCATCTAAGCCTTCTGCGTATGAAGGTTTACTGCTGTTGGCCACGCCCATCATCATGAGGAAGTTCAAATAGCCGCTGGTCATGTTGCCTGCTTTGATCATTTTTTGGGGCGTACAGCCTTCGGCGGCGCTTTGAATATCGCCATTGGCGATCCAGCCGACGGCGGCGGCATCGAAGTTTGGATCCATCAGGTGGCGCTCAAATTGCTTCGGTCCGCCGACTTCGAGGGAAAGATGGCCGCTGACGAGCACGCCGATCCGTTTGTTGGTGCCGAGGTTGTCGATGGCTCCGCGGATCGCTTTGCCGACTTCATAGAAGCGCTTTGGTCTCGGCATCGGCGGCGCGATGCAATTGGTCAAGATGGGAACGATAGGGATGTCCATTTCGGGCCTGACAAACATCATCGGCACAATGATCGAGTGATCGATGGTCAATTCGTTCGAATAAGAGAAGTCGACGCCCCGGTCGAAGGCGCCTTCCATAATGGCGTCGGAAAGCTCGAGATCGCCCTGAAGCTTGCATGTCGGCAGGCCGAACTCGCGAGTCTCGTCGTAGAAGGTTCCGTCGTAGGCGTCCATCTTGCCGATCATGAAAGCCGGCATGTTGTCCATGAAAAACTGGTGCAGATGATCGTTGCCGATGGTGATGAGCACGTCGGGTTTCGCCTCAGCGAGCTTCTGCCGCATCATTGCAATCCGCTCTTTTACTTTTGCGGCCCCCGGCGGTTGTTGGGGTTGCTGGAAAAGACGCGGCATAAAGGGATTATGGGTAATGCCGATGATCGTGACGATCTGCGCCATGGTTTACCTCCCGCGAATTATTCTCTTGTTCTTTAACACGGCTGATTCGTGGCTGTAAATGACACTTCCTACGTTTTCTGGAGCTTGGTTCGAGGATCGGCTATGAGCCTGAGTACATCTTATCCTGTCGGCGTCCATTCTTAAGGGTTTAGTTTTGTGTTGGGTCGAGAATAATTTTTCCCAAGGTCTGATTCCGTTCCAGAATTCGATGCGCTTCCGCGGCGTCGCGTAGCGGCATAGTTCGATCAATGATCGCCCGAATCTTGCCCGCCTCGGCGGCTTCAAGCGCTTTATCGACATCTGGAAGATTCGTGCCCGCGGCGCCGATGATACGCAGCCGTCGCATGTAAAGCCGCCTGACGTCCAATTTGACTTCGCCGCCGCCGTGCGCGCCCGCGGTTACCAGCCGTCCGCCGATGGCGAGGCTATTCAATACGCCAGGCCAAAGCGTTGGGTCCGCAATATTCTCACAAGCGACATCGACCCCCTGACCGCCGGTCAGGCGCATGATTTCGTCAGCCAAGTTCTGCTGGCGATAATTGACGCCGAAGTCAGCGCCGTAGCTCTTTGCCGCTGCTACGCGCTCATCAGCGCCGGCGCTGGCGACGACTTTCGCGCCGAGCATCTGCGCAACCTGTACGCAGCAGCTTCCAAGGGCACCGGTGGCGCCCATGACTAGGACCCACTCTCCCGGCTTGACGTCGGCCTTGCTCGCCAGCAGATTGAATGCCATGGGAAAGTGGCGTGTGATGATGCTTCCTTCGGCGAACGAGAGGTTGGTGGGCAGTTTGAAGGCGTTGCGCGCCGGCGCCGTTACATACTCCGCGTACCCACCCCAGCGGTGCAGGCCGATGTGGCGGCTGCTGAGGCAGTTGGCTTCCTCGCCCCTCAAGCAGTAGCGGCACTTGCGACAAGCGATGAATGACAGCACAGCGACGCGATCGCCGACCTTGACCTTGTCGGTGTCGGTGCCGACGTGAGCGACGACGCCGGCCGGATCGACGCCCAAAATGTGGCGAACGATAAGATCCAAGGTGCGATTGACCGACACCGAGCGGATCTTCACGAGAATTTCTCCGGCTGCCGGCGCCGGCGTCGGGACTTCTTCGAGACGCAAAACCTCGGGACCGCCGAATCCTCTGAGGACGATGGCTTTCATTTCTGTGATGCGGGTAGGTCACTCCGGCAGGGGATCAACTCAGTAGCGTGGCCGCGGCACGGTTGATTAATCTGCTGCGCACTCTAACGGCCCAACGACTTGAAGAAGCCGCTCTTTTCCAGCTCATTATAGATAGTGGGGTCGATGAATTCCTCCGCTTTGCGCCCCTTGGCCCTAGCATCTGTCTCTGCGGTCTGTGTGAGGACCATGTCGATGGCCTTGTAAGGGAGGTGCGGCGGTCTTTCGATGAAGTTCGTGGCGTATTCGTAGGACGACTCCAAGGTTTCACGGTCTTGAGTACGCGTCCACTTTCCGATTATTTTCATCGCCAGCTCTTTGTCGCGAAATAAGCGATCCACGCCCTCGCTGTAGGCCATCAAGAAGCGCTTCACGGTCTCCGGGTCCTTCTTAATGGTGGAACGAGTAGAAACGATACTAGTGGTTGGGTAATCCAGCCCTACTTTGGCAAAATTAGCGAGCATGGCAAAGCCGGCTTTCTTCGCCTTAAAGTCTCCCGGCGAGGACAGAATTCCTCCCTGAATTACGCCAGCCTGCATGCCGGCAAAAATTTCCGGCTGTCCGCCCATTTGAATGACTTTTACATCGCGATCGGGCTCTAACCCCCATTTTTTTAGCAAAAACCGCAAAGTGAAATCCGTGGAAGCGCCGTAGCGGGTGACCCCCAAGGCTTTGCCTCTCAGATTTTCTTGTCCTTTGATCGATGGCTGTACGAAGAGATAAAAAGACGGGACATTCACCACACCTCCAATGACCACGATGTCAGCGCCGGCGAGATCAGCATTGACAATGTTTCCGCCAGCCAGGGCCACCGTGAATTCTCCCGCGATAACGGCCTGGGACACTCGGCTTCCCCCGGCTACGTAAACAGGATCGACGTAAAGGCCGTGCTTTTCAAACAGCTTGGCGTCTTTGGCGAGGTAAAAAGCGGACTGCGTTGCGCTGATCGCGCTATAAGCCACGGCGATCCGTTTGGTTTGGGCATCCACGGGTGTGGTCACAACGAGCATCACGAGAAAAGCAAAAAGAATTTTGAAATGCTTCATGGAACCTCCACCGACTTCAACGCGGATTCTCCTACGTACGAGAACTCTCATAACATAGAACGACGCTTTCGCCAACGAACGATAAACGTTTGACATAAGCTCGTAACCACAATAAATGAATGCCTGAACCGGATCGCATTTTCGAATAACCCGTAGTCAAAGGAGCACATGAACGTGTCAGCAAAAATTGCAGATATTCAGGCCAAAAGTGAGAGTTGGAATGTTCGTTTAATCGGTCATCACGACTTAAACGGTCATGGGGACGGCATGCAGCTACTCAAGAACGGCCGCTACATATATCTCGCCCATCTGGGCACATCGCCCATGGCGCTGACCATTCTTGACGCTGCGGACCCAAGCGATCCGAGAGTGATAAAGCAGATGCCCCATCCGGACAATACACACGCGCACAAAGTCCAGATCGCCGGCGATGTTCTGATTCAGAATCAGGAGCGCCCCTACTTTGACAAATCGATCGCCGCCAGCGTGGCTAACGAGGCTGGGATCCGCATCTATAGCATTGAAAATCCGACCGAGCCGCGCGAGATCGGTTACATGAAAATCCCGGGAAAGGGCGTTCACCGGATGTGGTTTACCGACGGCAAGTACGCCCACGTCGGCGCGATGCTGCCCGGTATCAAAGAGCGGGCGTATTTAATCGCGGACCTGTCGAACCCGTCGAATCCGAAGCAGGCCGGTGTGTGGTGGATTCCGGGAACCAAAGAGGGCGAAGAAACGCCGCCGGAATGGACGCCGTTTCCGGGGGAGCATTTTCACGTTCACGGCGCGATTCCCCACGGCGACCGCTCCTACGTCGCTTTGGTCGACGCGGGGATGGTCATCATCGACGTCTCCGACGTCAGCAAGCCGAAGACCATCAGCCGCCTCGATTGGAGTCCGCCCTACGGTGGTTACGCGCACACGACTCTGCCGCTTCCCGGAAGAAAACTCGTGGTGGCCGTCGACGAGTCGGTGAAGTATGATTGCCAGGAGGGCGAGAAACGCGTGTGGCTGATCGATATTCGGGAAGAGAAAAATCCGGTGATCGTCAGTACATGCCCGGTGCCGGAAGGCGACTTTTGCAAGCGCGGACTCCGCTTCGGTCCGCACAACGTCCACGAGAATCGACCGGGCTCATTCCAAAGCGAAAATATCATCTTCGTCACCTATTACAACGCCGGGCTGCGAGTCTTTGACATCAGAAACAAGTTCCGTCCGGAGGAGGTGGGCTTCTTCATTCCGCCGCCGCCGGAAGGCCAAAAGGCGCCGATGTTCAACGATCTGTACGTCGATACCGATGGGCTGATCTACGTGACTGACCGAATCAAAGGCGGGTTGTATATTCTGGAATACACCGGGCCGAAGATTCAGTGAAGGAGCTACCCGGCTGCTGGAGAGTTTACCGTTCGCCCATCGACGCGGCTCACGGCGAGCGGTAGGGTGGTGCAATGAGTTGAGTTTTCCGTTCGTGCAGCCCGTCGAAGACGGGTTGCAGTTTTTCAGTAAGCTCCTAGTGTGGTGTCTCCGAAAAATTCGCAATAAAGTTTCGGCGTCATTCCGGCCGAGCGCGCGGCTGCGCGCGAGAGCCGGAATCGAGGAAACTCAAGGGACACTGGATTACCGCCCTTCGACTACGCGTCTCAGGACATGCTTTGGCGGTAATGACGAGGGGAGGCGCCGACTTATTCAATGAACTCAGGAGACAGGAGACTAATAGGAGACGTTTCAAATATAGAGAAAGTTCTGTGTCATGTCTGACCGCTTGCTGGTGAATATTTTTAACGTGGCCAAGGAGGAAATTTCATGACCAGTCTTAAAAGACTCTCAAGTGGTTTTGTCGCCCTGCTCACGATCACCGTCTTGACGAAACTTGGTGTCGCCGCGCCCATCGACGATCTGATCAAAGGCGCCAAGCAAGAAGGGACAATCGAGTTCTATGCCCCGTCAACCTTGACGCCGCAAGGCGCGCAGGCTTTGGCCGCGGCATTCAACAAGAAATACGGCGTCAACGTCAAATTGCAATTCAACCCTTCGGGAAACATGACGCGGGATATCGGCAAAGTCGTCGGCTTGGGCGCTAGCGGGGTGCCGCCGGAATGGGATTTGATGGTGGTCACGGACGCGCATCACGCGACGTTGTGGGTCAAAAAGATGCATCAGCCATTCGACTATAAAAGCATCGGCGTTGATCCCAAGGCGATTCAGTATGACAACGGCGCGGTGAGCTTTGCCAATCAGTTTGTGCTGCCCGCTTACAACAAGCAATTGGTCCCCGCCAAGGACGCGCCTAAAACTTGGGAGGATCTTTTGAATCCGAAGTGGAAGGGCAAGATCGGCGTATCGAGCGCGACCCACCACATGGCTCGGCTGGCGGCGGGACCTTGGGGCGAAGAGAAGACGACCAATTTTGTGAAGGCCCTTACCAAGCAGGAATTGATTCTCGGAAGATTGGGAGAGATCTACAACCGGCTGCTGTTGGGTGAAATCGTCGTCGCGGTTTCTTTGACCGACAGCGAAATCAAGTCGGAGAAAAACAAGAGCGCGCCGGTCGTGCATGCCGAAGCGGTGTCGCCGCTGATTGCGCCCGCCTATCAGGCGGGCGTGCCGAAGAACGCGCCGCATCCTAAAGCTGCGTACCTGATGGCCGGCTATCTCACGCCTCCCGAAGCGCAAAAAATTTGGGAGAAATACGCCGGCCAAAGCTCTGCCTTGATTCCCGGAATGTCTGCCTATAAGTACGCGCAGAAAAAAACCGTCGTGTATATGACTCAGGATCAAGCCGAGATGGTTGACCGACTTTCGAGAGAATACGGGAAAATATTCGGTTTCAGCGGGCTTTAAAAAATCGTCCCCTACCTCTTTCCTCCCCCGCGAGCGGGGGAGGATGAAGGAGGGGGCCTTCGCGATAAGAGAATTCGCGTGAGCACAGCAACTGACGTTGGCGTATTCGGCCGAGCCGTCGATGTTAAGGCCAACGGGCTTGGCCTATTCGCCGGCGGGTTGATGGCGCTGCTCCTTTTCATGGTCGGTGTGCCGCTGTTGATGGTGGTCCTCATGAGCTTGCGCACCGGTTTCCCGGGCGAGGGTGGACACGCTGGCCAACTTTATCGCCGTCTATAGCGCTCCCGGCACCTACAAAGTTTTGCTCAACACGCTTTTGTTCGCCTCGGGCACGGTCTTGGTGGCACTGGTGTTCGCGGTCCCGCTGGTTTGGCTTCTCACCCGCACCGATCTCCCTCTTAAAGGAACCATATACGTTCTCATGACCGTGGGAATTTTGATCCCGGTCTTTCTCCGCACCATCGCCTGGATTCTCTTGCTCAGTCCGCGCATCGGCCTGGTGAACCAGTGGGCGACGCAACTCTTCGGTCTCGATCATCCGCTGATCAGTTTATACAACATACCGGGGATGGCTTTTATTCAGGGCGTGTCGTTCGTGCCGTCGGCGTTTTTCATGCTGGCGGCGGCCTACCGCACCATGGACCCATCACTCGAGGAGGCGGCCTACACGGCGGGAGTGAGCAAGTTTCAGACGTTTCTTCGGATCAATGTGCCGATCACCTTGCCGGCGATCGCCGGGGTGATGGTCTATCTGTTCATGAGCGCCATCGCCGTGTTCGAGGTCCCGGCGATCATCGGCTTTCCGGCGCGGATTCTCGTGTTGAGCGCTTTGATCTTTACATCGACCAATCCCCCCGCGGGCTTGCCCGACTATGGCCTGGCGGGCGCCTACGGCGCGGTCATGCTAGTTGCCGGCCTGAGTCTGGCCTTTTTCTACGTGCGTCTCGTCCAGCACGGGAAGAAATATACGGTGATCACCGGCCGCGGCTACCGGCCGCGACAGATATCTCTTGGGCGATGGAAGTGGGCCGCGCTCGCCTTCGCGATGCTTTACTTGTCCATGGAGGTCTTTATCCCATTTCTGGTTCTTGTATGGGCGTCGCTGCTGCCGCACTTGCAGCTACCCTCGGCCGAGGCTTTCTCGCAAATCTCTCTTAGCAACTACGAGACGATTTTCGACTACGTCGACGCCCTGCCCTTTATCAACACGGCGATTCTCATGTTCGCTGTGCCGACGGCGACGATGTTCCTGAGCGTGCTCGTTTCGTGGCTGGTCGTGCGGACGCAAGTCAGCTTCCGTGGCTCCCTCGATACCATCGCCTTTCTGCCGCACGCGATACCGAGCATCCTTCTCGCCGTGGGTCTCGGCTATCTCGGGCTCGCCTACAGAAACTTCTTTCCGGTTTACGGCACCATCGCGATCATCGCTATCGCTCATACGATCACCTGGATCGCCTACGGCACGCGCACCACGAATGGAGTCATGATTCAGGTGCATCGCGAGCTGGAAGAGGCGGGGAAAGTCTCCGGGGCCTCGACGCCGCGCGTGCTTGGCCGTATCGTCCTGCCGCTGGTAGCCGCCGGTATCTTCAATAGCTGGATCTGGATCAGTATGCTCTCGTATCGGGAAGTGACGATGGCGTTGGCGCTTGGGACGCGGAAAAATCTCGTGGTTTCGACGATTGTCTGGCAGTTTTGGGGCAATGGCTGGGTGCCGCAGGTGGCGGCCTTGGGTGTCGTGCTCGTGCTCTTCGCCGTGCTGGTTGTCGGCGCGTTGAAAATCGGCTTTTCACGCCTCGGGGAGGTGGGGCCGGGAAGCTAAGAATGGAGTGTTGGAGTAATGGAGTGATGGAGCCCAATACTCCAGTACTCCATTACCCCAAAGGTAGTTTCTTTTGATACGCATTCGCGGACTCAAAAAATGGTTCGACAGCCGGCGCGGCCGAGTGGAGGCACTGCGCGGCATAGATCTGGAAGTGGCGGAGAAGGAGTTCTGCGTCCTGCTCGGCCCCAGCGGCTGCGGTAAGACTACTACCTTGCGCTGCGTCGCCGGCCTGGAGAAACCCGACGCTGGCGAGCTGGAAATTGCCGGTACCATCGCGAACTCTCCGACCCGGCGAATCTACGTACCGACGGAAAAGCGCGATATCGGCATGGTGTTTCAGTCCTACGCGATCTGGCCGCACATGAATGTATTTCAGAACGTTGCCTTTCCCCTGATCCGCGGCCGGAAGCAGATCGCCAAAGATCTCGTGGCCGAAAAAGTCCGCCATGCGCTTCGGCTCGTTCAACTTGACGGGCTCGAGGACCGGCCGGCGACCGATCTGAGCGGCGGCCAGCAGCAGCGCGTGGCGATGGCCCGAGCCATGGTCACGGAGCCGAAGATTTTGCTCATGGACGAGCCGCTAAGCAATCTCGACGCCCGCCTGCGGGAGCAGATGCGCGTGGAGCTCAAGAAAATTACCAAAGCCGTCGGCGTGACGACTCTCTATGTCACGCACGATCAGGCGGAAGCGCTGAGTCTCGGCGACAAAGTCTGCGTGATGTACAACGGTGAGATCCTGCAAACGGCGCCGCCGCATGAAGTCTATGCCAAGCCGAATAGCCTTTTCGTCGCCCAATTCGTCGGTGAAATGAATTTCATCAAAGGCCATGTCACCGGCCCATCACAGGTGGAATGTCCACTTGGAACTCTGCCCATCCCCGTGCCGTTAGGAGTTTCAGTCGCAAGTTCAGTCACGCTTGCGGTCCGGCCTGAACATGTAAAGCTCAATTGCGCAGACGGGTTGCTTGACTCCCTGTCGGGAGCCATCACGAGCAAAAATTACCTCGGCGATGCGCAAATTCTCGAAGTCAACATCAATGGCCTGAGCCTTCTGGTGAAGCTCCCCGGCGATTCGGAATTTTCCATCGGACAGAAGGCCGGGGTGATGATCCCGCTCGATCGCTGGCACGTTTATCCCTGACTCTTACGGCGCACTAAACTTGCAGTCGCTTGCCGACTATGCAATAGAACGATTCATTATGAGTACGAACGCACAGACCGAAACATTTCGACGCAAACCCGTGGAAAATCTTCTCCGCGCGCGCTCCGTGGCGATTGTCGGCGCTTCGCCCAAGGGGCGCTGGCCCATGGGCATTTATCGCAATCTCAAGAAGGTCTACAGCGGCAAGATCTTTCTCATCAATCCGAATTACAAAGAGATCGAGGGCGCTCCTTGTTATCCGAACGTCGCGGCACTGCTTGAGGTGCCGGAGGAGCTGCTCATCTTGATTCCGACCAGAGCTGTGCTCCCCACTTTGGAGGAAGCCGCCAAGCTCGGCACTAAGTCGGCGACGATTTACACCGCCGGTTTCGGTGAGGGCGACGACCCAAAAGGAAAGGAACGCGCGCAGGCGATGAAAGCTCTTTGCGACAAAACGGGCTTTGTCATCTGCGGGCCGAATTGCATGGGGTCGTATTCGCTGGACAACGGTTTGTGGACCTTTCCTACCGCTACGCCGTTGCTCAAGAAGGGGCCGGTCGGTTTGATCTTTCAAAGCGGCGGCTCGCTGGGCAACTGGATCAAGGGCGCGACCGAGCGCGGCATCGGTTTTACTCACGCGGTTTCGAGCGGCAACGAAGTGAGTCTGGATCTCGTTGATTACTTGTCATTCCTCGTTGACGATCCCGACACGAGGCTTATTACTTTGATGGTCGAAGGCGTCCGCCGTCCCTCAGAGTTCATGACCGTCGCCGAGCAGGCGCTGAACAAGAACAAACCGATTCTCATCGTCAAACTTGGACGTTCTGAGATGGGAAAACGTCAGGCGATCTCCCATACGGGTGCGCTCGCGGGAGCGGATGAAGTCTTCGATGCCGTCTGCAAACGGCTTGGATTGATTCGTGTGCCGACGTTGGAAGACTTGACGGAAACAACGCTGGCGTTCATGCCGGGCCGCTTTCCGAGAGGTAGCCGTGCGGCCATCGTTGTCAATTCCGGCGGCATGAAAGGTTTGATTTGCGATCACTGTGACGAACTTAACACGAATCTGGCGCAGTTAAGTGACAAGACCAAAGAAGCCGTGCGGCCGCTGATTCCCCCCGAATTGGTCGTGGAGAATCCGCTCGAATGCGGCGTGGCAGGCTTTGGCGACGAACAGAACTTCATCAACATCGTCAAGTTTCACGCGGAAGACGATGGCGTGGATCTCCTCGCGATTCACGGCGAACTGCCGCGCGGCGAGAAGAGAGATCCGCAGCTGTTCAGGAATTTAGCGGCGGCTACGAACAAGCCCGTGCTCGCGTTCGCGCGATCCACCTACAGCTGTACGGAGGAGAGCCGCGCTTTTCAAGAAGAGGCCGGGCTTCCTTTCTTGCAGGCGATCAAGCCGACGCTGCGCGCGCTGGCGGCGCTTGGTTTATACGGAGAGCGCAAGCGATTTGGCGTGCCGAAGTTGCCGGAGATGACGGGCAATGAAGCGGATCTCGAAGCTGAGAGACTGAATAGCCTGCTCCAAAACCACGGGATCGGATTACCGAAGCAAGCTTTGGTCGGCACGGCTGCAGATGCAGCGACAAAAGCCAAAGAGATCGGCTTCCCGATGGCATTGAAACTCGTCGCGCCGGAGGTCGTGCACAAGACGGAATCAGGCGCAGTTGTTTTGGGTTTAAAGAGCGCGGAAGAAGTTGAAAATCAGGGCAAACAGTTGCTGATCAAGACGTCCGGCAAAGCCCAGTTACTGGTTCAAGAGATGGTGCAGGGAACCGAAGTGCTCATCGGCGCGCGCACGGATCCACAATACGGACCATTTTTGATGGTCGGGCTTGGCGGAATCTTTGTCGAAGTTTTGAAAGACGTAGCTATTCGACTTTTGCCCGTCGATGAGAAAGAGGCCCGCACTATGCTCCGAGAGCTGCGCGGCTACAAAGTGCTTGAAGGCGTCCGCGGACAAAGGCCGCGCGACATCGACGCGCTGGTGCGCGCGATGGTCGGGTTGTCCTATATCTTCGCCGCGCATCGGAATCATCTTTCCGACTTCGAAATCAATCCAATTATGGTCCGGGCTCAGGGCGGCGGTGTGGCTGCTGTGGACGTGCGCCGTGTGGAAATAGGTACTACAAACCGAAGAAAACAAGTATAATTGGCCACGATGATACGTGGACCAAGATTTTCTGCCCCTGGTTTTCCCACCACTTGCCTAGCTGAGAGACAGCCTGGCCTCTGAGCTTAGGCAAATCGAAGATGACAACGAGAGCTAGTGGCGAACAGCTCCGAAAACCCGAGGAAAGGGAGCTGGAAAATAAAAAGGCTGAACTTGCGTCCTTAGAAGTGGAGCTT